>Ga0208203_1000186_pt1 | contig 30207 bp, 27 predicted proteins | sample DeeseametaMP2914_FD_184167 | JGI IMG/M metagenome (GOLD analysis project Ga0208203, IMG submission 184167) | Marine microbial communities from the Deep Atlantic Ocean - MP2914 (SPAdes) | ecosystem: Environmental > Aquatic > Marine > Oceanic | place: West of Santa Cruz de la Palma, Atlantic Ocean...
GCTTACAAAGAAATTAAAGAAGCCATGATTTACTATCAGTCTAGCTCAGCATCAGCCATTGTTATTGATGTCAAAAGCGGTGACGTGCTTGCCATGGTTAACGCCCCCTCGTTTAACCCAAACGACCGAAGCGATATTTCACCTCACCGAATGCGTAATCGCGTCATTACCGATGCGTTTGAACCGGGTTCCTCCCTCAAGCCATTGGCGGTTCTAACGGCACTAGAATTTGGAGAAGTCACCCCCGATTCCACAGTAGATACTCATCCGGGGTGGATGCGCTTGGGCGGCAGCTTAGTGAAAGACTCCCGGAATTACGGCGAACTAACCCTAGAAGAAATTATCCAGCACTCAAGTAATATGGGGACCTCAAAGCTTGCCCTGTCAGTGCCAAAACCTTTCTTACTTGATACGTATTACAACATGGGGCTGATGTCTGACACCGGATTGAATATGGCCGGAGAAAGTAGTGGTATTTTTCATGAGCGCAGTCGCTGGTCTGAGTTTGAACTGGCGACCTTGTCGTTTGGTTATGGTATTTCCGTTACCACCGCGCAACTTGGACGCCTATATGCCACATTAGCGAATGGGGGGGTAAAACAACCCCTTAATTTTATTCAGTCACCTAAGCAAGCCGGTTGGCAACCACAGTCTGAGCGTGTAATTAGCGAAGAAAATGCCCGCGCCATTGTGAATATGATGGAAAGTGTCACGCAACGGGGAGGCACAGCGAAAAAAGCGGCTATTCCTGGCTATCGCGTGGCCGGTAAAACAGGTACCAGTAGAAAAGCCGTGGCAGGGGGCTATGGCGAAGAATACGTGAATATTTTCGCTGGAATAGCGCCCGTGTCAGATCCTCGACTTGTCACCATCGTTTTAATTAACGAACCTGGCGGTGATTTATATCACGCGGGCGACACAGCAGCGCCTGTGTTTTCGTCAATCATGGGCGGCGCCTTACATATGCTGAATATTCCCCCCGATGACAAACAGGTAACGTCTAGCCCCTGGCTGAAAGGAGGCGAAAGTGGTAGTTAGCGCTTTTATCCAAAGTATTCGTGCCCTGTTGGCCAAGTTTAATGTCGATGCGCCTGATATTCGTATTGCAGGGCTTACTCTGGATAGCCGTGAAGTGAACACCCGATTGGCATTTGTGGCATTAAAAGGGCATCAGCGTGACGGCCGTGACTTTATTCCACAAGCGATAAGCTTGGGCGCCCGAGTCATACTGGCGCAAACTGACGACAGTTGTGGCCATGGTCAGCTAGAAATGCGCGACCATACGGTCATTATTTACCTATACGAATTGCCCAAAATGCTGTCGGCCCTCGCTGCGGCATTTTATGATTATCCCGCCACAAAAATGACCACAGTGGCGGTGACGGGAACTAACGGTAAAACCTCTACAGTTCAAATGCTTACGCAGCTAAAAGATGAACTTGGAACCCGTAGTGCCAGTATAGGAACCTTGGGCAGTAGTATTTACGATGGTACTCACACACAGTGGCAGGCAACGCCAGCGGCCAACACCACGCCAGACCCTATTCGTGTACAGTATTTGTTGGCAGACTTTGTGCAAAGTCAGGTTCGCCATACGGCATTTGAAGCAAGTTCCCACGCGTTAGTGCAGGGTAGGCTAGCGCAAGTGAATACTGACATCGCTGTTTTTACCAATCTTACACGAGATCATTTGGACTACCACGGCAGCATGGAAGAGTATGCACGGGCTAAGCGCCTGTTAATGACTCAACCTGGTTTGTCTACCTTGGTGTTAAATGCCAACGACCCCGAAAGCCAACGTTGGGCCGCGAATGCGCCGAGTGATATCGACATCGTTTGGGTGGGAGTTGCGCAGCAACATGAACTACAGAAACTAACTCAGGATCGCCATTGTTTCGCCACAAAGGTTAATTACCATGACGCGGGATGTGGTTTTACGTTGCAATCTTCGTGGGGACAAGCGCAAGTAAACATTCCCTTATTTGGCGCATTTAACGTGTTTAACTTGTTAAGCGCCATGGCATGTTTGCTGGCGGAAAGCGAGCGCTTCGAAGATGTTATACAGGCGGTTAACCGCATTTCTCCGGTGGCAGGGCGAATGGAAGTTTTTCAATTTAGTCATGCCGCCAATGTGATTGTGGATTATGCCCATACCCCAGATGCATTGGAGAAAGTGTTATCCAGCGCACGCGCACATACCCACGGAAAAGTGTGGTGCGTATTTGGTTGCGGGGGAGACAGAGACAAAGGTAAACGCCCACTAATGGCAAGTGCCGCCGAGTCCGGCGCAGATTTCCTGGTTATTACCACGGATAACAGCCGAAGTGAGGCAGCAGAAGACATTGCAAAAGACATTATGGCGGGGTTGAGCAACCCTGCCATTGCGATATCGGAACCTGATAGAGAACGGGCTATTAGGTATTGCCTCGATAACGCCAGCCCCGAAGACATTGTGATTGCGGCTGGCAAGGGGCATGAAGATTATCAAATTATTGGAACACAACAGACAGACTATAACGAACGTGCAGTAGTCGCGCGACTGCAACAGGAGTACAGCAAATGATAACAACAACGCTGTCGTGGATAGCAAGTCAAATTGACGGAACCTTAGAAGGTGACGACAGTACCGTTACCGCGGTAAGTACGGATACGCGAGCGCTGACTGAAGGGGCAGTGTATTTGGCTTTGAAAGGAGCGAATTTCAATGGTCACGACTTCGCCGAAGCTGCAGCCAATGCGGGCGCTTCTGCGATTATCGCCAGCGAAAAAGTGTCCGTAGCAATCCCTGTTATTTATGTGGAAGATACAAAGCTAGCATTAGGTCAATTAGGGGCGGCGGTTAAGCAACAGGTTGCCCCCAAAACGATTGCCATCACTGGCAGTAGCGGAAAAACCACAGTAAAAGAAATGTGCGCGGCGATTCTTTCTCGTCGCGGTAAGGTGCTAGCCACCCAAGGCAATTTCAACAACGATATTGGTGTGCCACTCACGCTTTTACGCCTAGAAAACGATCACGAGTATGCGGTGATGGAACTAGGTGCAAACCACCTCGGTGAAATTGCGTATACCACGCAGCTGGTTAAGCCCAACGTAGCCACCATAGTGAACGCTGCGGCGTCTCACCTTGAAGGCTTTGGCAGTTTGCTAGGTGTAGCCCGAGCGAAAAGTGAAATTTTCAAAGGGTTGGACGAAGACGGCACCGCAATTGTGAATGTAGATAGCCAATTTGCCGACTTCTGGTTAGGCAAGCTTAAGCGGACTGCTGTACTCACTTTTTCTCCACAGCAAAAAAATGAAGCGGATTACAGCGCCGAAGATATTACCTTGGGGCTCGATGGATGTGCAGAGTTTATGTTGTGCTCACCTGAAGGTGATGTGGCGGTGCAGCTTACAATCCCAGGTTTGCATAATGTGGGGAATGCCCTCGTGGCAGCTGCACTCACTATGCAACTTGGTGCTACCTTAGAAAATGTAAGAGATGGTTTGCTCAGTATGCAGCAGGTCAGTGGACGGTTAAATGTAAAAACGCTCACTGATCAAATTCGTCTGCTAGACGATACCTACAACGCCAATGTTGCCTCTGTAAATGCTGCTATTGATACACTAAGCACCTTCTCGGGCATCAATGTTTTGGTGTTGGGGGATATGAAAGAGTTAGGTGAAAAGTCTCGCTATTATCATGAGCAAGTGGGTCAGTATGCGCAGCGCCAGGGGGTGGACTATTTATACACCATGGGGGTGTTAAGCCAGTCAGCAAGCGATGCTTTTGATGGGCCAGGTGGCCACTTCACCAGTGTCGAGCAGCTTATGTCTGCTTTAGAAAATGATTTGTTGCAACAGCAACGTAATATTTCAATTTTAGTAAAAGGTTCGCGCAGTTCTCACATGGAACGCGTGGTAGAGGCGATCGAGGCCTCTCCTTTGGGAAAGCTTGAACGCCGTCGGGAGCGCATCGCATGTTAATTTGGCTAGCCGACTGGCTGACACAATTTGATGCAGGGTTTAATGTATTTTCATACCTCACGTTACGGGCTATTTTAAGCACGCTAACCGCCTTGCTTATCGCTATTTTAATTGGCCCTAAAATGATTCGCTATTTACAGCGTATGCAGATAGGTCAAACCATCCGTGACGACGGGCCGCAGAGCCATTTGTCAAAGTCGGGTACACCGACAATGGGTGGGCTACTGATTCTTGCTGCAATTGTCATCAGTGTTCTGATGTGGGCTGATTTATCCAACCGCTACGTGCTAGTGACACTCACTGTCGTGGTGTCTTATGGAATTATCGGTTTTGTTGATGATTACCGCAAAGTGATCCGAAAAGACTCAAAAGGTCTTATTGCTCGATGGAAGTATTTTTGGCAGTCGGTGGTGGCCATTGGTGTGGCCTTCTATCTTTATAGCAGTGCTTCACTAAGTGCCGAAACATCCTTACTGGTGCCATTTTTCAAAGAGGTGTTCCCGCAATTAGGGGCCTTCTTTATCATCATTACGTACTTTGCCATTGTGGGCACCAGTAACGCGGTAAATCTTACTGATGGCTTAGACGGTTTGGCGATTGTGCCCACTATTTTAGTGGCAGGGGCATTCGCCATTTTTTCCTATGTGACGGGCAACGCAAATTTCGCCGACTACCTTAATATTCCTCACATCCCTCTTACTAGTGAGTTGGTTATTGTGTGTACCGCCATCGTGGGAGCCGGGTTAGGCTTTCTATGGTTTAACACCTATCCTGCCCAAGTGTTCATGGGCGATGTTGGCTCCCTTGCCTTAGGTGGCACCTTGGGCGTTTTGGCGGTGTTAGTTCGACAAGAAATAGTGCTGATTATCATGGGGGGCGTGTTTGTTATGGAAACCGTCTCCGTTATTTTGCAGGTGGGTTCATACAAGCTTCGCGGACAACGTATTTTTCGCATGGCGCCCATCCATCACCACTATGAACTCAAAGGGTGGCCTGAACCGCGAGTCATCGTGCGCTTTTGGATCATTTCCATCATTTTAGTGCTAGTGGGCTTAGCCACACTTAAACTTAGATAGAGAGACGAGTATTTAATGAGCTATAACGTGCGTGCACAAACATATGTTGTCGGTGGCCTAGGTGTCACCGGGCAGGCGTGTGTGCGTTTTTTACAGCAGCAAGGGGCGCAAGTTAAAGCCTTTGATACTCGCGCGAGTGTTTCATTACCTAACGAGATAGACGTAGAAGTGACACTAGGTAGCCTAACCGCCGCCTATTTTGATGGTGTCGACGTCTTGGTTTTAAGCCCTGGGTTGTCTCCTGCAATTGAACAGGTGCAGTTGGCGCAACTTGCTGGGGTTGAAGTTATTGGCGACGTAGAGCTATTTGCTCGGTTAAACGAAACCCCCGTTATTGGCATCACCGGCTCAAACGGTAAAACCACCGTGACCTTGCTAACGACGCATATGCTCAACCATTGTGGGCTAAAGGCCGTGGCTGCGGGCAATGTGGGCTTACCCGTACTAGACACATTAGCAAATGACTATGATGTTATTGTGTTAGAGCTCTCTAGTTTTCAGCTTGAAACAACTTCAAGCTTAGCCCTGCAGGCGGCAACTATTTTAAATATCAGTGATGATCATTTAGATAGACACCAGACCTTCGAAAACTACGTGCAAGCTAAACAACGTATATTTCTTCACTGCAACACAGCTGTAGTGTGGCGTGACACAGAACATTGCGCACCTCAAAACACAGTGAATAAACTTAGCTACTATGGGTTGTCTGATGTATCAGAAGGCATTGGGTTTAGAGATAACGCCATTACCTTGCACGGTGAACCGTTACTTGATGCAAACCAAATTCAGCTTGCAGGGACTCACAATGTACTCAATGTGATGGCTTCCCTAGCACTGTGTGAAGGGCTTAAGGCAACCATGAATGTTAATCTGATTGACGCGGCGCAATCGGTGACCACCTTTAAGTCTGCGCCCCATCGTTGTGTTGAAATTGCCAACATTAATGGGGTTCGTTGGATTGATGACTCTAAAGCCACAAACGTAGGGGCAACGCTTGCGGCGCTTCAAGGTTTGGCACCTTTGACTGAAGGTAACATTATTCTTGTTGCCGGTGGCGATGCCAAAGGAGGCGATATTAACCAGCTTGCTGATGTTGTAAAAAACGAAGTGAGCCATATTGTCGCCATGGGCAAAGACGCCCATCAGTTTGCTGCCATGTTTGAACGAACCCAGATAGTAAAAGATATGGACGAAGCCGTAGATTACGCTTTTTCCCATGCTAAGCCTAACGATGTGGTGTTACTGTCACCGGCGTGTGCAAGCCTTGATATGTTCGATAACTACATTCACCGCGCGCAAGTTTTTGCCTCGGCCGTCAAACAAAGGAGCCAAGCATGAGTAATGCTCCTATCTCAACGGCTAATGCGCCAACAAAGTTAAGCGAGTTATTCGCCGCCCGTCACGATGAAAATCGTACGCAGCAGCCTTACGACACCAGTTTAATGTTGATTGCACTGGCACTGATGAGCATTGGTATTATTATCGTGACGTCGGCGTCTATGCCTGTTGCAGACAGGTTGCATGACAATCCATTTTATTTTGCTATTCGTCACGGTATTTATATCGTGGGTGCGCTCATTGCCGCCATGACAGTATTACAAGTGCCCATGCGATTTTGGCGCATGAGCAACCCCTACTTGTTGTTGGCCGCTATTGGATTGTTGGTTGCGGTATTGCTAGTGGGCCGTACGGTAAACGGAAGTACCCGTTGGTTAGCACTAGGGCCTATTACGATTCAGGCGGCCGAGCCAGCCAAGCTATTTTTCTTCGCCTATTTAGCCGGTTATTTGGTTCGCCGGTATGAAGAAGTCACGGAAAACCTAAAAGGCTTCATCAAGCCATTAGCGGTATTTTTCGTGTTAGCTATGTTACTGCTTATTCAGCCCGACTTAGGCACTGTGGTGGTGATGTTTGCGACCACTATCGGTTTATTGTTCTTAGCGGGCGCCCGATTATGGCAGTTCTTTGCCTTGGTGTTTGCTGGGCTAATGGCGGTGGTTGCACTGATTGTATTTGAAGAATATCGCTTAAAACGGGTAACGTCATTCTTAGACCCTTGGGCCGATCCTTTTGGTGCAGGCTACCAGCTTACCCAGTCGTTAATGGCTTATGGCAGGGGGAATTGGTTTGGCCAAGGGCTGGGTAACAGCCTACAAAAGCTAGAGTTCTTGCCCGAAGCCCATACCGATTTCGTGATGGCAATTTTGGCAGAGGAGTTAGGCTTTGTTGGCGTACTAACCGTCCTTTGTCTAATTTTGTGCATGGTGATTAAAGCACTGCAAATTGGCAATAAAGCTCTAGAGAAGTCGCGACCTTTTGAGGGCTATCTGGCCTACAGTATTGGCATTTGGTTTAGCTTTCAAACCGCAGTGAATATTGGTGCAAGTGCAGGTATTTTGCCTACTAAAGGGCTCACGCTACCGTTGGTTAGTTACGGGGGCTCGTCACTTATTATTATGTCAGTGGCTGTGGCCATTTTATTACGAATCGATTTCGAGCTTCGCGTAGAAGGTGTACAAGCGCTCGATCGCAATGAGCGAAAGCGCAATAAAGTGAAAGCTAAGCCTAAAACCACCGCATCAGACAAGGTGAACGAAACACAAGAGGTCGTCACGCCAGCCACCAAAATTGAAAAGGTAAAGCCTGCTACCGCGGAAGAAGAAGGTAAAGCAGGTATTAAAGCCATACTCGCGAGAGTGGCGCAGGAGGCCGATAATGAATAGACGTTGTCTCATTATGGCGGGTGGTACCGGTGGTCATGTATTCCCTGGCCTTGCTGTCGCAGAAGCATTAGCCCGTTCCGGTTGGCATGTAGAATGGTTAGGCACAGCAGAACGAATGGAAGCTGACGTGGTGCCCAAACATGGCTTCCCCATTCATTTTATTCCTGTGAAAGGAATAAGAGGGAAAGGTCTGAAAGCCAAGTTAACTGGTGGCGTTGCCCTTATCAAAAGTTTGTTTTCGGCACGGCGCATAATCAAGCGCATTCAACCTGAATTAGTGATTGGTTTTGGTGGGTATGCGAGTGGGCCGGGCGGTGTGGCCGCGAAAAGCCTTGGAATTCCCCTCATTATTCATGAGCAAAATGCGGCTGCGGGTATGACCAATAAACTACTCGCTAAGCTAGCCACTCGGGTACTGCTTGGCTTTGATGATGCTAAAGACCAATTTTCAGTGCCTACCGAAAAGCTGCATACTGTAGGAAATCCGGTGCGTGCAGCCATTAGTGCTGTACCTCCGTTACAGTATCGCGAACCGCGTCCGTTAAACTTACTTGTGGTTGGCGGCAGTTTAGGCGCACAAATTCTAAATGAAATCGTACCAGAAGCGGTGAAAGGGTTATCTCATTTAGCCATCCGCCATCAATGCGGAAAAGGAAACCAAGCTACTGTTAAGGGGCTATATCAACAATGGGACGTAAACGCCGAGGTCAGTGACTTCATTGACGATATGGCCGATGCCTACACATGGGCTGACTTTATTGTATGTCGTGCTGGCGCACTGACTGTTGCGGAAGTTGCTGCGGCAGGTCGCGCAGCGATATTCGTCCCTTTGCCACATGCAGTAGACGATCATCAAACGAAGAATGCCCAATCATTGGTAAAGCATAATGCAGCCGTAATGATTGGACAGTCTGTATTAAAACAAAATTTAGGGCAGGCAATCAGGCAGTGGACTACCCACCCCCTCGATTGCATAAAAACGGGTGAATTGGCGCGAGAACGCGCGAACACCCATGCTACTGAAGAAGTCGTTAGCCACTGCAAAGCAGTGGTGGGAGAAGGGGACTAATGGTTTTTAAAACCCCATTTGAAAGCCCGCAAATGCGTCGGGTGAGCAACATCTTTTTTATTGGAATTGGCGGCGCCGGAATGGGTGGCATTGCTGAAGTGCTACTAAACGAAGGCTATAAAATTGCGGGTTCAGATATTCAAGAAGGGCCAATGACTCAGCGTCTAGCAGAACTAGGTGCTGAGGTGAAAATTGGTCACAGAGCTGAAAACGTAGAAGGCATGGACGTAATCGTCGTGTCGAGTGCGATTAACGAGCAAAATCCAGAAATTATCGTGGCACGAGAACAGCGCATTCCTATTATTCGTCGTGCTGAAATGTTGGCAGAGCTCATGCGTTTTAGACATGGTATCGCGATAGCGGGAACCCATGGTAAAACCACCACAACAAGCTTAATTTCCACAATTTTTGCTGAAGCAGACTACGACCCCACATTTGTCATTGGCGGCCTGTTAAACAGTGCCGGAACAAACGCTAGGTTAGGTAAAAGCCGTTACCTTATTGCCGAAGCCGACGAAAGCGACGCGTCTTTTCTCCATTTGCAGCCTATGGTGTCTGTGGTAACTAACATTGAAGCAGATCATATGGACACGTATGGCGGAGATTTCTCAAAGGTAAAAGACACCTTTGTGGAGTTTTTGTCTAATTTACCTTTTTATGGTCATGCAATTGTCTGTGGCGATGACGCCAATATTCAGGAAATTATCCCCCGTATTGGGCGTAACATCACCACCTATGGGTTTAATGCACACAATGATGTTCGTGCTGACAATATCAGTTTGTCATTTGGTAAGGCGAACTTTACCGTTCATCGGCCAGATAAAGCGCCTTTGGATATTACCCTTAACCTTACCGGCAACCACAACGTACTTAATGCATTAGCGGCCATCGCCGTGGCTACAGACGAAGGTATTGATGACCATGCTATTGTGAAGGCATTGGCAAGCTTCGGTGGTATAGGGCGACGGTTTGAACAACTAGGCAGCTTTGCGACTTCAAAAGGCGAGGTCTGTTTGGTGGACGACTACGGCCACCACCCAACGGAAGTAAAAGCGACCATTGCTGCCGCACGGGCTAATTGGCCTGATCGGCGGCTAATGATGGTGTACCAACCACACAGGTTCACTCGAACTCGCGATTTGTATGAAGACTTTGTCGACGTGCTTTCAAGCGTCGATGCCTTGCTGCTGCTTGATGTATACGCCGCCAGCGAACAGCCCATTGAAGGAGCCGACAGCAAGTCTTTATGCCGTTCCATTCGTCAGCGCGGTCAAATTGAGCCTGTGTATGTGGGCGACAAAGGCGCGTTGCCGAGCATCCTTGCCAATATGCTGCAAGACGGGGATATTGTGATGACACAAGGCGCAGGTAACATCGGTCAAATTGCCAAACAGCTCGCGCGCTGTGAAATGGAACCTAGCGAATTGCAAAAGGAAGGTAACCGGTGACTAGCTTTTCATTAAAAAACGCCATCGCTGCTGATGTATTTGGCAAAGTTGCCGTCATGTTTGGAGGCGACTCAGCAGAGCGTGAAGTGTCGCTAAGTTCGGGTACCGCTGTGCTAAATGCCTTGTTGCGCCAAGGTGTAAACGCGGTGGCCTTCGACCCCGCCGCCCAACCATTGACAGATTTACTCACCCAACAAATAGACCGCGTACTCATTATGCTGCACGGTCGGGGGGGAGAAGATGGCTCTATGCAGGGGGCATTACAACTGCTAAATGTGCCCTATACCGGCAGCCGTGTATTAGGCTCAGCACTGGCGATGGATAAAATCCATACTAAGCAAGTTTGGCAAAGCTTGGGGCTGCCCACCGCAAAATATGAAATTGCTGATAAAAGGCACTTTGAAGCTGGATCATGCGGCGCTATAATGGATAAATTGGGGAATGAAGTCATGGTAAAACCGGCCAGAGAAGGGTCGAGTATTGGCATGGCAAGAGTGACAAGCGCTAAACAACTCGATATTGCGATTCAGAACGCATTCAAATATGACAATCAGGTTCTGTTAGAGCAATACATTGACGGCCCAGAGTTTACTGTTTCTGTGATACAGGGGCAGGCGTTGCCGTCTATTCGCATGTCCACCCCTCATACGTTTTACGATTACGCTGCGAAATATCAGGATGACACAACGGAATATTTCTGTCCAAGTGGTTTATCGCAAGATCAAGAAGCCCAGTTAGCCGAATTAGCTACCCGTGCATTTGACGGAATTTCAGGTTCGGGCTGGGGGCGTATCGATGTCATGCAAGACAGCCAAGGGCAGTTTTACTTGCTTGAAGCGAACACGGTACCCGGCATGACAGAAAAAAGTTTGGTTCCCAAAGCCGCGAAAGTGGCGGGATTAACGTTTGATGAGCTGGTTATGGCGATTTTAGCAACCAGCATGGAAGATGAACAAGTAACTGTCATGGCAGGAGCATAACAGGGTGACACAGAACGCAGCCAAAACCCGTTCGAATCACGCGCTTTGGGGTGGCGTTGCCTTTTTATGTATTGTTATTGCGGCATTGGTATTTGGCGGGATTAAAGCCAATCAGTATTTGCAAGATGAGCAGCAAATGCCAGTGCAAGTTATCGATTTTTCTGGTGATTATCAATATATCGATATCACCAAACTAGAGCGCCTCATTCGAGAGGCGCAACCGGGCAGCTTTTTTGCCCTTGATGTAAACGATGTGTTTAGGCTAGTGGAAGCGCAGCCTTGGGTTTATCGAGCGTCTGTTCGCAAGAAATGGCCAAACACCTTAAAGATTTATTTGGTTGAGCAGCAGCCAGTGGCAAAATGGAACGAGGATTTGCTCCTTAACCCTTACGGCGATACGTTTAACGCTGAAGGAAAAGCACTGGTTTTACCCCGTTTATACGGGCCAGGCGGTAGCGAAAAAACCGCACTGGAAGGCTTTAACGCCATGCATGCGTTATTGGCTACCACCAATATGGATATTGCAGAGCTGTCGTTAAGTGAACGATTTGCATGGCAGGTTCAGTTAAAAAACGGCATTGAATTGAATTTAGGGCGTCAAGAATTCATCGACAGGTTACAGCGTTTTATTGATGTATACCCGTTATTGACGCAACAAGAGAAGGCAGTGAAATACGTTGACCTTCGCTATGACACTGGGGTTGCCGTGGGTTGGAAAGCGCCACGTGACAACACCACAAAAGAAGAGAGTTAAATAAACCATGTCAAAACCTGCTGAACGCAATTTGATTGTAGGCTTAGATATCGGCACCAGCCAAGTAAAGGCTGTGGTGGGCGAATTGCTTGATGATGATCAAATCAGCATCGTTGGCGTAGGCACCCATGCCGCAAAAGGCATGGATAAAGGTGGCGTTAACGACTTAAATTTGGTGGTTAAGTCGGTACAACGTGCAGTGAACGAGATGGAGTTAATGGCAGATTGCCGAGTGTCTTCAGTTTTCATGTCTATCTCGGGACGTCACGTAAAATGCCAGAATGAAAATGGTATGGTGCCCATTAACAATCAAGAGGTCACACAAGAAGACGTAGATAATGTAATACATGCCGCTCGAAGTGTGCCCATTGCAGCGGAAAGAAGATTACTTCATGTGTTACCTCAAGAGTTTACCATTGATGTGCAAGAAGGAATTAAAAACCCAATTGGCATGTCAGGCGTACGAATGGAAGCCGATGCGCATATCATCACCTGTGCCGATGATATGGCGAAAAATATGGTGAAATGCGTTGAGCGATGTGAGCTAAACGCTGATCAATTAATTTTCTCAGCGTTGGCATCGAGCTACGCGGTGCTCACCGATGATGAACGTGAGCTTGGCGTGTGCGTTGTGGATATTGGTGGTGGCACCATGGATATGGTGATTTACACAGATGGCGCTATTCGTCACACTGCGGTTATCCCTGTTGCAGGGAATCAAATTACCAGTGACATAGCGAAAATCTTCAGAACGCCAATTAGCAACGCAGAAGAGATTAAGGTTAACTATGCTTGCGCGCTAAAAGACATGGTTAGCATGGAAGACAGTATTGAGGTGCCAAGTGTAGGCGGTCGCCCAGCTCGAGTGATGTCTCGACATACGCTTGCTGAAGTGATTGAGCCAAGATACCAAGAACTGTTTGAACTGGTTCACGATGAAATTCGTGCCAGTGGACTGGAAGAGCAAATTGCCGCCGGCCTTGTGCTAACCGGGGGTACCGCCAAAATGGAAGGCGCAGTAGAGTTTGCAGAGGAACTCTTTCAGATGCCTGTAAGGGTAGGAACACCCATTAACGTAAAAGGCTTGTCCGAATACGTTGAAGATGCAGGTTTTGCCACTGTCGTAGGGCTACTGCAATACGGCAAAGTGCAATCAGATAATAAGAAGTCCAGTAAGCAGAAAACCGGTGAGAGTTTATTTCATCGCGTGCAAAGCTGGTTTAAAGGCGAATTTTAATTTATTTGGGGGCGCTAACGCTAAAACATCACGATATGCAGGATGCAGATAATCGATAGACTATGTTTTAGTGTAGTGTTAAAAGACGTACAACCGGAGAGTAAGTATGTTCGAATTAATGGATAGTCACGGCGAAGAAGCCGTAATAAAAGTCATTGGTGTTGGTGGCGGTGGTGGTAATGCCGTTGAACACATGGTTTCACAAAGTATTGAAGGCGTAGAATTCATCGCGGTAAATACCGATGCGCAGGTACTACGCAGCTCAAGCGCTGACGTTACACTGCAAATTGGTTCTAGCGTAACCAAAGGGTTAGGTGCAGGTGCCGATCCTAATATTGGTCGCGATGCAGCACAAGAAGACAGAGAAACCATTCGTCAAGCCTTAGATGGTGCCGACATGGTTTTCATCACAGCCGGTATGGGCGGTGGTACAGGAACAGGTGCAGCGCCAGAAGTGGCAAAAATTGCACGTGAAATGGGTATCTTAACGGTGGCCGTTGTCACTAAGCCATTCCCATTTGAAGGTAAAAAGCGTACCACGTTCGCAGAGCAGGGGATTGTTGAATTAGCGAATAACGTTGATTCATTAATTACTATCCCTAACGAAAAGCTACTTAAAGTGATGGGCCCGGGTACGCCGTTGTTACAAGCTTTTAGTGCCGCAAATGACGTATTACGTGGCGCGGTACAAGGTATTGCTGAGCTCATTACGCGTCCAGGTTTAATTAACGTGGATTTTGCCGACGTACGTACCGTAATGTCGGAAATGGGTAAAGCAATGATGGGAAGTGGCGCCGCGAGCGGTCCAGACCGTGCTGAAGAAGCCGCTGAATCTGCGATTGCTAGCCCACTACTGGAAGACATCGATTTATCAGGCGCGCGTGGAATCTTAGTGAATATCACCGCAGGGCCAGATTTTGCCATCGACGAATTTGAAACGGTCGGTAATGCCGTAAAAGCGTTTGCGTCTGAAAATGCCACCGTGGTGGTAGGTACAGTTATCGATATGGAGATGACTGACGAACTTCGCGTGACCGTGGTTGCTACGGGTATTGGTGCTGAGCGTAAACCAGACATCTCTCTTGTGAGCTCTGAAGGTTCTCGTTTAACTACACCGGCAAAAGAATACGGTAGCAGCACCGCTGCAGAACCACGTTCAGCGGTGGGCGGCACTGAAGGCAATCAAGCGCTTAAAGCAGAAGACAGTGCGCAACCGGATAACGATTTAGAGTATCTCGATATTCCAGCGTTTTTGCGTAAACAAGCTGACTAATTCATTTTTTCTATGAAAAAATGAATTTTTAGTCTGTTTAGTTGTCGTAACTGATAACGAATCAGGCTAACAACTGTAAATTTTTATTAAATTTTAGGCTAAGTTTTTGAATTTATAATATTTGCAGTATATAAAGGCAGAGTGAACCTGTGCATACGGTTGTGGGTTTCACAATCCTGTGCGGGGGCAAAACCTTGTAAACTTTGGAAGCGTTTGTAGCCAAATTGCATCGTTTTTGACAAGTGAGTGGTAACTCACTATAATTCGCGACCGCTTTTTTTGATAGGTAAAAGCTAAAGCAGATGATTAGACAACGTACAATCAAGCACCCGGTTCAAGAAACCGGAATTGGGCTTCATAAAGGGGAAAAGGTCACAATGACTCTCCGGCCTGCGCCTGCGAACACGGGAATCGTGTTTCGGCGTGTAGACCTTGAACCTCATGTTGATATTCCATCGCGTGCAAACGCTGTGGGTAATACCATGCTGTGTACCTGTTTGAATAATGAAGACGGCGTGACAATTCAAACCGTTGAGCATTTGGCGTCGGCTTTAGCAGGTTTAGGTATCGACAATATTATTGTTGAAGTGGATAGCAATGAGTTGCCTATTATGGATGGTAGTGCCAGCCCATTTGTGTTCTTGCTGCAATCAGCAGGAATTGAAGAGCTAAATGCACCTAAACGTTTTATCCGTATCACTAAGCCGGTGCGTGTTGAAGACGGAGATAAATGGGCTGAGCTTGTGCCTTATGATGGCTTCAGAGTGGATTTTGCTATCGACTTTGACCATCCCGTTATTAGCCAGACACGCCAACATATGACCATGGATTTCGATTCATGTTCGTATGTGAACGAAGTCAGTCGCGCTAGAACCTTTGGGTTTATGCGTGACCTAGAATATATGAACGCAAATAATCTGGCGTTAGGCGGCAGCATGGAAAATGCAGTGGCACTTGATGAGTTCCGCGTCCTTAACCCAGAAGGGCTTCGTTACGATGATGAATTCCTTAAGCATAAAATACTCGACGCCATTGGTGACTTATACTTAGGCGGTCACAGTTTAATTGGCGAGCTGCGTGCTTATAAAACCGGGCACGGCCTGAACAACAAACTACTAAATGCTGTGCTTGCGCAGAAAGAATGTTGGGAATACGTCACCTATGACTCCCAAGAAAAAGCACCCATTCGCTACGCGCAACCAGTGCTGGCATAGTAGAAAAACAAGAAAATGCAAGGAAGCCGCCTCTAGGCGGCTTTTTTACAGTTAGCATTTAGTCTAATTAATGGTACAGTAGCTGTATAACAATATTAATAATTCGTTTTGCAGCAAAGATTAAAGCGAAAAGTAACCTAGATTACTTAAAGCAATACTTTTCCTGCAAACGTAAACAACCTCCTTATTTGTGGTATGAAGCTAACAATAACTCTAACAGGCAAAAATAAGCGATATCGGCACAGTATCAGTGTACGCACTCTTGTCAGTGCCACAGTGCTGTCTTCTATTTTTATGCTTGTCTCTAGCCGTTCCACAGAATCTGTGTCTGAAGACATCGCGCGGGTGCGCCTTGCTCAATCAGAAGTGAAAGCCACTCAGCAAGACGTTGATGCGCTTAAGCAACAGACAGCCAACAAATTAAATGCTTTACTTACTCGGGTTGCAGAACTTTCTGCACAAGCGTCTATGCTTGACGAGAAAGGAAAGCAAATCGCAACAGAATTAGGTATGACTGCGACTGACCTGGACGCATTTGTACCCGTATCGATACCGGACAACCTCCAAGGTGACCCTTTACTTGATGACATTGCTAAGTTACAGCAATCTCTTGATGTAAAGTCTCAGCAGCTTTCTATGCTTGAAAGTTTGGTGCGGGGACACCATATCCACGATCAGAGCCAATTATCTGGTCGTCCGATAGAGTCGGGATGGTTGTCTTCTTATTATGGTATGCGCGCCGACCCTTTTACAGGCGAACCAGCATTGCACAAAGGTTTAGACTTTGCCGGTAAGGCAGGTGATAACGTGATTGCAACGGCCTCGGGTATTGTCACCTGGGCAGGTGAACGCTTTGGGTATGGCCATTTAGTCGAAATTGATCACGGTGATGGGTATGTATCCCGTTACGGACATAACGATACGCTAAAGGTTTCAGTGGGTGATGTGGTGACGAAAGGTCAGCCTATTGCTCAAATGGGAAACACGGGGCGTTCTACAGGTGTTCATGTTCACTACGAAGTAATAAGAAACGGTAAGCAAATCGATCCTCTGCCTTTTGTTTATAAAAAATAAAAGGTAGCAGCCAGGTAAGTAAGCAAATACGCTTACGCTCTAGAAATCGCATGGCAATACGCATACAGTATTGCCATTAACGTATTAATTCAGCTGTGCTATACCGTGCGGCGTCTCGACAAGTAGTGGAATAAACAAGCTAATGTTTTCAAGCATCCTTAGAAAAGTATTCGGTAGCCGAAACGACCGACTATTAAAAAAATTACGCAAAAACGTAGATGCCATCAATGCACTGGAAGCAGAGTATGAAAAGCTTTCTGATGAGGCGCTAAAAGCCAAAACCGAAGAATTTAAGGGTCGTATTGAAAAGGGTGAAACCCTTGACGACATTTTAAACGAAGCCTTCGCTACGGTTAGAGAAGCCAGTAAGCGTGTTTACGGCATGCGTCATTTCGACGTGCAAATGCTAGGTGGGCAAGTTCTTCACGAAGGTAAAATCTCCGAAATGCGTACCGGTGAAGGTAAAACCTTAACCGCCACGCTGCCAACTTATTTAAATGCGCTTTCAGGCAAAGGTGTTCATGTTATTACCGTGAACGATTACCTAGCTACCCGTGACGCGCAATGGAGTAGCCAACTATTTACTTTCCTAGGCATGCGTGTGGGTTGTAACGTACCAGGCATGTCGCCAGAACAGAAGCGCGATGCTTATCAAGCCGATGTAACCTACGGAACTAACAACGAGTTTGGTTTTGACTACCTACGCGACAACATGGCGTTTAGCCCGCAAGACCGCGTACAGCGCCCATTAAACTACGCTGTAGTGGATGAAGTTGACTCCATCCTCATTGATGAAGCACGTACGCCCCTTATTATTTCTGGACAAGCAGAAGACAGTTCGGAGCTATACCGTCGCATTAACACCATTATTCCTCAGCTGGTACAGCAAGAAAAAGAAGATGAAGAAGGGCAAGAAGGCGATGGCGATTACACCATCGACTTAAAGGCTAAGCAAATTCATCTTACTGAGCGCGGCCAATTGCATGTAGAAGAAATCTTACACAAAGAAGGTTTACTACCTGAAGGTGAGTCTTTGTTTGCAGCCGGAAATATCTCACTTCTACATCACATCAATGCGGCACTTCGTGCCCATAAATTATATGCAAAAGACGTAGATTACATTGTTAAAGACGAGCAGATCGTCATTGTCGATGAACATACCGGCCGAACAATGGAAGGACGCCGCTGGTCTGAAGGGTTGCACCAAGCCGTGGAAGCTAAAGAAGGGGTTCGTATACAAAACGAAAACCAAACCCTTGCGTCTATTACTTTCCAAAACTACTTCCGTTTGTACAACAAACTGGCAGGTATGACAGGTACAGCCGATACCGAAGCTTTTGAATTCCAGCACATTTATGGCTTAGAAACCGTGGTTATTCCAACCAATAAGCCAATGCAGCGTAAAGATAAAGCGGACTTAATCTACTTAACGGCAGAAGAAAAATACGAAGCCATTGTTGAAGATATTAAGGCATGTGTGGAACGCGGCCAACCCACCTTGGTAGGTACGGTATCGATTGAAAACTCAGAATTGCTTTCGCGCATCCTGAAAAAATCAAAAATTCCACACAAAGTACTGAATGCCAAATTCCACGAACAGGAAGCCGACATTGTGGCGCAAGCGGGTCAACCCGGTGCGGTTACTATTGCCACTAACATGGCAGGTCGTGGTACCGATATTGTACTAGGTGGTAACTGGCAGGCTGAACTGGAAAAAATTGAAAACCCAACCGAAGCACAAATAGAGAAAGTAAAAACTGAGTGGAAGAAACGCCACGATGCAGTACTTGAATCTGGTGGTTTACATATTATTGGTACAGAGCGACACGAGTCTCGTCGTATTGATAACCAGCTTCGAGGCCGTTCAGGTCGTCAAGGCGACCCTGGTTCAAGCCGTTTCTACCTGTCACTAGACGACGCCTTAATGCGTATCTTCGCCTCTGAAAAAATGGGCAACATGATGAAGCGTTTGGGTATGGAACGTGGTGAAGCCATTGAGCATCCATGGGTAACTCGTGCTATCGAAAATGCGCAACGCAAAGTGGAAGGGCGTAACTTCGATATTCGTAAACAGCTACTAGAATACGATGACGTTGCGAACGACCAGCGAAAAGTTATTTACGAACAGCGTAACGAATTGTTAGATGAAGGTGATATTAGCGAAACCATTGAAGCCATTCGTGAAGACGTTATTAGCGGTGTGGTAGACGAATATGTTCCTCCTCAATCACTAGAAGAAATGTGGGACGTGGATGGCTTAGAAGAGCGATTAAGAGCAGACTTTGCTGTAGATCTTCCTATCAAAACGTGGCTGGAAAACGACGACAAGCTATACGAAGAGAAGCTAAGAGAGCGTATACACAGTGAAGTGGTACAGGCTTATAAAGCAAAAGAAGACGTGGTAGGCGAACAAGTCCTGCGTCAGTTTGAAAAAGCGGTGATGTTGCAAAACTTAGATAGTCATTGGAAAGAACATTTGGCTGCTATGGATCATCTACGTCAAGGTATTCACTTACGTGGTTACGCACAGAAAAACCCTAAACAAGAATATAAGCGCGAGTCTTTTGCATTATTTTCGCAAATGTTAGAAGCCTTGAAAGTGGAAGTGATCACCATACTTTCACGGGTAAAAGTTCAAGCAGAAGAAGATGTACAAAAAGTAGAAGAGCAGCGCAGACAAGCTGACAATGTGCCCAAGCATTTTGAGCACAAAGAAGCATCTGCCACTCCTGAAGAGAAAAGTGACAAGGTACGCACAGAAATGCGTAATGGCCCTAAAGTTGGCCGTAACGACCCTTGTCCATGCGGTTCAGGCAAAAAGTACAAGCAATGCCACGGTAAGCTTAGCTAATGAAGCAAGTGCATGTTGCCGTGGGCGTTGTAACGCGCGGCAGCGATATCTTTATTACTCGTAGGCCAGACCATGCTCACCAAGGTGGGAAATGGGAATTCCCAGGCGGAAAGGTTGAGAGCGACGAAACCGTCACTCAGGCGCTGGCCAGAGAGCTTGCAGAAGAGATAGGCATTACCGTGGGTGAAAGTCAGCCATTAACCGTTATCGAGCACGATTACGGCGATAAACGGGTAAAGCTTGACGTTCATACGGTTGAGTTGTTCGACGGCGAGCCTTATGGCAAAGAAGGGCAGGAAGCCAAATGGGTAGCAATAGGTGCGCTAAATGCGTCTGACTTTCCCGCTGCGAACGTTGCCATTATCGACGCGTTAAAGTAACTAACCTGTGCGAGCTTAAGGCAATTAACCGCGAAAAGTTCGAAGCAATAAAAAACGGTCATGAAGACCGTTTTTTATTGCCTCACGCTCGGGCATGTTAAAGCGTGAATCGCTCTGCGGTAGCAAAAGCCACATCCAGCTTATGATAGGCCGCCTCATTAATGAAATGAGGGTAAGTCTCTTTATCACCTTCCCAATTGATATCCTTGCCATCAAAGGTTCGAAACATAGGCATGCCAGGCAACAAAGGGGCGAAATCTGAATCCTGAAAACTATGATGAATCATTGCGGTACGTTGGCCTTTTTCAGATAGCGGGAAAGAGATATTTTCACCTAATCGAAACGCTTCGCATGGGGGCAGTGCATCGGTGCTAATATCGCCTTGATTATAGGCCACGCAGAAGTCCAGAATCACTTCTGCCATGGTTTGCGTGAGTAAGTATACGTCTTCACGTAACACACCTTGTGGCTGACCACCCACCTCTATCATCACACCTTTTTTGCCAGTTGTGCACAAGTAACCATGCTCTAAATACGGTTTCTCGTCTTCAACCAGTATGTTTGCTTCTGGCATATGTTGTTTAACATAACGCCCCAATTGTGTGTGAAAGTCATCGGCCTCAAGCAGAATCAATGTTGCGCCCATCGCACTGGTTGTGTTGTGGATATCAATAACAAAGTCCGTTGCTGAATTGCCCTTTGGGCCAAATTTCTGGTTAAGTGTTTTAGCCAGCACAGCTTCTTTAGACGTATTAGACGACGCTAAACCATCAAAGGTGAACTGGCGATTCAAATCTTCTTCAACAAAGCGAACATTGGCCTCAAGGGCGGCTTCATTGGCAATATTCAAAGAAACGTTTAATGCACTGAATCGCGAAGGTAATCCGAACGCTTGCCAATTTCGGATAAGTTGAATACCGCTGGTTTCGTTGCCATGGGTACCACCAACAAGCGCGATCTTATTAAACATTCATCTTCCTTTTTACATTGAGTTGAAAATAGAGGTATTAAAAAGCAGCCCTGATATTACACTACCCAGCGATATCCGAGAATTAATGCTTAAAAAAATCTTCTGACTGCTCGGCAAGCATGGCTTCAATATCTTCCACATCGATATCTTGAGGCGTTTCATTTTCTGCAGGTTTTGCGGGAATAGTACGTTCTTCCGAGGCCCATTCGCCAAGGTCGATAAGCTGGCACTTTTTACTGCAAAAAGGACGATACTCACTTTGTGGGCCCCATGGCACCGATTTAGAACATATTGGACAAGTGACTTCCATCATGGTCTCCAGTTAACGCTAAATAATGGGGGAAGTTTAACAGGCAGCGAGTCTAAACGATATGTCTGTTTCTACTGAAGCGGTTTGCCCTTCATTAGGAGAAAACAGTAAGAAGCGTAAGGCATAGCGGTATTTATTTCCGCTTAAGGTGGGGTAATAGCCTTCGTCTACTTTACAACGAATTCGAATTAACTCGTTTTTGTCTTCTGCTACGCCTTGATAAAAGCCGCCTTGCGCCACCACCGTTTGAAACTGCCCCCGCTCGCGAATAAATGACAAACTGACGGCTAAGGTATCGTCTAACAAGCTTAAGGTTTGCAACCAGCCATTAATTTCTGCTTGGCGTTCAGCAAGCGGTTGTTGCAGCCAAAAATACAAATTGGGTAAATCGAAGCTACAGGCGCCGCCAGGAATAGCAAACCGTTGTCGAATAGCATTGAGAAACTTATCTTCTTTAAGCGCACTACCAAAGCGGCGTTCGGTTTTCAGTTTTTGCTTTAAGGTGACAATGGTTTTTAGAGCCTGCTCTAACGCAGCACTGTCAATTTTAGGATGTTGCGACCAGTAAACCAGGTTTTTTTCATGGGCATCTAAGTCTTTGCTCATGTCCGACCGCAAATCAAGCCGCTCAATCAAATCGAGTAGTTCAAACAGCTGTTCAAAAAACACCGTTTGAAGTTGGGGGCTTTCGGAGGAAGCGCTACTTTTTAGTTGGCCAAGAAGCTGCTCTACCCGTAGGTAGTTTCGCACTTTCTCCTTTAATGGAAATTCGAATACAGCTTCGCTCATGGATATCCTTGGAACACAATTACTTAGCATTAAAGCCTAATGCATGAATAGCGCTAAGCCAAGTACAGTGAGGCATACTATTGAGGATTTTGACACTTTTTGAGCAAAAAAGTTGCCGGTGATGCTTTATTAAGCACTTAAGTTAAAATGTTTAACATACTGCTGATGCAATAAGGCGACTTGTTTGTGCAACTCATCCAATGAGCCGGTGTTATTAATTACATCATCCGCCTTTTCAAGACGCTCATTACGACTGGCCTGAGACGCCATAATACTTTCAATGGTTTCCTGTGAACTGCCATCACGCTGTAAAGCTCTGCTAAGTTGTAGCGATTCAGGGCAATCAACCACAATCACTCTATCACACAGGTTTTCCATGTTGTTTTCTATCAACAAGGGCACAGACAAAATACAATAAGCGCTGGGAGCGGCACCGATATCAGCCAGCATTTTTGCGCGAATTAGCGGATGTAAGAGTTGGTTTAGCCAGTGTTTGTCACCTTCATGACTAAACACTCTTTCCCTTAACGCTGGACGGTTTAATTGACCATCTTCAAGCAATATACCTCTGCCGAAACGGGCAACAATATGCCGTAAGCCTTCGCTACCCACCGCGACGACATCGCGGGCTACTTCATCAGCATCAACGATACTAATGCCCAATGATTTAAAGGCCTCTGTAGCCGCTGATTTTCCGCTGCCAATACCACCAGTTAACCCGATTACATGCTTTGTCATCAACCTAATATCCAATCTAAGTAGGCTTGAGTAATGTGTGATTTAAACAGCAAAGTTATCCACCCTGCAACGGCTAAGTAAGGGCCAAATGGAATCGCCACCGACTTACCTTTGTTTTGGAACACCATAATTGCCACACCGGCAATGGCGCCCACTAAAGAAGAAAGTAAAATAATGATAGGTAAGCCTTGCCAGCCTACAAAGGCGCCCAGCGCTGCCAGTAGCTTAAAATCGCCATAGCCCATACCTTCTTTTCCAGTGGCAATTTTAAACATCCAATACACTAACCACAAACTCACGTAGCCAATGGCTGCGCCCCAAATGGCTGATTGCATATCAACAAAGACAGAGTGTGTACTCAAGAGTAACCCTAACCATAGCAAGGGCAGTGTGAGCTGATCCGGTAGCAGCATTTTATCTAGGTCAATAAATAGCATGGCCACCAAAAAGTAAGTCAATACCATTGCCCAAAGCGCTTGAGGAGAAGGGCCGAAATAAAAAGCCGCGAATGTACAGGTGAGGGCAGTGAATAACTCAACAAAGGGATAGCGCAACGAAATAGGGGTTTTGCACGATGCACATTTTCCTTTCAAGCATAAATAACTGATAACGGGAATGTTCTCCCAAGGGCGAATTTTATGTCCGCAGGCAGGGCAGGTGCTATCAGGCTTAACTAAATTGAAGGGGGCAGAAGCGTCGTTTTGGGGGGTGTTTTCATTCGTAAAATAAGCGCTATATTCTTGCTTCCAGCTATTTTCCATCATGATAGGCAGGCGATGAATCACCACATTCAAAAAGCTTCCCACCATCAAACTGACGAGAAAAACAAGGCCATAAAAGAAAGGGGGATAAAGCTGGCTTAGTGATATAAGCGCTTCCATAGAATACAAATCTCTTTATTTTTAATTATGATGGCAAAGAAAGCTAATGCAGCGCAACCGAATTTTCAATTCATCTGATCGGGGTAACAGCCTAATGGTTCACACTACATTACCCATTTCAAATATAGGCAGGTACATGGCCACAATTAAGCCCCCAATAACGACACCCAGCACCGCCATAATAATAGGCTCAAGTAAACTTGTTAGTCCATCAACCATATCGTCGACTTCAGCCTCATAAATCGTGGCTATTTTGCTAAGCATGCTATCTACCGCGCCAGACTCTTCGCCAATCGCCACCATTTGCGTCACCATATCGGGGAATACATTGGTGGCGCGCATGGCAGTATGCATCTGCATGCCGCCCGCTACCTCTTTGCGCATAAATAAAATGGCATCGCGAAATACCGCATTACCTGAAGCGCCTGCGGCAGACTCTAATGCGCCAATCAGTGGAACACCAGCAGAAAAGGTGGTGGCCAACGTTCGGGTAAAACGCGCAATGCTGGCCTTTTTCAGTATTTCGCCCACTACGGGGGCTTTGAGAATGGCCTTATCTACATTGTCTCTTAGGGATTGGCTTTTTTTATGGGCACGCACAAATAGCATGCCTGCGCCTACCGCAGCAATGGCCATCACGAATCCATAATCTTGCACAAAACGGGAAATGGCTAATACGAATTGGGTAAAGGCAGGCAACTCTGCACCAAAGCTACTGAAAATATCTTCAAATTGTGGCACCACAAATATTAAAAGAATGGTGGTTACCACAAATGCAACCACTACCACCGCGATGGGGTAAAGCATGGCTTTTTTTATTTTTGATTTAAGGGCTTCGGCCTTTTCTTTATAAGTGGCTATACGGTCGTAAATGGTTTCAAGGGCACCCGATTGCTCCCCTGTGTAAACCAAATCACAGTATAGATCATCGAAATAATCAGGGTGTTTGCGTAACGCGCCAGACAAAGGGTTTCCCGATTTAACTTCGTTAGATATTTCGTGAAGCAGCTTACGCATAGACGCTTTAGCATGGCCTTGCGCTATCATGTCTAATGATTGAATTAGGGTAACACCGGCCCCTAACATGGTGGCAATTTGCCGCGACATCACAGAAATATCGGCAGCTACTATCTTTTGTGCGCCTTTGCCAAATAGCGGTGTAGCCAGCTTTTTCACTTTATTGGCAGAAATGCCCTGGCGTCGCAAAAGGTTTTTAGCTTCGGCAAGGCTAATAGCAGAAATTTCGCCTTTTCTGCTGTTACCTCGGCGATCTTTGCCTTGCCAAGTATAGGTGGTTGCTGCCTTCGCCATTAAATACCTACTCCGCCAAAAAGAAAATCAATATTGCGCTGTGTGAAAATGCGATGTAGAAAGACAAAAAAGCCCAGACATTGCTGGGCCTTTCTACACACTAAGCACGGCGACTTAACATAGTGTGGCTGGGGTACATGCTGCAGCCCAAGTTACACGGCCATTTGCCAAAGTCGGCGTTAGCACGTAAGTTGCTGCGTTACCTGAATCATCTTCGATACCTGAATCACCAGAAGCGGTCGCTGTGATAACGCCGTTAGCGGTAGTTAGGCCAACAAGGCTAGTATCAGATGAGTTATCAATATTAGATGGAACACCGTTTGAGCCGCCGTCACAGTTGGCCAAGGCACCGGTGGTTTGTGCGCAAATCTCTACCGCTGTTTTCGCTGCTGCGGTTGAGTTAGTCACTTCAGTGAAGCTGGCTTTCTCTGTGTAGTTTAAATATGAAGGCAGAGCAATAGCGGCAAGAATACCGATAATAGCAACCACAATCATAAGTTCGATTAGAGTGAAACCTTTTTGATTTGACGCATTCATGTTTTTCATATTTGTTCTCCGGGAGCTGTGTGTCACGCAATAGTAAAGTCGTGTTCAAATTAACATTTATACCCGAGACGTGAATGACGACCCCGGTACTTGATACTCAGTATAGATTTCAATTTCTAACTGACAAGTATCGGAAATTATACCGGTGTGTTGCTTTCGCAGGTTATCGCACAGCTAGCGCCCAGCACCTATGATGCATTTAAACTTTTGTATAATAATCTTGTAGTTACAAAAGTTATGGCGAACAATACGTGTGTGTTAACTGGCGCTGATAAGTAAAGAGCGAGGGAGAGAACTCCCTCAATTAGGATGGAATTATTTATCGCTATCTATATTAATACGAAGCGAAAGATCTATGGCTTGAACATGTTTGGTTAATGCGCCAGAAGAAATGTAATCCACACCCAATTTACTTAACGAAGCAAGTCGTTCATCGGTAATGTTTCCAGACACTTCCAGTTTACTGCGCTTATTCGTGAGCGCTACTGACTCTTGGATCTGTTCGTTAGTGAAATTATCTAACATAATAATGTCAGCGCCAGCCTCTAAGGCCAGTTTTAGTTCGTCTATTGACTCCACTTCAACTTCAACTGGCGCGCCTGGCATCATCGCCTTAGCACGTTGAATGGCAGGGCGAATACCTCCGCAAGAAAAAATGTGATTTTCTTTTATCAAAAACGCGTCAAAAAGCCCTATTCGGTGATTTTGTCCGCCGCCGCAGCGCACAGCGTATTTTTGCGCCATACGTAGTCCAGGCAGGGTTTTTCGCGTGTCGAGGATCTTCGTTTCGCTATCACTGAGTATGTGTGCATAAAACGCGGTGGTGGTCGCAGTGCCTGACAAGGTTTGGAGAAAATTGAGCGCCGTACGCTCTGCCGTTAAAATGGCGCGCGCCGACCCAGATAAGCTAACAAGTACTGTATCGCCATCCACTTTGTCGCCGTCGTTCACATGCCAAGTGACAGACACATTAGGGTCGACAAGGGCAAAAGCTTGGTTTACCCACGCGACACCACACACCACACAGGGTTCTCTGGTAATAATAGTTGCGGTGGCTTGAGTGTCAGCATCAATAAGGTTAGCGGTAATATCCTTCGCGGCGTTTAACTCGCCGCCTAAATCTTCAATAAGCGCTTGCGAAACCTGTTCGCGAATTGCCTGTATATCGGGTGATGTCATCTTCATCGCAGTCATTTTTCAAAGGGTACGCAATATTAACCATTCTCCGCGCTGAGTAAACTCTAATTGCTTTAAAACACTCATGCCTAAAAGAATATGGTCGTCTTGCATACCTGGGTTTAAATTGGCCTTAACGTTATGCACAACAATGTCGCCAATACGCAAGGTGTTAATTCGAGATTCGGCCACCCGTACCACGCCATTGGCCGTGCTTGCCAGTCCTTCTCGGCCCGCCTGCAATTGTAATTTCGACGCAAGGTGCGCAGGCACGGCGACGTCCGTAGCCCCAGTATCTACTAAAAATACAACTTCTTCGCCATTGATGTAGCCGCTAGTAACATAGTGTCCTTGCCTATTTTGCTTTAAGCGAACTTCTGTCTGAGTGCCAATCCGTTGAGAGGCTGGTTCGGTATTTGGGTTAACTTGTTTTTCCAGTAAATCCGAAAAAACAAAGACCAGAAGGCCAAGGCCGCAAATCCATGCAAGGGCTACCATCCACTTACCCGCTGAACGGGTATCCTGGTGTTCGTTGTTCATGTTATTAACTACTCTGTTATTTTGGTTTTGTTCTTGGCTTTCCTTGATTTCGCAAGCAAGGCAATGTCACACTTTAGAGAATGTAGACGATTGCACGAAAAATCAAACATAATGGTGCTATACGACAACGCCACGCAAATTAAAAGCACACACTACGATGCGCGACCCAACGCCGATGATGTGAGCTTATTGGTCATTCATAATATTTCTCTTCCTCCTGGCGAGTTCGCCACTTCTGGTATTCGAGATTTATTCACCGGTCAGTTAAACCCCCATGCTCACCCCTTTTTTAAAGAGATTGCTCACATCCGTGTGTCGGCGCACTGCGTTATCTACCGAACAGGCGTGATTGAGCAATTCGTGCCTTTTGATGCGCGGGCTTGGCATGCGGGCATTTCATCATTTCAGGGGCGACAGCGCTGTAACGATTATTCTATTGGTATCGAACTTGAGGGAACTGATACCTTGCCTTACACAGACGCTCAGTACTTAGCGCTAGAGAACCTCTCTAAATTTATCATTCTACGCTATCCTCGGATCACTATCGGGCGTATTGTGGGTCATAATGATATTGCACCAGGGCGAAAAACCGACCCAGGATACGAATTCGATTGGCCAAGGTTTCGACAAAGCCTTTTTACTGTTGAGCCCTAACACTTTCATTTATTTAAAAAGGAAGCGCGTAATCTCATGATTTTAATGACTTTGCTATTAGTATTGAGCCTAGAGCGTGTGGTGAGTAAAGACGCGAATTGGCATATCGAAAGGTATGCTGCTCAGTATCGAGCTTGGCTAGAGAAAACCCAGTGGCTGTCTGACAATACCGCGCCTATTTCTTTGTATGCCGCTTTGCTTCTACCGCCAGTGGTATTGGGGTTAATTGAATATTGGGTATTAGGTGCCTTCTTTACCTTTATAGAACAAAGTATCGTGCTTTTTGTTTGTATTGGCTGCCCTACGTTACGCGCTATTTATAAGCGCTTTTTAAATGCCGCAGAGCGCAACGACTTGCAAGCCTGTAGCATGTATACCGATCAGCTGGGTCACTGCGCTAGCACAGCGCAGAGCGATGGCACAGCAAAAGGTGAGGGGAAAAGTTTTGGCCAACATCTTACATGGTTGAATTATCAGCACTATGCTGCGGTTATGCTGTGGTTCATTGGTTTCGGCGCACCTGGCGCGTTATTTTACTGTTTAAGCCGAAGTGCTACCGAAGCCTTGTGTAACGCTGATCATCCATTAAAAGATGGCGCTGGACGGCTTATGTTTGCGTTAGATTTTATCCCAGTAAGAATTACCGCTTTTGGTATGTTAATGATGGGGCACTTTTCGCGAGCACTACCCGAGTGGATTAAGTTCGCCATTAAATTTGACGTACCCGCTTACGATGTTTTAACTCAGATTTCTGCAAAAGCAGAAACACTTTCGCCGGAAGAATATGCACAGCAGAGCGAAAATGCAGCAATTGAACCCAAGGTGTTAGTAAAATTAGCAAAACGTAATGTTGTTTTCTTGCTGGTGGTGACCGCTTCTTTGACACTCGTGGGTAGCCTCGCATAACCACTATTTTTTACATTTACTGAAAACGTCAGCACTGGTCTGCAAAGAAACCATTTGTAGATCAGTTGCTTTAGCACACTTTCCGCAGTTGCTAACCTCATCAGACCAGTTGTAGTTCGATAACTTTTCTTAACAAATTCAACAATAAAGCTTAACACCAAGCAAACTGCATTAGGTTTGCTATGCTTGAGAGTATTTACCTCGAAATCGATCTGCCTTAAACTGTATAGGTAAAATGGTATTACCAATTTGATGAATGTTTAAATTAACCCCGATTATTTTTTACATTCATCAGAGTAATATTCAGCGCGTACAATAAGAAGGATAGATACAACGCATGCGTCAGCAGCGAAAAAAACTCTCTGATGTGATTACCGAGCAACTCGAGTCTATGATACTTGACGGTACATTATTGGCAGGGCAAAAGTTGCCACCAGAAAGAGAGTTAGCGCTAGAGTTTGACGTGTCTCGTCCTTCATTAAGAGAAGCCATTGGCAATTTACAGGCCCGTGGGCTTGTCGAGCGTAAACAAGGTGGCGGTACCTTCGTAAACCGCAACCTGAACGCGGCGATGAAAGACCCATTGATGGACCTTGTGAGCCAACGCCCTGAAACCCAATTCGATTTACTTGAGTTTCGTCATGCCCTTGAAGGTATGGCGGCATACTACGCGGCGCTACGTGGCCAGCCAGAAGATTACGAAGCGCTAAAGCAAGCGCTTAATGAACTGCCAACGCCTAAAGCCAGTGAAAGTAAGCGGGCTCAGGCTGAAGCCTTAGGGCAGTTTTATATCATTATGGCACGAGCATCACACAATATGGTGCTATTACACGTAATGAGTACCATGCAAAGTATGCTGGTAGACAACATTGAACGAAATTTTGACATGCTGGCAGCGCACCCTGAAGCGGTGGAAGACATTGCTAAGCAGCGTCGCGAAATTGTAGAAGCAATTGCAGCACGTGACCCTGAATCTGCGCGTCAGGCATGTAATACGCATTTGGCGTTTATTGAAAAAACGCTATTAACCATTAATCAGCGTGATACTCGCGTACAGCGTGCGTTACGTCGATTAGAAATTTAGTTATTCAGCCACCGTTAAATGATAAAGGTTTGGATAGCTATTCATTCGCAGCGGCCGGTCAGGTGAAAACCTGTGCCAATGCAAAAGCAGGTGAGCCAGATTGGGTCACTGTGAGTACAACGTAATTTAGTTTTCCTTCTTTTAGCGCTTTTAAGTTTAGGGGCAATGCTAAGGGAGGATTTTCTATATAAGCAAAAAATAGGATGGCACCATGTCTGATATGATGCACCAAGATGTAGATCCTCAAGAAACTAAAGAGT
>Ga0208203_1000195_pt1 | contig 29485 bp, 24 predicted proteins | sample DeeseametaMP2914_FD_184167 | JGI IMG/M metagenome (GOLD analysis project Ga0208203, IMG submission 184167) | Marine microbial communities from the Deep Atlantic Ocean - MP2914 (SPAdes) | ecosystem: Environmental > Aquatic > Marine > Oceanic | place: West of Santa Cruz de la Palma, Atlantic Ocean...
CTAGGAAAGGGAACCACCCTTACCGTCGAGACAAGACACAACAGCTGCACGCTTCAGGCCACGCTGAGCATGCAAGGAGTTATTCAGAGGCTCCCTGGGTGGCTGGGTCGCCCATGCCCTCACCCACTGAGCCGGTCTGCCGTTGACCATCCCGTTCAGAGATCCGTCCAGAGTGATACAAATTACAATTATCGTCTCATCCTGCGGGTGCTAACCTGACTTTAACAGATTACCGGTCGACTCCCCGGCGCGACCCACCTAGGCTGATAACAGTCTGGGCGCGACCGCCAGGGCCCAAGAGGACAACCGCCTCAATAAACGCGACCACCAATAACAAAGAACAGGGAAGCCCGCATGGACAACGAATTCGATTACCTCATCATCGGTGGCGGCTCAGCCGGGTGCGCCCTGGCCGGGCGACTGAGCGAAGACCCCGACACCCGCGTGTGCTTGCTGGAAGCCGGCGGCAAAGGGGACGGCCTGCTGGTCAACGTCCCCGCCGGGGCCGTGGCCATGCTGGCCAAACCGGTGAACAACTGGCTGATGGAAACCGTGCCGCAAAAAGGCCTGAACGGTCGCCAGGGTTTCCAGCCCCGCGGCAAATGCCTGGGCGGCTCCTCTGCCATCAATGCCATGGTCTATATTCGCGGTCACCGCGAGGACTACGACCAGTGGGCGGCACTGGGCAACGAGGGGTGGTCCTATCAGGATGTGCTGCCCTACTTCCGGCTCAGCGAAGGCAACGAACGCCTGCGCAATGATTACCACGGCAACGATGGCCCGCTCAGCGTCAGCGATATCCGCACGGACAGCCCGTTTCACGATTACTTTCTGAATGCCGCGCGCGAATGCGACATCCCCATCACCGATGACTTCAACGGGGAAGAACAGGAAGGCGCCGGGGTATTTCAGGTGACGCAGAAAAATGGCGAGCGCTGGAGCAGCGCCCGCGCCTACCTGTTCCCGCACCTGAATCGTCCCAACCTGCAGGTGGAAACCCTCGCCCAGGTGCAACGCATCATCGTGGAAGACAAACGCGCCGTCGGCGTGGAATTCAAGCAAGGCAAGCAGACACGTACCTTCCGCGCCCGCAAGGAAGTCCTGCTGTCCGCCGGGGCATTCCAGTCACCACAACTGCTGATGCTGTCCGGCATCGGTGACGAAGCCGAGCTGAAACAACACGGCATCCCCGTGGTGCATCACCTGCCCGGCGTGGGCAAGAACCTGCAAGACCACCCGGACTTTATCTTCGGCTACACCACCGACAGCCCGGACACCTTTGGGTTTTCCCTTGGCGGCATCTGGCGGGCCCTCAAGGCCATGGCCACCTACCGCAAGACCCGGCGCGGATTGTGGACCTCCAACTTTGCCGAAGCCGGTGCCTTCCTGAAAACCCGCCCCGAACTCTCAGCACCGGATATCCAGCTGCACATGGTCACTGCCCTGGTGGACGACCACGGCCGCAAACTGCACTTCACCCAGGGGTATTCCTGCCATGTGTGCCTGCTGCGCCCGCGCAGCCGCGGCAGCGTCCAGCTGGCCAGCGCCAACCCCGATGACCTGCCACTGATCGACCCGGCTTTTCTGGAGGATCCACAAGATCTGGAAGACATGGTCGCCGGCTACAAGATCACCCGCGACCTCATGCACGCCCCGACACTCAAACGCTGGATCAAGAAAGACATGTTCACCGAAAACGTGAACAGTGACGACGAGATTCGCGCCGTCATCCGACAACGCACCGACACCGTCTACCACCCGGTGGGCTCGTGCAAGATGGGGACCGATGAAGCCGCCGTGGTGGACCCGCAACTGCGCGTGCATGGCATCGATGGCCTGCGCGTCATCGACGCCTCAATCATGCCCACCCTGATCGGGGGCAACACCAATGCGCCGGTGATGATGATTGCCGAAAAGGCCGTCGATATGATTCGCGGGCAAGTGCGCGCCGGCTAGCCGGCGCCGCTACCGAAGCCCCGCCAGTAACGCACGAACGGTGGCCAACCGGATTACCTCCGGCTTCCCCCAGGGGAATTCGGGGATGGTAATCAGGTTCATGGCCACCCCCTGCATACCGCACAACAGCACACTCTGCATCTCATCCGCATCGCCCGCACGCAACGCGCCATGCGCCTGGGCATCTTCAATGGCCCGGCGAAAAATCTGCAGCCCTTCCTGCACACCCGAGCTTTCCACAAAGTAACTGTCGCCATCCGCTTGAGGGTGATCCTCAATCAGGAAAATTGCCCGGTAGTCATCCGGCCGCGACAGCCAGAAATCAACGTACAGCAGACACATGGTTTCCAAGCGGTCTTCCACCGGCGCCGTGGCGTAGCACTGATGCAACGCGTCGATCAGCGCCACAAAGATTTCATTCCAGATATGCAACAGCAGCTGACGCTTACCGGGGAACAATTGGTACAACGCCGCGGGGGAACACTCTGCCCGCGCAGCAATCTTGCGCATGGACACACCGTGATACCCCTCCTCGGCAAACAAGGCACGGGCAGCGGCAATAATCCTTTGGCGGCTGTCCTGAGCCTGCTGGCTGCTGCGGGGCGGACGGCCACGGCGGGCCGTTTTGGTCTTGGTCGAGGTCATGGCTTGATTTTAATAAACGCGTTCATTAAATTATAAATCCAACACGGACAATGTGCGAGAACACCATGAACCATACCGATCTGGAGCAGGATGTCATCATCGTTGGCGCAGGCCTTGCCGGGCTCAAGGCTGCCCTTGAGCTACAGCAGGCAGGCAAACGCGTACGGGTTCTGGAAGCACGCGACCGGGTTGGCGGGCGCTCAATGCCCGGTGAAATCGCCGGCCAGACCATCGATCTGGGCGGCCAGTGGGTGGGCCCGCAACAAACCCTGCTGCTGGAGCAGGCCAGCGCCCTCGGCGTCAAAACCCTGCCCCAATACACCGCCGGGGCCAGCATCCTTTCCCTGGATGACAACGTCAGCACCTTCACCTCGGACATCCCCAAACTTCCGTTCCTGTCGCTGATGGAGCTGGCCCTGCTGCAACGGCGCTGGAACAAGGAAATGCGCAGCCTGCCAGTCACAGCAGAGCCCTGGCTCGCCGCCAAAGCACAGCAATGGGACTCGCAAACCCTGGAAAGCTGGATACTCAAACATGTCCACACCCGCGGCGCTCGCGAGTTCGCCCGCACCATCACCCGCGCGGTGCTCTGCGCCGAACCTCGCCAGGTCTCGTACCTGTGCTTTCTCGAATATCTGCGCCAAGGTGAAAGCCTTGAAAGCCTGATTGGTATAGAAGGAGGTGCCCAGCAGGACAAATTTGCTGGCGGCGCCTGGCAAATCCCCCAACGCATGGCCGCGCAACTGGGCGACAGTGTGCAGCTTGATTCACCGGTGCACGCGGTGGAACAACACCACGACGGTGTCAGCGTCATCAGCAACGGCCACACCTACCGCGCACGGCACCTGATCATGGCCATCCCACCGGTGCTCGCCGCCAAGATTCGCTATAACCAGCCACTCCCCGCCAAGCGCAACGCGCTACTGGAACGCATGCCCATGGGCTCGGTGATCAAGATCCATGTTGCCTACGAGCGCGCTTTCTGGCGCCTGCGTGGCCTCAATGGTGGTGTGGTCAGCAACAACCGGGTGTTCAATGTTGTGTTCGATCAGTCTCTGGATGATGACGGCATGGGCGTTCTGGTGGGCTTTATCGACGCCGACCATGCGATCGCGATGAGCGCCACCGATGAAGCCACCCGGCGCCAGCAGGTGATAACCGATCTGGTTCACTACTTTGGGCCAGATGCCGCTCACCCCATCGCCTATGTAGAACAGGACTGGACTGCACAACCCTGGAGCCGCGGCTGCTACGTGGCCCACACCGCCCCCGGGGTCATCACGTCCTTCGGTGATACCCTGCGCGAGCCCTGCGGACGAATTCACTGGGCCGGCACCGAAACCGCAACCCGGTGGTGCGGCTACCTGGATGGCGCTCTGCAATCCGGCATTCGCGCCGCGCAGGAAGTACTCAACCGATAAGCCCTTTCCGCACAACAAAAAAACGGGGCATGAAGGCCCCGTTTTTGTTACCTGACTGACTCAGTCCGCCACACTCAGGCTGGACATGTCCATCACATAGCGATGGGCGATATCCCCCTTCACCATCACGTCGTAGGCATCATTCACCTGATCCGGACGAATGATTTCACAGACCGGATGAATCCCATGCTCGGCACAAAAATCCAGCACCTCCTGGGTTTCCTGAATGCCACCAATCAGCGACCCGGCTACCCGGCGGCGGCCAAAGATCATCGGCGCCGATTCAAACGGGTCCATGTCACCCACCTGGCCAACAATCACCAGGGTGCCATCCACATCCAGCAAGGGAACGTAGGGGTTCAGGTCGTGCTGTACCGGCACGGTGTCGATAATCAGATCCAGTGAGGACTCGGCGGCCTCCATGGCGACCTCATCGGTGGACACCAGCACCCCGGTGGCGCCCAGACTTTGCGCTTCTTCTGCCTTGCGGGCAGAGCGGCTCAGTACAGTCACCTCGGCGCCCATGGCCACCGCCAGCTTCACCGCCATATGGCCAAGGCCGCCGAGGCCGATCACCCCTACCCGGCTTCCCTTGCCCACGTTCCAGGTGCGCAGTGGAGAAAACGTGGTAATCCCCGCACACAGAATCGGAGCGGCACGGGACGGATCCAGCGCCTCCGGCAGGCGCAGCACAAACTCTTCACGCACTACAATATGCTTGGAATAGCCGCCCTGGGTTATCTCACCATCAATGCGATCCGGCGCACCGTAAGTCGGGGTCATACCATTGCGACAGTACTGCTCTTCACCATGATCGCACTGATCACAGGCCTGGCAACTGTCGACCATGCAGCCCACGCCCACATTGTCGCCCACCTGGTAACGGGTCACTTGCGGGCCCACTTCAATCACCCGCCCAATGATCTCGTGGCCGGGTACCAGCGGATAATGCTGTTTGCCCCAGTCACCGTTCACCGTATGCAAATCGGAATGACATATCCCGCTGAACAAAATTTCGATGGCCACATCATTGCCACGCAGGGCGCGTCGCTCAAAATGATAAGGCTGCATGTGGGCATCGGAGGAAAAAGCCGCGTAGCCGACGGTTTTCATAAACTCTCCCGGGAATGGATTTCAGGGGTAACAATAACGACGGCGCCGTGAACACCGCGCCAGAGAGGACACCATGATAAGGGAGTAATAGGCAAGCGTGGGCACCGGATACTGTCGATTTCTTGCCGGATTCTGCAGAATTCGCCGCTATTCACCATCCATCAGGGGAAGGCCAGCAACTCAAGGCAGGTGTCAGCACCCACTGATGGAAATATTGGGCTTTCTGGTCGGGCAAGAGAACCGGGACCAAAAGAAAGCCCCTCGCCACACAGTGACGGATCTTGCCATTTATGGGTATCCCCGATTATTCCTCCTCAGAGATCAATCATCCTTGGCGTAGGAGATCCGCTAATTCATGGGTGTCCCTTATTTCTTCCCTTATTTCTCCGTTCCGCCCGGCATGGTCGCCAACAAGGAAACCGGTATTATCAGTGGCACACCGACCACCACGGGCACCTTCCTGATCACAGTAATCGTGTCCGATAATGGCGCCCCGGTCATGAACCGCGTCATCACCGGTAAAGCCGTCATTACGGAAACCGCACCCGCGGCCAGCCCCATTATCAGCAGTGGCGGCGGTGGCGGATCGGCCTCCTGGCTGTGGCCCTCCCTGCTGGGCTTGCTCGGCTTGCGTTGCAACCGATCCTGATGCTGCTTTTGAAATAAAAGAACCGCCTTCAAGGCGGTTTTTTTATCTTGTCGTTCGCCCCTGTCCCAGACGTTGAGGCGGAAAGTTATTGCAGCTTTCAGGACGTCACTCACAATAACGAAAAACTGGGGCCAGGTCGGACCTTAAGTTTGGGCCCAGACAGACTAACAACCCCTCGCTCGCTTCACTCATTATCGACAGATAACATCGTTTACTTGTCAGGTACTTCACCGGCGCATTCCGGCAAAGTCCACTAGCCGGAATGGCGTCTATCCAGAGATAACGATGGCCACATTACTGAACGCTGATTTTGAGCAACGTATCGTCATTCGGCCCAGCGATTATCGCTGGGTCGCCTCTCCCATGCCGGGGGTTGAACGCATGATGCTGGATCGCATCGGCGACGAAGTGGCCCGAGCCACTTCGATCGTGCGCTATGCGCCACACAGCGAATTCTCATCCCACACCCATGATGGCGGAGAAGAATTCCTGGTCCTGGAAGGGGTGTTTTCGGACGAGCATCAGCACTACCCGGCAGGGAGCTATGTGCGCAACCCCATTGGTACCTCTCACACCCCGAGAATAGGCAAGGAAGGCGTCACGATACTGGTCAAGCTACATCAATTCAGCCAGGACGATACCGAACAGAAGGTCATCGACACCCGCACCCAGCCCTGGCGGCAAGGGCTTGTCGAAGGGCTGACAGTGATGCCCCTGCACGATTTCGAAGGTGAGCACGTGGCGCTGGTCAAATGGGCCCCTAATACCCAATTCCAGCCACACCAGCATTGGGGCGGAGAAGAGATCTTCGTACTGGAAGGCACCTTTTACGACGAGCATGGCAGCTACCCGAAAGGCACCTGGCTCCGCAGCCCCCACCTGAGCCAACACACGCCGTTTACAAAGGCAGATGGGGCACTGATCTATGTGAAGGTGGGGCATTTGTAGTGGGGCTTAGCCTGGCACACGCATAAGGTCTTAGTCTGGGACAAGGTCTTAGTCTGGGACACGCATGAATTTTGAGAAACTTAATCCTCAATACACATCAATTTACACCAGGCATCTATGCTACATTTGCCACAAATCGATAATCACAGAACAACACGAATGCACCTTTTCTCCATATGGCCTGTCCTTTTCCTGCTATTTCTGACCAGCCAGTCATATGCAGACACTCCCTATGCCCCAATCACTCAGGGGGAAGTCTCCTATACAGAAACCCCCACCGACCAACCTCCCCTTACCGGCTGGCAGGAAACTGGCTTGCCTTTTTCCGGCTCTAGCCAGCAGACTGACGGCACCTTCTGGTTTCGCTTTCCCCTGGATGATCTTCCCTCTCAGCAGCGGGATAGCCTTTACGTCGCCCATCACGTGTTTGACATTACTGTGTACCTGAACGGTCACTTGGTGGGCAGCACCGAACGCCTGGATGGACTGGAATCAACAGGCTGGAATCACCCGTTCTACACCGCCATTCCCGCCCTTTTTTGGCAAAAAACAGGTAATCAGCTGCTGGTACGCATTCGAAGCGGCGAGCCCAATGCGGTATTGTCGCCACTTTTCCTGGGCGCCCAGACAGTGCTAAAGAACCATTATCAGCAAGCGGTACGACAAAAAATTTACATCTCAGAATGGAGCATGATCGCCTGCCTGATCATGGGCGGCCTTACCTTATTTATCTGGTTGCAGCGCCGCAAAGACCGGCTCTATTTGTATTTCTCGTTACTCTGTTTCAGCTGGTCAGTTGTCATGTTCTACCTAGCCGTCCCGTTTGCTCCCTTCGATCACGGTCTCTGGTTGCGCTTCGCATTTTACTGCGTGGATTTATCCGGCTTTTTCCTGTTCATGTTTCTCTACAAGCTGATGAAGCTGCACCGGCCACGCCTCAAGGCAACAGCCATCATTGCGGTTCTCCTCTCCGGGATACTGCTGTTCAGCATGCCCATGCACTTACACTCACTAGTGATTACTCTGGTTCATGGCATGCATCTGGCGCTGGTGGTCTACCTGCTCGTCATTGGTACAAGCATGGCGGTCCGCAAGCGAAGTCGCGAACTGTTAGCGTTAATCCCCGGTTTTCTGATTATCGCGGCACTGGTCTTGCACGACATCTACGCTTTTCAGATGGCGGCCAGGCAGCCGGGCGGGTTACCTGAAGGCACCTACATGCAATATGGGTTCGCCGTCCTGCTGATATTGATTTTTATCCACCTGGTCCGCACTTTCGTGCGCGCACTCAACAGCAGCGAAACCCTGAACAGTCAATTGGAGAAACGGGTTGCTGAAGTATCTGCCTCTCTTGAACAAAGCTACGCAGAAAACCATGCCCTGGCGCTCCACAATCACGCCCAGCAGGAACGTCAGAAAGTCTACAGAGATCTTCATGACGACGTGGGAGCGAAACTGCTCTCTATTTTGCATTCTCGCGCGGAAGACGAAAAATCCCTGCTAGCCCGGGAGGCACTCTCTTCTCTGCGGGAAACCGTCAATCAAAGCGCTCGCGACGTGCTCCCCATGAACGAACTACTGAGCAACACCCTCAGCGAAACAAAAAACAGGCTGACCCACGCACGCATCCCATTTGAAACCACGTTTTCAGGCGACATTCCTGACCTCCCCGCCGACCCCCAAAAGGCATACCATCTAAGTCGCATCCTTCGCGAACTGACCTCCAACATCATCAAGCATGCCAACCAAGGCACTGTCCGCTTGCACTGCGCGGCAAGTAATCACACCCTTCATCTGACATTGCAGGATCAAGGTCCAGGCCTATCGGTAATAGATAACCCGCAGGGCATGGGACTCACCAATATCCGTTATCGGGCAACCGATATCGGTGCCATAGTGAAATGGGAAAATCTGCCGGAAGGGGGGTGCCAGTGCCGGCTGGAGATACCGATCGCGGCGCTGCAACTTTCGCTTTGACTGCAGCAGCAATCAGGGATGGGAAACGCTATCGATTTCAAGCACTGCGGTTTACTGTTCTCAACAAACCATCTGACTCTGACCCGCAACCCAACGGCGTCCTGTGTGCGCCGCATACTCTTTCAGCCTCACCGTGCTTCCTACTGCCACCGGCAATCTTTTCCGTCTAGGCCTCATATGTTGTAGCCAGACAGATTCATTAATGCCAAGTCGGTTTAAAATTTCTGCAGCCTCAAGGGAAACCGCACCGCGTTTGTCATGGCGGATCGCCCGACCTGTACTGTCCACAAGCACCAGGTAGTCCATCAATCGGAACCGACAAACCGTTTCATTATCATCGGCCTCAACATGCGTATCATCCACCAGCGGCAATAACCGCGGTGTCTGGCTCTGCTTGCCAGTGCCGTTGATCGCGCTCGTGCGCTGCTGAATGGAGGTATAGTCAGATTCCTCCGGCGTCGCCGCCATCGCTGCCCTGACAGGGTTAAGATCCACATACGCCATGCACTGCAGCACCGCCTTTTCATCCAGCAGCGCCTGGCACTTGTAACGCCCTTCCCAGAAGCGCCCCTTACAGCAGTCTTCCTCATTGGCACGACGCGCAAGGTACTCATTCAGGCACTTCATAAACCACCCAAGATCATAAAGCCGCTCCCGCCACAGCCCAATGATTTCAAGCGCCTTAAGTGTTTCACCCCCTTCTGTCTGCCCGGACAACCAACGCTTTACCACCTCCGGGCCACGAAACAACTGCATCCATCGCTCAGCGACCTCAGTGTCGCCCCACCCGCTTGCCTGTTTCTCATTGATACGGACAACAACATGATAGTGGTTGGCCATCACCGCATAGGCACAGAGATCGATGGCGAACACCTCACCCAACACCGCAAGGCGATCCACCACCCACTGGCGGCGATGCTCATAATCCTGGCCGGAATAGTGGTCCCGACCACACAGAAACGCCCGCCGCACACAGCGACAGATACAGTGATAGTAAGACGTGGAATCCAGCGATATCTGGGTATAACGCGCACGAGTCATGGAACGCCTCCTTGCTTATCCATGACATCAATGTACTGGCCGTAAAGACAGACAAGTATCAGACATCGCGCATTTTCAGAGTAGGAGATCTTTCAATTTATGGGTGTCCACGATTATCTTCTCCTTCCCTAACGATTTTTCCTTTCGGTATATTACCTGCCAACCCTGGAAAGCCAACGTGTTCGCTTGCTAACCACCCGGAAGAACAAGAACATCCCTCCATTGATTGCCGCAATTATTAGCCAGCGACTATCCAGAATAATTTCCCCCTGGATCATTGTATCTTCGCCGACCTCCATAACAAACAGCAGCAACACTGTCATGGCGACAGTTATATATTCACGACGTAACACCGTTCTCCAACAAAAAGGCAATTCATCAGGCTGGTACTTTCGTAATATTAAAGGGAAGAAAGCCGGCGTTTTTTCTGCCCATTGGCGATATGAATCACCAAATTTTCTCAACAGAAATCTCTCCTCAACAAGAATTACACGTTCGAAGTAAAGCGCGAACGCCAGCACATAGTAAAGGGTTAACCATAAGGAGTGGAGCAATAGAATCACCCCCAAGCCTCCGACAAAATTCCCCAGGTAGAGAGGATTACGAACAATAGAATAAATACCGCGAGTGTTTAGTGAATCCGCCACCTGACCTTTGGTATTACGACCAGAGGTTCTTCGCGGGGTATGTCCAGTAGTCCAGACACGAATCCCAAGGCCCGCCACCACAAACGATATCGCGAACAAGTCCCACCACTGATCATAGGTGTGACTATCCAAAAAATATTGCACATCTATTAAGGCAACTATTACCGCGGGAATCATAAGCACCGCCGGAGCGATACTACGCCATCGAAAAGCCCAGTCACCTTGATTGCACAATGTAGAGTAAAGCATTTTTTCCTCCTAAACCCCCCGGCTGATAACCGCCGGGGGAAGATTAGATTATCGTTGTAACTCGACAGCTTTTTTGCTCGAGAAAAACGCATAAAGACTTGGCAGTACCAGCAACGTTAACCCCGTCGCCGACACTAGCCCCCCGACAATTACCACTGCCAGCGGCCTTTGCACCTCACTGCCCACCCCCGTGGCCAGTAACATGGGAATCAGACCCAGCATGGAAGTGAGCGCAGTCATCAGCACCGGGCGCAGGCGAGACACCGCCCCTTCGAAGATCGCCGTCTCCAGCGCCTCCCCATCACGCAGCCGATGATTGATGGCTTCCACCATCACCACCCCATTCAGCACTGCCACCCCGAACAGGGTGATAAAGCCTACGGAACTGGGCACGGACAGGTACTGGCCGCTGATGGCTAATGCGAGGATGCCGCCGATCAGGGCCAATGGGACATTCACCAGAATCAGCGCGGCCTGGGCCACGGAGCCGAAAGCGAAGTAGAGCAATAGGGCGATCAGGCCCACAGCCACGGGCACCACCATGGCGAGGCGTTGCTGGGCACGCTGCTGGTTTTCGTATTGGCCGCCGATGTCCACGCTGTAGCCGGGGGGGAGGTCCACTTCCTTGGCGATGGCTTGCTGGATGTCGGCGACCACCGAGCCCATGTCTCGCCCGGCCACGTTGGCCTGGATGACCACACGGCGTTGCACGTCGTCGCGGCTGATTTGCGGTGGGCCGGACACCAGATCGACATCTGCCACATCCATGAGCCGCACCCAGGCACCGTCGGCGGCTTTCAGGCGCAGGTTGCGGATGGCCTCCGCGTTGTTGCGGGCGTTTTGTTCCAGACGCACGTAGATGTCGTAGCGTTCGTTGCCGTTGATCACCTGCCCGGCGCTGCCGCCGCCCAGGCCGTTGCTGACCAGATCCATGACCTGATTGACGCTAAGGCCGTAACGGCTGAGAGCATTGCGGTCCGGGGTGACTACCAGCTGGGCTTCACCAGCGATCTGTTCCAGTTGCACGTCGGTGGCACCATCGACTTCTTTCACTGCCTGGGTGATGGCTTCTCCTTTTTCCTGCAACACGTCGAGATCCGGACCGAACAGTTTGATGGCCAGTTGCGCTTTGACGCCGGAGAGCAATTCATCCACGCGCATGGCGATGGGCTGGGAAAAGTTGAGCAACAGGCCGGGGTGGACCGCCAGTTGTTGCTGGATTTTTTCCTGTAGTTCCAGACGTGTGCTGGCGCTTTTCCATTCGTCGATGGGCTTGAGGCCGATGTAGATTTCCACGTTGCTCACTGGCTCCGGGTCGCCGCCGATTTCCGCGCGCCCTACCCTGCTGAGCGCGTAGGTGACTTCCGGGAAGGCCATGATTTCCTTCTCCAGTTTTTCACCCACTTCCAACGCGGTATCGAGACTGGAGGACGGTGCCAGGGTCACGCGCAAGGCCAGGGTGCCCTCTTCCAGTACCGGCACGAATTCAGTACCGATGAAGGGGGTGGTGGCCAGGGCCAACGCGAACAAACCGACGGCGCCGCCGACTACCACTTTACGGGCCTGCATGGCTTTGCCCAGCAGGGTGCGGTAGCGGGCTTCCAGCCACTGCATCAGTTTGTTGGGCTTTTCTTCCACACCGTGACGGAACAGAAAACCGGCCAGGGCGGGCACCACGATCAACGCCACCAGCACGGCGGCGGCCATGGCGAGCATGATGCTGATAGCCATGGGCACGAACATCTTCGCTTCCACCCCTTCGAAGGCAAACAGGGGCAGGAACACCACCAGGATAATGCTGGCGGCGAAGAACACCGGGCGAGCCACTTCCTGACCGGCGTCTTTCACCCGTAGCGCGATACCGCCTTGTGCATCGTGACTGCCTTCTACGCGACTCAGGTGTTTGAAGATGTTTTCCACCATCACCACCGAGCCATCCACCAACATGCCGATGGCCACGGCCAGGCCGCCCAGTGACATCAGGTTGGCGGACATGCCCAGGCTTGCCATCACCAGCAAGGCCAGACCAATGGAAAGCGGAATGGACAGCAGCACCAGCACGGTGGCGCGCAGATTCATCAGGAACAGGGCCAGCACGATGACGATAAATACGAACGCCAGCAGCAAGGCGGTGACCACGGTACTGACGGCTTTTTCCACCAGGTCCGCTTGATCGTAGAACACCTGAAATTCCACCCCGTCGGGCAGGGCCTGCTGGATGCGCGCTTCCCGTGCCTTGATACCATCGATGGTGGCCTTGGTGTTGGCGCCCATGCGCTTGAGAACGATGCCCGCCACTACTTCGCCCAATGCTTCCGGTTCGCCGTTGGCATTGCGGCGGGTCATGGTGAGCGCGCCCTGACGGATCTCGCCGCCGAATTCCACCTTGGCCACATCGCTGACGCGCACCTGGGTGCCGTCCACTTCGCGCAGGGGAATGGCGGCGATGTCTTGCAGGCCCTGCTCACCGCTGCCCACCCAGCCCATGCCACGAATCACCAGTTGCTCGGCACCGCGATCCAGATACCAGCCACCGGCATTACGGTTGTTGGCTGCGATGGCGTCCATGACCTGTTGCAGGGTCAGGTCGTAGGCGAGCAGACGGGTAGGGTTCACGTTGACTTGATACTGGCGCACTTCCCCGCCGTAGCTGAGCACATCGGTGACACCGCCCACGGGCATGAGTAGCAGCTTTACTACCCAGTCGTTGAGGCTGCGCAGTTGCATGGCATCGATGTTGGCGCCGGGTTTGGCGGTGAGCAGGTATTGATAGACCTGCCCGAGGCCGGAGGTGTTGGGGCCCATCTCCGGGGTGCCGACGCCCTCGGGAATATCTTCCCGCGCTGCCTGCAAACGTTCGAACACCAGCTGGCGGGCGAAGTAGATATCGGTGCCGTCTTCGAACACCACGGTGACGATGGAAAGACCGGTCTTGGAAATGGAACGTACCTCGGCCACCTGGGGCAGCGCGTACATCACCGCCTCGATGGGATAGGTAATCAATTGCTCCACTTCTTCGGCGGCCAGCCCTTCCGCTTCGGTGTTGACCTGCACCTGCACGTTGGTCACGTCCGGGAAGGCATCCAGTTTCAGGTTGGGCAATTGCCAGCCGATCACCCCCACGGTGATCACCAGCAGCAACAATACAATCAGACGGTTGGTCACCGCCCAATCGACAATACGATTAAACATGGCAGTGATCCTTTAGTGGTTGTGAATGTCGAAACCGGACTTGGCCATTTCGCTGGCCAGGAAGAACGCGCCGCGCGTGACGACGCGGGTGCCCGGTTCGATGCCGCTAACGATGCGTTGCTCACCAAGTTGACCGGTGAGTTCGATTTCCACCGGCTGGTACTGGCCCGGCGCTTCTTCCACAAACAATTGCCAATCCCCATCAGGGCCACGGGTGAGGGCCTCTTCCGGTACGGTGAGCGCGTTCTCCGGTGCCGACAGTGACAACGCCACATCGGCGAACATGCCGGGGTGCAACAGGTGCCCGGCGTTGGGTACCGCCACACGTACCGACAAGGTTCGCGTGACCGGGTTAAGGCGGTGGCCGGACTGGATCACTTCGCCTTCTACAGTCGCATCACCGATAAGCAACCGCGCGCCAGTGCCGGTGGGAATGTTCAGGCCGGGGCTGGGCGGCAGCGCCGCTTCAGCCCACAGTTCGGATTCATCCACCAGGGTGACCAGTTCGCTACCGGCGGTGAGCCACTGCCCTTGCTGGAAGGCATCTTCCAGCACCAGCCCTTCATCCGGGGCGGTGAGTGTGTAGACGCCCTTTTCGCTTTTGCCGCTTTCGATGGCGCGGATGGCAGCATCGTCCAGTCCATAACCCTTGGCGCGGGCACGCAGGGACTGGTACTGGCTTTGCGCATCCAGATAGCGCTGGTTGCCCACGGTGCGTCGGCCCAGATTATTGACCCGTCGCCAGGCATCGGCGGCCACCTGCAGTTCACTTTGCAGTTCCGCCATGGCCGGACTGAACAGGGTGGCAATGGGCTCCCCTTTTTTCATGTGCTGGCCCAGGGAGGCGCTGCGCGATTGCACCTGGGAATCGATGCGCACCGGCACCACCCAGGTGCGGTACTGGTTGCTGGTGATTTCCGCCGGGACGGTGAGAGTTTGGGTGGCGTTCTGTTGCGGCTGCAGAGTGACGACCTGCAGGTTGAGCATGGCTTGCTGTTCGGGCGTAAGGGTTACGCCCGATTCCTCTTGCTCGCCGTGTTCGTCCTGATGATCGTGCGTAGGTGCGTTGTCGTCATGATTATCGTGGGCGTCATGATCATCATGGTTTTCCTGCGCGTGGGATTCACTTTTTGCCGGCGCAGCATCATGGTCATGGCCGTGATCGTCTTCGCCCCATGCGGGGAAGGACAGGGTTGCCAGCAGGGCGATCGCCAGCGGCGTTTTTCTGAAAGTCATTTTGGTTTTCATAAAAAAATTCCCATTTTTTATGTAGGAGCGGCGCTTGAGCCGCGAAGCGTTACACGGCATGCAGTGCCAATTTCTTCGCGGCTCAAGCGCCGCTCCTACAAAACAATTAATCCGCCAGTGCGGCTAACCACTCATCCAGCTGGGCGCTTTGCTGGAGCCAGTCGATCCAGGCTTGCTGCATGGCTTCGCGCAGGGCGATGCCGGACAGGCGAGTGTCGAGGCTCTGGTTCAGGGCCAATAGATAGTTCTGGGTGGTGAGTTCACCCTGCTCCCAGACCCGTTTCAGCAAGGCGTCGTTGTCGTCCAGGCGGCTCTCTGCCAGTTGTTGCCAGGTGTCCCAACGGCGTTGTTGCTGACGGAAATTGTCGCGGGCCCCTTCCAGACGGGCCCGGATATCGTTGCGGGTTTTCTCCAACAAGGCGCGCTGGGCATCAGCGTCTGCTAGCGCTTGCTGATAGGCAGGTTTACCACTGTTGAAAATGTTCAGCGGCAGACTGAAGTCCACACCCCACAGGTCGGCATCGTCTTCCTTGCCGAAACGCACTTCCAAGGTAGGGTCGCTGTTGCGTTGCCGGTCGGCGACGGTCACGCCCTGCTCGGCCAACGCCAGTTGCTGTTCGGCCAGTTGCAGGTCGTAGTTGGCGGCCAGCCGCGTGTCCACCCCACCCCGTATCGCCAGCCCCTGCACGGTGGCATCTTCCGGTAGCGGATAGGCCGGCGACGACAGCGCCATGACTTCGCGCAGGCGGGTCACGGCAGCGGTGGTCATCGCTTCGGCTTCCGCCAACGCCTGCTGGGCTTGGCCCACGGACAGCATCGTCAGACGGGCATCCACCTGGCCTACATCGCCGGCCTGTTCACGGCGCCGCATCAGGTCCGCCAGCGCCATCAACTGACGCTCCTGCTCACGGGCGGCGAGCAATCGGGCGTGGGCTGCGTCATACGCCACCAGGGCGCGCAGGCTTTGAGCCAGCAGATCGGCGCGGGCCTTGTCGGCCCGCAACATCGCCACGGCATCACGCTGCTGGCGGGCCTCGCCAAGGGCCCGGCCCTTGCCGGACCAGTCCAGGGTCTGGCTGACGCCAAGAGTCTTGGTCACATCAACACTGTCTTCGTACCCGATGTTGAGCGCCGGGTTATAGAGCGGCTGAGCCGCGTTGCGGTTGTCTGCCAGCCACTGTTCCTGCCGGGCGGTAATGGCACGACTGGCGGGCAATTGGTTGACCTGTTGGCGGACCCAGGCCGCCCAATCGGCGGCACTGCTGGCCAGCGCCGGCTGCTGCACACACAGCAGGATAAACAGCACGCCGGTGCGCACTGCGGTGGGAATTCCCATGGGGAAGCTCCTGATTTTTCAGACACAAAACGTCGCCATGCCGGGGCAGAACAAGCCCGTCGGCGCAGCACTCAGTGCGAAAAAATCAGGCGGTTATCGGTGGGCGGAAAGGGGTATCCGCGGGGGCATCCGGCAGGGCCGGGGGCAGGGCCGTCAGTTGGCGGGCCGGCGCAGGCTGGCGGGCCGGGGCACAATCGATGCCGGTCATGAAGCCATGGCACTGGCAGCAATGCTCACCGCCACGGTCCAGCACATCCTGTTGAGCCTCACCCTGTTGGACCTGCTCGTAGGCAACGCCTTCATCATGCTCGTGGTGCATGGCATCCAGCACCAGCACGTGAGTGCCGATGACAAGCAGCAATGTCCAGACCAGAGCTTTCATGAGGGTCGCCGTCGAATTAATCCATAGAGCGGAACGGATATCTTGCGAAATATTGGGACCACGGTCAAACCGGGCGGTTCCCCACGGTCATTCACAAGTGACCAAAGCGCAGGCAAAGTAGCGCCCGCGTTTGCTCCCCACCCCCACAGAGAGAACCCCATGAGCCGCCTTGATGTTGCCCGCGATGATGTCCTTGCCCACCCGCTGCACCGTGCCTGCGAGCTGGAACTGCTGCATGCAGGGGAAGGCACCAGCGAGCTCCGCTTTCAGGTGAATGATTTTACCGCCAACCCGTTGGGCGCCCTGCATGGCGGCATTCTCTATGCGTTGATGGATGTGACCTGTTTCTTTGCCGCGGTGCCGCTGCTCAAGGACAACCAGGCGCCAGTGACCATCGAGACCCACAACAGCGTGTTGCGAGCCGCTCAGAAAGGCGAAACCGTAGTACTGCGCGGCCGCGCCGACCGCATCGGCCGCACCCTGGCAGCCATGCGCGCGGAAGCCTATGCGGTAAATGCCGACGGCGAAGAGCGACTGATCGCTACCGGTTCGGTAACCAAGTCTATCCTGACGGTTTAAGCTATCAGCTGTGAGCTGTGAACTACAAGCTACAAGCTACAAGGAAGAGAAAACCCCGCCCCTTTGAAATGGGCAATGGTTTTTCTTGGCTTTTCCTCAAAGCTCAAAGCTGATAGCTGACAACTGCCTTTCACTGCCCCAGATAACGGTTGAGCACCATGCGCCAGCTTTCCGTGGGCAGGATATCCAGCATGGCCTGGTCCAGGGTTTCGCGCAGCGGGCTACCGTTGGCCACGGCAAAGGCATAACTTTCTTCGCGGACCAGCTTGGGCAGCACCAATAGATTGTCGTCTTCACGCTCACTCAGGATATAGCGCATCACCGGCGCATCCCCTACCGCAGCATCCGCCTGACCCAGGGCTACCGCTCGCAGCGCTTTTTCGGTGTTATCAAAACGCTGGTGTTTGATGCCATTGGCCGACAGCCACTGGGCGCCACTGGTATTGGCAACGGCCGCCACAGTGACACGCGGCAGATCACCGGCGCCATCAATACGGGTTTGCAGCTGGTTCACGGTCACACTGGAAGCAATGGCCGCCGTAAAACCGGAAATGGTGATAATGCTGACGAACATCCACACCAGCCCCAGCACCCGGCCACCCAGACTCACCGGCGCCTTGTCGCCATACCCCACTGTGGTCATGGTTACCGCAGACCACCAGAAACCATTGCCAATCCCTTCGCTGACACTGCCACCGAATTGCTGCGGGTTCTTGCGTCGCTCCAGCAACCAGATCAACAACCCGACCAGCAGCAACACCAGCACCAGTGCTAGCACGGCCGAAAAGAACTTCCAGCTGAACAGGCTGCGCAAGGTGGTGCTCCAGCCGCCGGGCTCACTGCGGGTGGCGATACCCAACCCGGCCCGGTACATGGGCTGGGTAAAGTCCAATCGCCGCTCGCGCTCGGCGGTAACACTGATGGCACCGATGGCCACATCAGCCTGGCCCAACTCTACCGCTTCCAGCATGTCTGCCAGGGTCTTGTAGGGACGCAGGCGATATTCCAGCCCGGCCTTGTCGGCCACGCTTTCCCACAGTTCCACACTCACACCGTCCCAGCGATCCCCTTCCGGATAGCTGAACGGCGGTGACGCTTTCACGGCCACCGTGAGTGGTGCCGCCGATGCGACAGACGAAAGCAGCACCCACAGACAGGCGAACAGGAAAAGCGGTATTCTGGCAGTCAATGTTATCCCTCCGACCCGGCACCCCATGAAGCAGACGCTCGCGGCCATCGTTATCATTTTTCATATGCTTGCCGCGCAGGGTAGCGGGGCCCACGGCATCTTGCCAGACGAGATCCCCATGGCCGGCGGCACCGCCCTGCGCGAACCCGGTCCGCTGCCGGCACTGCCCGTGAGTTTCGACCACCACTGGCAACCGGCCACATTACGTGTGCAGCACACCGCCTCCGTGGCGTTATCCGTCACCAATCACAGCACCGACTGGCATCTATTCGCCCTGGGAGACGGCACCGCGTTACGCGACCAGAACCTGATCCACCGGCTGATGCCGGACTTGCGCAAGGACTACCCCAATACCCGACTCAGCGAACCCGGCAGCACCGTGACTCTGCCCTGGCGCTTTGATCAGGTGGGCGAGTTCGAGCTGCGCTGTGTACGCGCCGAGCATCAGGGACATTCCCCGCCGCTGCCCATCCAGGTGCTTCCCGCAACACCCTGAACCGCCCAGGCCCCGGCCGCACCACAGGGTGAACTTTTGGTTACGTTGGCAAGAAACGTGACCGGCTTCATGGGGTGCATTGGCAAGGTTTGCGCGCTGTCACCCTAATTGACTTATTTCCTCGCTAGGCTTGCCGCCTGTCCATTCACTTTCATGGAGGAAGCCACCATGCACAACAAGGCAGCCCTGTCCCGTCGCGACCTGTTGAAGAAAGGCTCAACCGGCCTTGCCGCCCTGGCCATTGGCCCCAGTTTATTGGCGATCAGTCAGCCGCTGGCCGCCCGCACCCTCGCCAACATTGGCGAATTGCAGGGCCCCGATGCCAACGGCATTCGCCTGCCTGCGGGTTTTTCCTCCCGAGTGATTGCCGCCGCCGGACAACGGGTGCGACGCAGTTTCTGGAACCGTACCCACTATCGCTGGCACAGCTACCCCGACGGTGGTGCCACCTTCGCCACCCCGGATGGCGGCTGGGTGTATGTGTCCAACAGCGAAACCATCAGCCTGCTGGGCGGCGGCGCCGGCGCCATCCGTTTCCATGCCGATGGCAGCATCAACGATGCTTACCGGATTCTGGGCGGCACCAACATCAACTGTGCTGGTGGCCCGACCCCTTGGCAGACCTGGCTGTCCTGTGAAGAAGTGGATTTCGGCCGCGTGTACGAGTGCGACCCGTTTGGCGCCCGCCCGGCCCAGGTGCGCCGTGGACTCGGTTACTTCAAACACGAAGCCGCGGCGGTGGACCCGGTGTTCAACATGGTCTATCTCACCGAAGACGAAGGCGACGGTCGTTTCTATCGGTTTATCCCCGCTGGCCACCATCACGATGGCTCCCTGAATCTGGATGAGGGGGTTCTGCAAGTGGCGGCCATGGATAGCCAAGGGTATGTGGAGTGGCTGGACCTGCCCAACCCCACCCCCAATGCCCTGCAGACACCCACCCGTGAACAACTGCCCCAAAGCAGCGCTTTCGATGGTGGCGAGGGCTGCTGGTACAGCCACGGTTTTGTGTATTTCACCACCAAGGGTGACAACAAGGTGTGGCAGCTGGACACCAACCTGAACCGGCTCACGGTGGTCTACGATGCCGCCACCTCAGCCAACCCGATTCTCACCGGTGTGGACAACCTGACTGTCTCCAGCGGTGGCGACCTGCTGGTGGCCGAAGACGGTGGCGACATGCAAATTGTGGTGATTGATACGGATGGCAAGGTGGCCCCGCTGCTGCAGGTCACCGGCCAGGACGATTCCGAGATTACCGGCCCGGCCTTCAGCCCGGATGGCACCCGTCTGTACTTCAGCTCGCAACGAGGCAGCGACATTTTTGGTGGCGGCAACGGCTTCGGCATTACCTACGAAATCACCGGGCCATTCCAGCAATTCGTGACGCTCTGAAGCGTGTAGCAGGAGCGTTTGATGTGGGAGTTTGCTTGCAAACGAAGTCTCCCTCCGCTCTGACAAGGCATGTCGCGTGCAAGCACGCCCCTTTTTCCGTAGGAGCGTCGCTGGCGGCGCGATAACCCACGTCGTTAAAGACTATTTACCAAAGAGAGCACAGGGCCCACAGAGAAAAACCGTCTTCCCTCAGTGAACGCTGTGCCCTCCATGCTTTTGATCCTGGTCTGGGATCGCGCCGCCAGCGACGCTCCTACGGCAAAGGTGGGGATTAAACTGGGCTTTCCCGGAAATCCGAAATGAGCCATAAAAAAAGCCCCGGCAGGGGCCGGGGCAAGGGGAATACCGGAAACTGTCCGGCAACAGATTCAGCGTTCGTTACGGCTGTGGCGCGTGCTCTTCCTTGACCCGGAACCAGGCCGCATAGAGAGCCGGCAGGAACAGCAGAGTCAGGGCGGTGGCGACAATCAAGCCCCCCATGATTGCCACGGCCATGGGGCCAAAGAACACGCTCCGCGACAGCGGAATCATGGCCAGCACCGCGGTAAGGGCGGTAAGGGCGATGGGCCTGAAGCGGCGCACGGTGGATTCGATAATCGCATCCCAGGCGGTCAGCCCCTGCGCCATGTCTTGACCAATCTGGTCCACCAAAATCACCGCGTTACGCATGATCATGCCCGCCAAAGCGATGGTGCCGAGCATGGCCACAAAGCCGAACGGTTTCTGGAACAACAACAGGAACAGGGTGACGCCGATAAGCCCCAGCGGCGCGGTCACAAAGACCATCAGTGACAACGGCATGCTGCGTAGCTGCAACATCAACAAGGTAATCACCACCAGCACGAACAGGGGCATGCCTGCATTCACGGATTGCTGGCCACGGGCCGACTCTTCCACCGTACCGCCCACTTCCAACAGGTAACCCGGCGGCAGGTCTGCCTGCACCGCGGCAAGGGTCGGCATGATTTCGTTCACCAGCGTGGCCGGTAGCTCATCATCGGCAATGTCCGCACGAATGGTCACCGTGGGCAACCGGTCACGGTGCCAAATGATGCCTTCCTCAAAGCCATACTCCAGTGTCGCGATCTGGTTCAACGGCACCCGCCCGTTTTCCGTTTGTACGGCCAGGTTGCCAAGCAGCCCAAGGGCGTGTCGCTCGCGGCTGTCGCCGCGCACTTCCACATTGATCAGCTCGTTGTCTTCCCGGAACTGGCTCACCACCACCCCGGACAGGGACGCCTGCAGCGCCACCGACAAATCCTGGGTGCTGATACCCAGGGTCCGGGCACGGTCCTGGTCCACATTCAGACGCACCACCTTGCTGGGCTCTTCCCAGTCCAGATGCGCGTTGATGGTGTGCGGATTGGCACGCACTTTTTCTGCTACCCGGCGAGCCAACTCGCGCACCTGCGGAATGTGTTCACCGGAAACACGGAATTGCAGCGGGTAACCCACCGGCGGCCCGTTCTCCAGACGCGATACACGACTGCGCACCGTCGGGAACTGATCGTTGAGCAACTGAATCAGCCAGCTGCGCACTTCTTCGCGCTCTTCCACATTGCGAGTCAGGATCACAAACTGTGCCTGTGATGCGGCCGGCAACTTCTGATCCAGCGACAGATAGAAACGGGGCGACCCGCTTCCCATGTAGCCCACGTAATTTTCAATCAGCGGGTTTTCGCCAAGCTGGTTTTCCAGACGCAACGCCAATTCCTGGGTGGCGTTGAGCGAGGCCCCCTCTTCCAGTTTCAGGTCCACCATCAGCTCCAGACGCCCTGAGGCCGGAAAGAACTGCTGCGGCACAAAACGGAACAGGAAGACCGAGAAAAAGAAGATGCCGACCGTAATGGCAATCACCGTTTTGCGGTAACGCACACACCACTCCACCCATTGGCGGAACTTGCGATAAAACGGTTTCTGGTAAGGGTCGTGCACTTCGCCATCACGGTTATGACGCACCAGGCTCGGCAGCAACTTGTCACCCAGGTAGGGCACGAACACCACCGCCGCCACCCAGGACGCCAGCAACGAAATCGTCACCACCTGGAAGATGGAGCGGGTGTATTCCCCGGTGCTGGATTCTGCGGTGGCAATAGGCAGGAAGCCGGCCGCGGTGATCAGGGTACCGGTAAGCATGGGGAACGCAGTGCTGGTCCAGGCAAAGCCCGCCGCCTTGAGGCGACTGAAGCCTTGTTCCATCTTGATGGCCATCATCTCCACGGCAATGATGGCATCGTCCACCATCAGCCCCAGCGCCAGCACCAGCGCCCCGAGAGAAATCTTGTGCAGGCCGATATCAAAATACTTCATGGACGCAAAGGTGATCGCCAGCACCAGCGGAATCGACAGTGCCACCACCATGCCGGTGCGCCAACCCAGCGAGAAAAAACTCACCAGCAGCACAATCACCAACGCTTCCATCAACACCTGAACGAATTCGCCCACCCCGGCTTCCACCGCCGCTGGCTGATCGGAAACCTTGCGCAGCTCCATACCGATGGGAAGGCTTTTCTGAAGTTCGGCAAACGCCTTGTCCAGGTTCTCACCCAACTGAAGAATGTCCCCGCCTTCTTTCATGGAAACCGCAATGCCAATGGCATCTTCTCCCATGAAACGCATGCGCGGCTGGAACGGGTCACTGAAGCCACGAAACACATTGGCAATGTCATCCAGACGCAGGGTGCGGTTGTCGACCTGAATCGGGAAATTGCGAATGTCTTCCACACTGGTGAATTCACCAGTGACGCGCAGGCGCACACGGTCGGTTGGAGTTTCAAAAAAACCGGCATCGGCGACGGTGTTTTGCGATTGCAGCGCCTGCTGCACTGTCACCAGCGGAATCCCCAGCGAGGCCAGCTTGGTGTTGGAAATCTCGACCCAGATTTTTTCATCCTGCAGGCCAATCAACTCCACCTTGCCCACGTCGTCGACTCGCTGCAGGGCAAGCTGCAGACGGTCGGCATAGTCTTTCATGATGGCGTAGTCGAAACCCTTGCCGGTGAGCGCGTAGATATTGCCGAAGGTGGTACCGAACTCGTCATTGAAGAATGGACCGCGCACATCCTGCGGCAGGGTGTGGCGGATATCGCCTACTTTCTTGCGCACCTGGTACCACAGATCATCGATATCGGTTGAGCGCATTTCGTCCCGCGCCATAAACATGACCAGCGACTGACCCGGCCGTGAGTAAGACTGGATGCGCTCGAAGTCACCGGTTTCCATCAATTTCTTTTCAATGCGCTCGGTAATCTGCCGGGAGACTTCTTCGGCACTGGCACCGGGCCACAGGGTATTGATGGTCATGACTTTGAAGGTGAAAGGCGGATCTTCACTCTGGCCAAGATTGGCGTAGGAAATCGCCCCGATGGCACCGAGAAGCAGCATGGCATAGAGCACCAGCGCGCGGTTTTTCAGTGCCCATTCCGACAGGTTGAACGACATGGCCAGCTCCCCTTATTCGCCCTGGTCGACAGGTTCGTCTGCCGGCTCGGCCGGGGCAGGTTCCTGCTGCGACACCTCTGTCGTCGCAGTGAGTTCCACCTGGCGGTTCTGTCGATCCACAGGAATCACCACCTGCCCATCGCGCACCAGATGGGTGCCAGCGGCCACAATCCAGTCATCGGCCTGCAAGCCGGACAGCACCGGTACCACCTGCTCCTGGTAGGGGCCCACTTCCACCGGGGTTTTTACCAGGGCGCTGTCGTCCGGATTCACCACCCACACATAGGTCGCGTCTTCTTCCGCGGTCAGGGCGGAGAGAGGAATGCTGAGCACGTCGTTGTCTGCCCCACTGACAAATACCCGGGCAGACTGGCCAAGCTCCGCACCGACCTGGTCGTTGTCAAAAGCGACTCGCGCTTCATAGGTCCGCGAACGGGGGTCCGCCGCTGGCGACAGCTCACGCAGTTTGCCGGGGAAGACCTGCCCCGGACGGGACCACAGCTCGATGGCCACCGGCATGCCGATGGTAAACCGGCCTACATCCTGCTCCGGCAGATCAATGCGTACTTCGCGATCACCATCGGCAGCCAGCACAAAGACCGTCTGCCCGGCGGCCACCACCTGCCCGGCTTCCGCCAGGCGCTGGGCAATCACGCCGTCACGGGGGGCCTTGAGGGAAGCGTAGTCCGCCTGATTACGGGCCACATCCAGATTGGCACGGGCCTGGCGCAGCTGGGCAGCACTGGCATCAAAGCGGCTTTCGAAGGAATCAAACTGGGACCGGCTGATCACTTTGCGCTCCAGCAGTTCGCGATAGCGCTCCAGCTCGCTTCTGGCCAGCTTGTGATCCGCCTGGGCAGAGGCGAACTGGGCTCGTGCCGCATCCAGCTGCAAGCGCACATCGTCGGTATCCAGCTTGGCCAGACTGGTGCCTTTGCTGACCCGATCACCCACATCCACCTGCCGTTGGCTGATCTTGCCACCAATGCGGAAACCCAGCTGGGGCTCATAGCGCGCCCGGACTTCGCCGGGGAACACGTCCTGCCCCACATTGGCCGACAGCGGCTGGGTAACCAGCGCCGGGCGGGGAATCTCGTTGTGGTTGGCGTCCCCATCGGAACACCCCTGCAAAGCCAGAAAACCGGCCAACAGGCCAGGGAATACGGTGTTACGCAACATGTCAGTACCCTCGGTCACCGGTCATTGCCGGTATGCTATACTGGCGAGTATAGTAAGTTTGTTAAACTGAACCGTCCAGTATTGAAAATATGACCCAGACCGTCCCTGCGGCCAATCGCGGCCGCCCCAAAGACCCCGCCAAGCGCGCTGCCATCCTGGAAGCGGCGAAGACCCTGTTTCTTGCCGGGGGATTCAGCGGTACCAGCATGGATGCCGTCGCCAAAGAAGCCGGCGTCTCCAAACTCACCGTCTACAGTCACTTCAGCGACAAGGAGACCCTGTTCTCCGCCGCCATCGAAGCGAAATGCCAGAACATGTTGCCCATGCCAATTTTCGAGCTGGAACCCGGGCAACCGATCCGCACCACCCTGACCCGCATCGGGCTGGCCTTTCTGGACCTGATCCACACCCCGGAAGTGATTGAGCTGCAGCGCCTGATGGGCAGCCTGGCCACCCAGGACACGGCCATGTCTCAGCTGTTTTTCGAAGCCGGCCCACAGCGCACGTTGACCGCCATGGAAAACCTGGTCCGTCATGCCAGCGATGCCGGCCTGCTGGACGTGCCCGATCCGCGTCAGGCCGCCAATAACTTTTTCAGTTTGCTGCAGGGCTGTGAGCACATGCGTGTCATGATCGGTTACTCCGAGCCCATGACCGCCTGCGAAGCCCAACCTCATGCCGAACAGGTCGTCGACATGTTCCTGCGCGCTTACGGCGTCCCCCCAGATTCCAGCGCTTAACACTTCACTACAAAATTACCGGACACCTACCCCATATGGGGTACGCTTTGCGCGCACGAACTCCCTAGAATGTAACGGTCGGCTCTGTTGTTTGTGTCGGCCCTACATTCCTGAAGGGAGCGAAATCATGAAATGGACGTTTGGCCTTGCCGCCCTGCTGCTACCGTCACTTACCCTGGCGGATTACTACTCTTCCGTGGACGACGACACTTGCTGGGACGGAAAAACCAGCAGAAACAGCCCTTGCATGGTGGTCGATAATGATCGCTGGAGTCAGTACTCCGAAGGTCAGTTTATCGTTACCTACCGCAACGTCTGTGATCACCGCATCTACGCCCGCTTTTGCAACGAGCGCAACGACGGCACGGAAGATTGCGGCGCGTCCGGGATTTCCCCCGGCAAAACCAAGAACTGGTCGACCTACCGCGCCAATGGCCGTTATTCCTACAAGTGGGTAGGCGTCACCAAGGGCTCCATGGATTGGGTCTGCTCTGGGAAGGTGAACGGCTGGCACGACTAAAAAAGAGGCCTGCATTGCAGGCCTCTTTTTAACTCTGCGGTTAGGGTTAGAACGATTTTCTTACCCCAATGGAAAAGTAATCGTACTCAATATCCGCATCTGTAGCGCCGGCCTTCAGTTCGTGTGTCGCATCAACATAGCCCAGCACCAGTTGCGGAGCTTGCGGCGCAAACGAAATGGCCACATCCAGCCCCAACAGCTCCGGATCTATGTCTACGGTCTGACTGCCTGCCTTGGTATCGGTGCTGCCCATGTTGTACCACAGGGCCGCTTCGATCATTTCGACGTTCACCCGGGCACCCACTTCCAGGCCATATCCTTCACCAGCCACGTTGGTGTAAGTGGGGCGACTGAAACCCACGGCCCCATACACATCCAGCATGTCTGCGATCGGAAGATGCGCACCCACCCCGATAAACGTCATGTCGTTGATCACGGCATTGTCTACGCCCAGGAAGGTGCCATCACTGTCATCGTAATCCAGCGCGTGGTGACGTCCCATGACCAGCATATAATCGCCAATCTCGAACGCCCCTTGCAGGGCAAAACCCTGCTCCACATCAAGGCTTTCACTGCTGAGTCCGGATGATTTTAGTTGGGTATCGCCAGACACCACATAATCGAATTGCACGTAATTGTAGGAAGGCGCTTCCGCCATTACATGCTGACCTGCAGCAGCAATCACAACGGCCATCGCAACACGCATCGTTTTCTTGTTCATCATTTTCTCCCTGAATTGAAAAGACAGGCCAGTACTGCCTTGAGTCTGATTACATCCTTCCCTGACCCGGATTCAGAATTAATGCAATTGTCACAATTTCGCAATAGCGAACCAAAATAAACAACATAAATGCCCCTCACCGGTTTCACTATTGGGGATGAGGTATCTTGCTACGCTGCACAATCCGGCTTTGCAACAGGCCACGTGCCCGCCGGAAGGCCCCAAGCCTCAGCCAGATTGCGGCCAGCAGACCAATGGCATCCGGGTCCTCGCCATTTTGGGCCATGGATTTTTGCACCACTCTCAACGCCCGCATGCAGCAATAGCGGCGGGATACCGGTGCCGCATCAGCCTCCTTCAACAACACCATGACCCGCGCCCTTTCTTTTTTATTCATTGCATGCCCCGCTCTTTCAACAGACTTTCCTGGCCCGTTTTACGCCCCGAAGCAAAGCTGTACCAATCCAGTTTTCGTGTCACCAACATGACGCTGGCAAGTGCGGCAAACAACAACATAGCCCCCATTAGCAAGGCGTAGTCTTCGGCCATCAGGATGCCGTAGATCAACCCCTGCACCAGCAGTAAACTCGCCGCAAACGACCACCCCGCCGCGAACGAACGCAGCACCGCCATAAGGTAAATCCCGATCAAACCGCAACAGGCCAGCGCGGCGATCAGGTAAGCCAATGCAAAATCGATGTGCTCACTCAACGCCACCAGTAACATGTAGAACATCGCCAACGACAACCCCACCAACAGGTACTGCATGGCATGCAGGGGATAACGACGTAGCACTTCAAAAAGAAAAAATGCGGCAAACGCCAGACCCACGATCAGAAAACTGTATTTCAGTGCCCGCTCACTGGAGAGTAAACCGGTAACCGGTTGCACCAGCCGAACCCGCAATGCCTGATCCGCATCGCCACAGGCCGCATCCCCCCGGGCGCAGTGAATGGCACTGGCCGCCGCCAGACTGTTGGTGCGCCATTGGCTGGTGAAGCCCTTGCTATTGATCTCACGCTCCACCGGCAACACCAGCCCTTCAAAGCTGGGGTGGGGCCAGTCGGAACGCAGTGCCATGCGGGTTTCCTTGGCCAGTGGTAACATGCCAAACGCCTGGGTGCCGTTAAGATTCAGGCGAATCTTGACGGTAAACGCCCCTTGCAGGGTATCTGGCAGGCGTACCGCCATGGCGTTGCTGCCAACACCGCGAGGCAGTTGCTCCGCCTCCACCAGTGGCAACGGCACGTCGTTGACCATCACCTGCGGCCGCTCAACCAAGCCACGCAAATCACGAATCTGAAATAGCAGCAGAGGGGCATCGGATTTCACCACCTCTTCTGGCCGCTTTACCTCACGCCAGTCAGCGGGAAACACCGCTTCCAAATGCAACAGGCTGCGATACACCGGGACGCCGTAAATACCCCGATAGCGCATTTCGGATTGCAACTCGCCATCCAGCGACAGCGTGTCGGGAATCAGACTGTCCAACCGGGTCGCGTGTTTCAGCACCGCGCAGTGGCGACTTTCGCAACCCGGTTTTTCTTCCCACTCTCTCACAGTGCGTGAAGACACGATCAGTGGCCCACTGATCTGTTGCTCTCCACTGACCTGCCGGGCAATCTGCTCGGTGACACGATGAGCTTCATTGCCCCGCTCAACAATCTTTCCCTGAATCATCATCAACGGTACCACCAGCACCAGCATCAGCCCGCCGATGGTCAGCATCTTCATTAGCAAATTAGGTCGCATAGCCCTTGCCCTCACAGTCAATATCAGAGGGCAGTCTGAGCGGCACACTTGAGGGTTATGTGGGGATTGTGTGGGGAAGGCGGCTGAAAACTAAAAGATACACAACCCCGACATCGCGCCGCGAGCGACGCTCCTACGGGGCGAGAATCAGGGTTACTGCCACGCCGGCGTCCGTGTTCTCCACGATGAGTTCGCCGCCATGCAGTTGGACAATCTCCTGCACCATGGCCAGGCCAAGTCCGGAACTCTTTTCCTGACCCGGCGCGGGTAGCGAATAGAAACGTTCAGTGACGCGGGAAAGCGCGTAATCCGGAATCGCCGGCCCGCGGTTTTCAACGCGGAGCTGATGGCCATCGCCATGTACCCGTATCACGCTATTCGGCTCGGCAAAGCGCAGCGCATTGTCGAGCAGATTGAACAGGGCCAGCTGAAAGGTTTCGGGTTCCACGTTTATCACCTGATCCTCCACCGCCACCGACACCGATTTTTCGGCCAGCAGCGCATATCGGCTGGCCTCCCAGTCGGCGACCAGACTGGCTACCGCCACCCTCGCACGTTGTGCCGGCAGGCTTTCCAGTTTTTCCAAACGTGCCATGGCCAGCAAGCGGTCCAGCAGATCACTGAGCCGCACGCTTTCATGCACCACATTTTCGGTGAACCGCTGCAGGG
>Ga0208203_1000196_pt1 | contig 29453 bp, 34 predicted proteins | sample DeeseametaMP2914_FD_184167 | JGI IMG/M metagenome (GOLD analysis project Ga0208203, IMG submission 184167) | Marine microbial communities from the Deep Atlantic Ocean - MP2914 (SPAdes) | ecosystem: Environmental > Aquatic > Marine > Oceanic | place: West of Santa Cruz de la Palma, Atlantic Ocean...
GTTTGTGAAAGATTTAGGGTTGTTTGGAAATAGCGTAGATCTCCTTTTTCATGATTTGTCCTTTGGCATTAACTCCTAACTCATTGATTTTCTGGTTAATAAAGGATGCTTGATTTTCCTTCACATATTAATGATAATGACTCGTGCATCTTACTTATGCCACCCCCCTTCAATGGGAAAGCACTTGAGTGCAAAGTAATCAAAACTCATATCACAAACCTTTAATTAGGGTTTAAGACAGAAGAAGGGAATGTTTTAGAGGACCCGTAATTGGAGGTTTCAATGAAACTATCAGCACCTATTCACGTACTCAAAGGCCAGGCAAAGAAGCTCAAGGTAGAGCAATCTCTTTCTATGACAGAGGCTCTTAATCAAATTGCCAAGAAAGAAGGTTACAACTCTTGGTCTCTTTTACAGTCAAAACAAGATGAGTTTTATCCTAACTCTTATGATGAGGTTCTCGATTTCTTTAACCCTGGAGATTTGGTTATTGTTGGGGCCAGACCAAGTATGGGAAAAACGAGCTTTACTGTGGGGATGTTTGTTAAGGCAATCAATCGAGGTAAGGCCAAGCACTACTTCTTTTCCTTAGCTGAAATCCACAAAGATATTGCGGGTCGAATGGCGATCTATGACGAGAGTCTAGGGCAAAATAATAATCTCTTTGAATTAGATTACTCTGATGAGATTAGCGCCGATTATATAATTAACAAAACGAGAGAAGGGGTTAGTGAGGGGTCAGTCATTGTTATAGATTATCTGCAACTCCTTGACCAGAGAAGAACTAATCCAGAGCTTCAAGCTCAGATTGACAATCTAACTAAATTTGCTAAAGAAACGGGTTGTATCATAATCTTTCTTTCTCAGGTCGATCGCAATATTGAGTACAAAGGAGATCAAAGACCAACTCTCGAGGACATCAAACTTCCCAATGCCTTAGATTTGAAATCCTTTAATAAAATTATCTTCCTCTATCGAAAAACTAAAGAATCCACTGAAACTGAGGTCTTGTTTAGAAGGCCTAGGGACTTTGCTTTCAAAGTGAATTGGAATCCGAAAACTATAAAATTCTCTTAAACCATTAAGTGCCAGGTTGAGTTTGGTGTAATGAAAAGAGGGTTGAAAGGACCGAATGTCAGATTACCTCGATAAATATATTCACGACTGGAAATTAAAGAATGTCGAAAAACTTACCTCTACTTTTACGAGCGATGTTTACACCGTTGAGTCAGCTCGCGAAAAACGAGTATTAAAGATTCTTAATGAAGTCGGAATAAAAGATGAACTACCTGGCACTTACTTTTTACAAGCTTGTAAGGGGATTGGTGCAGTTGAGTTGATTAAGCACGATGAGCGGGCCTTGCTTATTGAGTATCTCCCTGGTGAAAACTTGTATCAATTCTCAAAAAGCGGGCGAGAGGCCGAAGCGAGCAAGGTTTTTTGCGCTATAATAAGAAAAGTTAAAAAGAATATTCCCCATGTTGATAGGTTTCAAAAGGTTGATGAGCTGTGCTCAATTTTTGAGCAGATTGAAGCTCCTCATGAGCTGGGTGATTTACTTGAAGAAGGGAAAAGCAAGTTTGAGGAATTGAGAAAAACTCAAACAGAAGAAGTCTTACTTCATGGCGATTTACATCATGAAAATGTCATCTCAAGAAAAAGTGGAGAGTTTGTTTGTTTTGACCCAAAAGGGTTACTTGGTGATCCTGCTTACGAACTTGGGACGACTCTCAAAAACCCATGGGATTACCCTGAAATTTCTCATGACATTGACATCTTTCATGAGAGGGCTAAGTATTTCTCAAAAGAGTTGGGACTTCCCTATGATAGGGTCGTGGGCTATGCTTTTGTTCATTTATGCCTCAGCATTGCTTGGGCCATTGAAGATGGTGTTAGTTATGAACATCAGCTTGCTGTCGCTAAGCAAGTCCGGCCATAAGGTGCCAGGTTGAGTTTGGTAGTAAGGTATTGAATTCTCATTACCTAGCTTTATATTCAAATTTCATTTAAAAATACCGATATGGGGATATGGATTTTGACCTCAAGTTAATGACCATAGCCTTTGCTATTGCTCTCTCAACACTCGTTGGGCTAGTTCTCTGGTATTGGAAAAAGCGCAGACCTTGTGAAAATAAAGAAGCAGAGCGCTTACTTCAAGAGTACCTCCAAGAGACTCTTGATTCTAAAGAGATTGGCACTTTCTATGAGCGCTACATTGGTCATCTCTATGAGCTCAAGAACTATCACGTCAATTATCATGGGGCCCTCAATGGCTTTGATGATCTCGGACGCGATCTTATAATTACGGGTAAGCGAGAGATTATTATCGTTCAGACAAAATGCTGGGCGAAGTTTAAGGTGATTTCTGAAAAGCATATTTATCAGCTTTACGGCTCAATGGTTCACTATCAACGAACTCATCCTTGTGGCGAAAAAACTGTAAAGGCGAGGTTTTATACAACAGCGAATTTTAGCTCCACAGCTAAGGAAGCCGCCCGTGCACTTGATGTTGAATTGAAGACGCAAGAACTTAATCGCAATTATCCACTAATTAAATGCAACACGAATCAAAGAGGGCAGAAGATCTATCATCTGCCCTTTGATCCTTTCTACGATAAGATTCGTATCGATATTTCTGAAGATAAATTTTACGTCCATACTGTCAAGGAAGCTGTAGCCCGTGGATTTCGACGGGCCCGTCAGAAAAAAGAGGACGCTGCTTAGCCATAAAGTGCCAGGTTGAGTTTGGTGAGCCAATTAAATTGAATATTTTCAAAGTTGAGAAATGAGGTCTTCAATATTTCCACCTTCTTGTAACTTATTTGCGACTTCTTCTCTGAACTTATAATATTTTAAACTCATATTATCGGGGTTGCTTAATTCGAGTGCTCTCGCTTCATCTTGTGTAAGGGTACTACTTTGTGCAACGTAGTCGGCGTATCCTTCGTGTATCCATAGAGGTAAACGCAAATAAGTTATTAAATCGACTCTTTTAAAAAGCATGTGATGAGTTGCCTCATGGGCTATGATTTCATGGAGATTTCTTGTTCTTTTATCGCTCTTTCTGTGCGTTAAGCCTTCACCGTCAGTTTTATTGACATAAATATTGGAAGTAAGGGGATAGTACTTCGCAAAGCTACCACTCCCGAGGGGATTGAATAATCTATATTTGGCAAAGGAGTTGCTAATTAAAATAGTGAATTCTAAATCATCTCTGTAAATTGAGGAGTGTTCAATCAAGCTTAATGCCTTCGTTAAAATCTCTTCGTGTTCCTGGAGAGGTTGATCACTATAGAGTTCTATATTTTTATACTGATAATGATGAGGGAAAGTGAAAATATAAGAAAATTTTAAGAGGAAAAATATTGTGAATAATACAAAAATACTAAGTAGATTTGTCTTCTTATTCCCCATTAAAATTGTAATTAACTTCTTGTTCAGCTTACTCATCGTTTAGAAACTCCTCTTAGAATGAATGTCAGAGCCATAAAATAAGTCTTTGTAATAAATACCATTTTATGACCCATTGAAGTACAAAGTCATACGTTTTCTTGTATTTAGTCTTTATGAAAAAACAAATACTTATTTTGCTACTTACTCTTTCGAGTTGCTCTCGCTTTACTTATAAAGATTTAATTTTACCTTACGGATTAAGGCCAGGGGATGAGTCGCCAAAGACTCTAACGGCAGAAGAAGTCGAGGAAGATGCTGCACTTTTAGTTTTTATTCTTAGGGAAGCCTATGCCGGAAGGTTTGTTATATCTAAAAGTATTATGAAAAAAGCTTCAAAAGAAATTTCTTCTATAAAGGGAGCGATGCCCACCAAAGAGTTTTGTGACAAGGTTGGGCGAGCATTAGGTCAAATTCCTGATTATCATTTACATATTAGATATAACGGAAAAGTTTGTTCTAGAGCTAGGAAACGACCTAAGTCCTCTGTAGGGGAGAACGTGGCCAAAACGAGAAAAAGTACTTGGTTCGTCGAGAAGCGAAACTATAAAAATAAGGACTATTTGTTAGTGGCGATTAGTCGTTTTCCATCACACAAATCGAGTAAGTGGAATGGCTTTATGGACGCTGTTAGGAAGAATCATAATCCTAGGGTTCCTGTGATCCTAGATCTTAGAAGTAATGGTGGAGGGGATGATACTTTTGGCTATCGTCTTTCAGCATTTTTCCATAAGAGTGAGGGCGACTTTGATTTTCCTAATCCCTATGAAAAACAGATTACAAGTCAGACCCCTGCAACTCAGGTTTTGAAAGTTAATGTTGCTAAGTATTGGTTGCGAGGTAATATCTCGGAAAAAGAACCTCTTGAAGCATATCTTAAGGATCAAGAAGAGGCCCTAGAGGTAATTTTGAAAGGTGGAATTCCGGAGCAAAAAATTTCTTTTAATCCTGAAATTCCAAATGACTGGGTTTTCAAGGGCCATGAAAATCCCATATATATTTTGATAGATGAAAATTGTTATTCAAGTTGTGAAAGTACAGTGGATACATTTGAGTACAACCCCTATGTTAAGAAAGTTGGTCGCTCTACCGGAGGGATGGTCCATTTTGGTAATGTCTCTCCAGCTTTCTTAAAACACAGTAAACTTTATGTCCAAACACCGACACATGCCAATATTTATCGCGATGGCCGATTTATAGAAAAGCAAGGGATTAAGCCCGATGTATTGGTTCCAAAGGGTCGTGATGCACTAGAGTACCTTTTGGAGAATGTTATTGATTAATATTGATTGACGGGTTTAAAGCTGATTAAATGGGTAGCAGTATCCTGTTCGTTTATTCAATTGCTCAAATGTCGGAGGTTTAATTGAAAAGTAGTTTGTTTCTAATCATTCTAATTCTTACAAACTATTCAAGAGGGGCGGAACTTCCAAGAAGCATTGCTAGTTTTTCTCTTGAAGCGAGTTTCTTCAAGATGGTAAGTGCTAAAAAAAGGCAGCTTTCATTATTTGATATGGGTATTACTTGTAAATAAAGGACATAAGCAGGAGCTCTCTATGATAAAGACTATACTTTTACTCGCAACCCTCACAGGACTTTTCACCTCCTGTTCAACCCCCGAAGTTAAGAAGAAAGTAGAGAAGCATTCACCAGAAATCATTAATGGGGAAGAGTTCTTTGATGGCAGCCAAAGAAGACTGGCCACAGGACTCGAGTATCAAATCATCAAACCTGGCAGCTCACAAAGACCCACAAAGTACAATAATGTCGTGGTCCACTATAAAGGCATGTTTGAAAACGGGATTGTTTTTGACAGCTCTTATAATCGAGGTAAAAAAGCCGAGTTTCCTCTTATGCGCGTTATTGAAGGCTGGAGAGAGGGGATTCAGTTCGTAGGTGTTGGAGGCAAGATCCACTTAAAGGTTCCACCAAAACTTGGCTATGGAGACAAGAGAGTGGGGAGTATTCCTGGTGGGTCCACTCTCTATTTTGTTGTCGAGTTATTTGAGGTTAAATAGGGCCATTCTTCTCTTGTTGCACCATGGTATATACTGGTATATACTGTAGGCGATGAAGTTAAAAGAGCTTGTAAACTCATTAAAGAGAGAAAAAGTTAACTATATGGTCGTTGGTGGCTATGCTGTTAACTTTCATGGTTATTCACGAAATACCGTGGATATTGATCTCATTATTAAGTTCACCTTATCTAATTTAAAGAAAGTTGAAAAAATTCTCAATGAGTTGGGGATGATCTCACGTCTACCTATAGATGCTGTTTCTCTTTTTAAGTTTAGAGAAGAGTATATTAAAAATAGAGATTTGATTGCCTGGAACTTCTATAACGAGAGTAATCCTACAGACCAAGTCGATATTCTTATCACTCATGATGTTGGTGACTTTAAAGCAGAGAAATTTCTCGTTGGCGACCTTGAAGTAAAAGTCATTTCCAAAGAAGACCTCATTCAAATGAAAAAAGCGTCCGGTCGAGACAAGGATCTTCTTGATATTAAGGAGCTTTCCAAATGAAAGATGCAACCAAACAGATTGAGTGGCTTGAGGCCATGAGAGAGTTAAATGGGGCAAAGAAGGCAGAAAAGCTTAAGTTAATAACGATGAAAATTGAACCTTCACTATTGGAGGCGTTTAAGCTTAAATGCGAACTTGAGAAATCCCCCTACACAACCAAAATCAAAGAGTTAATCTCTGAGTATTTAAATAAGTGACAATGTCCTATGAATAATCAATTTAGCACCCTGAAATTACGGCCTGAGCTGACGAAGAATTTAAGCGAAATCAAGTTTTCTGAGATGACGCCCATTCAAGCCGCCTCTCTCCCTCTTATTCTTGAGGGAAAGGATATCGTGGGGCAAGCAAAGACAGGAAGTGGCAAGACGGCTTCCTTTGGTCTTGGGATTTTGAATTCATTGGACACTAAAAGGATGCAGACAAAGGCCCTCGTCCTGTGCCCGACACGAGAGCTTGCTGAGCAGGTGGCCTTAGAGCTAAGAAAGCTTGCTCGCATGATTAAGAATGTGAAGATCACGACTATCACAGGTGGAGTCGGCTACTTCCATCAGGAGCGCTCACTAGAGCATGGGGCTCACATTATAGTGGGGACGCCTGGTCGGGTTATGAAGCTCATTAAGACGCAATTTATAGAAACAGAGAATATAGAGTCATTTGTTTTAGATGAGGCTGATCGCATGCTGGATATGGGCTTTTATGATCAAATCTTAGAGATTGAAAAGACCATTCCCAAAGAAAGACAGACGCTCTTGTTTTCAGCGACCTTTCCCGAAAATATTTTAAAACTAAGTGAAAGTATTCAAAAGGAAGCGCAAAAAATAGAAGTCGATGCGACTCATGACAAGGGTGATATTGAGCAGTACTTTTATAAGCTCGATAGTCATAAAGATAAAAGTAAAACGGTTCTTAAATTACTCGGTGAATTTAATCCTGAGCGTTTGATTATTTTCTGCAAGACAAAGAGGATCACAGATGATCTGGCGGACTTCCTCAATGACCATGATATTGAGGCAGAAAGTATTCACGGAGACTTGGAACAGAACGAGAGGACAAAGGTATTAACGGAGTTCTCAAATAACAGTCTTCCCATTTTAGTGGCCACTGATGTCGCGGCACGAGGGATTGATATTAAGGGCTTAAGTGCTGTGATTAACTTTGATCTTCCCCTTGATACTGAAGATTATGTTCATCGGATCGGACGAACGGGGCGCGCCGGTGAGAAAGGTCTTGCTCTCAGTCTCTTCTTAGAAGTTGAGCGTGGTCTCGTTGATCGCATCAAGGAGCAAGTTGAAGATGAGTGCAAAGAAGTCGCTGTGGAAACTCTTGATGAGTCTAAGCAATACCTTGTGAAGCCACCCATGATGACGATTTATATTAGTGGTGGGAAGAAACAAAAACTGCGTCCTGGGGATATATTGGGAGCGCTTGTCAAAGAAGCAGGTCTCGAGCCCAGTGATGTGGGTGACATCTCCATTCTTCCCATCGTCACATACGTGGCAATTGCGAAAGAGAAAGCGCAGCAAGCAGTTGATCGTCTCTCTCGCGGTAAAATTAAGAATCGAAATTTTCGCGTTGGTTTTATTTAAACGATGAATTGCCTAAGAGAAGCTGAATCCAGTACCAAGAAAGTTTACGAGGAAGAAGCTCAAGCCTTTGCTGATCAACGAGGGAAGTCTCTCTTTGAAAAAAAATGGCTTGATCTCTTCCTTTCTAAATTACCGACTAAGGCAGAAATCTTAGATGTGGGTTGTGGTCCAGCAAAGCCCATCGCTCAGTATCTTATTGATAAAGGTTCCGTCGTAAGTGGTATTGATTACTCCAAGTCCATGATAGAAATAGCTCAAAGAAACTTTCCCGAAAATGAATGGCTTGTTCAAGATATGGTGAATCTCAATCTTAAGAAAAAGTTCGATGGCCTTATAGCTTGGAATAGCTTTTTTCATCTTACTAGAGACGATCAAAAAATTACTCTTCGTAACTTCGCGCAGCACTTAAAAGAGAATGGTATTCTTCTCTTTACGGCCGGTCCTGAAAATGGTGAAGTCTTAGGGAAGGTCAATGGTCGAGATGTTTATCATAGCAGCTTAAGTGTTGATGAATACCAATCTCTTTTGAAGACCAACGCAATGGAATTAGTCGATTATAAGTTGAATGATCCAGAGTGTGGTCAACATAGCGTTTTTTTAGCGAGGGTACTATGAAGCTAGGTTACAATCTTCTTTATGTCGAAAATGTGTCAGAGACAATGGATTTCTACGAGAGTGCATTTGGTCTGGAGAAGGGGTTTCTTCATCCCGAAGGTGACTACGGAGAAATGGTCACGGGTGAAACAAAACTTGGTTTTGTAAGTCATAAACTAGCCAGTTCGCATGGTTTTTCCTACAGAAAACAAACAACTTCAGACCTTCCCTCTTTCGAAATTGGATTTGTCACAGATGATGTCCAAAAGTCCTTTCAAAAGGCCTTGGATGGGGGAGCCAAGAGTATTAAACCTCCAGAAAAGAAGCCTTGGGGGCAAACGGTTTCCTATGTTCAGGATAATAATGGCTTTTTAGTTGAAATTTGTTCCGCCATTTAGTGCCAGGTTGAGTTTGGTAGTGAGAACCTTCTTCTTTGCCCTGATATTGATAGGAAATGCCTCCGCGCAAAGTATTGTCGGAGACAATTGGCTTATTGACCCAGAGGCCTACGAAGAGATCGTCATCGAGTCCATTGACAGCGAAGTTCAGAAGTACAAACTTCCTAAATCTGAAATTGTCTTTAGCGCGAACTTCAATTCTCCAGGGGCTTATAAGTTTGAAGAGCGTAAAAACTATAGGGCGCTATTAAAAGACCTTAGAAACAAGAGGAGTCGTGCCTTTGCGATGAATAAGAACCTCTCTTGGGAAAATAAGGTCTTAAAAGAGCAGCAGAAATGGATAACTCAAAAAAAGAAAGAGCAAAAGCAATGGATCAAGGATAAGAAGATTATCCTTGAAAGCTGGCGAAAGTCTAAAGAGAACTTTAAGAGAGATCTTCCTAAAATTAAAAAATCCCTTGTTCCAGCAGAGTCGTTAAAAGAAAAAATTGAGCGTCCAGAGGTTTTACCAGGTGCTTATGCTAGAGTTCTTAAGGAAAAGGTCTCAATTCTTTCTCAAACATTTCAGCTTCCTCTTAAGCATCAGGGCGAGCGCTCCACTTGTGCGGCCTTCGCCGCTGTTCGGGGGATTGAGATAAAACTTGCTCCTGCAAAAGAAAACTATTCAGAGCAATTCTTTTTTTATCTAAGTCGAAAGGACTGCCGAGAAAAGAAGTGTTCTCTTAAGGGAAGTTGGGCGCGGCAAGGTCTTGAGGAACTCAAAGGGGAGCGCTTTTCATTGCCTACTGAAAAGTCTTGTCCTTATAGCTATACCGTCTTAGATAATAATGTGACTCATGTCCCGCTTGAAAAGAACTGTTTTAACGGCAAGGTCAAAGTTAAAGAGTTCTCTAAACTGCAAAGCTTTGCTGATATAGAGTCAGAAATTGAAGGAAATAATCCCGTTATTATGGGCTTCTATGTGAATGATAATTTTATAAGTAATAATGGCTTCGTCACTCTAGGTAATGATAAAGAAAAGTTCTCCAAGGCCTACGCCCATGCTGTCCTAGGGATTGGGGTATTACCATTGAGTGAGGAGATTCACTCGAGTGAAGGTCAGTACTGCATTCTTGTCGTGAATAGCTGGGGCAATGGCTGGGGGATTGGTGGCTATAGCTGCTTAACTGAGAGATGGCTGCAGAAGCATCTTATTGAGAATCCTTCTCTTTCTATTCGGGGTGTTTCTCCATAAAGTGCCAGGTTGAGTTTGGCTAAATAACTGACTAAAATCCTGACACTAGTTTGTAAATTAGGTCTAGAGCCCACTGAAAGCCTCGATTCGCCCTATAATAGGTCAAAAAAAGAAATCGAGGTTTTTATGATTAAGTCCACTGTTATTGCAGCACTATCCCTACTTGCATCCTTCTCTGCTCAAGCGCTGGAGGTTGAAGCAAAGAAATACGTAGTCACTGTGAAAGTAAAGGCCAGAAATAGTGGAGATTATAATTTTCTCGGTGCCACTAGTAATGAATACCAAGTTCAGCTGAATCTTCAAAAAAATAAACGTGTGACCTACAGAAGTGGTGGTAGCAACACTTTTTTAATGTCAGTAGCACCACTCAAAGGCGGAGATATTGCTCACAATAGTGGAATCCTATCACCTTATGAAGCATTGAAAATGGGTGAGGAGCTTACACGTAAGGCCCTGGTCTATCTTCCAACAACAGTAATGGATAAGACCTATCTTGGTGTGACCGTATACGAATCAGACTTTACCATCCCTGTTCCCATTCCATGTGGGGGATGTGTTATTCCAGTTAACGAAGACGACGTTGATCTGAAAGAATCAATTGCCTTGAGTGATGGTGAGCAAGAGCTCTCATACATTACCGAGTTTTCTGAGATTAAAGTTCGCATCAAGTTAGTTGATGAGGGGATCAAAGAACTTAAAGACATCGTAGAGGAGCAAGAAGAGTTTATCTTCCCAGCTCCTACTTTTGGCCCTGACTTAAACTACCTTAAACGTCATATTATTGAGAACTTGTAACCAAAAGGTGCCAGGTTGAGTTTGGTAGTCAGGTTTTATGGAAATAGTCTAAATTACTAAATAAAAGACTATTTACTCCGAAAAGAAGAGATAGATCGATCTCGGAGTAAATAATGGCAGGTAATTTTAAATGGACAAAAGAAGACTGTGAAATAGTCTATTGTTTAGCATTTCTAGGTGTGAGCACTGTTGATGAAAGAAGACAGCGCTTTAGTTCTATTCGTGGCGTCTCTCTTGCTGCAATTAATGGGAAAATGGTTAACTACAAAAAGCTTCTTAGTGGTGAGGAGGCCCCTAAAAAGGACACTCAATATTTTCAAGAGGTATTCCATCGCTATGATGAAGCGAAATGTAATCAAATTTTAGCAGATTTCTTTTATAAAAATATGGGGATAGTGAGAGAGGTTCAAACGGCAACGTCTCGCACGAGTAAGAAAAGTTTAGAGTCTCTTAAAAGTGACGAAGTTTCTGACTTTTTCGACATGGCATTCGACCATTTTAAGGAGAGTCGCTATGAGGAGTGTTTAGACATTCTATTAGGCCACGTAAATGAGGATAATGCTAACCCCGATGTTTGGAATCTCTTTGGGATGGTTTGTGGAACTCTTGGTGATCATCAAAAAGCCTACACTCACTTCAAACGAGGTTTCCTATTAGATAGTAATCACAAGCCCTGTTTTTTTAACTATCTTTCAAGTTGTATCGCAATGTCATATTGTGAAGAGTTTTTTACGACTGTGCTACAGGTCATTGATCTATTAAGCGAAGATGAAAAAAAAGTCATTGTTGATAATTTCTACGAGGGAGTCCGAAATGGTGCCATTCATTTAATGGAAGTTCCCAAAGAATTTTATCCATTTGCTCTTTATGGTCATGACCCCTTTGAAGTTATTTATCATTTACGCGAAGGCCTTCTTCCTCTTTCAATTAAGGTGATTCCACATCTTGCCGCAACAACTTTACCTATAGATATAGGAGTTGTTGCACAATGGATGATGAGCTCTGCGATACTTTACGACATTAAGGTCGATCAGATGGGAAGTGACAAGGCACGAGAAATGCTTCGAAATGCGTCCTATCATAGTGGACTTTTTGATGGTGGTTCAGAAGAGATGGCAGATTATTTTAAATCTGAAAAACCAATTGTTTTTAATTGTTATCTCCATGACCTCTATTTGGAAAAGGTTAAGCTTTTAAGCGCTTACGATGCGGCTTAGGCTAATTTGAAGGGAAAATAATGACAGCTTTAAAGAAAGAATACTTTTTTAAGAACTATGAATTACAGTCTGAACAAGACTCAAGAGCTATTGAGATTCCTTGTGTTAAGACAAATGATATTCTTCAAGTGATTTGGGAGCGTGTTGATTTGCGAATTGGCGGCAGTCTAATTGGTGAAAGTAATCTAAAACTTCTTAAAAGAAAAAGTGATTTAGAATATATCGAAAGTGGTATGGAGGGGTGTTATTTCATCTTCTCAAACATACCAAAAGACAAAGTACCAGTTCTTAGTTCAGATGGGTATCGGTGCTTTGATAAAGAATTAAAGGTGGGAGATGAAATCTTTCATTGTCTGTACAATGGTAAGGGAAAAAAGGTTAAAGAGCGTTTAAAGGTTCATTTATTTAACTCCCATACCTTAAAGAAGGTTGATGAAGGAAAGGCTAAAACCATTTCTGGAACAGGGGCGATTTCGCTTGTTAGTTTACCAAAAGAAGAATTTCAAAGACTTGAGCGTGAAGGTAAGTATGTTCCTTCCAAGCACAAACTTAAACCAGTAGCCAAATCCATTCAAAAGGAGTCTCTTGATAAGAGAGAGGGAGATGCCTTTTTTTTAAATGGGATCGATATTTCTGAAGAAATGTGGTCTAAATATAAGTTTGGTGTGATTGTTCTTAAGTCAGATAATGAATTTGGCAAAATCTTGATTGAAGAAGCATTTTGCGCATTTAATGGTCGCCCGCCTCTTTGTAGAAGACACGGGTAAGACCAAAAGGTGCCTGGTTGAGTTTGGTTACTTCTTTAAAAGTTCACCAAACTCCGTAAAGTCTTTCACGACAAAGTCTGGTTGAATCGAAAGGGGATAGAGAGAGTGACGAGGCCCAACCAAGTAGGTTTCCTCTTACGGAGCACAATGTAGTGATGACCCCTTATTGCGGGGGATTTGTAACTGGCGCTCAAAAACTTCGCTATCTCGATACTTTATCTAAGGTGGAGTGCCTCATTTAAGTCTTTTATTAAGAAAAAGAATCCCACGCTTTAACGCTTCCTTAGAAAAAACGAACGTAAAAGCGTGGCCCCAAAATTCCACCACATAAGTTTCAATATCAATGCCCAAAAGCTTGGCACGGGCATCAAGACTCGTCATTTGACCATAACCCACAAGCTCATCTTCTTTACCGTGGTAAAGAAAGAGGGAGGGCGCATCCTTATGGAGATGGGTGATTGGTGAAGCATCTAGCCAGCCTTGAATATTTTCATCACGGCCATAACCCATATAGGGCGTGATTAGCGGCGAGCCTGGCCACCAAGTAAAGTCGTAAGGGCCACCGCCTGCAACAACGGCACTGATCCCCGTATCTTTTTTTAAGGCATGCATGAGAGTGATCTGGGCTCCAGCTGAATATCCCCAGAGCCCAATCTTTTCAAAATTCATACTATCTTTAAAAGAAGTTTTGATAAAGTCGATAGCCATCGCGAGGTCATCAATTTGGGCAGGGTAGTGATGCTCGGGAGCGAAGCGATAGCTAATATTAAAGACATTGTAGCCATGGCTTGCGAGAGATTCTGCGAGATTATTCATATCTTTGTGACTGCGACTCGACCAGCTTCCGCCATGGACTGTCAGTACAAGTGGAGCATCTTTATTCTTTGCAAGGTATAGGTCGCCCACTTGTCTCTCGTTCTCCCCATAGCTCACATCTTTTCGCACCACATACTCATGGGTCGACTTATAGCTTGCGCAGGAGCTTAATATGAGAGACGTCAGTATTGCTTTTATTTTCATCCAAAAGGTGCCTGGTTGAGTTTGGTAGTAATTCACAAAAGCTGTTATCCTTAGGGGATGAACTTTAGAACCTACGAACAAGATGATTTTAGTCTTGTTGAAGCATTTATAAAAGAGTGTGGAATAAAAGAATTCCCACTTTTTTTCTTAAAACAGGGAACTGCAATACTAGTTGAAGAAAACGGATTAATTGGACTTGGTATGCAATGGAGAAATGCACTCCATCCAAGGACTCTCGTTGTTGATATACTTGTGACCCCCGCACGAAGGCGCCAAGGCATAGGCACTCAAATTTATAGAAGATTAAGAGAAACCTTTCCCTCAAGGTCCGATGACTTTGCTCTTGATATCCGTGGGAGATCCGTTGAAGGCTTTGCTCTAAGCCTTGGATTTAAGCATTACCTCTCCTGTTTTCACAATATCTTTGATATCGATTTATTTAAACATGTAGAAGCACCCTATAAGATTCAACGTTTGGAAGATTTTTATTCCGAGTCCCGAGAAGTAAGACGTCAAAAGATCAGAGCGTTCCATTGTTCAATCTATGATCGCGATCACGAACCCTACCTTCCTGTCACAAAAAATAAAGAAGTTCGCTACGATTACTTTAATGAAGGAAATCCTGAGTATGGAGCTGTTATCTTAAAGGGCGAAGAGATTATTGGCTGTTCGCTTGCTTACCTCAATTTTGAGGAAGAAGTTGAAAGCAAAGTATCCGATGTGACTGGTTTACATGGATACGCCATAGGGGAAAATCTTGGGGAAGAAGCTCTTCTGATTCAAGCACTCTATAGTTTTCAGATGAATCTTTTGAAAACGTCTGGTCTTAGACACGTCTATATAGAGTTTGATTCGATTGAGGCAACCTCTGAACTTATGCTCAACTGGTTGCCTTACCATCAGCCACCTTTATTACGTTTCCAAAAGGTGCCAGGTTGAGTTTGGTGCTGATCTAAAGACGAGCAAGCTGGTCGGCAAGTCGCAATAGGTGCTTGTGTTCTGGAAAGGTCCTAAGGTCCCGAATAAGCTTACGCTGTTCCTTACGCAGGTCTAAACCAAGAGTCATCGAAACAATATTACGAGCAAAAAAGCCCTGTGAAAGAATGGCCTTAAGTGCTTCGCCTTGACCACGAATAGCATCAACATTTCGTGGGTCGAGTTGACGGGCCTTTTCTAAAGTATAGTAACTCTTTTTTCCATGGGAAATGCTTCTCGTCTCTTTTGAGATTACACCATTAATCGTACCAATCATCGCATAAGCCTGTGCGCGAATAATATTTTCCTTATCTTCACAATCACAGCCCTGCTTAGCAATCCGCTCAAGTTTCTTCTCAAATAAGCTTAAAGTTTGTCGATCAAGTCTGCCTCCAGTAGAGAGGTCATCTTTGACTGTTTTGAGGTATTCGCGTGTTTCGACAAGAACTCTCGCCTCGTCAATATAGGTTGCAAGTTCCTCCATATTTGCTTGGATCTTTAAGGAGAAAAGGGTGGCAATGAGAATGATGATTTTCATTTGCATCGCTCTGGCTTTTTAAAGGCGCGACGAAACTCTTTACCTGTTCTCAAAGCAATCTTATCAACTTCCCAGTCTGGGTAGTCTTTTTGATAAAGCTTCTCATAGATGTAAGCCAGTGAACCTACGCGCAGACGATTGCCCATCATACTTTGAATAAGGTAACCCCAAAAGTGGTACTGAAAACCAGGAATGTCTCCACCTTCAAGGAGGCGCTCCATCTTATAAGAGACAACTGAAGATGTTCCGCGATCAACAGTAAGAGCGTCTCCACTAAAAATCCAAGGGATCACACCAAAGGCAACGAGAGGATTTCCATATATCTCAAGGGACTTCTTATATAGTGCCTCTGGACTGACTGAGAAATCCTTCTGCTTAAGAAGCCAAACAAAGAGTGGTGAGGCAAATTCATTATATCTCTGTGACTCATAGACAAAGTCATCGTATCGAGGATGCTCTCTCTTTCCAATAGCAAGAGAGTTACCATATTGATCAAAATCGGGATAAGTGTAATTCGCAACGGCTGGGAGATGCTCTTCGATTTGTTCAAAGAGATCTTCTTCATTTCTTAATTTAAACTTAGGTGCGTTTCCGCTTTTATAGGCCGCATGTCTAAGACGCGCTAAGTGAATAAACGAAGCAAAGTAATTTTCTGTGGGCTCCTTCAGCTCAAGATTTGGATTGGCGTGAAGAATGAAGGCATTTTGAATCCAATATTCCGAACGACTTGCAGGAAGGCCAGGGACTAGTGTTATCGCCTCAATGACTTTTGGAAGGGAGAACCCTGCAGGAATAGGGTGGGCGTTTACATAGGGCTTGATATCCCGGCGCAGGATCCTCAACGTCTCCCTTTTAAGCCTTCTGAGAGACTTTTCTGGATAGGCACCCTTGAATGATTTGGCCAATTGGCAAGCGAAGCGGGCCTCTCTTTCTTTTCCGAAATAGATGTCGATTCCATAAGTGGTTGTATTTATTATACACAGTAAGGATATTAGGAGTGATTTTTTCATGATATCTGTATATCACTTTTTATGTTGCATTGCGTTGTTTTTGTATTAATTACCAACTAGTGCCAGGTTGAGTTTGGTTTATAATGAGGCGAGTACTACACGAGGATTAGGTTAAGTTGAAAAAACTGATTTGGGTTTCACTTCAATTAATATTAATGAGCTGTGCTTCAAGCACCAGAGGTATTCACATGGAAAATTATAAAACGGACTTCGATAATCTTTGGAATTACTCAAAACCAGCTGACACGAGAGAGAAATTTCAATCACTACTGGGGAACTCAAAAGATCTTGATTATGAGTTACAGTTACAAACACAGATCGCTAGAACGCATTCTCTGAGTGGAGAGTTTAAAGAAGCTCACGAAATACTTGATAAAGTAGAGGCGCAATTAAATCAAAAGACGATGATCGCAAAAATTCGGTTTCTTCTTGAAAGAGGGAGGACATTTAATTCTTCAGGAGATAAAGAAAAAGCAGAGGAATTATTTAAAAGTGCCTTTAAGCTATCCGATGAAATTGGCACCATGAAATATACGATCGATGCTGTTCATATGATTGCTATTGCTGTTGGAACAATTGAGGAGAAAGTTGATTGGGTTGAAAAGGGAGTAGAGATTGCGCGTAGTTCTGATAGTGAAAAGATAAAGTCATGGGAAGGAATCTTTTATAATAATATTGGATGGGATCTCTTTGATGAGAAGAGGTATGAAGATGCTTTAGAGAAATTTAAGAAATGCGCTGATTTTCATAAGGTCCATGGAAATAAAGAGGGCCATGATATTGCACTTTGGAGTATTGCTAAGACCTATCGTTACCTAGGTAAAGTAGATGAAGCTCTTAATATTCAAGAAGGTCTTTTAGATGCATCAAATGGAGTCGATGAGAGTGGGTATGTTTTCGAAGAGCTTAGTGAGCTCTATTCTCTAAAGGGTAATGACGCTAAAGCTCAGGAATATCGCGCTAAAATCAAAAGGTAGAGGCGCTGCTTTACCTAGCATTGATCAACAACTATCATTAACAAAACTATCAAGGAGGATAAGAATGAAGAACGTTATGTTGGCCTTTTTATTATTTGCTTCAAACCTTTGTTTAGGAGCAGGTGAGAGCAATGAATCAATCTTACCTCTAAATACAGTTAGCTCCTACCGTTGTACATATAGAGAGCTTACTTGGCAGCCACCTCATATTTTAGAGTACGGAAAAAAGAGCTTTAATTTTAAGTCGGGGGCTCGGAGTCCTTTTCTTCCTGCTGGTCTAAGAAATCCTGTGTGTCACGATGTTAACCGCTATGGTGAATATGATTCTCCACTTTTTCCTCGACTGGAGGAAAGACAATCTTTCATTCTTTGGGATAATGATTGTTCTCTCTGTGGTGATCGTGACATTAATGGCGTGGTTGATCTTAACGATGAAGTGACTCGAGAATATCAAAATCGCACAGGCCAAAATACACAAGTTGAACTCTTTTTTCTTTTTGACTGGGAGGAACTTCCTAAAGAAGCTAGGCCTCAGCGATCAAATCGGTCTCTGTTAGGGGTTGTGATGCTACCTTTTATTAGTTCTTTTAACCAAAGTCACTGCCCAACAATAAGAGACTATTATGGGAATAATCCAATTTATCAGATTGTCGGTGACTTGGTAGGCATAGATACTGAAGGACTTTGGATGGCTGAAAGTGAACCTCAGGTGTCCCCAAGTGGAGAGTTTCTTGTTGATAATCTTCTGATAAGAGAAGACGAACTTAAAAAGGTTTGGTTTTACTTTGAAAGAGGTATTCACATTAGACCTGACCGAATAACTTCAGCTTCAAAAACAATTCGTTTCTATTATCCTTTCGATTTCAATGATCCCTATGTGAGAAAACCCAACCAAATGATGTACACGATCAGGCATCCCTCAGAGGTCGGTATCAATACGGGGATTAATATTGGGTTAATTCCACCTGACAAACGCTTCGCTTGTATTCCAAAATTATAAAGGAAAGTCGAATGAAAGATATTTATAGGGCCCATCCATGGCATGGTGTCGACCTTTGGACCGATGATTCAAAAAAAATCGTAAACGTTTATATTGAAATTGTTCCTGAAGATAGAATTAAGTATGAGATCGATAAGAAAAGTGGAATTTTAAAAGTTGATCGCCCCCAAAAATATTCAAATGTAATTCCATGTCTTTATGGTTTTTTGCCTCGTACGTTTTCTGGACCACTGTCGGGAAAGTTAGCTTCCGAGAAATTAGGAAAAGATCTTAAGGGTGATGAGGACCCAGTTGATATTTGTGTTTTAACAGATCGAGACTTTAAACACGGAGACTTTCTTCTCGAGGCCATTCCTATTGGTGGGATGAGAATGATTGATAATGATGAGATTGACGAAAAGGTGATCGCAGTTCTTAAAAATGATACAACTTACGGCGATATAACAGACTTAAATCAACTTCCTCATCGTCTTCTCGATGCAATTAAGCACTACTTTTTAACGTACAAGAATTTCCCTCAGGACAAGCATCAGAAGGTTTCGATTGATGAGATGTACGATAGTGCGTCTGCTTATGATGTTATTCGTGCGGGTGAAGAAGACTACGATAAAGTGCCAGGTTGAGTTTGGCGGTGCCAAACTCAACCTGGCACCTTTTTATGGCACCTTTTTACATTTTCTCGATGAGAACAGTAGCGAAGGGGAGATCTAAACCAGAGAGCTGGTTGAGAAGACCAGCTTCTTGTTGAGGACTCGTTGGGGTATTGGTGATAGAGAAGTTCCCCGCAAAATCTCCATCTTCTGTGCCAGCATCGATGGCGATAAGGTCAATGGCAATACTCTTTACAAATTGGCCATTTCTGAAAGTATTAAAGTCATTAATGCCTACTACCCAGTCAGGACTTGGCGCAATCATTGTGGCGAAGGAGAGAAGTGGGCTTTCCTTAGAGACCTCAACTGAGAAGATTACGGTATCTCCATCCCGACGGGGAAAGAGAGCAGGAGCAGTTTGGAGATCCTGGACTGTGCCAAGGCTTCTCGCCTGATCAATTTCTTGTAAAAGGTTTCCTGTACGGCCGAGTTCCGCCAGGTCCTCAAATCCTTTGGTAACTTTTTTACCAAGTGAGAAAAGCTGAAAGTCACTATTATGAGAGATGGCAACAATATCAGAGAAGTGTGCATTGCTAGGAAAACTAACATGATCTTTAGCATTCCATAGACTTTTAAATGTTACTTTGTAAATTGCAGACTCAGCCGCAAATGCCTCGCCAAAAAGAATAAGTGTAAAAAGAAGAAGCTTTTTCATTGGTATCCCCCTTGTTTGCTTCAGTGAGATTACAATAGGGGAGAACGTGAATTAATTAAAATGAATGTATCCTATGCTTGATATAGCTTGAGGTTAATCCTGCCAGTGTTCCTCGAATATCAATGAACCCTTCAGAATTATTGATTTTCCATACCATCCAAGAGAGGTGGCAAGTAAATCAAGCTCAGATGATTCAACCGTTAGATCAGGAGAGATAATTTCGGGAAAAATCTTTTCTCGATGATAATGAAGCCTTAGTGATTTAATCTTGTTAAAGACCTCTTCACCCCAAGCATTTTTTAAATCTTTTATGACATCTGGTCTCAGTGGAAGAAGATTCGTGTAGTCATGCTCATGACTGTACTGACGATGCTCTTCATTCAGACGATCATCTTCAACATCCATATGAACTGTTACATCCATTGAAGGTTTCATTCTTTCTTTGAGCTTTTTCACAACCCAAGAAGATATTTCATGTGCCTCTGAAGCCGTTAGAAACCTATCAACTTCAATATTAACGTCGACGATAATTTTACTACCGTGATTTCTCGCTCTAAGTGCATGACAACTTCTCACTCCATGAACAGCAAGAATGATATTTTTTATTTGGCTCTTTATTTTTTCATCAACACTTGTTTCAGCAAGTTCAACAAGACTTTCTTTAACGAATCCCCAGCCAATATGACTAATAAAGAGTGCTACAATTAAAGCTGCCAACTTATCCACCCAAGTGTAGCCCATCATTGAGAAAATAAGTCCAATAAAGACAACTAAAGAAGAGAGCGCGTCTGTACGAGAGTGCCAAGCATTGGCCTTAATAAGGTTACTTTGAAGTTTTTCACCAGCTCTGTAGGTGTAATGGAATAATCCCTCTTTAACAATGAGTGAAACTGTGGCAGCGACTAATGTTGGCCAGCCAGGAATTTTATCTTGGGTATTATTACTAAAGAGGTTCACTACGGTCTCGTAGATCAAGGCTCCACTTGTGGCTAAAAGAATTGAGCCAAGTAAAGCAGAGCCAATTGTCTCAAACTTTTCATGGCCATAGGGGTGATTCTTATCTGGTTCAGAGTGGGAGAGCCTAGTGATGATCACCACAAAAATATCGCTGAAGACGTCGGTAAAACTATGAATTCCATCAATAATAAGTGCATTTGAGTGAAAGACTAAACCTATTAAAACTTTTAAAAGGCCAAGGATAGCATCTGCGATTGAGCCAATAATTGTTACTTTTTGCGAATACTTCTTTTTCTCATTAGTGTTCACTGAAGCCGCCTTTTATCCGAGAACCTTTATTATTATACCTAAGGCAGTACTTATTCCTAGTATAGAAAAAAGACCTGCCTTCAACTTGAATTGCATGAAGATGGCGATGAGGCAAATTCCTGCTGCATACCAGTCAAGAGATGAAAGTATAGGGTAATTAAAGTCTAAGATTCCGTGCTTTAGATCATTTGATTGGAGAAATAAAGCCTTTAATACAAACCAGAGAGAAAGATTAAATATAACGCCAACAATAGATGCTGTAATTGCAGAGAGAGCATCCGTGAAAACTTTTTGACCACGAATAAACTCTATATAAGGAGCAAAGGAAAAAATGAAAAGGAAGCAAGGAGCAAATGTCATCCAAGTTGTTAGGAATGAACCAAGAAGTGCACTCAAGAGGGGATTCATTTCTTGCGGGAATCGATAGGCACCCATGAATCCTACGTATTGAACAACTTGAATGAGAGGGCCAGGTGTTGTCTCCGCGAGAGCGAGGCCGTCGAGCATTTCAGTACCTTCCAACCATCCATAAACTTCAACAGCCTGTTGAGCAACATAACTGAGGGCTGCATAGGCTCCACCAAATGTAACCAATGACATTTTACTAAAAAAGACATTGAGAATATGCATCGTTGAATCACTTCCGAGAAGGATACATGTAAGGAGGATGGGGAAAAACCAAACGCTGAGCCAAATTAATAGAGTAGAGATTGTTTCTTTTAAGGCTGGTTTTTGAAGGTCGTTTATTTCTTGAAGTTCATGATGAATGACAAACTTTCCGTAAAGAACTCCTAGCACTGCCGATCCTGTTACGACGAGGGGAAAGGGAAGATTAAAAAAGAATAGGGCCACAAAAGCTAAAGTAGCGAGGATCCAATAGAAAGAATTCTTGAGTGACTTTTTAGAGATCCTATAAAGTGCGGAGAGGACCACAGCAATGATAGCGGGTTTGATCCCATAGAACAGTCCTTGCACTAGGCTCAAATCATTATAAAGAACGTATAAGTAAGAAAGTGCAAGAATAGATAAAAAACCAGGTAAGATAAAGAGACCACCAGCGATAATCCCACCCTTCCATTTACTCATGAGAAAACCCATGTAAGTTGCGAGTTGTTGTGCTTCGGGACCAGGCAATAACATGCAAAAATTAAGGGCATGAAGAAACCTCTCTTCAGAGATTATTTTGCGCTCTTCAACAACCAACTTATGAATGACTGCGATTTGCCCTGCTGGGCCTCCAAAACTATGAGCAGCTACGTAACCCCAGACTTTGAAGAGCTCTTTTGTTGTTATTTGCTTAGATTCATTATTCATTCAAGTATCTCACCCATTAGTTCTCTAAGCTTTATTTTTGCGTCCTTAAGTTCTTTCTTTCCTTGCGGTGTGATCTTGTAATAGCGACGTCTTATTTTTCCTTCACGCTCTTCTCGAGACTTCAGCAACCCCTGTTTTTCAAGTGTTTTAAAAATAGGGTAGAGAGCGCCAGGGCTTATAGCGTAGCCATGCTCTTCGAGCTCCTTAATCATCCAGGCACCGTAAACTTCTTCAATCTCACAATGATGAAGGATATGGATTTTTATAAAACTTGAAAAAAAATTATTAATTCTCATGTATTACTAAATACGATATCGAATTTAGTAATACAACAGTTACTTTGAGAGAGGTTAACTTTTATTTTAAAAGAGCTAATGTATAATCACCCTATGACTATACGAAAGCTAAATGAATCCGACTTTTCTAATATCCTTCTCGCGAATAACGCCAATATCCCTGCTGTTTCTAAGTTAAATGCAGAATCTCTTAAGTCATTAGTGGAAAAATCTAAAAGAGCATGGGTTGTGGAATATAACGGTAACTTCGCCGGTTTTTGTATTATTTTGGGGACAAACCAGGACTACAATAGCGACAATTATCGTTGGGTAGGTGATCATTATGAAAACTTTGAATATCTCGATAGAGTCGTGATTAATGAAGACTTTCAGGGGAGAGGCCTCGGTCAAAAACTCTACAAGAAGTGGTTCGATGAGTCAGATGAGGTGCCACTGTTACTTGAGGTCAATGTTAAGCCGCTTAATGCAGGATCTATTCGCTTTCATGAACGCCTTGGCTTTGTTTCCGTAGGCGAACAAGACACAGAAAATGGTAAAAAGCGTGTCCAGTATATGGCCATAAATAGATAGAATGACGGCTGAATCAATTTAGCCTTAGGAATATTTACACTATTTATTTAGCATTCATGCTTGAGAAGGTATCTAGTCTTAAACCAATATCATCATAGACTGGAGAGAGTATGAAAAAACTAGCAATTATGGCCTTAATGGTCTCAAGTATGGCCAACGCCTCTTGGATGGACACTGACGGAACCCTTAATTTTGCATGCGGTGATGGGCTTAATAACTTTGAGTTTAAAGCTTATTATAATGGTCAGTCTCCCCAATTAGAGCTTGCTTACGACATCACTGTGACTCAATTTCCTTTCTTAGGGGCTGAAATTTTGCCTTTTGCTCAGGATGTTCCAGGTTGTCAAAAAGCACCAATCACTTTGTCTGAAACAGCGACAGGAGCTGAAGTGTATTTTGAGTGTGCCGCTGATGGTGATGCTGGATATGGTGAAATTAAGGCAAACTTTGCAACTGGTGAAATGAATTTAGATATTACATTTCCGGAAGGACAAAGTACTCTTTACCAACCATTCGAAGAAGATACGAATATCCAATTACCATGTAACTTTCTATTCTAGACACATCTTTAAGTTGGTGGTTTCATTGTAAGAAACCACCACTTAACTTGTGACTTCCTATGAGTGACCTCGTCTTTGAAAAAACCTACGACGTTAATAGTATTAATATAAATATAAACAAGCGCCTTGGTCTTTTTGGGATGCTTGGGATTTTACAAGACACGGGTGCTATTCACGCTGAGCACCTCGGTTTTGGCCTAGAAGATATGATCAAGAAGAATAGCTTCTGGGTCATCACTCAACAAAAATTAAAAATGCAGCACTGGCCGAAGTGGCAAGATCAGGTGCTCATCAAAACGTGGCCACGTCGTATTCAGGGACTTAAAGCCTATCGTGATTATCAAATTTTCTTAGAGGACAAACTCATTGGTGAATGTGTAGGGACGTTTATGGCTCTTGATGGAACGACAAGGCGTCCCGTTCAGCCTCAACTTGATGGTGTTCATTTTGCTGAGGGGAGAGAGCTCGATTTATTTCCCGAAAAAATAGATGTCCCGAAAGGTATTGAACTGCAGAGTAAAATTAAGGTGCGAAATAGTGACCTTGATATGAATAATCATGTTAATAACACCAAGTATTCTCAATGGATTCTGGATACTATAGCTATCGATTATCATCGCCAATATTCTGTAAACGAATTTGATATAAATTTCATCTCTGAAGCGCGATTGGGAGATGAGATCGAGATCCACTCTCAAAAGGAAGAGGTCGAAGGACATATTGTATCCTATTATCAGGGAGTTAGGCTATCTGATGGGAAAAAGGTCTTTTCGGCGCGGATTCACGCCACCAGGGTGTAGGCAGTACCAAACTCAACCTGGCACCTTTTGGTCAAAAAAAGTGCTGAACACCAAAAGAGAGAGCATTGTCGTCGTCTTTTATGAGAGGAGTGGCGTAGTCAACGCGAATCACAAATCGATAGAATTGGGGAAGGATTAGGCGCAGGCCTAAGCCTGTTGAAGCGCCCGTGAGCTCAGGATCAAATTGTTCTTTAATCGTGATGAGGTCGGTAAAGAAGTTGCCTTGTAAGATGAACTTGGGGTGGTGATAGAGATTTTGTCTTAGCTCTGAGTTGAGAAGAGTTAAGTATTTTCCAGCGAAGCGATTATCGAGAAATCCTCGAATCCCCTGAAGACCACCTCGATAAAACCAGTATTGAAGGATGTCGGTATTGGTCGCACCGATTTGAAGACGGTTTGCCCAGATCAGGTTTGGCGTCAGTCTTTTGTTATAGAGAGCTTCAACTTCTAATAATTGAAAATCATTTTGGTTGCCCTTTAAACTGATTGCGTGGGAGACCCTCATCAGTGTGGAGTATCCTGTTTTTTCAAGTGGTCCGTAATAAAAATGATCACTTTTAAGCTCTAGTGATATGAGCTGGTAGCGACTATGGGGGGGGAGGACACTATTTTTAACATTGAGAGGAACAAGGTCGTTTGAAAATTCATCGTTATGATACTGTGTCGTAAATTTGATTTGATTGAAGGAATCAATTTCATAGGCAAGACCAAGTAAGATTTGATCTCGCGTTTGGAGAAAGCCATTAAGCTCGATAGGATTATCTTGCTTTTGATTATACTTAGTTCTCAATCGATTGATTTTCCATAACTGGATCTCAAAGCTATAGGGAGAGTTTTTTATAAAAGGAAACTTATGCCAAAGAACACCTGAGTTGGTTTGTCCAAGTCTTGTGTATTGAGCCCCTAGCTCTAAAGCCTTTCCTGCGATATTAGGATCAAATACACCTAAAGTCGTTTGCCCAACGCCGCCTCCAGAATTAAATTTTAGAATAGGGATTGTTGTCCATTTTTCTTTGACATGAATTACAGTTTTTTTATTTTCCGTTCTGACCTCGGCATCAATAAAGAGTCCGCTTCTGAGAAGATTGTTTTTTGCAATTCTCTCTTTGTCTTTTACGAGGTACTTTAGTCGAGAAATACGAAGAATGGCTTCCTTTGAAGTCTTGGTGTTGCCTTCGACCTCTATTTGAGAGGCAAGTGAATTACTGCAACATAAAATGATCAATAATAACTTCAAAAGATGACTTGGTGTCATCACCATCGCTACTGATCCAGAGGGCAAGAATTTTCTCATTTGGAAGGTCCTCTTTTTTGAGATTCAATGAAAAACTTCCGTCTTCGTTAAGAAGGGCTTTAAAGTTTTCATGGATAAGGTCAGAGAGGGGATGAACTCTCTTTTGATTGAGAATTCGTTTGTCACTAATTACGTTATAGAAATGAATAGCACTTATTCCTTGCGCCTTACCTTCGGCAAGTGAGTGAAGTTCTTTTATCCATTTAGGTGCTATGGCCCTTTGAAAGAAGTTAAGAGTTTTTTCGCCACTCGTAACCAGGCCTATTCTAAAGACAAAATCATCGTTACCTTCAGTTCCTTGTGGCGGTTTTTTGAGATCGATTTTCCCTGTAACCTTTCCTTTAACGATGAGGGAATTGAAAGTTTGAGGTTTTTGAAAGGGATAGATAAGGGGACTTGCCGACTCACTTACTTTTATCCTCATTCGATCATCTTTAAACTCAAGAACATTAGCCTTTATACTTTTGTACTTTAGCTGCTGCCATTGATTAGGATTAAGGTCGATCGTTTGAGCATATAAGCTCGTGAGTAGGGCAAGTATCCACATATATTATCTCAGCCTTTTTGCAGGCACTTCAATGATAAAACCAGTATTAGGTTGTTCTAAAACAATAGTAGCAGACTTTCGTTCTTTGTTGAGAATCTTTACTTTAATTCCCGATTCACTGATAAGGCGATCGGTAGAAACAAGTTTTAGGCTCTCTGCATAGTCTGCACCGTACTCGGCATTGATTGCATCAGTTAAATAACGAACGGGACTAAAAAGCTCACCAGTGTTCGCAAGATTTCTACAGTCAGCTCCATAAGTAATAACAAGGAACTCAGAATTCCCGGCACGGCCAGTGAGAATTGAATTTTCAATAAAATCACTTCGCTCACCAATTAATTGAACGGGTGTTACACCAAGATTCTCCATGACTTCAGTTAATGTGAATCTATAGCGCTCACTGTGGCATCTAATCGGTGTATTGCGCACAATGCCAGCAGATGCTGAAAATGAGATAATTAAGCTTAGTAGTGTAATTAATTTCATGTCTAACTCCATTAAGTTATGATTGGTTTTACTCCGTTAAATGAGTTTTAATACTTTTATTGAGTTTCTAAAATTTGATTATTTCGATACTATCTATAGCTCAAGGCTATATAAGGAGAGGAAATGAAGAATAATGTGACCCTAATGCTTCTTTTAAGCTTCCTATTTAGCTGCGCTCATAAAAACCAACAGAGAATAGAGATCACTTCTTTTTCTCATATAAAGTGGCAAAAACTAAATCCAGCACGAGGAGATAAGAGTCCTCTTGCGGGACCATTGTGGGGGGATCTTAAAGAAGAAGTGCCAACAGCTTTTTTAGCCCAGTTCTTAGATGGTTTTTCCTCACCACCTCACATTCATAATGTCTCCTACAGAGCTATTGTTATTGATGGTGAGCTTCATAATGATGATCCCAAAGCAGCTAAAATGTGGATGCCACAGTCTTCTTATTGGACTCAACCAGCAGGTGAGCCTCACATCACAGCTGCTAGGGGAAAGCGAAATATTGCACTTGTAGAAATTGATAAGGGTCCTTATCTCGTTCGACCCATCAAACAGAGTTTTGATAATGGTGAGAGGCCATATAATATTCACGCCTCCAATATCATTTGGCAAAAGCAAGGGGGCTTTGAAAAGGTTGACCTTTGGAAGGATGAGAGTGAACAGGTCGTGGGATCTCTTATTCGCTTTAAAGGAAGCTTCGCTTATTTAGCTAGCAAACCTAATCTTGTCTTAATTAAGGGAGAAGCCAATGTTGCTGATCAAAAACTGGCGGCAGGTAGTGTGATAAAAGTCCCAAGCCCTAGGGAATTAAATCTCTCGTGCCAAACTTCAGAGTGTATAATTTACGATAAAAGATAAAATACCCGATATGCACTACCAAACTCGACCTGGCACCTTATGGATAAAAAAGACGTAAAAGGAAAGGGGAATAGGTATTCCAAAAAGGAGACCTAAGAAGTAGTGGCAAAAGGATTTCATTTTGTAGGCAAGAAAGAGGTTGAAAGGCGGAGCGGTTTGAAAGATGAAGCGCAGAACGGAGTTGAAGAGGATAGGCCTGTCATTGAACTTCTCTTCATACTTTCTAAATTTTTCAAAGCGACTGGTGTCTCCCTCTTGCTTCAGTCTAAAGAGATAGCGAATGACGATATAGACAGAGCAGCACGCGAGAATTGCTACTGCGTAGGTGTAGAAAAAGGCCATGAGAGGGCTAAACGCCCACACGGCGGCCACTAAGAAGATGATACCTGGGATTTGCGCTAAGTTTCCGACAAAGAAGAGTGCGAAGTAGATAAGGAAGCCTTCTAAGGCATTGGTTTGAAGGAACTTCTTTATCGTTAGTTCCTTTGCTCATTAAAGAAATCAATAGTTCCTTTTAATAGCTTTTCCCATGTTTCTTTTTTCTTGGGGCTATGACCTTCGCCTTTGATCACTTCATATTGGACTGGCTTGCCTAGCTCACGAAGGCGCGCCACATACTTATCCATATTCTCAACACGTGTTCGTGTATCGTTTTCTGTGTGATAGACCATCAGTGGTACTTTAACTTTTTCCGCGTGAAAGAAGGGTGAGCGCTCACGAATAAGTTTATCGTCCTTTCCAATGATTCCAACTTCAGACTTGAATTCGTTTTGCCAGCCTTCACTTGGGGGGATGGTCTTTAGGAACTCAAAGAGATCACCAATCGCGACGATCGCCACGGCAGCCTTAAACTCATCAGGATGATAAGTAATGGCCGCGAGTGTGGAGTAACCACCAAAACTTCTGCCTGCGATAAAGACATTATCAAGGTCAGCATAGGGGATATCTTTAAGGGCTTTCTTTGCCCAAACGAGATCCTTAATATGACCTCCACCCCAGTCGCGGTCATTGAGGGTCTCAAACTTCTTTCCAAAGCTAGTTGATCCTCTAAAGTTTGGAGCAAGAACAATGTAGTTACTGAGAGCGTAGTATTGGAAGTAGGGGTAGTACTCATGGCCTGAGTACCAGTCTGGTCCACCGTGGGGCCAAATAATAACAGGATACTTCTTATCACCTTTTGCCCAGTGCTTTTGAGTGACGAGAAGGGCATGAATATCCATGCCATCAAAACTCTTATAATAAAAATCTTCAGTCTGCGCCATCTCATCAAAAGAGAGTCCTGAGTTATTAAATTGAGTGATTTGAAAATTCTTCTTTTCACTTACAAAGTAAAGCTCAGGCGGCTGGCCTAGAAAGTGCTTTTCTACGATGAAGCCATTCTTTGAGCCTGGCACCTGGACAGCACCTTTCACAAGTTCCTTCTCTGGGTTGTTTGTAAGTTTATACTGCTCCTTAAAGTGACCTTTAAAGAGGCGAACAGTTGAGCGGCCACTCCCTGAAGAGTAGATCCCAGAAAGGTTACGAGTTTTATTATAAAAGCAATACTGATCTTTAGTCTTATCATAGCGCACCCAGTGAATTTTCTTAGGTGCTTTCATGTCGATATAAGCACAACCTGTGCGGTCTCTTTTGTGTGACGTACTTAGGTAGAGCTTGTCTCCTATAAAGTAACTTGGATTGTAAGAGGTGCCAGGTTGTTTGTGGAGGAGTGTCGCCTTACGCGTCTTTAGGTCGACTTCATAGAGGTCACTTGTCGCATTATTCCTAGACTTTGTGACCACCATGCGGCCGCTCTTCCAATCGATATTTACACCTGCGACACCAAAGCCTTTCTCTGTGAGAGGGGCTGAAAGTTTCTTTGTCGTCCGATTGTAGATATAGGGACGAAAATTAGCTTTATTTCGGTGATTACTGACAATAAGAAGCTGATTGCCTGTTTCATCAGTATCGTAGAGGCGGGCCTTTCTGTCTTTCGTTCCGACGATCTTTGTGACACTCTTTTTCTCAAGGTCGAGTTCGTACACTTGGTACTGCTCATCTCCACCATTATCAATACCCAGATAAAAG
>Ga0208203_1000201_pt1 | contig 29218 bp, 33 predicted proteins | sample DeeseametaMP2914_FD_184167 | JGI IMG/M metagenome (GOLD analysis project Ga0208203, IMG submission 184167) | Marine microbial communities from the Deep Atlantic Ocean - MP2914 (SPAdes) | ecosystem: Environmental > Aquatic > Marine > Oceanic | place: West of Santa Cruz de la Palma, Atlantic Ocean...
GCTTTTGCTATCGACCTTGCTGCACTAAAGGGACGTGATATTTGGAAGGAACTTGAGGAGGGGCCAAAGAATGCTCTCATTGTTTCTTCTGATACCATTGTCGAGCTCAATGGAAAGATCTACGGAAAGCCAAGATCTAAAGAGGAAGCACGGCAAATGCTTCTCGAGCTTTCCAATCAATGGCATCAAGTTGTCACTGCTGTTTTTCTTAAAGGAAAGGTTGCCGGAGAGGTCAGAGAACATTCCTTTGCGGTAAAGACAAAAGTAAAGTTCTCTTCAATAGGTGAGGACATCATGGAGCCTTATCTCAAGAGTGAAGAGTCCATGGATAAGGCCGGCGCCTATGGCATCCAAGGCAAGGGGCTGGTTTTTGTCGAAGCTATTGAAGGTTCCTACTCCAATGTTGTGGGCTTTCCTTTGGTGGAGTTTTTAAATGAACTTAAGGTTTTTATAGGTCTTGGAAAGAATGCTGAAAACTGGCGGGAGTATTTCTCATGTTGAAATTAATGACAGCGGCCATCCTTGTTGGACTTCTTCACCAAGCAGATGCTCAGGAAGTCGAAAATAATATTTTTGAATACACCAAGAAAATTCATAAGAGCTTAGAGGATTTAAAAAATCTTAAGCCTGAAAATTATTTCAGCGAGGTTGATCAATACAGAACTGACCTTGAAAAATTCTTTGAACAAAAAAAACGAGTTTGTGAAGGGGAGTTTTCAACGGTTATCCTCAATGAAAGCTCCGCCAGTAATCAAAAGAGAAAGCCTGTTAAGTTAAAACCTAAAGAACGTAAGCTCTGCTTTAGAGAGCTGAAGGCACTCCAGCTTACCTTTATCAATAATATGTTTCAGGCCCGCAAGAATTATATGCTTCACCTCAGTCAAGAGAGGATGAAGGAGTTGGAGCTTGCGCGTGAGAAAGCTGTAAAGAGTTTACAGCGCAGCTTTGATAGAAAAAGCCGACTTTAGAGTCGGCCTTTGAATGGTTTTGTTAGCGACTTACTTTTAAGGACAGACTTAGAGGGTCTTGAACTTAACTTCGCAGCGGGCGAGCGCTTGAGTTGGTTAAGCTTAACCTCGATGATCTTACCTTTAGAAAAGACACTTACGTCTTTTACATTAGTTGCTGTCTGTACTGATTTTGAAGTCGTCGAATTATTGTCATGGCCCATGATTAGCTCCTTATTTTCTTTAAGTTAGTAATGATTTGCAGTCTCCTTTAGAGTGCTCATCGCTATTTAAAGAAAATTAAGGACGAAAAACGCCACGCTCTTTAAATAGGATGGTCTAAAGAATCTGCGCTTTGAGTAAAGCTAGACTCAATACAACCTCCTGACGGTTTGGTCTAAGATACCGTACTTTGTTAATCGGCTATAATTAGCCGAAACTTAACAACTTTTGCATCTTGTTATCCCCACTATAGCACACAACAGAAAATTGGCCAGAGACCTAGACAGGCAAAGTCCTCCCTAGTGCTGCGAGAATTGTAAATGCTTGAAATCTAGGGCAATCTAATGGGTGTTAGCACATTTAGCAAGGGTTTAGACGTGACAAAGATTTTTGGAATCTTGGCATTTCTCGTAGTTTTTTCAGGCTGTTCAAGCATGAGAAGTGTCGCTCTTAAGACGGCAGCGCCGCTATTTATGGACTCTATGGCCGGTATTGAAGGGGAGGGTTCTTGGCTTCAGTTTAAGATGGGAACACCTGCAAACCTTACTCTCATTGATGGCCTTCTCGCCGTAAGGCCTCTGGATGAAAACCTCTTGGCCGCCGCTATTAAGGGAAACGCTGGCTATGGTTTTGGCGTGGAAGAGACCCTTTATCTTGAAGACAAATTAGCTGAGGTTGAAAACTCGGTCCATAAAGAGAGAGCCCTTTATTATTACACCAAGGCCTTTAATTATGGTCTCAAGTATCTTGAAGCGAATGATCTCTCCTTAGACGAACTGACGAAGTCCTTAAAAACGAAACAAGGAATCGTTGGTCTCCTGGATTCTCAACTGAGTGGAGATATGACTTCTTTAGAGTCGATGCTCTACATGGGACAATCTTTAGGTTCAATGGTTAATCTTCAAAGAGAGAATATTCAAATGGTGAGTTACTTGCCACTCGCTAAGGGCATCTTTGATTGGGTTTGTGACGTCAAAAGAGATATCGCTCACGGCATGTGCGATATTTTCTATGGAAGTTATGAAGCAGGGAGACCTGCTATGCTTGGAGGGAATCCCGAAAAGGGGCGTGAGATCTTTGAAAAGTTTATTAAAGAGAATCCGGCCAACTGGTTAGCGCGCGTGAGCTTTCTTGAGCACTTTGCTATCCCTCAGTACGATGAAGATATCTATCTCTCTCAAAAGAAAGATCTCGAGAAGTTTGTTGTGCTTCACAAAGAACAACTTAAGTGGTCGCCTAGTGGGGATGAAAATCCTATGTTCGCAAATAAACGATTGCGTCTTTTTCAAGCGATCGCTGTAAAGAGATTTGAAATTATAAAAAAGTACGAAAAAGATATTTTTTAATAAAAAGGTGTATGACATGAAGAAGATCCTCACAATTGCCCTTATTGGCTTAATGACTCAAGTAAGTGCCGCCAGAATTAAAGTTGGAGTTCTCGCTCCAGAGGGAACCAACTGGGCGAAGCACATGAAGAAAATGGGTAAAGAAATAAAAACTGCGACTAAGGGAAAGGTAAAATTTAAGTTTTACTTTGGAGGCGCTCAAGGGGATGAGAATGATGTCCTGAGAAAGGTGAGGATTAATCAACTCCAGGGAGGAATCTTTACTGGTAAAACGCTCGGGGATATTCACGGAGATATCCGCGTCGTTGAAATTCCTTTTGTCTTTGGTGACGATAGAGCAAAGGCCTGGTCAACAGTAGAGAAACTAACGCCTTACTTTGATAAGAAAATCAAATCAAAAGGTTTTGAAAATCTTGGCTTCTTTGAAATCGGTCTCGTTTACTTTGTTTCTCAAAAGAAGACAGAAAGTTTATCGGCATTGAGTGGAGTTAAAATTTGGTCATGGGAAGGTGATCGTATTGTTGAGACTATGATCAAGAAAATGAATCTTGTCTCTGTCCCCCTTCCTCTTCCTGATGTTCTCTCTTCTTTATCGACGGGAATTATCGAAGCCGCTTATGCTCCAGCTATGCCTATTGTTGCTCTTCAGTGGAGTTCTAAAGTTAAGTACCTTGTGGATTTTCCCATTGCCTATTCCGTAGGTTCATTTTTGATTAGTGATAAAGCCTGGAAGAAAATTTCTCCTGAGCATCAAAAGGTTGTAAAGACTATTGCTGACAAATATATGAAAAAGGTGAATGAATCTAATATCGCCGACAATCAAGATGCCCTAAAGGCGATTCAGGCTAATGGCGTCCAAATGCTTCAGTTTCCTAAAGCTGATCAAGAGAAAGCGAAAACATTAAAATCTGAAATTATGACAAAACTAAAGGGGACTCTCTTTAGTGATGAAGGCTTAAATAAATTAAAGTCTGTTCTTTAAGCTCTTTAGAGATTAGGTAAGCGCAAGGAGGCGTTTTGCTTTTCAAAATAGTCCACAAAATAGATTCGTTGGCTGAGAAGGGAATTACCGCCCTTCTCGTTCTCTCTGTCTTTGCGATGCTTGGAATGAGCGTTTCCAATATCGTTCTTCGCTGGTTTGACTCTCATGTTTTATGGTTTGAGCCGGCCGTCAGGTATTTGGTTTTTATCTGTGCTTTCCTAGGAGGTGCTATTGCCACTGGTAAACGCACTCATATTGGAATAGACCTGATTGGTAAATACTTTGAAGCAAAGGAAATGTGGGAAGCCCACCGTTGGATTGGAAGAATTATTGATTTTGCTTCCATCATAGTGCTCCTTTATCTAACAAGTGCTTGTGTTGATTTTGTCGCTGAAGAAGCCAAATATGGCCGAGATAATGTTTTCATCGGTCTTCACGCCAAGCATTTAGCTGCGATTATTCCCTTCGGTTTTGGCATAATCTGCTTTCGCTTTATTACAAATATTATTCTGTCTTTTTCAAAAGAGTTTCGTTTCAACGTTAATGGAGGGCATGAATAATGGAATGGCTAATTATTCCTGGAATCGCTCTTCTCGCTCTTCTTGGAACACCACTTTTTATCATAATGGCCCTGGCAGCAATGGTTGGGTTTCACCTCTCTGAGATTCCACTTGTTGCGGTTGCAATTGAAATTAATAAGCTCTCTTCTCAGGCGAGTATTTTAACAATTCCACTCTTTACGTTTGCAGGCTATATGATGGCCGAGAGTGGATCTCCTAAAAGGCTTTTAAGATTTGCGGAAGCGAGTCTAGGGTGGTTGCCTGGCGGTGTTGCCATTGTCAGTCTTGTCATTTGTGCCTTTTTTACGGCCTTTACTGGGGCGAGTGGGGTGACCATTATTGCTCTTGGGGGGTTGCTCTATCCTATTTTAAATAATGAAGGATATACGGAGAAATTTTCGCTTGGCCTTATCACAACATCAGGTTCTCTCGGCTTACTCTTTCCACCGTCGCTTCCGATTATCCTTTATGGTCTTGTTACCAATGTCGATATTGAAAAGCTTTTTGTTGCGGGGATTCTCCCGGGAATTCTTCTGATCGTTATTCTCTCTCTCTATGCGATTCGAAAGGGAACACTTCAAACAAGTCATACTAAATTTGAAGTTAAAGAGTTATGGGACAGTTTTAAGGGATGCTGGTGGGAAGTACTTCTCCCTGTTGGAGTCCTCTATGGCATCTATAGTGGTAAGACGACGACGACAGAAGCTGCTGCTGTGACAGCTTTTTATATCTTCATTATTGAAGTGTTCATTTATCGGGACCTTAAAATTACTAAGGATATCCCAAGAGTGATTAAAGACTCTATGAGTTTAGTAGGGGGAATTCTTCTTATCTTATGTTGTGCTCTTGGTTTTACAAATTGGCTTGTAGATGAAGAAATTCCGATGAAGATTCTTGAATTCATGCAAACCTATTTAACGAGTAAGTACAGCTTTTTACTCTTCCTGAATATCTTCTTGCTTATTGTTGGTTCTTTGATGGATATTTTTAGTGCGATAATTGTGGTTGTTCCTCTGATTACGCCGATAGCGGAAGAGTTTGGAGTTAACCCCATCCATCTTGCGATTATCTTCCTCACAAATTTGGAAATAGGCTATATCACTCCTCCTGTGGGGATAAACCTCTTTATTAGTAGTTTTCGATTCAAGAGACCAATAACTGAACTTTATAGGGCATCATTTCCCTTTCTCTTACTTATGTTGGTTGCGCTCGCTATAATTACTTATGTCCCTGCATTGAGTTTATTTCTTGTAGAGTAGGTATTTTGGGTAATTTTTGTCGCAAATTTCTATTTATTCTCCTTTTGCTTGGGATTTCTGCCCAAGCAAAAGATGATTCCAATTCCTATTATGATGCCGTCTTCTTAGGGGAGAAGGATGCTGGTCAATATGAAGGTCCAGTTAATTCTTTGGTTAACTTTGACGAGCATTTGGCGACAAAAACTTTTTTAGATGATCTCTTTGAGGAAGATTTCTTTCTCGATCTTTCCTCACCGGCTGTTGGAGTTCTAAAAGAGAGCTGGTTCAACGAGTTACCAGGGATGAGTTCATGCCCCAATTATTACCTCAAAGATAATATTGAATATATTCGTTATCTCTACCGATTAATTACCATTTCTTATCTCTTTGAGTCTCTTAAGGAGCATGCAAAGGTCGCTTATTCTTTTGGAATCGATAATAAGGTTTGTACCCTTGATTGGAAGGATGTCTTTGGTAAATGTTCCCCAGAGACAGTTGATATGAAAACCTTTGTGCGCAGAACACGAAGCCGTTATCTTATTGGGTACGATGTTCTTCAAAACCCGCAATTTAAGTCAAATCAAAAAAGGTCTTGGATAAGTGAGAAAAGAGATCTCGTAAGTGATAATAGTTTAGAAACAATTGTGGACTATAGGCTTAGAAAATATTGTGAAAAGAATGGCTGCAAGGACCTCGATGAAGCCGGCCTCTTCAAGTTTCTCAAGAATACCTGTGAACAAGACAAAGAGCATATTCAAACCTTTTGCTCCGAAAAAGACAGCTTGTTCGGAATTAGTGAAACCTCTATTCCAAGAGATCTTTTAACAACTTCGAATGTTATGAGAGTTATTAATGACGGCGGTTTCGCGAAGAATTGTCTTAATCGTTACTCAAGCCTCTTCAGTAAAAGAGAGCGAAAGTACCCTTGGCTAGAGGGGCTATTCTTCTATCTTGATAAACAAATTAAGAAGGAAGAGCGAAAGTATGCCCAAGGTGAGGTTTTCCTACCAGGAGCTTTAAAAGAATTTGATGATCGGGGACTAACTGAATTTCTCTTTGTTACTCCAACTCCCACTCCAACACCGGTACCTGTTGTCGTAACGCCAAAGCCGACACCAAAACCTGTCGTGGTAGCGAAGGCAACACCTACGCCTAAACCAACTCCAAGGCCGACTCCAAAACCTACACCAAAGCCGACACCTAAACCCAAGCCTTCTCAATTTGAGTTAGCTCGCATGAAGCTTGTTCGCAAGCAGCTCAAAAGATCGCCTGTTGATATGAGTCAATTCTCTCAAGAGTTTACTTTTTCTCCTCAGGTGGTCAGGGCCATTAGTGCTCCTCTCAAAGACTTTCAAACGAGAGAAGCTCTCGAAGACCTCAAGCGCTTTGATAAGTTGGGAACCAAGAGACAGCCTGTTCGTCTTCTCTTTCTAAAGCTTCTTATTGATCAAGAAGAGCATACGGGGCTTTGGAATATTGTCGGGGTTCTCGGAAATACTTTCTACGTCATAAATGATCTTGAGAAAAAGAGAATACCGGTTGTTGTTGAGTTAAAGAATGATGAAAGTACAGGGCATATCTGGCAGCTTACCATCATTAATGAGCGCTTTTATAAGAAGAAATAAAAAAGGGGGCCTCCTGAGAAGCCCCCTGACTCAGTCACATTTTAAGTGCGACGATTAGTCATATTTCTTTGCAATTTTCTTAAGTCTCTTTGTTACAGTCTTACTTAGGTCAAGAAGAAGAACGAAACCTGAGTTCTCACCGTTAGCATCTGGGCCAACAAGAGAGATATTTCCGGCACGAGCGCTACCTGAGTAGTAACGAGCTGTAATGATGTTGTCCTGACCGATATCAACTTTTACAGGAACAAATACACCAAAGAATTTTGGTCCTAGATAGAAAGACATGTTCTTCCACTTAGGAATAGTAAAAGCTACAGCAGGGAGACGTCCTGAAGATACACCTGGAAGGTTTCTACCACCTGGAAGTGATTGAGGAGGAAGAAGTTGAAGGTCACCGTTGAAAACGTCCTGAAGTGAAACACTGATAGACATAAGTGTTCCAGCTGATTGGAGGTCTGGCTCAACAGCAATATATGAATTGTCATACTTAGGGATGTTGTATCTTAGTCCACCGTCAAGTTGAATATTTTCAAAGACCATAGAAATAAGAATGTTGTCTTGTTGGAGCACTAGATCAGGTCCATTAACACCTGGGATATCTAGTGATGTTTTTCCGTCTCCACAACTACTCCCAAGAATTGCAGATAGAAGAATTAGGGTTGATACAAAAAGGTTTCTGGCTCTCGTTACTCTAAAGATGTTCATGGTTTTCTCTCAAAAGAAACGTCGTTTCTTTTGATGATCGGGGTTCTTTTTACAGCGAACGGACAAATTCAATAAACGTACAACAAAAAATCACGATCAAAATAGTTTCAAAAAATGTAATCGATAAACGTAGTCAAGTTTCTCACCGCTGCCTAAGCCTATCAAAATCTTTATTAGGGTCAATTCTAAAATCGGAAAAATATTCCCTTACTTTAGAAGGGAATTAAAAAACTTAAGGACTACGTTTAGTTTTAGGTAGTTAAGGATTTTTAAGTACGAAGGTGTGACTATTAAAAGAAAACAATACTTCTGTACAAGGCCGTTGGTAAATTGCCTCAAAATTGAGTCACTGGTCTAAATTGCCTTGTGGGAGCGGGAAATGGCGTTTTTTGATACTCTAGATATATGGATAATCTTAGGGTTTTTTCCACATTCAAATCAGCCCAAGGCTCTTTTTCAGGTCGCTCAGTGATGAGTAAGAAAGAGAGGCTTAAAAACCTTCCCCGAGATAAGAATGGAATGGTTGAACGCTCTTTAGATAATAAAGAAAGTCTTTCCCGTAATGAAATCCTAGAAAAGCTTAAAAAGGCAAAGGGCCCAGAACAGCATCAAAAGAAAGTCCAAGGTCAGCGTTTTGGCGACAGCTTTATGGCCGAAGAAAGTTCTGGTGATATTAAAAAGAACGATCCTAAAGATCCTATGACTACTGAAAAATTAAAATCGATGCTTAATTCAGGCGTGGTGAACTTTAGTGGCAAAGAACAAGAGATCCTCAGTAAAATCCTCAATAAGTGATTATTTATCGTCTAGCATCAGTTCAATCTTGGGAACTGTCTCTCTTATAATTTCCTCAATTTTACCTTCAATTAGGGTTGCTGCTGAGTGGTCGTGACCACCACCTCCAAGGGCTTGGGCCATCACTCCGACATCGACATCACCTGCCGAACGCATTGAGATTTTAACCATATCGCCAACTTGGCGAAACATACAGGCGACCTTTATGTTATCGAGTATGAGGAGATAATTGACGAGACCATGGGTATCTTCAGTATCGACGTTAAACTTTTCAAGACTCTCTTCCGTTAGGCTGAGCCAAGCGATTCGTCCATCATCTGAGGACTGAGCACTTGAGAGGACAATTCCAAGCATTTGCATATAGCTAATTTGCTTAGTGCCATAGATCTTATTGTAGGCTTTAGGGGGCTCTATACCTGTATCCATTAACTTTGCGATAAGGCGATGAGTGTTGCCCGTCACCGTGGGATAGCGAAAGCTACTCGTATCGATAAGAATACTTGTATAAAGGGCGTACGCCATTTCTTTAGTAAAGGGAACTCCAATTGATTCAATGAGACTACCAACGAGCTCCCCAGTGGCAGCCATGGTCGTGTCGATACAGTGGATTGCTGCAAGCTCACGAGGAGCGGGGTGGTGATCAATAAAGAGGAGATTCTTCGAGTTGGGAACTACAGTCTGAAGCTGGGTGCCTATTCTGCTGAGTGAGTTTGTGTCCGTGACGATAAAGAGATCTATTGTATTTTTATGATCTTTGGGAAGGGACGCCTTATATTCCTCGTAGGAGATGACACAGTCATCAGGATCGAGGTAGCGGTAGCGCTCAAGGAGGGGCTCCTCATTGACGCAAATAGCATTCTTACCAATTTTTCTCAAGGCCATACAAAGAGCAATTTCCGAGCCAATCCCATCAGCATCGGGTTGGATATGGGTGGTAATCACAATATTCTTGGCCTTTTCAGTCAAGGATTTAAAAAGTTGAATCATTCTCATATGTCATCTTATCGGATTCTAAAGTGAGGGCTATAGGATTTTTAACAATTTAGAAACTTTTTGCTACTCTTTTAAAGGAATAAGACAGATTTACTCAAGGAGAGAGTGAAGAATGGAGAGTGCATCGCAATTTGCTCTTGAGTTAAAAAATATCACTAAGAGTTATCCTGGTGTCCTTGCTTTGGACAATATCAATCTTCAAGTGAGACGCGGCAGTGTTCATGGCTTTATTGGACCAAATGGGGCAGGTAAGTCGACTACAATGAAGATCATTGCAGGGCTTATTCCACCCAATAGTGGCGAGGTGTATATAAACGGTGTCGATGCTCTCAAAAGAAAGTCTGATGCTGCAAGTTCTATTGGAATTCTTCCTGAAACACCTCCTCTTTATACGAATATGAAAGTGAGAGATTACCTTCGCTTTTGCCAGGACATTAATAATCAATCTATGCCAGCTCGTGAAGAAATTTTGGACGAAAAAATTGAACGCTGTGGTCTTACTTCGGTACAAAATAGACTTATTGGACCTTTATCAAAAGGGTTCAAGCAAAGAGTCGCCATAGCTCAAACGCTTGTCTATGGTGCAGAAATTATAGTTCTTGATGAGCCAACAGTTGGCCTTGATCCCAATGCTATCGCAGAGATGCGAGATTTAATTCTTGAACTCAAGAAAGACCACACAATTCTCCTTAGTACTCATCAGCTTTACGAAGTCGGTCGTGTCTGCGATGAGGTGACTATTATCAATAATGGAAAAATCTTAAAAACGGGCAACCTCACTGAAGTGCAAAGTGAGTTTAGCGCCTATAAGACCTTTGAGGCCTTAGTTCCTAAAGTAGGTGAGGCTTTAAAGACAAACTTATTGGCGAAAGAATATGTTCAAGGTTGTGACATAAGTGAAAGAGCAGGGGAATATCTTATCAAAATTCGAGTTTCCGGTGGGGAAGATCACCGCTCTCAATTAACATCACTTATTGTCGAGCATGGTAACCTCTTTCAATTTACGGAGAGAACGATGGAACTTGAGGATATCTTTAAGGAGGTTGTGAGGTGAGTACCTTTAAGGGAATATGGGTTTTAACGAAGAAGGAGCTTAAAGATAGTTTCTTGTCACCTCTCGTTTATATTTTGTCAGCCCTCTTTTGTTTTTTAATGGGTTGGCTTTTCTTTAATTACCTTATTGCTTCTAAAGAGTTTACCGAACAAACCCTCTCGCAAAGTGTTCTTTTGCCTATTTTTGGTAATATGAATTTTATCTTTCTCTTTCTTGCCCCCTTATTAACGATGAGAACCTTTTCCGAAGAAAGAAAGTTAAAAACGATCGAACTTCTCCTCACATCACGTTTGAGTCACTTTCAAATTATTATGGCAAAAATGATTTCCACGTTTTTGATGGCGTCATTTATGATTTCCTTAACCTTTATTTTTCCCATTATCTTGGCCATGAGTGGGTATGAGCACTGGTCTATTGTTGCCTCAAGTTATGCCGGAATTTTTCTCTCTGTTCTTTGCTATATAGCAGTGGGATGTTTTGCTAGCTCGTTGACTGATAACCTTGTGGTCTCAGCATTACTTGGCTTTACGATCCTCCTTGGAATCATGCTCTTTTCTCTGACGGGAAATGCCACTCAAAATATTATTCTTGGACAACTCTTTCAGTATTTAGCCGTTCCTTTTCATTTTGACAGCTTTATCAAAGGAGGTATCCGCTCCTATAATATCCTCTATATGTTTTCGTTCATTGGTTTTTTCTCTTACTTAACCCACCTCAGCCTGGAGTCTCGTAAATGGTAAAGCATAAAGGGCCTAGAGGCTGGGTCATTACTCTTTTTTGTGTTTTAAACTTCCTTCTTTATTTAGTTGTGATCGGGATGTGGATTAGTATTCCAGAGGAGACAAAGCTCAATCTCTTTACCACGATTACTTCCTTGGCAATGACCAGTGGATTGCTTCTTATTAATAAAGAGGCTTTTAGCTCTTTCTATCAATCTCATTTCTTTAAAAAATTGATGAGCTCACTTGTCAGTATTTGTCTCATCTTTATTATTCTCGGGTTTCTTAATTTTCTAAGTTTCAAGAACCCTATCGTATGGGATGTAACTAAAGGGAAAATCAATTCACTTACTGATCAAACAAAAAGTGTTCTTAGTGATATTGAAGGGGATGTTTCTTTTCGAATCTTCTCTTTAAAGAAGCACTACCAACTTGTCTATGCCTTGGCCGATCTTTATCGCCTTGAGAAGAAGAATATAAAGATTAGCTTTGTCGATGCTGAACTTGAGCCCCAACTTGTGCGTAAGGTGGGAATAACGAAAGTACCGGCCATTGAAGTGAGCTACAGAGGGAAAACAAAAGTTGTATCTAACCTCAATGAACTTGAGTTAACAAATGCGCTAGTTAAGGTTTCAAGAAGTTCTGAGCCAACTCTTTACTTTATTAAGGGACATGGGGAATTAGATCTCTTCTCCTATGAAAATGAGGGAGCATCACATCTTTCTTCTCTTTTAAAGGCGCAAACCATGGAAGTGCGCTTTCTCAATTTAAGGGAAAAGGCGCAGGTCCCTCGTGACGCCAAGGCCGTTATCCTTCTTGGGAGTAAGGAAGGCTTCTTTCCCAATGAAATTAAAGCACTCAAAGATTACCAAAAGGCTGGAGGAGATTTAATTTTTGCTCTTGATCCTGATTTCAATGGACAAGGTCCAACTGATCTTTATGAGCTTCTCTCTGATTTGGGTATTCACATGAGAAATGATTTGGTTATCGATCAAATCAAACACGTAAATGGTTCTCAAGGGAGTGTGCCAGTCATTCATCATCTGGACCCAAAACATCCTATTACGAAAGATTTTAAAGGAGATGTTTTCTTTCCTTTAGTTCAATCCATGGAGTTTCAAGATAAGGAGTGGCAAGAAATAGCACGCTCGAATCGATTTCCCGCTGCATGGGGAGAGACGAGTCGAAAAGAGTTAACCTCAATGAAGCTAAGCTTTACCCAAGGGGAAGATCATCAGGGGCCTCTCGTTTACGCTGCCACCAAAGAAGAAGGTGATTCAAAAGTTGTCGTCATTGGAAATTCAACTTTCATTAGTAATACCTACAAAAAATTTCCTAAGAACTTTCAGTTCTTTCTCAATGCCATTAGCTGGGTGGTTGAGGAAGAGCGACTCATCACCTTGAATTCTCCCGTTCTTGAAGACAAGCCCGTTTTTATGAGTCAAAACCAAATTGGAGTCATTTTTTATTTCTCCATTATCTTTTGCCCTCTGGTGCTCGTTATCATGGCCTTCTTATTCTATCGTAGGAGAAACCACGGATAATGAAGAACCTCATCCTTCTTGTTATTGCTATCTCATTGGGCGTCTTTACTTACTTTTTTCAAGAGCTTCAGGATCGTGAGGACTATAAAAATGAGCAGAGAAAAGGGCAAATTCTTAATCCTGAGGAACTAGGGGAGATAAAAGGTTTTAGCCTGCCTCAAGTCGATCTCATCAAACAAGGTGACCAGTTTCTTTTCCCTGAATCTGGTGAACTCGTTGATGAGAGGCGCGTGGAGTGGTTTATGAAAATTCTCGCTGGAGTCAAAATCAAGCGAGTTATTCCTAAAGAACAATGGCAGAATAAAAAAAGAGAAGACTTCTTTGACGATGAAGAAAAAAAGATTGAGTTTATCTTTCATGGTCAGAGTGTCTCTTTCCTTCTTGGGAAAAAACTTGATTTTGATCGTAGTTTTTATATGGAGGTTACAACCCAAGAGAAAACAGAACTTGTTATAGCCTTTGATTCTGGCGACCACGAGGCAATTTACGATAAAAGTCAGGCGCATCGCTCTGATCATCACTATCAACGTATATTATCTCTCATTAATCTCGATAAGAATTTCTTTAAGGATCATCGGATTTTTCGTCATTGGATGAATAAGAAGTGGAGCCTCCTAGAACTTGATTTCACTGACGGACGAAATCGTGATTACACTATTAATTTCCCCGAAGCGAAGACAAACCCTGCTGTCCCCAATCTTCTGAGCCTCAAAAACCAAGCGGTTCTTGATCTTGAAAAAAAGATTGTTAGCCTTGAGGCCGTAAGCTTTTATAAAGGAAAGAATTCGCTCCCTCCTCTTGTGAAGGTGACGGTTAATTCAACTCAAGGAGAGGCGCGACTTGAAGTCTACCCAAGTGCTGACCCTAAGCTAAAAGATCATCACTTGTTGAAAAGCTCTCTAGATGGACACACCTATGTCGTGAAGTCAGCCGATATATTAGTTCTTTTGGCCCCTGTTCAAAACTATTGGGATCTCCGTCTTTTAAGAGAGAGACCCAGTCAATTAGGTGTTCAATTTGAGGACAGAGGTGATCTTATCTCATTTAAAAGTGAAGATGGTCGTTTCTACGCCGAAGGAAAAAAACTAAAGCCAATACATGAGTCTTTTAAGGGGTTACTTGATTTTCTGAGGCAACCAGCATCCTATTGGAGTGCGGGGAGTGAGATAAGGGAAAGCGCTGTTAAGCAGTTTGAACTCGATTGGGGTCAAGGAGTATTTTTCCTCATGATTCGCTCAGGGGAGATTGTCCTGTACCATGAAGAGAGCACCCAGGCTTTAATTTATAAAATCGAGGGAAGTCCTCCAATAAAAGTTATGGGCGTTGATTATTTTTATGAATGATATCTTAAATAACTATTTTTCTAGCTTTCTTCATCCTTGGCACACTCAAGAGCTCCTGAGGAAGCGTCGTCTCTATGAGACAGAAGTGAAGGAACCCGCTCAGCTTGAATTGGTAGGAAGCGAAGAGCTCAAGCCTCTTGAAGAAAGTGTTGGCGTTAATTTTGAACAGAGCCTTACTATCTCTTGGCTCTTTGTTGTTATGAATGGCTTCTATGTTTTAATAGGACACTTCATGGGCCTTGTCGCCTTTGAAGGATTTAGCTCCAAGGGAATTTTCCTTGATTCATTCCAGTCACTCCTGAGTATCTCAGCAATTGGTTTTCTCCTTTTGAAGACTGTTTTCTTTCCCCTCTTTTTTTGGGTCTACAGTAAGTTTTGGATTAATATCATTAAGATCTTTTCAACTCTCTTTGAAAAAGATGAAGATGTTGATCGCGTGAGTGAAGAGATCGTCACCAACGCCTTTACCACCCACACCTTTTTGGTCATTCCCATCTTTGGAGATCTTCTCCATCGTATTGCTAATCTTGTCTATCTCTTTGGTGGTCTTCGCAAAAACCTAGGTTTCAATACCCTTCAAGCAGGTCTTGTTATTGTGTGCCCGCTTCTTCTCTTCCTCTTCGCTCTCTTTATGATGGCCCTGAGCGTTGGGATGATGGCTTCAGGTCTTTAAGATTCTGTAAGAATTTTTTTAGTTTTCTATCTCTTTGAAATTCTTAATTGCGCAATTTGTTGGCCGAAATTCTCTCTGGCCAATTTTCTGATTCCTAGTAAACTGAAATCTACACACAACACAACATCCACTTTACACGCTTATTAAAGTGCCATTTCTAAAGGAGTTAGACATGGTTGGATACAACATGGGACATTTAGCGTCCGGAGTAGTCGAGGTTGTTTGCGGCCCGATGTTTTCCGGCAAAACAGAAGAACTTATTCGTCGTGTGCGCCGAGCACAAATTGCCCGACAAAAGGTTCAAATCTTCAAACCTGCCATTGATGATCGTTATCACGAATCAGACGTGGTTAGTCATTCAAGCCACTCGGTTGAGGCAATGCCTGTGGCGAATTCATTAGAAATCTTGACTCATCTCTATGACTCGACTCGTGTTGTGGCCATTGATGAAGTCCAGTTCTTTGATGAAAATATTATTCCTGTCATTAAGAAGCTTGCTCGCCGTGGGATTCGCGTAATTTGCGCAGGCCTCGATCAGGACTACAAAGGAAGCTCCTTTGGACCCCTTCCTGAACTTCTTTGCATGGCCGATAGAGTTGATAAGATTCAAGCGATCTGTACGGTTTGCGGTGCGCCTGCATCAAAAACATACCGTCGTAATGCTGATGAAATCACTGATCAAGTTCTTGTGGGAGAGAGTGAGAGTTATGAAGCTCGCTGTCGTGGCCACTGGGATGACCATGAAGAGAGTGAAGATTTACTTGCTTTTTCTCATTCGCTACAATCGGGGGCAACTAACGAACTTAGCGAATGATAGAAAATTATGAATAAAGACTCTCATTATGACTCTCTTCCTTTTCATCTAAGTGAAATTGAACATGAGTATGGAAAAAAGGTTCACATTTTAGCGGAACCTTTCTGTCAGTCGGTCATGGCTAGAATTGGCCACCCTCAGACATTCTTACCTGAACTCAACCACTTGATGGAGTTTTGTTATAAAACTTTGCTAGAGAGGGCTGTCAGTGAACTTTTTGATCGTGAAGTCATAAAGAGTGACACACGAATGAAGGAGTTCACTGAAGCCGGTGTCTTCTGGGGCCAAGTAGTGAGCCCAAACTCTAAGGCTGTTTGCGTTGATATGGCCCGTGCTGGCACATGGCCAAGCCATACCTGTTTTGAACAGTTGCATCTCATTCTTAATCCAAAGAACCTCAGACAAGACCATTTTTACTTGAATCGAAAAACAAATGATCAGGGCCAAGTCATCGGTGTTGATGTAAGTGGCTCTAAGATCGGCGGCGACGTTGAAGGGGCCTATGTTCTCTTTCCTGATCCCATGGGAGCAACTGGCGGAAGTCTTTCTCATTGTGTGGATCACTATAAGAAAGAGGTTAAGGGAGCGGCTAAGAAGTATATTGCCCTTCATCTCATTGTCACGCCTGAGTATCTAAAGAGAATGACGACGGATCATCCTGATGTGGAAATCTTCGCTCTTCGTTTAGATAGAGGGCTATCCTCAAAAGAGGTTCTCGAAGCAAAACCTGGGCATTTTTGGGATCAAGAAAAAGGTCTTAATGATCATCAGTATATTGTCCCTGGCGCTGGTGGCGTCGGAGAAATTTTAAATAATTCATTCGTTTAATGAGGAGGGCCCCATGGCCATCGAAGTTTACCTTTCAGAAGAAAAAATCCAAAGTCGAATTAAAGAGCTTGCGAATGAAATAAATGAGCAATACAAAGGCAAGGAACTCACGGTAATAGGCGTTCTCAATGGAGCGTTTATGTTTACGGCAGATCTTATTCGCCACCTCAATATTCCAGTAACTCTTGAGTTTATGTCTGCTTCGTCTTACGGTGATGGGACAACCAGTTCAGGTAAGCTTGAAATTAATCTCGATATTAAGAAGGATATTAAAGACAAGCATGTTCTTATAACTGAGGATATTGTCGATACAGGACTTACTCTCTCAGTTCTCAGAAAGGATCTTGAAGCAAGAGGACCAGCCTCTTTAAAACTCGCTTCATTTCTTTTTAAACCTGCACGCCTTGAACATAAAGTTGATATCGACTTCTTAGGTTTTGAAATCGAAGATAAGTTTGTCATTGGCTATGGACTAGACTTCGCAGGACGCTATCGTGAGCTTCCTTATGTTGGAATATACAACGAGGGAAAATAAATGGGCGTTAAGGTTGAGGGCTCTGTTCGCGTTGATCTCTTGGGGGGCACGTTAGATATCACTCCCATTAATTACGTTCTTCGTAATGTCGTCACCCTCAATCTCGCGACTTCTCTCAAGGCCGTGGTCGAAATAGAAGAAACCCAAGATGATGGGGTTTTAATCGTTTCTAGGGATTATCATTCAGAAACCTTTTTTAAGGAGAGTGATTTTAATGAGGACTCTCTGAGAGGAGAAACCTTTGGACCTCTTAGCTTTGTTGCCCAAATCCTCTCCCATCTCAACCTCACCACTCAGGCTAAGGTAACCCTACAATCGGGAAGCCCTCCTGGTGCAGGACTTGGTGGTTCTTCTGCAATGGGAGTCACACTCTATCAAGCTATTTGTAAATACAAGTCGATCTCTTTTGATCGTGATCAGGCCATAAAAGAAGTGAACACAATTGAAGCACGTATTCTCAACTGTGGTCCTGCTGGTTATCAGGATTACTATCCTGCCGTTTATGGGGGAGTGCTTGCACTAAAGCCTATTGTTGGTGGAATTGAGGTCGAACAACTCTTTAGTAGGGAACTGAAGGCTTTTCTTGAAGATCATCTTACCCTTGTGTATTCCGGGCAAACACGTTTAAGTGGAATCAACAACTGGGAAGTTTATAAGAAGTTCTTTGATAATGACTCTCAAACGCGAAAAGGAATGGGAGAAATTTGTGACTTAAGTTTTAAGGCTTATTCTGCACTTAAGAGTGATGATTTTTCTTCTCTGATTGACCTCATTGGACAAGAGGGAGAGCTTAGAAAAGGTCTTTTTCCCAATATACAAACGCCAGAAATGAATCAACTTCATGAAGATCTTCTTAAACTACAGCCCTCAATAAAACTTAAGATTTGTGGTGCTGGAGGGGGAGGATGCTTCCTTATCTGTCATCCTAAAGAGCTAAAAGACTCTGTTCATAAGCTTGTAGAAGCCCATCAGATGACGAAACTTCTTTTTTCTATCGAAGAACCTCTCTAATCCGGTATAATGGTATAGAGAGGAGGATTTATTATCCAAGACCATTCTTCCATTCAAAATAGTATCGTAGGCCTTTCTATGAAAGGTGGGCGGCGTGATCAATTCTTTTTTTGCTTACTCGAGCAACATGGAGAGGAGAGCCGCTGGTTTCTACGCTCCTTGCTCCAGGTGAAAGACGAAGAGGGCTTAAGTGGAGATGAGGCGATTCGCGCCTGGATTGAAAAGTATGAAGTCATGAAAATGGTTTTAGACTTTCCTTTGAGCCAAGCGGCCTGTGCGACCTGCTTACTTGATTGTCCTGGAAGCGCCAATTGTCCTGAGCCCTCGGTAAAAGAAGTGCGAAGACAAATGAAATCCATCCTTGATCATGATGAAAGTCTTCGCCAAGAAAATCCTAAGAAGTACGAGCAAGATCGCAATAGTGATGACCTCTTTGATTATGGCCGCAATATTATTTCTCTGCCTGCTACCAACTATATGTTGACGCGATCTTTTAAGAGGCGTTTAAAAAAAGGTTTCATTCCTTATTGGAATAGAGCTCTCGACTTTTGGGTTTGGTGCCTCTACTACAATCAACTCTTGGACCTCTTTAATTTTAGCTTTGATTCATTTGGTAATACTTCACTAATGGTTCAGTCGCGCTTTAGTTATTTAAGAAGACATTTTCCAGATGAGCTATCTCTTTTTGAGGCGAATGGATCCATTGTATTAATCGAACTCTTACGAGCTGGAGTTCTTCTTAAAAGAGATATCCTTAATATGGCCGATATGGAATTAGGCGTAGAGGCGAGAATTGATATTATAAAGAAAATTGAAAAGAGCTGTAATATCTTTATCTATGACCATGATTTAGAGCTCCTTGTCCGCAACCCAAGGGCATTTGACAGCTTTCTCCTTGCGGTCGCGGGGAAGAATAAACTTCAAGGCCTAAGTAAAGAATTACCCGACTGGACAAGACCGCGAGAAATTAATTTTATCGCACCGACCTTTTCGGAGGCTTAGAGCCCTTTTTTTCTTTGGGATTCTTCTCCCGAAAATAGCCCATCCCGATAGCACAAAAGAGAAAGAGAAGGCCGACAATAAGGTAGGCCAGTGCTTTAATAGGGGAATCAAAAAGAGAAAAGAAGCCTGCCAAGGTGATCAAAGGTCCCGCTGTCCAAGCATAGAGGGCGAGATATCCGCGCGCTACATACTTTCCTTTCCACCAGAGGAAGTTCACAAAGAGATGATAGATAAAGGCCATCCCAAGCAGAAAAATCAAGGCGTTCTTGTAGAGGGCAAGGAGTTGAAATTTAATATCTTCGTTAAATCCGCCCTGGATATCAGGTCTGACTTGGAGCAAAATTTCGATAATTTGATTGTAGAACTCTAGTGAAGTGAAGTTGCGATAAATTGTATTGAAGAAAATGAGGTCGCCCAGTAAAAAAGCAAAAATGGCCACTTTCTTAAAAGAGAGGAGGTCAAATTGAGAATAGATTTTGTCCATAATTTAGCGCTTATGATAAGGTGTTTCTTTATTAACAGTATCAGGTAGACCTTATGCTCGTGCAAGTTCTTATTCTTGTCCTCTCTATTGTCGCTCTCTACTATGGAGCAGAATTTGCTCTTGAGGGAGCTGAAAAAATTGGTTTATATTTTGGCCTCTCGCCCCTTGTGGTAGGTCTTGTTCTGATTGGTTTTGGAACTTCGCTTCCTGAGTTCTTTGTGTCCCAGATTGCTTGTTGGAATAACGAGCCTGGTATCGCCCTTGGTAATATTGTGGGCTCTAATATCGCCAATCTCTTTCTTATTATGGGAATTAGTGGCTTAGTGACACCTCTCTTTATCTTACAAAAGTCGATTAAGAGACAAATGATCATTCATATCTTGCTAACAACACTTCTTGCAGTCGTGATTCTTTATTTCGGGATAACACCTTTAGCCTCTGTCTTGCTCTTTCTCTTTTTCATCTTCTTTCTGTGGGATACTTTTAGAGAAATGAGAAAGGAAAGACAGTTAAGAAGTGCAGAGGATGAAGAAGAGGTAGAGAAGTTAGAGCTCTTTATCTTCGGCAAACTTGTGATTGGTTTCGTCTTTCTTTACTTTGGTGGGGAATACTTGGTGAGTTCTGGAACAGCTCTTGGAAAGGAATTGGGTGTACCAGCTTATGTGATCTCTGCCGTCTTTGTGGCCTTTGGCACTTCATTTCCAGAGTTAGTGACAGCAATGATTGCTTGTGTAAAAAAGAAAAATACAGACCTCATTACAGGAAATATTATAGGCTCCAATATTTTTAATGTGGCCTTCGTCATGGGCTCTATTGGCTTCTATGACATCAAGATAACTCAGAACTTCAACCAAGAGCTTATTCTATTAGGTGCAGCTTCTGTTTTTCTCTTGCTTCTTGTTCTTCTTAAGAAGAATTTTGGTCGTCTGCCCGGAGCCATCTTTCTTTCTAGCTACGGCTATACTGTTTACTACTGGGTGAGCCATTAGATTTTTGCCTTTACTGGTAAAAGTGAGAATTGCTATTCTTAGGCAAATCAATTTTGAGGAGAAAACCCATGGCCAAGAGTGCTAGTGAATTACCTGTTGAAAAAAAATATAAACTCTATGAGGCTTCCGTGCAAAATCACATGGCCGATATCGAGTTTATCCAACAAGAATTTAAGGCACTTCGTGGACGCAAGCCAAAGTCACTTCGTGAAGACTTTGGCGGAACCGGGGCTATGGCCTGTGACTGGGTTAAAGAGAGCAAGGAAAACACCGCCGTTGCGATTGACCTTGATCCTGAGCCGGTAGAATACGGAAAGCAAAAGCACTACAGCCGTCTTAACGATGAAGAGCAAGGCCGCATGAAATACATTATGGGCAATGTCTTAGATCGCTATGACTTTAAGAATGACGTTACAGTTGCCTTTAACTTTAGTTACTTTATCTTCAAAAAGCGCCAAGAGCTTCTTCAGTACTTTAAAAGTGTAAAAGACTCTCTTCATGAAGATGGGGTTTTCTTTGTCGATATCTTTGGAGGAACTGAGTGCTTCCAAGAGATGGTCGAAGAAACAGAATTTGATAAGCACTCTTATTTTTGGGACTGTGATAATTACAACCCTCTTACAGGAGAGGTTCTCTACTATATCCACTTTAAGACCAAGGGAACCAAGTACGAGAAGGTCTTTACCTATGACTGGCGCCATTGGACTGTTCGTGAGATCACCGAACTTATGGAAGAAGCAGGATTTTCAAAAGTCGTCACTTATTGGGAAGGCGAAGATGAAGATGGTGACGGAGATGGAGAGTTCTATCAATCAAAAGAAGAAGAGAACTGCGAGTCTTGGGTTACTTATATCGTAGGATTAGTATAAGACGGTCTCAAAAGAGACCTCTTTATTTTGTTTGAGATAGGGAAGGGAGAAATGCTGAGGGTTATGGCCCAGGCAAAGCACTTCCTTCTTTTCATTTTGAGGCTTGATAATCTGAAAGGCCTCTTTTACAGCTTTATTGATATCTGGAAATGATTTCTCTACTTGAAGCAAGTAGAACGTCTCTCCATAGTGATTAACTGTAAAGAAGGACTTCTCGTTGGCCGGAAGATGCTTAAGGTGAGCTTCAAGGTTTCCATCAAGAAGATAGTTAAACCACTGAAAGGGACTCTCTCGCTTATAGAGAGGCTCTTCTGACACCCAAAGGCACGCCAGCGTTTTTGGAGTTATAAGATTGAGGAAATCAGACTGTTCAGAAACGGTCTTATTTTGCACGGATTCCGTCCAGAACTCCATTCACAAAGCGACCAGATTGAGCGTTTCCATATTTCTTGGCCAGCTCAACCAATTCATTAATCACAACCTGGTAGGGAGTATCAAAGTGCTTAAGTTCTTCAGTTCCGATGAGAAGGACACAGCGTTCAATCTTTTCTAGATTATCCAGATTCTCACGCTTGGTTTCCTTGCGAATAATTTCTTCATTTTCAGTCATGTGTTTCGCCACACCTTGAATGAGTTTATTAGCAAAGAACCAGTTTCCATCATCAATTTGATTGTCGGGATGCTCTTCATCGTGAGCAGTATAAGACTCTCTAAATTCAAGAATACTCTCTTCTAAATCTGCAGCACCCATCGCTCCATCGAGGAAAGCATTTTTGAGTTCACTATTTTCTTTAATAAAGAGTTGGAAGAGAAACTTGAACGCAAATTCACGTCCAGGAGTTTTAGATTTCAAGCTGAGATCCTTTAGAATTTAGGGATTCGTTATTAATGAGCGGTTGAAGAGGGGACTTCTCAAGATTGGAGACAAAGTCTTGAACATCGTTGAAAGTCCAATAAAAGGAGGCAAAGCGCACATAGGAAACAGGGTCGAGTTTATAGAGCTCTTCCATGACGTAGTTTCCGATAAGGTCACTGCGAATCTCTTTAAGAGAAAGTTCAGCGAGATGTCTTTCAAGCCCATCAATGAGAGCATGAATCTGGTCTCTGCTGACCGGGCGCTTTTGGCATGCTTTGGTAAGACCCTTGATGATCTTTTCACGATTGAAATTCTCACGCCTACCATCTGCTTTCACAAGGGCAGGGAGTTGCTGTGTGAAGTTCTCATAAGTCGTAAAACGCTTGTCACAGTCGTCACATCGACGGCGTCGGCGAACCGCCATTCCATTTTGTAGAATTCGCGTTTCTATAACTTTAGTGTCTTGTGCGTGACAGCTTGGGCAGTGCATCTTTTAAACCTCTAATTTTCATAGTTTTACCCCAACGCTAGCAACCTTGGCAAACAGTGGCGTCATCTTCAATAATTTACCTAGAGTTATGGAGGACTTATGAAATATATCCTTATTATTTTAAGGCTTAGTGTTCTAGGCCTACTTCTTACTAAGAATGCATATTCGTTCAGCGCGTCACGATTTGAGAATGAGACCTGCCCTCAAACACTTCAGGAGCGCTCCAACGGCTATTACTCGGTTAGGCCACCCCTGGTCTTTCAGGGCGATGATACGACAGTTCTTCAGAAGGTGACCGGCCCAGAGGGACGCTTTTATCAAGCTTATAATTCTCAAATGACGGTAAGGCTTGAAGGAGATCTTGCCAGTATTGAGGACTTTGTCGTTTATCAGGAAGACCTTTGGCTTCTCTCTGACGGTGAACTCTTACAATTCTCTTCTCAAGGAAGACTTCTTAACCGTTACCGCTATCCTCATTGGGAGAGATATGAGAAACCGCTAGGATTGGAATACTATGAGAACTCTTTAATCATTGCTCACGGTAAGCTCGGACTCGTCCAGTTTGATCTCAAAAGCCAAGAGTTTTCATTTCTTAGTCCCGTTAACACCTGGCAAGAAGATGATCGTCGCTCAATGGCCGTTGCTGTCACTGTTTTTGAAGGCAAGGCCTATGTCGCCTTAACCGGCCTTCAGCAGGGCTCTTTTAATGGTGTTGTCAGCTATGATCTCAGCTCGGGAGAGATTTTGAATTCTGCCCGTTATCGCAATGGGCGTGAGGGTGTGATTGATCCACGGGCAAAAATATATGCCCACGCAGGGGATATCTTTCTCAATAATGGCGGATGGATTCATCGTCATGAAATTAAAGATTTGTTACGCAGAAGAAATGCGAAACCTTATTGGATGTCGATTCCCTATCAGAGTGGAAATCTCAATCGTTTTTTAATGATTAGAGGGGACTTTGTCTTTGATGGAGGAGCAATTCTAGGGTGCGCTATTAATGAGCGCACTCCTATATTTGCCAAGAGGATTCTTTAAAGACGATCACATCTAAAGCGGATGGTGTAAAAGCCATCTGCCCCAGATGCTCTGTATTCTACAAAGCCAAACTGGGCATTTTCTAAAAGCTCTCGTGTCCCCAAGAATTTATTGACGAGAATCTCGACACTATAACCTTCAACTCCATCACCAATAGTCGGGTAGTAGCCCTCTAGTTTCTTCCAGCTTTTAAAGTAGTTGCTTCTAGGATTGTAATATTCATCAATGAGACCACGGTCTTGTCCATTAATAAGATATTCTAAATTTTCATTATGAGTTTCTACAGAGAGAGTGAAGACCTCTCCCTCAAAACTAACATCACTACAACTGAAGTCATGAGCGAAGAGAGAGCTTGAAATGAGGCTTAGTAAAAGAATGAGATTCTTCATCTTTTTCTCCTTAATTAGGTTATTCACCACACTTATCATTCGTCTGAGGCCTTGGTCCAAAAGCGTATAAGAATTACGCTTAGAAACTCTGTTATGATTTTGTTAGGAGGAGGGATAGTAAAGAAAGAGCCCGTGATTACGGGCTCTTATCGTTTTTTTAGTAGACTGGAAAATCACGGCAAAGGGCTTTCACCTCTGTGCTAATCTTTTGAATTTCATCAGGATTTTCCTTACTCTTAAAGACTCGACCAATCCAGCTTGCGATCATGTCCATATGTTCTTCTGTCATTCCACGAGTGGTAATTGCAGGAGTACCAAGACGAACACCAGAGGTAACAAAGGGACTTCTCTTGTCACCAGGAATCATATTTTTGTTACAAGTGATATGGGCCGCTTCAAGTAACTTTTCAGCTTCTTTTCCCGTAAGGCCAACAGAGTCCACATTGACGAGGACGAGGTGGTTGTCGGTGCCACCTGAAACAATCTTGATACCTTGCTCTTGAAGCTTTTCAGCTAAGCGCTTGGCATTCTTGATCACTTGTTCTTGGTAAGCTTTGTACTCAGGTTGAAGGGCTTCTTCAAAGGCAACTGCTTTGGCGGCAATGACGTGCTCTAAGGGACCACCCTGGATACCAGGAAAGATATTAAAATTCATTTTCTTCGCAAGCTCTTCATCATTAGTGAGAATGATGCCACCACGAGGTCCGCGAAGAGTCTTGTGTGTTGTCGATGTCACATAGTGAGCATGCTCGACAGGGGAGGGATGAACACCAGCTGCGACAAGACCACTGATATGGGCCATATCAACCATAAGATAAGCGCCAACAGCATCGGCTATTTCACGAAACTTTTTAAAATCAATAGTGCGTGAGTAAGCCGAAGCACCAGCAACAATCATTTTAGGTTTTTCTTTCTTAGCAATTTCCATGATCTCTTCATAGTCGAGCTCTTCCGTCTCGGGGTTAAGACCATAGGATACGATATTGTAGAGCTTGCCCGAGAAGTTCACTGGAGAGCCGTGAGTGAGGTGGCCACCTTGAGCGAGGTCCATACCCATAACTTTGTCACCTGGCTCTAAAAGAGCAAAGTAAACGGCCATATTGGCCTGACTTCCTGAGTGAGGCTGAACATTGGCAAACTTAGCACCAAAGAGTTCTTTAAGACGATCAATTGCAAGTTGTTCAGCAGAATCGACAAATTCACAACCACCATAGTAGCGCTTCTTTGGGTAACCCTCAGCATACTTATTGGTAAGGATAGTTCCTTGAGCCTGCATAACGGCAGAGCTTGCGTAGTTCTCTGAAGCAATAAGCTCGAGACCTTCTTCTTGTCTCTTTCTTTCAAGGTCAATGAGCTCTGCAATCTTAGGGTCCATTGAGGTAATTGATTTTGAGTTGGGATGAAACATTTTAGACTCCTTCTCTTTTTAAAATGAGAGAGCAGTTCGTACCACCAAAACCAAACGAGTTGTTAAGGGCGTAGTCTACTTTCTTCTCAATGGGTTTATTGGGAATGTAGTTGAGGTCACATTCAGGATCTTGGTTTTCAAGATTAATGGTCGGAGGAAGCATTCCTGTGTGAAGGGCCATGGCACAGAAAACAGTTTCAATCCCACCAGCTGCTCCAAGGAGGTGCCCCGTCATAGACTTAGTCGAAGAGACATGAAGGTTGTAGGCGTGATCACCAAAAGTCTTTTTAATGGCGTTCGTTTCACCAACATCTCCAAGTGGAGTTGAAGTTCCATGGGCGTTGATGTAGCCCACCTGTTCAGGAGAAATTCCTGCCATCGCAAGAGAGGCCTTCATACACTGACCAGCCCCAACACCTTCTGGGTGGGGAGCTGTGATATGGTAAGCATCAGAGCTTGAGCCGTGGCCGACAACTTCAGCATATATTTTCGCGCCTCTTTTCTTTGCCGACTCATAGTCTTCGAGAATAATAATACCAGCGCCTTCACCCATGATGAAACCATCGCGTCCTGTATCGAAGGGGCGTGAAGCTTTTTCTGGCTCATCATTACGACGAGAAAGAGCTTTCATATTAGCGAAACCTGAAATGGTCATGTCTGTAATCACAGACTCGGTACCACCTGTGATCACGACGTCTTGTTTTCCTAACATGATTTCTGTCGCTGCCGTTGAAATAGCGTGAGCAGCAGAAGCACAGGCAGAGGCTACGGTGTAGTTAATACCTTTGAGTTCATACTGAATACTAATAAGACCTGAGGCCATATTAGGAATAATAGAAGGAATGAAGAAAGGGGAAACACGACGAGGTCCTCTTTCAAGATAAGTGCTGTGTTGACCTTCGATAATCGGAAAGCCACCCATACCAACACCAAGAATACAGCCTACTTTTTCAGGATCGTAATTGCCCCAGTCTTTAGGAGTAAATCCAGCATCGCGAATGGCTTCGTCAGTGCTGTGAAGTCCGAGGTGAATAAAGCGGTCGTAACGAGCATGCTCTTTCTCGGGAAGGATCTCATCAGAGAGTTTAAAGTTCTTTATTTCGCCAGCGATTTTTACGGCAAGATTTTCTGTATTAATTTGTTCGATGTGAGAAATGCCAGGCTTTCCTTCCATAGCATTGCCCCAAACTTCTTTGAGGTTTTGGCCAAGGCCACAAGCAATGCCCATTCCCGTGATAGCAACTCTTCTCATAATGTACCTACCTTATGATTATAATTTCGCCCAAAGTATAGAATCCTACGGAACGTGCCGTCCACCCTCGCGCATACAAAAAAGGCTCCCATCGGGAGCCTTTTTCTTTTTATTGTGCTTTGTGCTTATTGCTTAGTTTCAAGATAAGTAACAACGTCACTTACTTTCTTAAGACCTTCAGCATCTTCCTCTGGGATTTCGATACCAAATTCGTCTTCCATCTTCATCATAAGCTCTACGATGTCGAGTGAATCAAGGTTAAGATCGTCTACGAAGCTTGTGCTTGTAGAGATTTTTCCCATATCAACTTTAGTTGCGTCGCTGATAAGTTTGATGACTTTTTCTTCCATTTTTATCTCCTAATGTATTTCAAAAATCACAACGTGAAATTCAGTATTATATGTAAAGACCACCGTCTATTTTAATTGTTTCACCAGTAATATAAGAACTGGCATTGCTTAGCAAGAAGTTTACGAGGTTTGCGACCTCCTGCGTTGTTCCAAAGCGCTTCATTGGAATTCCGGAGAGATAGCCCTCTTTTGTCTCCTCTTTAAGCGCATCAGTCATATCAGTATCGATAAAGCCGGGGCAAATAGCATTACAGCGAACATTCTTTGCTCCTAGCTCTTTTGCAAGGGACTTTGTAAGCCCAATCATTCCGGCTTTTGAAGCAGCATAGGCGATCTGACCAGCGTTACCCATAAGGCCTACGATTGAAGAAATATTCACCACACTGGCATTTTCTGCTCTTAAGAAGCCACGGCTAAGCACCTGGCTCACCATAATGGCGCCTTTAAGGTTAGTATTGAGAGTTGCTTCCACATCTTCTTCTTTCATGCGAAGAACGAGCTGATCACGAGAAATGCCGGCATTATTAACAAGACCTTCAATAACTCCATGCTCTTTAGCAAAGGCATCAAGTGCTGTTTTGATTTGCTCAGTATTTGTAACGTCGAACATTACCGCAGTTGCCATGCTAGCACCTAGCTTTTCCAGGTGGCCTTTCATCTCTTCGGCGACGCTCTCTTTACCTTCGCGAAAGTTGAAAACAACATGGGCGCCTTGCTCGGCGAGGGATTCAACAATGGAGCGACCGATTCCACGAGTTGCTCCAGTCACAAGAATTTTCTTTCCTTTGAGATCTTCAAAATTGGCTTTCATGATAAGAGCTCCTCAAGTTCTTCAAAAGCTCCTTCCTTGTCGAGGGAGATCACTTTGATATTGCGGTTAATTTTTCTGATAAGACCCATAAGAACACGACCCGGTCCTACTTCAAGGCAGATGGTATCGTCTGGCAGGGCCTGAATACTTTGTGTCCATCTGACAGAGCCATCGACTTGTTCGATAAGATTCTGCTTGATGACTTCCCCTGCAGTGTCAGCTGGGTACTCTTTGGCATCGATATTAGCGACATAGGGAACGAAGCTTGAGCGAAACTCAATTGTGTTGAGGTGCTCAGCGAGTTTCTCACGCGCGGGTTTCATAAGGCTTGAATGAAAGGGAGCTGAAACATTGAGTTCTACACAGCGATAGGGATCGGAGATATTTTCTTCAAACCACTTTACCGCGCGGTCACAGGCCTCAGCATGACCAGAGATGACTGTTTGATTGGGCTCGTTGAAGTTTGCTGGCATGACTTCATTGTCTTCAAGGCTTACGGCCTTACAGCACTCTTCGATCTTTTCCATGGGGATTTTCATCACAGCAATCATTTTGCCCTTTCCTGCAGGAACGGCTTCTTGCATGTATTGACCACGAAGGTTCACGGCTTTGACAGCATCTTCAAAGCTAATAACCTTTGCTGCACAGAGAGCGGCGTACTCACCAACAGAGTGGCCAAGGACGCGGTCAATTTTTACACCTTTATTAAGGAGGATTTCCCATGCCTTATCAAAGAGGGCCATGGAGTGGGTAAGGATGGCGGGCTGAGTGTTGGCCGTCATCTTAAGCTCTTCATCTGGACCCTCAAGCATCATCTTTTTGAGATCGAAGTCGAGGGCACCATTGGCCTTATTAAGAAATTCAAAAGAGGGATGACCCTCAAGGCCCTTTCCCATGCCAACGTACTGAGCGCCTTGTCCAGGGAAAACGAGTGTCACTGATTTAGTCATAGTTTACTCCAGTGGATATTAGTAGGTAAGGAGAGTAGCCCCAAAAGTGAGACCAGCACCAAAGGCATCAAAGAGGACTGTATCACCACGCTTAATGCGTCCATCCTCAATCGCCTCATGAAAGGCAATAGGAACAGTTGCAGCGGAGGTATTTCCGTAATGCTCAATATTCGTGATCATTTTCTCCATGGGAAGCTTAAGAAGCTTTGCCGTAGTTTCAATGATTCTAATATTGGCCTGGTGAGGAACAACCCAGTCGATATCTTCTAGACCCATGCCCGCTTTTTCTAAGCAAACACGAGCATTGTCTGCAAGAGTTCGGGTGGCGACTTTAAACATCTCTCCACCTTTCATTTGCATATAATGAGATTCTTCTTTGAGGTGATGGGCTTCAAT
>Ga0208203_1000202_pt1 | contig 29208 bp, 23 predicted proteins | sample DeeseametaMP2914_FD_184167 | JGI IMG/M metagenome (GOLD analysis project Ga0208203, IMG submission 184167) | Marine microbial communities from the Deep Atlantic Ocean - MP2914 (SPAdes) | ecosystem: Environmental > Aquatic > Marine > Oceanic | place: West of Santa Cruz de la Palma, Atlantic Ocean...
ACGGGGCATTGAGTTCATCGGCCCGTGCCAAGGTTACTGGTCCCTGCCCTGAGTATGGACGCCCCCTCTCCTGGACGGGCGTAATCACCGAGAAAACCGCGCCACCCCGACTCAGAAGGAAAACGTTTCCTCCAGGTCCCGACTGGCGAGCCAACCTGCAGGGCCACTACCGGATCAACACACACATAAGCCTGGCCATAGGCATCGACAACGTTAACGTTAACGTTAACGGTGACCCCATCACCCCCTACCCCAGCCACACCTATTTCGCCGAACTGCACTGGGATCTGTAATCACCTGTCAACTAACCTTCTTGGCGTGAAGACGCACCGTCACGCTGAACAACCGCTTCATCAGGTAAAATCACCGTCAGATCCACACGGCGATTCGCCTGGGATCGGTTACCCCCCTGCCCCACAAGGCCACCACCGTTGGAGACGTCGGCATAGCTGCTGTTCAGCCTGCTCAATAATTCACGGTAAACCGTATCTGCTCTGCCCGACGCCAACATCGCATTGCGCTCCGACGGCTCTCCGTCTGCATAGCCCTTGATCACGACACGTCCACCAGAAGAACGATTGAGCGCCTGGGCAATTGCTTCAACAACAATGAGCCCCTTCAGCCCGATCTCAATTTCCCCTACGGGGTAAAACAATGAGACCTCTCCTGCCGATTGCGGCAAAGAGCGCACCGTAGCGACAGTACCCCCAGTAACGACTTTCACCAGACTTCTTGGTTGGTCATCCACTTCGTTGACATAGACCGAGACGTACTCGCCTCTTAGGCCACCTACGCCCTTGTAAGCAAGCAGGTAAAGCTGGTTTTCAGTGTGACCGGCAAGCTCTCGCCCCAATAGCAGACGCCAGCCAGCGCTATCACCACAAGCCATTCCCTCGCAGTCAAAAGCAATTTCATAGCCATTTTTGGTAAGAGCGTCATGATAATGGGCATAAATGCTCATGTTGCTATCCGCGGCTTGGTGATCCAAAACATACTGAAATGCTTTACCCACAACACTGATTTCCCCACCGCTGGCATAACCTGAAAGCTCTCGTTCTTTGTCCAGGTAACGTACCGGCGCAGTCTGGAGACTTACCTTATCCATGACCTCATAATCACGGGATACCAGAATTTCGTTTTTGAAGAGACCACCAGGATCGAACGCGAGGGATAAGGTGGAGATACTGCATAACACAGCCACCAGTAGAATACGAAACATCAGACAACTCCCTATTTAAGATTTTTACAGTTGCGGTTACCGGTGACATTCCCTTCGCAGCGGATCGGAGTCTGCATGCGAATCACCGAGTGGGCGGATAATGGCAGGTGGTAGCCTCCGTGCAGGGCGCCATAGGCCTTGCAGCGCAACCAGTCGCCCGGCCCACCCAAGCCACCAAACAGATCCAGGCTCTCCCAGACCAGCGCATTAATTACGGGTACAGTCATTTCCTGACACCACAGGGTTCTTACGGACAACAGATTGGCATCCTGCACATTCATGGCCGTACCCCCGGCATTGATTACCGTAGTCGGACGCTGCTTCAGGTTGTCATTGGGAATCTGATAAGGACGATTGCGGCTGGACACTTCACGGTGCTTACCCTCATGAGGGCATGCCGAGCCGGCACAGGGCTCCAGCACCCAGGCCCTTTTGGCCAAACGGGTAAAAACTGCCTGGGTTGGCGAGGTCACCTCTACCTTGGCGCCCAGCGCATGGGTCGTCTGATACGCCAGCACATGCTTGAGCATTTCCGCTTCATAATCCATCAGGCCTGGGGTTTCACCCGGAGCGACACGGTAATTGTCCGGCATCATTCCCCTGACCAAAGCGGATTTCATCTCCACGGAGTAGGCATGATTGACACTGCCTGCACGGGCGGCTCGAAATGTCGCGTCATTGAGCGTGGCCTTGGTCCGGTAGAGCATGCCGAACTGAAGAATCGCAAAGATCAGCGGCACCCCCCAGGCAAAGGTAATCAGGAATTCTGTCATCGCCTGGCCTCGCTGGCCCCGTAACCTGCGATGCATTACCGCGTACCCTGGCCGCTGTTTCCGGTTAAAGCAGACGCTATCCGGTCACGAAAATCAGAGAACTGCTGTGCCGCTTCAGGAGAACTGCCCACAAAGCGTTGTTGCGCCTGCATGGCAAGCTGTAACGACTGCCGAGCTCTGACTACGGAAAGGTTATACCAGCCGCGAGCCTGCTCAGGATCCAGCTCCAGACAGCGCTCATACATGGTGACCGCGGCATCCAGCTGGCCACTTCGGGCATAAATGTTACCCAGCCGGAACCAGGCCTGATACAACTCGGGGTTCTCATCTACCAGTTCCTGATAGTAAGACTCCGCTTCCGACCACAAGCCATGCCGATAGCTTTCCTCAGCCATAAGCAGCGTATTCGCCGTCTCCTCCTGATACCTCGAATCCGATGGGCTGGACGCACAGCCCACCAGTAAACTAACAGCCAGCAGCATCAACAATCTGTACATAACATCCCTCATTAAAACCTTTAGCCCGAGCCATGTTGGCCGCAAGCTCAATCACTGTGTCAGCCTTTGCTGAAAAGGCCATGGACCAAGGCTTCAGCGACTCACAAATCCGCACCACCCCTCCCGACCGGTCGAGAAAAACCACATCAATAGGAAACCTCATAAAGAACATATGAATGGAACGGCAGCGACGAAAAATCAGGCCTCTATCGGCAGGTAAATGACTGAACACGGTCAGCCCCAGGAACCGTTGGGAAAAGCGCTTTGCTTCTGTCAGCTCCAGCTCCGCGGGGTCTCCATTGATGAGCACCTTCATTGCAAGGTCTCCCAGAGTTTCATGCCAATCGGGAAACCGATGACTATAAAGGTGGCGGGAAAAATGAACGCCACCAGGGGGAAGATCAGTTTCACCGGTGCTTCCATGGCTTTTTTCTCGGCCAACTGGAAGCGCTCAATACGCCGCTGGTTAGCCTGAATCTTTAGCGTCTCGCCGATACTAGCCCCGGTTTTCTCTGCCTGAACCACCGCATTGACGAAGGTATTGACTGAGTCGATATCAATCCGGTCTGCCATCAGTCGGAGCGCATCAAAGCGCCCCATACCGGCTCTCAGATCACGAACCACCTTGGACAGTTCCTCCTTGAACGGGCCATCAGGACCCTTCTCAACGGCATGGTTGATGGCCCCGGTAAAGTTGGTGCCGGCCTGAATACTCATGGACAGATAATCAAGATAGGTGGGGAGCTGGCGAACGATTCGTTCCCTGCGCTTATTGGCCAACTCCCGCGTCTTGAGCAAGGGCAGAAAGAAACCCACCACCAGCGCACACAACACCCAAAACCCGTCAAACGCATCGAGCAACAGGGCGGCAATCACACACCCAGCGGCGGCCAGAATTCCTGTCACCATCTGCAGCCCCAGAAATTGCTGAGCATTGAACATGAAAGACTGACCTGACTGGGCAAGCATCCGGTTACGTCTGGCAACCTGCTCCGCTTTCATGGCACCACCAAAGTAGTGAGCAGAAAAGGTAATCAGCGGCCATATCAACCTCAGCATGGGCGGAAGGGGATCCATGAACTCCCGTTCATCCTGTTCCACCTCCCTGAACACACGCCGGAACGCCACAAACAGCACCACCAGCGAACAAGCAAGCAACACCAGGGCTGCTACCGCATAGACACTCTGCATCTCAGACATCGATCGCCACTATCTTCCGGATAAACCAGAAGCCCATCAGTTCCATCACCACAATCACGGCACAGGCGCCCCACCCCACGTAGGTAGTGAAGAACTTGTCCACCGCATCCGGTTCGATCTGGGCAATCGCGAAACCCACCACGAAAGGTAACAGTGCCATTACCACTCCCTGCGCCTTGCCCATGGCCGTCAGTGAGCGGATCTTGCCCTCAATCTCGATCTTTCTGCGGATCGTATCGGAAAGCCGCTCCAGCACTTCCGCCAGGCTGCCGCCCACATCCCGGGCGATCTTCATCCCGGCGACGGTCATCTGCAGTTCGTCACTGGAAATCCGCTGCAGCATGTTGTCCAGGGAAACACTGAAATCCACGCCCATCTTCACTTCGCGAAGCAGCAGGCCAAATTCTTGCTGGATCGGCCCCCTGGATTCCTGAACCATCAATTCCAGCGCGGATGAAAGGTTGGAGCCAGCCCGTAGCATAGCGGCAATGGACGACAAACCGTCAGGGAGGGCGAGATTGAATTTCTCCCGCCGTTTGGCGTGTAGAACGGAATACACCACCCGTGGCGACGCGGCGAGAAATGCGGCCAGAAACACACTGAAGAACAGGTTTCCGCTGATCAGCCAAACCAACAGTGACGACACCAACAACACCCAGAAGCCAATCAGCAGCAGCCGGGAAGGATCAATGAAGATGAACATGTCAGCCAAGTTGGTCTCGGCATTCATCTTGAAATGGTCCTGATACTTGTGCAGTGCCGTGGTGAAGATCTTGTACGTCACAAGCGACAGCGCAAACACACTGACACAGAGCAGGAGCAGCACCACCGCCAGACTAGAATCCATGGCCAGGATCCTGAGGCTTATGAACGTTATTGAACAGGCGCATGTCTATCTTCACATTGCGCTGCCGCAACCCTTCAACGAAGTCGGGCACATTCCCGGTGGAAACGAACTCACCGCTAACCTTGCCATCGGGACCATAGCCGGAATGGGCAAACCGGAAGATTTCTGACAGCTGGATCACCCCGGCCTCAATGCCGTTCACTTCGGTGATGCTGGTGACTTTTCTTGAGCCACAGGAGAAGCGTGTCTGCTGGACAATAATATCGATGGCAGAGGTTATCTGCTCACGGATAGCCTGAACCGGCAGCTCCATACCGGACATCAGCACCAAGACCTCAATCCGCGACAGGCAGTCGCGGGGAGTGTTGGCATGAATGGTTGTCAGGGAGCCATCATGACCAGTGTTCATGGCCTGCAGCATGTCCAGCGCCTCACCGCCACGACACTCACCGACCACAATGCGGTCAGGACGCATACGCAAACAGTTCTTCACCAGATCCCGGATGGTCACCTCGCCCTTTCCTTCCTGATTGGAAGGACGCGCCTCCAGTGATATCAGGTTGGGCTGATACAGCTTGAGTTCCGCTGCATCTTCCACTGTGATGATACGTTCACCGTCGGGAATAAAATTGGACAGCACATTCAGCAGCGTGGTTTTACCAGAGCCGGTTCCCCCGGAAATCAGAATGTTCTTCTTCTGTTCCACCGCCAGCTCAAGAAATCCCACCATCTTTTCGTCCATGGAGCCAAAACGCAGCAAGTGGTCCGACGTGAGCCTTTCTTTCATGAATTTGCGGATGGTGATATTAGGTCCCTTCAGCGCAAGAGGAGGAATCACTGCATTGACACGGGATCCATCTTTGAGGCGCGCATCCACCATGGGGGAACTCTCATCGATACGCCGCCCCAATGGTGAGACGATCCGCTCAATGGCAGAAACCACCGCAGAATCATCGGTGAAGGTTACCTCGGATTTCTGCAGCACCCCGGACTTCTCGTAGAAAATCTCATCACGGGAATTGACCATAATCTCAGAGATACTGTCGTCCGCAATCAGCGGCTCCAGAGGGCCAAGCCCTACCGCTTCTGCCAGTACCTGGCGGGCCAGTTCTTCCCTGTCGATGTCGGCATCCAGATCCGCCTGATCCTGAATGATTCTGTCGATGGCTTCCGATGTCAGTACCCGCAGTGCACTGTCATCCATCTCCGCCACATTGATACGGCGTAGGTCCATGTAGGTGACCAGAGAGCGACGGATAGTGGCACGCCAGAACGCCATCCTAGGCGCCTGGGCACTACCAGCCGTGCTGATATCCGCATCATGAAGTTCGGGCACGCTGTCTCCTGCACTGCTAGTGCTGGTAGCGACCTCGACCCCCTCGGCATGGCACTGCAAACGATAATCCCCAATGGAGATCGTATCCTCACGCTTAAGAGGACCATACTCAGCGACTCTGGCATCGTTGACATAGGTTCCGGCCTTGTGGCCCCTGTCTACGATGAAGACACCGCCCTCACGAATTTCCAGGCTGGCATGATCCAGCCCAATCTTGCGACCTACCATTGGCACCAGGCTGGCATCACTACGGCCCAGCACATGCAGACAGCTTTCGCTCCGATAACTACCGACCAGAGTCCCCTTGCGGGTTTTTACCAAGACATACAGCATGATTTATTCCAGCAGCAGGGTGTCGAGTTCGGTATCGAGTTTGACGTCCTCGACATAGCTCTGTACCCGGCTGACCAAGGCCTGATTGTCGCCGTCTTCGGCCTGAACAATGTGCGGCGTCACCATGATCAGCACTTCCGCTTCTTCCACGCGGTCATCCTTGCTACTGAAAAGCTTGCCAATAATTGGGATATCACCCAGAAAAGGCACTTTCTGGGTCTGGGATGAGCTGACATTGGAAATCAGGCCCGAAACAACCAGCGAGTCATGGTTCTTCAGGTTGATGGTGGTGGAGGTACTACGATTGAGAAGGCCCGGAATACCATTGACCTGAACCGCAGGGTCGATATTGCTAACCTCGGCAGCAAGGGAAATCATGATGTCATCCCCCTGCACCAGGGGCGCGATACTCAGCAGAACACCGTAATCACGAAAATCCACATTGGTAAAACCATCCTGATTGATCACAGGAATGGGGAATTCACCACCCGCCTGAAACTCCGCCGTCGCACCACTACGTGCAATCAATCTTGGCGCGGTCAGAATCCGTGCATTACCCGCCTCAGCCATGGCATCAATGGTAGACGTAATACCTGTAGTGGCACCAAAGTACTGCAAGGTGTCATAGCTGTTCACCGGATAGTTGGCATTTTGCAGGGCATTTCGGATTTCACCAGACAGGCCATTTTGTGCCGGGCTGATCACACCAAATACCGGATTTGTGGTCACCGGCGCATGCAGGCCATAGGCTGGGCCACCAATCTCGCTATCCCACCTCACTCCAAGCTTCTGGATATCCTGACGTTTAAGCTCAACAATTTTTACATCAAGGCGAACCAGTTCTGCTTTCTCAAAACCGTCGTCGCGTACCAGATTAATCGCCCCCGGAAGCTGACCGATTATACGATTGATAGTTTGGGTAAATTCGCTGGAAACCCGCCCCTTAAAAACCAGGTTCTGGCCCATGGTCTCTACAGTAAGACCATCCACATGACTGGCGAGCTGTTCAGCCACCTTCATCTGACGATCCACAGGCAATGGGGTAACCGATACCTCCAGAGACACCTGCCGATCCGCTTCTTTCCACACTGAAACGGTAGAAATACCGGGCTGAACCCCTATCAACAATAGGTTACCGTCATCCAGCACCTTGTAATTCACTACATCCGGATTACCCACGGCAACTCGTGTGACCGTTCCCAACGCAAAGGTTCTCGCCTGACCCGCAAACAGGTCCACGTTCCAGTTTGCCGCCTGAGGCAGCCCCGGTGTCAGCACCCCAAAAACCAGAGACAACAACAGCAATGCTTTGTGCACTGGAAAAAATCTGGTTATTTCATCCATGAATAATCTACCCACTTTTTAATTAGCGCTGCGCTCGGCGTCGTCCCACTGATGCCTCGTAAGGCTGTAGACACGTCCACTCTCAGCGGCCTTCTCCTGCCAGATACCGTCTTCATGACTGGAAATCACCTGGCTGCTGGAACTTAACACCCCACCGTTGGAGCGCCCTCCGGCAATGATCTCGACCCCCTTACCGTTACCCACTTCATCACCAAATCTCGCTACGCCCATGTCATCCGGGTGCCGCAGAAGAAAGAACACCTCGCCCTTCTCATCTGCCGTCAGCACGGACTGGATTTTATCGACCGGAATACCCAGGGTGATCGAGTTGTAAAGCGTGCCGTTATCCTGGTGGCCCACATCCGCAAGAGTGCGAACCCCGGTGGCAAGAACCGTGGCGTTATCGAGCAAATTGATAATGGGAGGGCTATCCGAGGTTTCGGACTCTTCGCCATCCAGCAGCAACACCAGATCGACGCTGTCCCCGGAGTTGATCATGCCTTCGATGGACTTCAGAGGGTCTGCTTCCAGAGTGACAGCACGCTCACCAGGCCTAAGTAGCTCGGCAAAGCTACCTGTTCCCGGAGATCCGGCGACAAAAGCCTGAATCAGGGGGGATCCTGAACGCATGGGCACCTTTAACCGGAGCCCTTCAACGGAGCCAAAGGCATCTACCACAATGACACCGGAGGGCAGATACTGACCCGGCATATCCATCACCGCCATATTGTGGGAACCAATCACGTCCCCCGGATACAAATCCGACTTGGCAACCACTACGGTGACCGGCCGTTCCATCTGGTTTAACTCCTGCCTCAAAGCAGTTTCGCGCTGTTCCAGGTAGCTAAAACCCAACCAACCGGCCAACGCGGAAAGCCCCACAGCTACAACCAGCATGATAAGGGCTGCGTACTTTTTCATTTGACATACCTTGCTATTAAGAATGGCGAACTAATCGAGAGGCTCAGCTTCAATCCGGCACGGACATGGCCCACACGTAGGATTCCTGATTCGCCTGAAAAGCGGCGATCAGCAAACTCATGGCACTTTCACCGTTGAACACCGGTGCAAAAAGAGCGGCAATCAGGAAGACTGTCGCGACGATATATTCCACATAGGCCTGCCCACGCAGATGGCGTCTCAAACCCGATGCTGTTGTGATGTTCCTGTGACTCATCGTTTCATCCATGATTAATGAGTAATTTCGACAGCGAAGATGTGAGATCTGCGCCCCTGCTCCGTGAGGACAATCTCCATTTCACGGTCATCCCTGGCTACCGTGATCGCAGCAGCGCCTTTCTTCACATCCAGATTGCTCCTGACCAAATTCCAGTGCTGACGCTGGAAATGCCCCATGTAATAGCGGTAGTTACTGGCGATGGAATGGCCGTTCTCGACCAGCAGTGTCCGGGATCGACGACCTGAATCAGAGGCACGGATATCATTCACCACCAGCGAATCAGGCAGGCGTGGGAACCCTGTTCCCGGGTCGGGAGATTTCTTGCTGACGGCCCCCCAGTTACTGATACCAATCTGCGCATAACCCGTGTTACCGAGTTGGGACACCTGAACCGTCACGTAGAACTTGTCGTGGGGCGCACTCAGAATGACCCACTGACCCTGCTCATGCTCCTTGAACTCAACTTCTTCCTCGCGCCAGGAATTCCGGTAGAAATCAAGCAGCTTTTGTCTTCCGGGAAGGTATTCAAAACTGAATATCTTCATAGGCACGCCATTGAATACCATATCCTCAGAAACCTGGGTGACGCTGACGCCCTCAGGCACGGGAACGTCTGGCCAGCCTGAAGAATGGGCAATACTGGAAAGCAGCAAGCCAGCACAAATGAGCAAACGATTGACTAGTATCATGTTGTCACTCAACGACAGGCCGAAGGCGCTGTAGAACCAGAATAAGTGGATAACCGCTGACATGGCGCCACTTCCACATCCACCTTGCCAAACTCGAGGTTATCGCTTCTGATCTCAGGAAAGATGGACCCCACAAGGTTTAAACCTGTTCTGATTACCCCGTTATCCAGCAGATCCGTGGGGACCATATTCTTTACACGGGATTTCGCCTGACTTGGGCTTGCCGCATTCCAGGCGTTATCGAGCAGCACATAATGATGTTTCATGGACAAGTTACTGGCCGGAATCCAGGCCTGATCAGGGTCCTCAAGCGGCATCTCCACAGCAGCCTTGCGATAACCCGTGGTATCCAGATCCAACCCTTCCACCACCAGCTTCATTCCCCCCGAACCAAGAATCCCACCAAGATCAGCTTTGACGGTGCTGGAGGCTACGGCTGCACCGGTCGAAGACGTCTTAGCACCTTTCGCTACAGTGATATATCCGGGTTGATTCAGATAAGCGCTATACAACATGGGATCGAGCATTGCCTGGTCTGCAGAACCCGGCGCTCTGTGATCCGTGAGGCTGTTGAATACATGATCCGGCTTACCCATAACCCGGTAACGGGCTTCCCATGCCAAATGTTGATCACTCTTGCTATGGCCAGCGCCGCCACCTGGCCAGGCCACTTTCTCCCAGGCGCTGTAGCGGGCAGCTTCATAGGTCTTGTGACGTAACTCACCGGCCTTGGCGAGATAGGAAACACCGATAAACGCAGGGACAAGCACAAATATCGTGGCCACAAGAAATCCGACGAGGGATTGGCCACGCATATTCCTGTATGAAAAACAATTATTTCTCATCCTTGAGAACCCATAACGGATTTTAGATATAAAGGTCAGACATCATTGACTGTGCCAAGTGAAAAAAGTCACTGACTCACCACGGCCTCGTAGAAAAACCGAGACATTTTCCTGTAAACATCTTCCCACTTGACACCAGGATCACCATGAACCGTCAAGTAATACGAGAATGGAAATTTGTTATCCGCAGCAACAAAAAGGCACCTTTGCTTATCGGTATTTTCTCGAACACACGAGACAACATATCTCTCTTCGTTATCGACATAGTAAGTTTGATTGCCTGCCTTCCCATCATTTCTGGAGGAAATCTTCTGATAGACGTCAACACCTGATTGTGAATTCCTGAATTCCTTGCTTCGCGCAATATTCAACCAGTTACGAAGACTGATCTTTGTATCTTCTTTAAATACCGTCATGTAAGAGTTGGGACGCTCACCACACTCGTCACCGTAAGGAAGACAAAAAAGCATATTCATTCCATCACTATTTCGGTATGGGTTTGTATAGGGATCAATCTTAGATACGGGATCAAGGCAAGAAGAGTCGACCCTGAGTTTAATCTCTCCCACAGGAATCACATTAGGGATTGTGAACCGGTCTTTAATTTTCACTAGATCAGCATCACCATCAACACACCATCTATTTTTTGAATCTGTAACCGGATCACTGTCAGTAAAGCAACCAGACGCCATTATAATTATTAAGAAAACCATGAAAAAACGCATAACCTGACCCTACTCAACCTTTATCATCGTTGACGTACCGTATATATTTCCTGCGAGATCCAGGTAAATTTTCTTCATCGAATCTCGCAGCTCCTGCCTCTCCGTCATTGGCATAAACACAGAAAACTCAACACCTGTCTCACCGGAATCTGAATAGTAAACATACTCATTATTCAACAGTACTGAAGCTTCAGTTTCCGCCGTTGCAGCAAGCTTCTCTTGATGCTCTGCCTGCCAGTATTCATTCAATGCCAAAACTGAACGTGTATTTAAATTTTCCAGCCTGACCGGATCATAGCCCCCTTCGTTATTATTATAATAATCGTCATACTCCTCATCCGCGTTTTCACTGGCCTCTCTTGCAGGACCAACACGCTCTTTAGCATGTTCCTCCAGCTCTCTTATCTTAGTCAGGTAATAAAGGGTTTCATCTGCATAAAGCTTTGACAGATCTTCCTTGGCTGCATCCTGACCTTTTCCGTAATATTGCTGTCTGTACGCTTCAGATCTTTCAAAGTCGTCGCGATAACTCCGATAGTATTTATTTTGTATCTCAATCGCTCTTGTTACTAATTCAGCCTGAATACCCGCAAGGACCTTAAAAACATCATCCAGACTCATATCAAGATTATCTGTTGTCAAAGCATCCTCAAGGTCATTTATTCCATGATTTGAATACACCGTGTTAACCGCCTCACCCACATGCCCAAACCGATCAGTTAATGCAAGCATACCCAAGGTCATATCCATAAACTCGAGATTGATTATTTTCTGGGTAATGTCGACAGCTTTAATGGCAAACTCAACACCCTTATGAAGCTTTTTAGCCTGAGCCGCTGCCTCCGCCAACTTTTGTAGCAATCCAGCATTACTATCAACGGACTCAGAAAAATCAAGCAATCTTCCAATTGAATCAATACTGTTTTTCAGGGTCAGAAACTCATATGCCCTAATTGGATCAACCCATCGGGATTTATCAAGTTTATCCGGAGGGATAACATCTTCAGCACACCTTGGTTCGTAGCTGCCATAAGCAGCATAGATAAGTGCATCTTCACGCCAATGCTGAGAGTTTTGAATGAGCAGCTGGCCTATCGCGTTCAGCACCACATCACCACTATTATTTGTTGATGATGAGTGCAGCCACACCCTTGGCAGCGCTGATCTACTCTCTACATTTGACGCAGGCTTCACGACCTCAACACTGTGCGGCTCATCCGTCTCAACAACTTCACTGTCTGGGGCAGGAGCTCTACCATCCAGATCTACGAACCTGTGTGGTTGACCAAGCGCAAACAAGTAGAGGTCCGGACCGACTTCCAACCCTTTAGGGTCTGTACTTAAATATCGTCCTACAACCGGATCCATGTACCTATTCAGGTTATAATGCAATCCCGTCTCTGCATCGTGATACTGATTCGATCCTCGTAACGGCATTACCATCCAGGCTCCACTATTTCTTTGACTAGCGCCGTTATCCCCTACCCTTGCTTTCCATATGACTCTTCTTTTCTTGTCAGTGACGGCAAGTGGGGCAAATCGATGATCAGTATGAATCGGATAATATTGCTTGCTTTCCTGCATCAGGACAGGCCGGTTCCCCAAGTATAGATACTGACGTTGAACCCCATTTACTCCAGCCTCCGCAGCAATGTGGTTACCGTCATAGAGAAATAATGTTGTTTCTCCATCCATCTCACCAGGATGATGCCCCCTGGCATTTTTATGGATAGTTTTGGAGATGCGCTCACCAAAGAAGTTGTATTTGTAACTCGCAACCAGGGTTCGAGAACCATCACCCTCTTCCTTATAGACCGCGGTCAACCGACCAAAAACATCCCATTGGTAGTGATGACTACCATCATTAACCATTTCACCACGTTGGCTGTACTTGGCAGAGCCCCACTTAACCGGCTCTGGATGCCAGCCATTACCGTCTGAATCAGCAAAGTGGTTGGCAAGCCCTATCATTTCCATTGACTTGCGAACCAACCCTCGGTCGTCATATAGAGTTGGTTCAGCTGGGTAGTGATATTCGACATCCGGGTTATAGGGTATGTCATAGTTGGGATGGCTGAATGGGAGAATAGAGAGTGTGTTGTTTGGCGAAGAGACAGCACCGATCTCTTCCATATTCGAGGATACCTGATCTGAAATAGCAGGCTTGAATTGAACCCCAAGCTGACCTTTTCGCCACTTAATACTGCTGAAGGCAGTCTGTGCTCCGCCCGCAAACGTGATATTGCCGTCAACATCGAGCGACCGTCTCTGACTGAGCCCATTGAAGAAATCGAATCCGCGATCATTGATCGCCTCCCCTGCCCGGTTGATACCGGTAATCAGAGGCTTGTTGCCGAATGCCCCCTTTCTCTCAACAGCAGACAAAGACCCGACTTTAGGGTGATTTCCATCATGGTATCGGTATTGTATAACCTCCCCATCGGGTAACGTCTTGATTTCAAGCCGCCCGAAACGGTCGTACTGATAGCCCGTTTCAAATTCGGCATCATCAAAGATTCGCTTGTGCAGAGACAGCTTCCCAATACTGTTGTAGTGGAATGACTCTGTATATATACCATGGCCATCTGTTTCATGCCGCACAAGTGACAGGCGGCTATTGTCGTCCCACTCAAGCTCAACCACTTCTGATTCGCTGGAGCGCCTGATTAGCCTTCCGGCCATATCATATTGTTTCTTTATCTCAGAACCATCACTGTAACGGGTTATTGTTCGATTATCTGCCACATCATAACGATGACTTGTTGTACCCGTGACAGGACTTCGTGTTCTGACAAGACGGCCAAAATCATCGTAGTGATATGAGGTAATCCTCCCCTGCGAATCAAATCTAATGCTTCTTTTATCATTACGGTGTTGAAAAACTTCTGATCTATCATTATCGGTAAACAGCACAGCTAGATTTTTCTTATCAGTTGAGTTTTTCAGGGACAGTACCCCCTCAGCATCAAAGAAGCTTTTCTGATTCAGCCTGCCGTCGAGGCCATACTCCAAGGTTATCCTTTGGCCTTCCTGATCCGTAATAGCAACAAGATCACCAGATGCATCATGCTCGAGCATGAAAGACTGACCGAGCAGGTTCTTGATAGTGCTGATCTTGCCCTGATCATCGTAGGTGAGTGTGATGGTCTGCCCTGCCCGTGAAAGGGTAGACAGGCGCCCACGCACGTCGTACTGCATCGTGGATACAATCCCGTCTTTTTTCCTTGACTTGATGACCCTGCCGGCCTGGTCGTACTCGAAGGACTCCGTCAGCCCCATGGGAAGGTTTTTTTCTATCAGCCACCCTTTGTCATTGTAGTGATACTGGGTGATGTCGGAGTCTTCAGGGGTGCCTTTGGGGCCATTTTCCAGCGGCCCATCGTGCTCCAGCAGTCGCCCCTTATCCCACTTGTATTGTGAGGTACGTACTATTTTCTTGTACTTGCCGATTTCGACGGGTGACCAGCCTGCCTCAGTGACGGTGACAGGAAGCCCCAGCTTGTTACGGGTGATCTCAAGGACATACCTTCCGTCCGGGTTAACACTATCCCTTTCAATACGACTGTGAGCCCCCTGGACGGACCGCGCTTCGCCCTCAGAGGTATCGGTGACGAGATCGAAGCCGGCACGGTAGACATATTCAGTGTCTCCCCGCTGACAGGGGCCACACCCTGGCCCTGTCACTTTAGTGACATGCGGCACACCACCGAGCATCGAGGTAACGTATCGGCTAGTCATACCATCCTGATCGGTGACCAAGGTTTCGCCATCACCATATTCAAGAGCGACATTCTGGCGGGCTCGGCCCTGGCGAGTGGACGATATTGCCCGCCCCTTTTCATCGTAAGACCAGGTGGAAATCCGTGTTGTCTTGCCCTTATTACCACTTGCCACAGCAACTGACCCGGCAAAGCCACTGCTTATCCCGGTCAAGTGATTAGGAAAGGCATCATTCTCGTAGTGATAGTGGCGTTCTGCACCATCGTCATAACGGACCCGGTAAAGGCGCCCACTACTGTCATAGTCATAGTGGACATGCTGCCCGCCTACGACATTAGCTTCAGCCAGGTTGCCATCGTCATTGTAGGAAAAGCTGATCTGTCGAATGGGCTGGTTACGGTTGTAGGAATCCAGATCTCTTCTGGTCATTTTCGCAGGCTGATCACTATCGTGCTCCGCTTTCAATTGCTCCCTGACACCCGTCAACCGCCATTGACGGTCATATTCCAGTAGGATTTCGGGGCCGCTTTTGTTAGTCACTTTGGTCAGGCGGCCACCTTTCTTGTTCAACAGCAGCAATTCTGTGCCATTCTCCCAGCGCCAGAGATACTGTTCACTAGTGATAACTAGCTCGCCATCGCCCTTCTGCACCGGTGCCATATGGCGCTCTGAGTTCTCCCCATATCCCGTCAGCGAAAAATCAATACGTCGGCCATCCGCCTGCCAGAGATAAACCTTGTTGCCATGATCGACAAAACGGACATCAAAGCCGTGGCGCCAGTTGTTACCGAAGGGCCCACGAAACGTGGACAAGCTATTGTAGTGACGAACAAAATTTAGCCCCGGTAGATCGATATCCTTTTCAGCCTGATATTTATTACCGGTGACCACATGGATTGGATTGCCCACATGGGTGGCACTGATACCAGTCTGTACGGAAGCCCCCGCATCAGACAGCCCATTTCGTGGTGTGATGTTAAGGGTGCTGGCTGAAGTCTGGACCGCGCTTGAATTGAATAAATCATTTTGACTGGCGCCCGGGAAAAGCGAATTATCTGGCGCAGAACAGGTTTTAGGGGCACCGTTACCCGGGCCATCGGCTCCATCTCCCGTCAGATCATTACCAAGCCCATCCGCATCGTCACCGAAACCACACTGATTCTGGTCTGCCCAGGCCTGTTTAGATACCTGGTTAGCAAAACACACACCCGGATCTTCGCATTGCTCCAGAGAGAACCCAATTGATGGCATGCACAGACTCAACATTAGAATGGCGCTACACCATAAGGACTCTGTAACGACATTATCGCGCATCCATGCGCTGTGCTGATTTACAGCAACCTTGTTCACGGAAATTCCTTTTCCACGTTTTATTTCAGGTTGTTATCCACGAATTCCAGGAAGGCTTCTTCCTTGCCTTCATTGTGGATAGCACCGAAGAACATTCTTGTGGTTCCACCATTGCTACGAACCAGCGTTATCGGTGTTGCCCCCACCCATGACTGCCATCTGGCCTTGAACTCTTTCTGGTTCACAGTGATCACGTCATTCTGATCATCTATCGGCCATGCTCCCTGCTGATGTTCGTAGTCATAGGAGGAGAAGTTTTCGTCCAGAGCCTCCGCAGGATCATCCGCTTCAATTATGGCCCGATTTCTGGCATTGCTGTTGTTCTTGTAATAGGAAACCGCGACCCATCGGGCGGAGAATTCCGGGATGAGTTTCTTCAGCCTGGTGTAATGAATAGCACTGTAGGGACAGTTTGGGTCATAGATGATCAGGACCTGGGTATTGCTGTCGTTACCCACCAGAATATTTTCCTGCTGTGCAGTCTCCGTCCATATTCCGGCAGGGGCTGCCACATCATTTGCCAGCCCTGTTGCTGGTATGGCGACAATGAATATCCAGACAGCCAACCACCTATATCCCTGGTGCATTGCTATTCCTTTTTTGTTCCCTGATGACTGAATTAGGCAGACGATTGCCAGACTAGAAGCCCAATGCGGGCTTGTAGCAGCGATTAGATCGCAGATCTTCTACCTGCTGGAGGGTATAAACCTTTGGGGTGCCACTATCGAGTGAAATGGTGATGGTTTCCGCTGCGCCGTTATAGACAACCGTGGCAGTCTTACCGCTTTCGTCCTTCATCTGCAGGGAGCCACTACTGATCCGGTAGCTGTCGTCTGAATACTTGGGGTCTTCATCTTCCTTGCCGACATACAGGTCTGATACGGTCTTCACTTCGAAGTGCCCTTGTGGGCAACTTGCTGGTACCTGACCGCCCTGAAAAGCAAGGAACTCCATTCCATAGATCCCTTCGTACCGCTCGATATGGGATTCTTCCACCGGGTTATCGCCTTGTGGTTCGTATTCAAGCCACAGATTATTTTCTTCATCACCCAACTGGGTAAGAGTGACTGTTTTCTTATCCTCAAAATTAGACGACATCCTTACAACTGAATACTGACTGGTCCCCCCCCCAGTAGCACCATATGCTTCTTTTCCAGTATCCGCCCTTTCAAGAAGCATATGGGCACTCAAGTATCTTGACTGATCAATATTTCCACCCAGTACCCCTTTCGCTGACAAGGGCTCATCAAGACTGATTCCTGATTTCTCGTAGCCAATAAAGCTGGTTTCGTTGGCAAATTCTCCGCTCCCGGGTCCGGATACGGGATAGCCAATTTTCCGAAAGCCACTAAAAGTTGCTGGACTTCCGCCAGAGGTTACCGTGCTCTCCACGCAACTTTTATAGACTGATGAGATCATGTCGAAGTTGCCACCGCTATAAGGAGAATTTGTCGCCTCCAGTTTTTGCTCCAGCACCTGGAAGCTTCCACTTGTCTCACACGAATAGCTGGAGGAAGCCCTTCCTGACCCGGTGAGGTCTACCCCAAGTGCCAGATTCAAATTCGTTGCCATACGGGTTAGTGGCAACATGGTGTCATCTATTACTGACCCTGGTGCCAATATCGCTACAGCGTCTTCATCCACAAAGGAAGCCGCTACCACCATACGCAACGGATCATTTGGCGTGACATCCTGGTCTGCCGGATTCGACGAGGCAGAGGTAGTACTACTACTGCCACCACTTCCTCCCCCTCCACAAGCCGTAATTAGCCCAATAGAACAGGTGATGCCAACAATTCTGATAATGTCCTTTCTTGTTGATGTCATGCTTGATCCTGCCAATTCGATCACTATCCGTATTACTAAACGGTAACGTTCAGATCACACACCGGTGGCTGTTCGTTGCCATCTCCATTGCTTTCTTCTTCAGTACCTGAATCAGGGGACTCATTACCTATTCCGTTGCCAGATTCAGGCAAACCATCACCCTGGTTGCTAGAGCCATCATCACCGCCTCCGGCGGGACCTCCCGCTTTCTTGCAGGCTTCCCCTACCGCACCAGCGCTGTTTCCAGTGACACCAAGCTCTGCTCGTATTCCCAGCTTTTCTACGGATGTAAGATCAGCCAATGCGGGCTGCCAATACGGGCTATAGAGACTTCCATACTCTCTTCTGCCACTTGATCGAGGATGGAGATCATGGGGATAGCGGAAAACAACCCGGCTTTTGGCGATGCTGACCATTCGCCCATCCATGAAGTCATCTTGTCGAGCCTGCTCGGTGCACCCACTTGCTCCTGTGAGCTCTGTGGCAGTTTGCAGCCCTTTCGCACTCGCCGGTTTTGTGACAGCGACAATCACACCCGGTCCCTCATCCAGCAGCCCAGTCTCAGCCAGAGCGCGAAAATCACGCATCCCTACATACGAGGTAACAGGTTGCTCCTGGCCAAATTCCCATCGGGCCAACCCTGATGCCATACCGTTCGTTTTCCAGTAGGACTTGTCAGCATGGGTTTCCCTGTAATCAATTCTGTCGTTGCTGTTTTTACCGCTCTGCGCAGCTCCCCAGCCCACCGGTAGCATTTCACCCTTGTCGTCATAACCCTGAAAAACGCCCCAATCCCACTCTCCCAATGCATAATGCATCGAAAGCGTATCCACTGAGGACCACTTGAAATAAGGTCCGCAGTTTTCGGTATTCCTAATCAGTTCTGTTCCACCATCGCGTTCCATCCAGAACCGTGAAACAAGCGGTACAGTGACTTTGGTTTTCATCACCCCGGCTAATTGGTTTCTTCTGGTCGTAAATCTGTCCCGGCTTTTCAGCAAGATATTCCGAAACTCATCACTATATTGACGATCAATCTTGCTTCCTGGAGCTGTCCACTTAGGAGGACTCCACTCCCACCCAAGAAATCCAGAACCCGTATTGGTCCAGCCACCAGAAGTCCAGCTTCCACAATCGTCATATGCCTTTTCAGGGCTGTATTGATTGCTGAAATCAAAATGGGCTTTTCTAAAACTATCCAGTGAAGTAAGGGTGTAAAGCGCATCCACTTCGCTATCGTTTTCTTTAACAACGTCCGAGTAGGCTTCCCTTGCCATCATGACGGTATTGGCATGCATGATCTGTTGGCTTGCAGAAATAGCCAGAATCAACTTGTCTAAGGCCGAGTTAGCCACCCTCATGACTTGATCTATCGCGGAATTTAGGGTGCTGGCCGCCTGGGATATAATCGTAGTGACAGGTATCAGTGGAATTATCCACCGGGTTGCTGTGGCAATATTCTCAGCCGTTCGATCAAGCCATCGCGACCAGCTCACCAGAGTGGTGGCCTGAGCCACTGCCACATGATTCGCGATCATTGCCCGGTTGGTGTACGCCTGGAAATTGAGATTTCTGGCTTCGACAGCCGCGACACTGTAAGCCGCGGCATCAGCGGTGCCCTGAAGCCGGGTTTTTTCGCCGCTGATGGTATAGCCATCAAACACATAGAAAATGGCGCCAACGATCACCAGCAACATCACCGTGACGTAGACCATCATCTGGCCTTTCTGTTGACGCTTTCCGTTCAGCACAGCGCTCACTCCCTGAGCATTCCTCTGTTAGAGACAATCCATTCCATGGATGCTTTTCGTCTTTGACAGCCCGCCTCAAAGCAAGCTTTGAGGCGGGTGGAGGGGTGCAGTGATTAGTTGTTACCGGTGTAGTTGCTCAGGTTACGGGCGGTGTTGGCATCCGTTTCTGCGGCAGAGGCCTGGGCCGCGGCGCGGCCTTGCGCCGTACCCCCATCCTGACCCGACAACTCCATGGCCATACCAGCGGTCTGGTTTCGCACGGTGTCGCCAAACAGGCGATAAACGCCAATAGCGGCGATAGCAATAAGCGCGACAATAATGATGTACTCAGTCATTCCCTGGCCAAGCTGCTTTTGTTTCATACCCATGATCTTCCCTTTATATAAACCAACGCCCTATTGCCCCTGATCGAGAGACTTCACCTCTACAGGGAAATGAGTCCTAATATTAAGGTTCTTTACCGGGCAGGGATTCAATCACCACATGAGCAGCTCAACAAACGATAAGTCTGACTTTCATGTAAGCCTTTTGCCATTCGTATGCGGATTTTTGATCCTGTTCACACAAACTATAATTGCCTTCTTTATTACTATTGCATCTATTTGCTAACCACCTAAGCATGATCAGAGATTGCTCTTCATCACCCTCTTAAACCAAAGGAATGAAATGACAAGGAACCTAGCATTATCGGTATCATTGATATTTATTATTATCTCGCCTGCCAAGGCCGAACCTTATGAAGATTTGCCGCCTGAAATCAGAGCAAAAATAATGCAAAATATGTCTGAGTTGGAGGCTGACATGAAGGATTACTCCGACGGAAAACCGATACATTTTTCAGGGAATGGCGGCGATTACTCCACTCAAACCCTTCCCGATCATAACGATATTGATTGGGCTATTTCTCCTGATCCACAATCAAAATTCTTAGGCTATACAACCCGGGATGATGGCACGTCTAGCGTTGGCACCTTCGGCAGTGAAAAAAGTATTTCGCAGCTGGATAAGTACTATATGAACCAGCTCCCAAAAGGCTGGAAAAGGCATGTCATGACAGGAGGAACGATCATTTTTGTTAAGGGTGGCCCAGACAAGATTTCAGATAATAATATCGTGGAATTTTTTCGTTTCTACCCAAAGAGCCAGTATGTAGAAATCAGCAAACTCAAAAAAAATGCCCTAAATTTTAATGGCTTGTATGATGAAAGCCATATAAGCACAGTGCAAATCACCTCAGAATAATTAAGGAGCCTCTGAATAACTCCTTGCATGCTCAGTCTTTCAGGCTGGCTCACAATCTAGGCGCGGTTTTGAAGGTGTATGTCCATCCATCGAAAAAGCGCAACAACGAGTGTGGGCCAGCCTGGAAGACCCGAAGGGCGCGGCCTGGAGCGTGCAGCTGTTGCGCCTTGCCTCTCGGAAAGGGAACCACCCTGACCATCGAGACAAGACACAACAGCTGCACGCTCCAGGCCACGCTGAGTACGCAAGGAGTTATTCAGAGGCTCCTTAAAAACAAGCCCCGCAATGCGGGGCTTTCAGGTTTTCCTGACAGCTCAAAGCTGATATCTGACAGCTACTTTTTACAGCTTGGCCGCCACCTCTGCGCCTTGGCGAATCGCGCGTTTGGCATCCAGTTCTGCCGCCAGTTCGGCGCCGCCGATCAGGTGGAAGTTTTCTTTTCCTTCCTGATAGAGCTCTTTCAGGGATTCCTGGCCAGCGCAGAGAATGACGTGGTCTACATCGAGGATGCGGGTTTCTTCACCGATCTTGATGTGCAGGCCGGCGTCGTCGATTTTTTCGTAGCTGCACCCTGCCAGCATTTCTACGTTGCGGGATTTGAGGGTGGCGCGGTGTACCCAGCCGGATGTCTTGCCCAGGTCTTTACCTAGCGAGGTGGTTTTCCGTTGCAGCAGTGTGAGCTGGCGTACGGGTTTTTCCACCTCGGGTTCTACCAGGCCACCACGGGTGTCGCTGTCCATGTCAACGCCCCACTCTTTCATCCACTCGGGCAGCGGCTGCTCTCCTTCACGGGGGGCTTCGGCCAGGAATTCGCACACATCAAAACCGATACCGCCGGCACCGATCACGGCCACTTTTTCACCGACTTCAGCTTTACCGCGAAGCACATCGACGTAGGAAAGCACTTTCGAATGATCGACGCCTGGGATGCCGGGGGTCCGCGGGGTCACACCGGTGGCGATGACGATTTCGTCAAAGCCCTGCTTTTCCAGGTCGGCGATTTCCACACGGGTGTTGAGCTGCAGGTTAACCCCCGTGCTCTCGATGCGTTTGGTGAAGTAACGAATGGTGTTGTGGAATTCTTCTTTGCCGGGAATCACCTTGGCCATATTGAACTGGCCACCAATCTCTGCTGACTGATCGAACAGGGTGACATTGTGGCCACGCTCTGCCGCGACGGTCGCGCAGGACAACCCGGCAGGGCCAGCCCCTACCACCGCCACTTTTTTCGGGTTGGCGGTTTTCAGATACAGCAATTCGGTTTCATGACAGGCTCGCGGGTTCACCAGGCAGGAGGCCCGCTTGAGCGAAAAGGTGTGATCCAGGCATGCCTGGTTACAGGCGATGCAGGTATTGATCTCGTCGGCACGGCCTTCGGCCGCCTTGTTCACGAACTCGGCATCGGCCAACAGTGGGCGGGCCATGGACACCGCATCGGCATCGCCATCGACCAGAATGGCTTCTGCCAGATCTGGATCGTTGATGCGGTTGGAGGCAACTACCGGGATGGAGACAACGTCTTTCACCTGGCGGGTGGCTTTAACAAAAGCCGCACGGGGAACGGAGGTGACGATGGTCGGTACCCGCGCTTCGTGCCAGCCGATACCGGAATTCAGAATGTTGGCGCCAGCGGCTTCCAGTTCACGGGCCAGATCCAGCACCTCTTCGTGGGTACAGCCTTCCGGCACCAGATCAATCACGGAGAGACGGAACATGATGATGAAATCGTCACCACAGCGCTTGCGGGCTTCGCGCACGATTTCCACCGGGAAACGGCGACGGTTTTCGGCGCTGCCACCGTACTTGTCGGTGCGTTTATTGGTGCGCGGCGCGGTGAACTGATTAATCAGGTACCCCTCAGAGCCCATGATTTCCACACCGTCATAACCGGCCTGCTTGGCCAGCCAGGCGGTATGGGCAAAATCCTTGACCGTCTGCTCCACTTCCTTGGTCGACATAGCCTTGGGTTTGAAAGGGTTGATCGGGCTCTTGATGGCCGACGCAGAACGAGAGAACGGGTGATAGCTGTAGCGGCCAGCGTGGAGGATCTGCAGCGCAATCTTGCCGCCTTCCTGGTGCACGGCATCGGTCACCTTGCGGTGATTACGCACATCCAGTCGGCTGTTGAACAAACCGGAGAAGGGATAGAACCAGCCTTTCTTGTTGGGGTTAAAGCCGCCAGTGACGATCAGGCCAACGCCACCACGGGCTCGCTCGGCGAAATAGGCAGCCAGTTTGGGGAATTGCCAGAAGCGATCTTCCAGCCCGGTATGCATGGACCCCATGATCACCCGGTTCTTGAGTTGGGTGTGCCCCAGATCGAGAGGGGCAAGCAGGTTCGGGTAGTGTTTGGCTGTCATGATGGCTCTCCGAAGCGCAACAACGATGGCTATTTTGTATCTGGACAGCGTCAAGTTAGGGCGTTATGTTGACGGTGTCAAGATAACAAGGATTCCCCGCTGGCCAATCGCGATGGCCCTGCGGCCAACCCGGAAACCGCCATGCCGAAAACCGAGCGCTACCATCACGGAGACCTGCACGATACGTTGCTTCAGGAGGCCAATGCCCTGCTGAACGAGCAAGGGGTGGAGGGCCTGTCGCTGCGCAAGCTGGCCGAGCGTGCCGGGGTGTCGCGCACTGCGCCCTACCACCACTTCCGGGACAAGAACGCCCTGCTTTGTGCCCTGGCCACCCAGGCTTTTGCCAGGCTGGATGGCATTATCGAGCGGCAGCTGGAAAGCGCCGGAGACCACCCCGACATCCAGGACTTCGTGATCGAATATCTGGAATTCGCCACCGAAAACCCGGAACAGTACGAACTGATGTTCGGCCGCACCATCTGGAAAAGTGGCACCCCGACCGAAGAGCTCAAGCGCGTCGCTTACCGCAGCTTCCGCCGTTATGCAGAAGGCCTGGGTGCGCTGGTGCAGGGCCGCCTGCCTGCCGCAACTGACCCGTTGCGGGTGGCGCAAGCCAGCTGGGCGACCATTCACGGCCTGTGCCGGCTGGTCATCGACGGCGTGTATGTGGACCGCGAGGACATGCAAGCCGTCAGCCAGCAGGCGGTCGCCTTGATTATGGCAGCATTGAAGTAGACACCCTCCGCCAGGCCAGCCAAACACGACAGATACACCGCCATTCACGACTGCTTGAGTGCTCTGGTCATGTCCCTCGGGCGCCCCTTCGGGCAGCCTCAAGGAAAGGGAGAGACAGAAGTCGAGAGCCATGAAAACTGTATCTACGTTCTGCCGCGTCTGCGAACCGTCCTGTGGCCTGGTGGCCGAGGTCGACAATAATACGATCCAGCGTCTGCAGCCGGACAAGACCCACCCGGTGAGCCAGGGCTTTGCCTGCCACAAGGGGGTGAACTATCTGGCCATTCACCAGGACCCGGATCGACTGGACACCCCATTGCAACGCCTGGGCTCCCGCCAGCCCGGCGAAGGCCAGTGGCAATCGCAAGACTGGGACTCCAGCCTCGCGGAGGTCGGCAGCAAACTCAATGCCATTCGGGATCAGTACGGCCCGGATGCCATCGCCGGCTATATCGGCAACCCCACTGCCTTCAATGCACTGGGCAGCCAGGGAATTGGCGACTTTTTCATGGGCATTGGCAGCCGCCGCATTTTCAACTCCGGCACCCAGGATTGCTCGAACAAGTTTGCCGCCGGTGAAGCCGTGTTTGGCACCAGCACCCTGCACCCGCTGCCGGATATCGAGAACACCGACTGCCTGCTGATTTTCGGCGAGAACCCCAAAGTCTCGCACATGAGTTTTATCTCCATCGCCGACCCGATGGCCAAGATCCGCACGGCCTGCCAGCGCGGTGCCAGCGTCTATTACATCAACCCCCGCCAGATTGAATCCGCCAGCCCGAAAACCGGTGAGGTGGTGCAAATCTTGCCGGACACTGACCTGTATCTGATGGCTGCCCTGCTCCATGAAATCGATGCGCTGGAGCGTTTCGACGAAGCGGTGCTTGCGCAGCACGGCAATCATGTGGCCGAACTGCGTGCCTTTATTGCGCCCTACTCCGCCGACGCGGTGGCGGAAGTGGTCGGGCTCGATGCAGGGCAAATTCGATCATTGGCTGAGGAATTCAGTAGCGCTGAACGCGCCGCCGTGCACATGTCTACCGGCGTCAACATGGGACGCCATGGCACGCTCTGCTACTGGCTATTACAGATGCTCAGCTTTGTCACCGGCAACCTGGACAAGGTTGGCGGCAACTTTTACAGCGAAGGGTTTTACCCGGCCGCCAAGGCCGGCCGGGCACGTCTGGACAAGCTGTTCTTCTCTACCCGCTACGGAGAGATGCGACACATCCGCGGCGCCCTGCCGGGCAACCTGCTGCCGGACATGATTCTCGATGATGACAACCCGGTCCGTGCGCTGGTGGTAATTGCCGGCAACCCACTGCTCAGCGTCGGCGGTGAAGCCCGTTGGCGCGCCGCGTTGGAGAAACTGGATCTGCTGATCGTCATTGACCTGTTCCGCAATGCCACCGGGGAATACGCGCACTACCTGCTGCCCGCCGCCGACATGCTGGAGCGCCCGGACCTGAACATTTGCGGGCTGGGCATGCAGTACCAGCCCCATGTGCAATATACCGATGCGGTGGTTCCAGCTGCCGGAGAGCGCAAGGAGGAGTGGTGGATACTGTCTTCCCTGTTGCAACACATGGGCATGAAAGCCCCCTTGCTGGACCAGCCCAACCCCTTTGGCCGACTGGAACACATGATGGCGCGCCACCAGCTTTCCGTGGACAGCCTTAAAGCCGCTCCCTCCGGCACCGTGGTGCTGGATACCCAGTCCATTGGTCGTTTCTATACGGATTTTGTCCAGACCGATGACAGGCGGGTGGATTGTTGCCCCCCCTTGTTTGCCGACGCCATTGCCCTCGCCCGCGAACAATTTCAGGCACTCAAGGATCAGGCCCCGGACTACCGGCTAATCAACCTGCGTACCAACTACATGCACAACAGCTGGTACCAGAACGTGGCCAAACTGAAACGGGGCAAGCACGACCATAACCCCTTGCACATGCATCCACAGGACATGGCGGCTTTGGGGCTCACTGACGGAGACCCACTGGAAGTCAGCAATGAGTATGGCGAGGTCACCGCACTGGCTCGCAGTGACGACAGCCTGCGCCCTGGGGTCGTGGCCATGACCCATGGCTGGGGAAACCAGAAAACGCCAGGGCTACGGGTGGCCAACCGCTACCCCGGGGTGAACATCAATGCGCTGCTGCCGAACGGCCCCGGCAGTTACGAAAAGCTGAGCAACCAGGCCTTTATGAGTGGCGTACCGGTCTCCATCCGCCTCCCTGACCGCCCCTAACAGGCTGTTAAAGGCGGCAACACGGGCGCAGGCAACGCGACGGGATTCATGGCAGTTAACGGCAACTTCGGCATAATGGAGAAAAACAAGGATGCCGGGGATTCATGAGTACACCCAGTCTGCGCTCACGCTTGATGTACATGGCCATGCTGCCCTCCATGCTGGCGGCCCTGCTGGTGGGTGGCTATGCGCTGGTGGATCACATCATGGAGCTTCGCGACACCAACGCGCAGCGCCAACAGCTCATCACCGACAGCTTCGCCGCCCGACTGGAAAGCCTGCCCGCCAGCAACCGCAGCGGGCAGGAACGCCTGCTGCGTAACATCCTGGAAGAACACAACGTTCGCGCTGCGGTTCTCACCTTTGCCGATGGTCGCGACCCGATTCATGCTGGCCCCCGCTTGCGCCCTGCGGCCCAACAACAAAACACCGTCACTGGTCCGCGTATGCAGACCGACAGCAGCTGGCAACTCAGCCGCGAAATTCACCCGGGTGTGACTGCCACCCTGACGGTGGAGTTCTCCCGCGACGGGCAATACATCGCGACTCTGGAAGGGGTGATTACCCTCATTCTGATCATGGTCGCGGTGATCCTGATTGCCATGGTGCCCGCCCTGCGGTTCAGTCGACAGCTCACGCAGCCCCTTAGCGAGCTGGCGGTGGCCGTTCGCCGCATACGCGATGGCGATCTGGAAACCGACTTCCGGACCGGAGCCACCGGCGAGTTGGGAGAACTGGAAACCGCCCTGCGGCAAATGGTGCTGGCCCTGGATGATGCCCAGACCGAACTGCAACAGAACGTTGACCAGGCCACCCAGGATCTTCGCGAAACACTGGAAACCATCGAGATCCAGAACATCGAACTGGATATGGCCCGCAAGGAAGCCCTGAAAGCCAGCCAGATCAAATCCGAGTTCCTGGCCAACATGAGCCACGAAATCCGCACCCCGCTGAATGGCATCCTCGGCTTCACCAAGCTGCTGGAAAAATCCAGCATGAGCCCGCGCCAGCAGGACTACCTCAACACCATTCACAAGAGCGCCAAATCCCTGCTGGCGATCATTAACGACATTCTGGATTTCTCGAAGATTGAAGCCGGCAAACTGTCGCTGGAGCACACCCCCCTCAACCTGCACGACCTGATTGAAGACGTGCAGACCATGCTGGCGCCCATGGCGCAGGAGCGGGGCCTGGAACAGGCGGCGATCATTTATTCCGACGTACCGGTTAACCTGCTGGGCGACGCCCAGCGCATACGTCAGGTGCTCACCAATCTGGTCAGCAATGCCATCAAATTCACGGAAAAAGGCTCCGTGGTAGTGCGTGCCATGCTGGAAGAAGACCGTGGCGCCGAGGCCATCATCAAACTCACCGTCACTGACACAGGCAACGGGCTCAGCACGGAAGACCAGAAAAGCCTGTTCCAGGCTTTCACTCAAGCCGACCAGAGTGCCCAGCGCCATGAAGGCGGCACCGGCCTGGGCCTCGCGATCAGCAAACGGCTGGTGGAAGGCATGGGTGGGGAAATCGGGATTGAAAGCACCCCGGGTAGCGGCTCCACCTTCTGGTTTACCCTGCGCGCCGAACGCGATCCGAAGCAACGCCCCGCCCTGTTCAGTCAGGATCTGGCCGGGCGCTCCGTCACCCTGGTGGAAACCGACGAATATGGCCGCCTGGGCCTCTACCACATGCTAAGCCACTGGCAGATGTCGATTCGTGAATACCACGAGCTGCACGTCATGATGGATGCCGTGGACCGCGGTGAGCTGACCCACAGTGACTTCCTGGTTGTCGGCCTGCCCGCCGTGGCCAACGAGCCCAATCTGCGCCAGATCGTCGACAACCTGGCGGCTCTGGGCCAACCGATGCTGGCCCTGAGCAACAACCCGGAAACCGTCTCTCGCTGGCTGGAGGACTACCCCCACTGTCAGGTGCAGGGCAAACCGGCTACCCGTCAACGGCTGCTCAATGCCCTGCTGGCGATTCACGGTGAGGGCAGCAGTCTGCCGGTGCTGGACGACTCCCACAGCGAACCACTGGATTACCCGGTTAAGGTGATGGTGGTGGATGACCACCCAGGCAACCTGAAACTCGCCAAGGTTTTTCTGGAAGAGCTGGGCGCCACCGTGACCGCCTGTGACAGCGGCGAAGCTGCCCTGAAAGCCTTTCGCGATGATCCCTTTGATCTGGTGTTTATGGATATCCAGATGCCCGGCATGGATGGCAAGGCCACCACCACCCGGCTGCGTGAGCTGGAAACCGACGGCCGCCATACGCCGATTGTCGCGCTGACTGCCCACGCGCTGGAAAGCGAGCGGCGGGAGCTGCTGGATAGCGGCCTGGATGACTACCTGAGTAAACCGATCAGTGAGAACCAGCTACGTCATACCCTGGAAAAGTGGGTACTGAAAACCAACCACGACGACCTGACACCCACCGCAGAAACCGCCCCAAGCGAGGATCAGCCGGTCTTCGATGCCCAGCTGGCCCACCGACGGGCAGGGGGCCGCGAAGAACTGGCGGGTGAAATGCTGGAGATGCTACTCACCAGCCTGAACACTGATCGGCCGGCCATCTCGGCGGCGTTTGACAGTGAAGACAACGACGCCCTGCTGGAGAAAGTCCACAAACTCCACGGCGCCACCCGCTACTGCGGCACCCCGCGACTGGAAGCGGCGGCAAAAGTGCTGGAGGAATCCCTCAAAACCGGCACCGACCGGGACAAGATCGGTACCCTGGTCTCTGATCTGTGCGACGAAATTGTCGCGCTGGAGCATTATTGCCAGTCTCCGGAGATGGCAGGCTGACCCCGCGATCCCTTTAAACATCAGGCCCGCAGGGTAAACTGCCCCCACCAGACACCTTGGCACCCGTGGGCCAACTGGTGAAATATCGTGCAATTTCACCCTGACGCGCGTACAATCCGCGCTCCTCGCCGGCCTGTGCCCGGCCCATCCCTCCTATACATAGGTAAATCATGTCAGATT
>Ga0208203_1000214_pt1 | contig 27866 bp, 29 predicted proteins | sample DeeseametaMP2914_FD_184167 | JGI IMG/M metagenome (GOLD analysis project Ga0208203, IMG submission 184167) | Marine microbial communities from the Deep Atlantic Ocean - MP2914 (SPAdes) | ecosystem: Environmental > Aquatic > Marine > Oceanic | place: West of Santa Cruz de la Palma, Atlantic Ocean...
GAGCGCGAAAACTGCAGGATCAGGAAGTTGATGATCGACAACACCAGCGCGATTTCGTAGCGGCTATAGGCCACCGAGATGCCGATGGCGCCGGTGTTCCACAAACTCGCCGCCGTAGCGGTACCGCTGACATTGCCCCCGTTTTTCAGGATCGCACCACCACCGATAAAGCCCATCCCGGTGATCAGTCCATACATCACCCGCGCTTCCGCATCCGAGCCGGTATAGACCTGCATCCCGACCAGCATGTATCCACACGCCGCAATAGAGACCAACGGGAAGGTTCTCAGCCCCGCCCCCCGGGCCATTTGTTCACGGTTCCACGCCACTGGCAGTGCGAGAACAAAGGCAATACCCAGCTGATAAAGATGGGTTAATACCTGATTCCAATCCAGATCATTCATTCGCCACCTCCCTGCGACATGGACAATATCCTGCATTGCATAACCGCACTTATCAGTCACGCTCTGTAAGAAAAAGCTTACAACCGAGCAACAGAAACGCCATCGCTCCGGGGCTACTTTAGAGCCTGAAGCTTAAAGAATAACCACAGGGGATCGAAAGATGGAACATGATGAGATGCTGGATATGGATTGGGTTCCGGAATCACTGGAGTCTATCTTTGAAGATAATCACGCCGACATTACTGGCGGCTGGGAGTCGGCCACCGACCATCAGGACAGCCACGCGGCCTAACCACTGTCACTGGTCGGAAACCGCTCGAACCGGGACCTCGAATCAGGTAGGCTTGCCGCCCTTTCCCCGTTGATTCGTCCCCCATGCATTTTTCTGATCTTGGGCTTTGTGAAGCCCTGCAAACTGCTGTTGCCGATCAGGGCTACAGCACTCCATCCCCCATTCAGGCGCAAGCGATCCCCGCTGTACTGGAAGGCCGCGATGTCATGGCAGCCGCCCAGACCGGTACCGGTAAAACCGCCGGCTTCACCCTGCCCCTGCTGGAACGTCTGCGTACCGGCAAGGCCGCCAGCCATAATCAGGTGCGAGCACTGGTACTAACGCCAACCCGCGAACTGGCCGCCCAGGTGGCCGATAGTGTTGCCACCTACGGCAAATACTTGCCGCTGAAATCCACGGTGGTCTTTGGTGGGGTCAAGATCAACCCGCAAATGCAGCGCCTGCGTGGCGGCGTGGACATTCTGGTGGCAACCCCGGGTCGCCTGCTGGATCTGTACCAGCAAAATGCCGTGAAGTTCGATCATCTGGAAGTGCTGGTACTGGACGAAGCCGACCGCATGCTGGACATGGGTTTTATCCATGACATTCGCAAGATTCTCGCCCTGCTGCCCAAGCGTCGCCAGAACCTGATGTTCTCAGCGACGTTCTCACCGGACATTCGTGCGCTGGCCAAGGGGCTGGTGAATGATCCGGTGGAAGTGGATGTCAGCCCGCGCAACACCACCACCGAGCTGGTCACTCAATGGATTGCTCCGGTGGACAAGAAACGCAAGCCCGCCTTGCTGACGCACCTGATCCAGGAACACAACTGGTATCAGGTACTGGTCTTCAGCCGCACCAAGCATGGGGCCAACCGTCTGGCCAAGCAGCTGGAAGGCAGTGGCATCGAAGCGGCCGCGATTCATGGCAACAAGAGCCAGAATGCCCGCACCCGCGCGCTGGCGGACTTCAAGAGCGGCAAGATTCGCGCTCTGGTGGCCACGGATATCGCCGCCCGTGGCCTGGATATCGAGCAGTTGCCTCAAGTGGTCAACGTGGATCTGCCCAACGTCCCGGAAGACTATGTGCACCGTATTGGCCGCACCGGTCGCGCCGGCGCCACCGGTCAGGCCATTTCGCTGGTCAGCGCAGACGAATTCCAGCAGCTCACCGATATCGAACGGCTGACCCAGCAACAGCTGGAACGCAAGATTGTGGCCGGTTTCGAACCGGGCGAGCCGCTGCCTGCCGCACGCCCGCTGCAAGCACCCAAGCGAAAACGGCCCAAGAAGCCCAAGAAACCCGGGGTAGCTCAAGACCAGCGTCAGTCATCGTCAGGGAATCAGGGCGATCAGAAAGCAGCCCGCCCTGCCGGCAATCGCCCGTCTCGTGGCAACAAGCCTGGCGGCGGAAATGGCCAGCAACGCCGCCGGCGCCGCCCTGCCGGCAACCGTGCACAGCCCAAGACCGGGTCATAACCTACCCCTGATCGCGGCTCCCACCGGGGGCCCCAAACGGTAGGAGCGGTGGCTCCACCGCGAATAAAGGGTTGTTCGCGGATTTGCGGGAAAAGTCAGGCTTGATCCTCCCACCTATCCGTAGGAGCGTCGCTGGCGGCGCGATAGCCCAAGCCTGGATCAACCCACAGAGGGCACAGAGACCACTGAGCAAAGACGCTCTTAAGCTCTGTACCCTCTATTGTTATTAACGGTTGTGGTTATCGCGCCGCCACCGAGCGTAGCGAAGGAACGCCCGCAGGGCGCCCCCCCCCAAAAAAAGAAAAGGCGCCCACGGCGCCTTCTCTGGATCAAGCTGGAAAGGAAACCCTTACCGCTGCATCAGCAACGACGCATAGTGCCCCATGTAGTTCTTCAGCTCGGCATTACCCAAATCACGCAGCACCTTGTTGTTGACGGAGTGGACCGCCTTGCGGCTTCCATCCACGCCCACGTTGAGGGCTTTCTGGGTAACGAAACCAATCTTCACGTGTTTGGTGTTCACCACAAAGACTTCATCGATGATCTTGTCTGCCAGCTCGCCCATCACACGGGTGACCAGCGCCACATCTTCGGCGCCACGACCTTCAGCACATAGATCACAGGCTTTGCGGAAATCCGCTGCAAAGGCGTCTTCGACGGGAAAAGCAATATAGGCCTGATTGCCGTTATCTTCGCCAGCCTGCCAGTACATGTCCTTCACGTTGGCGACAACAGGGGCAAATTCCTTGTTGGAGACTTTCTTGAAAATCTGGCGGGTCAGCATGCTGGAGGCCTTCCCTGCGGTAGACACAGCAAAATCGATCACCTTCTTCTGGCCACCTGAGAGGTTGGCCATATTGGCAGGCTCCACCAGAAACAGGCTGATGACACGGTCAGTGAGGAAATCCACCATGTGGATGAATTTCTCGGCACTGTCCTTGTGGTCGTGCTCGATGGCATGAAGGAAGTCTTCGGTGCTGTTCACCAGCGCCGGGTTAGCGGGAATCGCTACCATGTTCTGCATGGGATAGGTCCTAGCCTGTTCAAAGAGCCCGCCATGATAGCTGTGCAGCAGGGCGATTTGAAACTGCCACAGGGGCCAAATTACAAGACCCGTACGTCAATCAGGTAATTCAGAGACATCTGACTCGGCCAGTGCTGCGGCGGTCTCCGCGGCCTGTATATCCACCGGAGGGGACGTCAGCATGGTCCCGTTCATGGCGCAGTCCGGTCCCAAAGTGACGGCATCGAAGGTGGCTGCCGCATCCTGGTTTGTCCAATCCAGACTGACAGGCCCGGGGCCGCAAATGCCGCCCAACAACGGTACCCGCACTTTCACCTGCATATCCTGAACCGTGAGCTGGCCGGGGTGATCCACCTGTCCCTGCCACGGCAACCCCAGTGCCTTGAGGCTTTTGCACAGCGGATTAAGGCCACCAAAAGACACCGCGGTCACTTCAATCGCCCCATCGCCGGCCACATGGCCGTCGAACGTCGTATCGCAACTCACCGGAATACTGCCTTTCTTCATTGCCAGATCACCGCTGGCCGAAAATCCCCCTGCTGGCACCACCACCACGGGCGTTTCCGCCCACAAGGCACTCGCCAGCATTGCTACCCCCGCAGCAATCGCTGTCCTTATCATTATTATCCTTCCTTGAATCTATCGCTTGAGCGATGGTGTCACGACAGGGCGAGACTGCCAAGAGAGAGTATCGGCAGAAAGACAGCAGGCCTTGCCGGCCTGCTGAAGAAAATTCAGAAAAATCGATCAGGCGATCTGGTAACCGAGGGTGCCAAGCACGCCGAGAATTACACACCATTTGGCTGTGACATAGAAAGGCTTGTTGCGGCGCTTGACGGATTTAAGAAACTGCTTGTAGGCCAGCACGCCCTTGCCCAGCTTGTTACCCACGCCGGTATGCTCCGGGTTCAGGTTATCGATGAAGAACAAGCGATTGAAGAACCAGCCAAAGCCCCAGTAAATCTTCTCGACAAACTTGAGCTTCATGGGGCGGTCTACGTCCGTCATCAGAATGATGCGCGGAGTATCGGTGTTGTTCCAGGCGGAGTGGATGTAGGTCTCGTCGAACACCACGCTGTCGCCATCGCGCCAGATATAGTCTGCTTCATTGATCGTCAGGCCACACCCTTCGTCGTTGGGGGTGCTTAGCCCCATGGAATAACGCAGGGTGTAGGCGAACGGGTCGTGGTGGCGATTCAGCTTCTTGCCCGGCATCAGCACCGCAAACAGGGCGATATTCATGGACGGAATCTGATCCAGCAAAGCCATGGTCTTCGGCGCCAGCGCGTAGGCCGATGGCAACTTGTTGTCGTACACCTTCAGATAAAAGCTGGTCCAGCGGCCATCCTTGTAAAAGCTGCTGGCAGGCAGGTCGTCCTTGGCGGTGATGTTGCCGCCGGTGTACAGGGCCAACGCCTCATCACGGATGGTTTCCCAGTTATCTTCGATCAGCTGCAGTTCCGGGAAGTGAGCCTTGTCGACCTGGGGAGTGGTCGGCACCTTCGACAACAGGTAGGCCGGGATATTGAACGGCACCATAAAGGTGGAAAAGTCCGTCAACTGGCGCTTGAGCCCGAAGGGCTCCGCATTACGGATACGAATAAAAATGATACAGCCCACATAAATCAGCAGGGCGCTAATAATCACTGCCATGAATGAACCCTCGACAACATATCGCCCGCCTTCCGCGAGCCCTTTTAGCGGGGCATTCTAAAGCAAAATCCGCTGCAAATCCGGACCTCCATCGCCCCAGCCCCACCTTTGCTCGGCCAATCCTGCCATCAGACCCTATCTGCGATTGGCCTTGGCGACGCCACAGGGAACATTCTCAGGCTATTACCCATAATCGAGATCCAGTTCATGCCACGGATTCAGGCCCTGTGTGCCCTGCTATTGCTGCTTCCTGCCCTGTCACTGGCCCAGGATGCCCCTCCCACCTTCAAGGACGTGCTGGACACCGGCGAGAAATCCGAAGCAGTCATCGCAGAAGCATTAGAGAACGAAAGCCTGCAACCGGGCGAAACCCCACAGTCTACCCTTCTGGCGATCATGGACGCCGGCAATCGCAACGACTGGGAAAGTGCCAGCCAGTACCTGGACATGCGCTACCTGCCTGCGGATATGGCCAATGCCGACCCGACCGTGCTGATGGAGCAGCTGGCCATTGTCTGGGGGCAGCAGCGGGTCCTGGATCTCACTCGTCTGTCCAATGAGCCGCAAGGGCACCAGGAAGATGGCCTGCGACAAACTCGGCACCCTGACCCTGCCGGACGACACCCTGGCCCTGTACCTGCAGCGTATCCCGGAAAACGGTCGCCGGGTCTGGAAAATTTCCAACGCCACGGTGCAAGACATTCCCATGCTGTGGGAACAATTTGGCTATAACCCGGTGGTCATCAAGCTGGGAGACTTCCTGCCGGAATTCACCTTCCTGCATATGCAGAACTGGCAAGTTGCCGGCTTTTTGCTAATTCTGATCGGTGCCTGGCTGATTGCTGCGCTGCTCAGAAAGATCCTGCTGCAGCTACTGGAGCATTCCGAACGATATCGTGACACCTTGCACCGTTTTGTGGTGATGCCGCTGCGCAGGTTCGTGTTCTTCAAGCTGCTACAAATGTGTGTGGGCGAGCTGGGGCTGTCGATACGTGCCCGCGTCTACCTGAATGAATCCGCTCTCGGCTATCTGGCAACGGTATTCCTGGTGCTGGGCATCATCGAGCTGCTCTCTGCCTTGTTTCTCAGCAATGCCAATAACCAGAAATACTGGTCCGGCATTATTCGACCGGTTCGCACCATTCTGAAAATGATCGCCATCGTGGTGATCTTCCTGCTGTGGTTGAGCGACTCGGGTTACGATATCACCACGGTTCTGACGGGCCTTGGCATTGGCTCCATTGCGGTGGCACTGGCGGCGCAGAAGACCCTGGAAAATGTCATCGGCGCCTTTACGCTCTATATCGCCAAACCCATTCAGCCCGGCGACTTCTGTGTCGTGGGCAGTACCGCCGGGGTGGTGGAAGAGATTGGCCTGCGCTCCACCCGGATACGCCGCATGGATCGTAGCGTGGTCTATGTTCCTAACTTGGTTCTGTCCAGTGCCAGCATCGAGAACATCAGCGAATCAGACTTCCGCCGCTACCAGCGAGACCTGCATATCCGTTTGGGGGCCAGCCCGGATCAACTACGTAACCTGCTCGCCGACTTGCGCAGGCTGATCGCGACTGACCGAGCGCGCGGCCCGGGTACGCTTTGTGGAGATTCTGCGCGACAGTTACCGCCTGCAGATCAACTGCTACGTGGACAGCAGCGAATTCAGCCAGTTTCTGGCCGTCAGCGAAGATCTGAACCTGCGCATCCTCACCTTGCTGGAGCAACACGGGATGCAGCTGGCCGTGCCAGTCCAGCAATGGGTGCGAGGCGATGCCACGCCCTCCCAACAGGACAACACCCTGCCGCCGGAAACACTTCAGGCCTTTCCCGACTTCGACAAGGAAGAAAAATCCGGTATGAAAGGCTCACTGGACTACCCTGAAAAAGGTCGACATGAATAGCCATAACTCAACCCTCGCCCCCCTTTCACTGCTCGCCGGGTTACTGCTGCTCACTGCCTGCAGCTTTCGCCCCGGCAACGTGGATACCGACACCCTGCGCGCCGAGGCGAGACACCATCACGAAACACAACTGACCGTCAGCGCCACCGTAATCAGCGACAGCGACGCCCGCGACATTTTTGGCGTCGCACTGGGAAACCATGGCATCCAGGCGGTCTGGATCGAAGTGGATAACCGCACCGACCAACAGCTGTATTACCTGCCCGTCACCACCGATCATCAGTATTTTTCTCCTCTGGAAGTGGCCAGGAAAGTGAAAGGCAAGTTCAACAGTAAGGGAGAGCAAGCCATCGACCGGATGTTCGTATCCCGTGCCATGCCTATCAATGTCCCTGAAGGTGAGCGTACCAGTGGCTTTGTTTTCACCAATCGTGACCTTGGGGTAAAGGTGATCAATGTGGACCTGCTGGGGGGCGGAAAAAGCTGGCAAACCTCTTTTCTGGTGGATGTGCCAGGCATCAAACTGGATGTTGAGAAAGTCAATTTCTCCGGCTTGTATGAAGCGCACGAATACCAGCAACTTGACCGTGAAGGCCTGCGCGAATGGTTAGCTGAGCAGCCCTGTTGTACCGCCAATGAAGACAGCAGCAACAGTGGCGACCCGGTGAACTTTGTCCTGGTCGGCAACAGTCAGCTATTGCTGAGTGCCATGGTTCAGCGTGGCTGGGACGTTACCGAGCGCATTCACGGCGGCTCCATCTGGAAAACCACCAAATCATTCCTGCTGGGTTCCAGCTACCGCTACTCGCCAGTGAGTTCGCTCTATACGCTGGGCCGGCCACAGGATCTGGCCTTGCAGAAAGCCCGCGGCAACATTCACCACCGTAACCACCTACGCCTGTGGCAGGCCCCTGTTCTGTGCGATGGCGAACCGGTGTGGCTTGGCCAGATCAGTCGGGACATTGGTGTGCGATTCACCTTCAAATCCCCAACCCTGACAACACACAAGATTGACCCGGATGTGGACGAAGCCCGGGATTACCTGCTCCAGGACATGATTTTCTCGCAACGCCTGGCCGAGTTCGGCTATGTCAGGAGCATGCCGCCCAAATCCATCGCGGAACCCGGCCACAATCTCACCGGAGACCCGTTTATCACCGACGGATTACGGCTGGTGATGTTCTTCCATAGTCCAATGACGCCCATGCACGAGGTAAAAGATCTGCGCTGGGAAATCGCGGACCGGGACCGCCGTGACTGGATAGAACAGACAAACGCCACTGAGCACTGACTTCCCCGCACCCACGGGGCATTGTCATAAAGACTTAATATGTATATACATTGACTATCTATTTGATAGCCAGCACAGTGTTTGCAAGTCACTGATAATCCAGCGACGATGCAGCCTGTTTCTCATGATGGTTTTCCATGTCCAAAGACAAGAGCAAGCCCAAGAAGAAAAACAGTCAACTCATCGTTCGCATTAACGACGAAGAGCGCCTGCGTTTTATCGAGCTCTGCGAAGAGCTGGACACCAGTGCGGCGCGGGAAGTCCGTCGTTTTATCCGTGACTTTATCAAGGCCGAGGAAACGAAATCTGGTCATTAGCCAGGTTCAGGCCGCTCAACTTGCGAATCATGGAGAGACATCATGTCCCAGAAGAAAAAGCTGAAAAAAGCCATCAAACAAAGCAAGGCCAAAATCAGCAAACACGAAAGCGTGCTGAAGAAACTGAAGAAGAAGCTCAAAAAGCTCTGATTCGGTCGACAAGAAGCGGTCCTCAGCCACCAGCAGGCTTGGGTCCGCGAGAAACAAAAAAGCCTCTTTTCAGAGGCTTTTTTGCATTCTAGCCAAGCCGCACAGGCAGCCTGGTACGGGAGGACTTACTTGCCAGCATCCAGCGCCTGGTAGTAATCCATCAGGATCTGAGCCACTTCCGGGCGAGAGAATTCCGGCGGCGGCGCAATGCCCTGCCCCAGCATCTCACGCACCTTGGTGCCAGACAGCAGAACAAAATCGTCCTTGGTGTGATCTGGCACATCACGCATCATCACAACGCGATCCAGCTTTTTGGAGTAAGCCGTGTGATCGGCTTCGAAGATCTTGATCTCCAGCGCGCCAGCCGGCACCTTCTCCTGGAAGATGGTTTGCGCATCGAATGCACCGTAGTAGTCACCCACACCGGCGTGGTCACGACCCACAATCAGATGGCTGCAGCCACAGTTCTGACGGAACACCGCGTGCAGTACCGCCTCACGAGGACCTGCGTAGAGCATGTCGAAACCATAGCCGGTGATCATCACGGTGTTGGGCGGGAAGTACACTTCCACCATTTTGCGGATGGAGGCATCACGCACGTCAGCCGGGATATCCCCCGCTTTCAGTTTGCCCAGCAGCATGTGAATCAGAATACCGTCCGCATTCAGTGCTTCCTGGGCCATGCGGCACAGTTCTTCGTGAGCACGGTGCATCGGGTTACGAGTCTGGAAGGCAACCACGTTGCTCCAGCCACGCTCGACAAACTCATTGCGGATAGAAACGGCAGTGCGGAAGGTATCCGGGAAATCATCGGCGAAGTAGGAGTAGTTCAACACCTGGATATCACCAGAAACGATGAAGTTCCCCGCGGCAAGGAAGTTGGCCACACCTGGATGCTGCTTGTCGGTGGTGGAAAACACCTGTTCGGCCACAGCTTCCAGTTCAGCATCGGAGGCTTCTTCGATGGCGGATACATCCATCACCGCAATCACCGGCTCGCCGTCCACGTTAGGATCGCGCAAGGCAATGCGCTTGGCGTCTTTGATGGCGCTCACGTCCTTCAGCATATTGACGATCGGCACCGGCCAGAACAGGCCATTGGCAGTAGTCAGGTTTTCCGCCACGGACAGCATATCCGCCTTGTTCATGTAGCCGGTCAGCGGGGTGAAATAGCCAGCCCCCATCATCACCGCATTCGCGGCAGCTGCCGAGCTAATCACCACCGAAGGCAGTGACTCCGCTTCCTTCTGCAAGGCAATGCGCGCAGCTTCATCGGCGACATACAGGGGGGTGAGTGCATCCGCGCCATGCGGCTTGACCAAAGCGACCATCATTTACTCCAAAGGCTTAATCAACGGGGTGTCCATATCGCGGCGCAGTATAACAAAGGATGGGGGCTGAGTGGCAGGCAGAAACTTGCCCCGGGAATCAGAGAGTTACCCTGCGGCACCATGACAACGCCTCCACAGGCAACAGGACCGGTAACTCCGCGAAGAACCAAAAAATACCCGGCACAGGCCGGGTAAAACGAGGAATGTTGTCGGGAAAGCTATGGAGCTCGGCTCCAGCCGCTTTCCTTGTCGGCGCACACCCAATCCCTGGAAGCTTCGAGAGACCCGACAAATCGGTAATGAAAACTGCCCGTTGCATCATGGCTATCACGGGTACTGGCCAACGATGGCGCGATGGCACCCCCCTCACAGGCCCAGCGGCCACCTTTGAGTTGATTGCAATGCTTCACGTAGAGCCGGTGCTCGCAGACATTACGGTAACGCACCGCAAAACGGTCACCCTCCCAATGTGAGTCTTCCACCTGAAGACACCAGTCTGGGGCCGCCCAGCATCCATCCCGGTCCGCCTGCACCGCCACTGCCGCAGCGGACACCATGCCGAACAACCCCAGACCCGCCAGTAGTCCCCTCATTGCCATATGGCTACCCCCTCTTTCACAGCACACACCGTTGCTAGCGAAACAGCATGACCACCAGCCCCCGCTGGTGGCGACGCAGGGAGAGTAATTTGGCCACAGGACTGCCGCATCCCCCATATGGGGTAGGAAAAAGGGATAGGTCCGCTTAAACGAACTTGGGACGCAGCAAAAAGAACCGGAAATTGCCGGCATCGTACGGGAAAACATCATGAAATCGACGTAATACGCCGTAGATCAGGGTTGATGCCGCGAATTAAACAATACGGGGCACCGGGTAAAGATTGTATCTTCACCAGGCCACCCCTGCGCCTTAAACGATAGGAGGTTCACCGGCCAAGGTCGGACCTTTTTCGATGTCGGAGGTGAACACCTCCAGGGACTGGGCCACTTCGCTGACTTCCTCGAAGCGGGCAATGTGGTAGAGGGCTTCACCTTCATTCACCAGCGGCAGGTTGTTGCGGCCCACCAGGATGCCGGCGGCGGGGGCGTGGATGGAGACATCATCGCCACCGAAGGGGCTGGAGATGCGACCGATGAGATCGCCTTTCTTGATCCAGGCACCCAGTGCCACCAGTGACAGGAAGACGCCATCGCGCTCGGCACGCACCCAGCTGGAGGAGCGGGCGATGTAGGGTTCGGCAGGCGGTTTGGTGCGGCGGATGCCGGTCATGCCCAGGTGCTGCATGATGTTGAGCACGCCTTTCACCCCGGCACGAATGCTGGCTTCGTCGAAGCGGAGCGCTTCACCGGCTTCGTAGGTGATGACCGGAATGCCCTGGGCTTCCGCCACTTCCCGAAGGGTCCCTTCCCCTAATACCGAGTTGATGACCACCGGTACACCGAAGGCGTTGGCCATGGCCGCGGTGTCATCGTTGGACAGGTCCGCTCGAATCTGCGGCAGGTTGGCGCGGTGAATGGCGCCGGTGTGCAGATCCACTGCGTGGGTGGCACGATCCAGCACCTGGCTCTTGAACTGCCAGGCCATACGTGCGCCCAGGCTACCGGTTTCAGAACCCGGGAAGCACCGGTTCAGATCGCGACGGTCTGGCAGATAACGGGTCTTGTGAATAAAACCGAATACATTCACCACCGGCACCGCCAACAGGGTGCCATTGATGCTTTTCAGGGCAGAGTGACGCAGCAACCGGCGGATAATCTCCACCCCATTCAGCTCGTCACCATGAATGGCAGCACTGACCATCAGTACCGGGCCGGGCTTGCGGCCATGAACAACATGGATCGGCACGTTAAGCGGCGTCTGGGTGTAAAGTTGTGCCAGTGGCAATTCCACCTTGGCCCGAGTGCCAGGCTGCACGGTAATGCCATCAATTTCAAAAGGCGCGTTTTTCGGTTCTTTTGGATTTTTCATTCTTGACTGATTACCTTGGAGATCACCCACAGGGCAAGGCCAGCTTTGGCATTGTCACGTCTCAAGCATCCATCGCCATGCAAGCATGGCTCCTACAGCAGGCATTAGCCTTTTGCGCCTTTGGTCTGGGTGCGATAGGGACGCGCATCTTTTTCGATGAACTGAATGATCATACCCGCCACATCTTTGTTGGTAGCGGTTTCGATACCCTCCAGCCCCGGCGAGGAGTTCACTTCCATCACCACCGGGCCGTGGTTCGAGCGCAGGATATCCACCCCCGCCACATTCAGACCCATGATCTTGGCGGCACGCACCGCCGTGGCCCGCTCTTCCGGGGTTATGCGGATCAGGCTGGCACTGCCTCCGCGGTGCAGGTTGGAACGGAACTCACCCGGTGCCGCCTGGCGTTTCATCGCCGCGATCACCTTGCCGCCCACCACGAAACAGCGAATGTCGGCACCACCGGCTTCCTTGATGTATTCCTGCACCATCACCGAGACGTTCAAGCCCATAAAGGCTTCGATCACTGACTCTGCCGCCTTGCGGGTTTCCGCCAGCACCACACCAATGCCCTGGGTACCTTCCAGCATCTTGATCACCAACGGTGCTCCACGCACCATGTTGATCAGATCAGGAATATCATCCGGGGAGTGGGCAAAGCCGGTGATGGGCAACCCCACACCTTTGCGCGACAACAGCTGCAGGGAACGCAGCTTGTCCCGGGAACGGGAGATAGCCACGGACTCATTCACCGGGAATACGCCCATCATCTCAAACTGGCGCAGCACCGCCGTACCGTATTGGGTAATGGACGCGCCGATACGGGGAATCACCGCATCAAACCCTTCCAGCACTTCGCCCTTGAAGTGAATTTCCGGTTTGTGCGCCACCATGCTCATGTAGCAACGCAAGGTATCGATCACGTGCATTTCGTGACCGGCCGCCTCGCCGGCTTCCACCAGGCGGCTAGTGGAATAGAGTCGCTTGTTTCTCGAAAGAATCGCAATTTTCATGGCAGCACTTTGGTTAATAAACGTATTAAGTTAAGGAGATCAGTGAGACGCCAGACCGTTACGGCCTGTCCTTGTCACCACCCAGCAGGAAGGACTCTGTGGGCTCGACCCTGATTTCTGTCATCGCGGTACGGCCCAGTAACATGCGGAACTTCATGGTTTCCCGGTCCGTCAGGGTGATTTCGATGGGCCAACGGCGTCCACCGAGATCAATCTCGGTGAGAATCACCGGCCGCTCTTCCTTGTGACCACCGGAATCCGTCACCACCCGGCGGTCCAGTACCGGGGCTTCACACACCGTCACCTGGGGCTGATCCTGAATGGGATGCAGGGAAAAACGCACCCATTCCGTGTCGTCCCGCGTGAAGGATTCGACTTCAAACGCATGAATGGCCGAGGTTCGCGCCCCGGTGTCCACCTTCATCTTGATGGCATCAATGCCCAGTTCCGGCAGACTGGCCCACTCGCGCCAGCCCACAGTGACTTTTCCCATCAGTCCCGTCCCAGCAATTCGATCTTGTAACCGTCCGGGTCTTCCACGAAGGCCAGCACCGTGGTGCCATGCTTCATGGGCCCGGGTTCACGGGTAATCTTGCCGCCCCGCTCGCGAATACGCTCACAAGCAGCGTACACGTCATCCACGGCCAGCGCGATATGGCCGTAACCGGTTCCCAGATCATAGCGGGACCGATCCCAGTTATGGGTGAGCTCCAGCACCGGGCCCTCGGCCTCCGGCTGGTAGCCGACAAAGACGTTGGTAAAACGGCCTTCCGGGTAATCCTTGCGGCGGATTTCGTGCATGCCCAGTACTTCGGTATAGAAAGCCACCGAGGCATCCACATCCCCCACACGCAGCATGGTATGCAGAATTCGCATGGTTCTTTGCTCCAGTTTGCGGTCCAGATTGCAGGCACCGGGAGCACCTACCCCATCAGGGGCGAATAGTGGTGTGGGCGGGGACAATTGACAATGAAAAACTCGTAAAGAGCGCAATTTTCTCCGTCAGGGCCAAGCTGCACAGCCATGACCCTAACGGAGGACGAATGGCAGGGATCAGGGCAGGAACAAGGAGCCCTGATCGTCCACCCAGCTTTGCGGGACCTTGCCCTCACGAATCCGCTGCGGGTGATCGCCAACGTCTACCCGGGCGACTTCCTGCCCACTGGCATAGTGAAAGACCGACATCTGGTCCGTGCCGCTCCAGGAAATATAGCAATGTTCGCCATCAGCGCTGGTGGTGACCCAGTAAGGCTTCTCCCCCACCCCGGTCTTGATGCGGTATTCAAACGTTTGCCGATCTACCAGGGCCACATAATCACTCATGGTTCCCGCCACACACAGCGTATCGCCGGCATCATTCATGGCAATGCCATGATGGGCCGAGTCGTTCAGGTAGCGCTCAATGGGCATGTCCGGGACCAGATTGGGCAGCGTTGCGAGACGGGTAATACGATCGTCCTGCATGTCATATTCGATAAAGCCATGAAGGAAAGAGAGCTGGAAGTAGAAATAGCGCTCATCCGGCGTGTGGGCCATGGGCCGAACAGCCGGACTAAGGTCCGGATACCCGGCTTCTTCCAGCTTCACTTTCATATCGATCTTTTTGAGGATCTCCAGCGTGTGGGCATCCACCACCTGAAAGACCCGTTCGCCCTTGAGCTTGATGGGGTCCCGGTCCAGCGGCAGGAACACATGACCAATACTGGCATGATAAAGCCGCTCGCCATCGTCGGAATATACGTTCTCATGGGGCGAGTTTCCTGACGGGAACTGGCCCACCTCTTCGCCGGTCTGCACATCCAGAATATGCACCACCTTCCCCGTAGAAGCGGATACCGCCACCTGCTGGCCATCCGGTGAAATGGCCATGTGGTCAGAACGATACCCTTCCACTTCAAAACGCCACGCGATCTTGCCGCTGGCAATGTCCAGCGCCACCACGTCCGCAAAACTGGGGCGGGACACAATCAGCAGTCGACCATCGTTGCTGCTGTACATGTCATCCACAAACTGGTGATGTCCCTCACCGATAAAGGTCTTGATGGCCTGAAAGAACAGCAACTCCACCGGATTCAGGTAAATCTCGGCAATGCGTTTGTTCTTGTCAGGGATCCCGTTGATGCGACCAAGCCGCTCGTGGCTTGCCACATCAATCACATCGATGGTGCCTTCCCAGTTGTTCCCCACAAAGATCACGTCACGTTCGCCGCTGGCCGCACTGCCACCGTTGTCACCCTCATCGTCCCACCAGTTCCACCAGCTGGCCGACGCTGGCAAGGGAAGTAAAAAAGCAACCATGACTATCAATGTGAAGGCGCTGTAGCGGCGACAGTGCCGGAGTGAGGTGAGCAACATGTCCTTGTCTCCCTTTACGGTGTTGTTGTTGTGATTAGTGCACAACCGTAAACGTATTTGCCGGCAGGGTTCAAAAGGCAAGCGTCAGGAATGTGGGAGCGCCCGCAGCACAAGCGGGACAAGGATCACTAAAGCGACGAAAGTGCCAGTCTATAACTGGCACTTTCGTCTAAGGTTTCCGTCATCCAGGCCACCGTCATGGCGGCCGTACAACCCGCCGGCTCAGGGAAGAAAGAGCGAGCCCTGGGCCTCGACCCAGGCGATCGGCACCCGCCCTTCACGAATCCGCTGGGGGTGGTCTCCCACATCGACCCGGGCCACTTCCTGCCCGCTGGCATAATGGAAAATGGACATCTGGTCGGTGCCACTCCAGGACACGTAGCAATGCTCGCCATCTTCACTGGTGGTGACCCAGTAGGGCTTTTCACCAATGCCGGTCTTGAGCGAGTACTCGAAGGTCTCCCGGTTTACCAGCGCCACATAGTCGCTCATGGTGCCGGCCACACACAGGGTGGTGTTGTCGGCGCTCAGCGCAATGCCGTGATGGGCAGAGTCGTTGACGTACACTTCCTGCGGCGTATCGGGGATCAGGTTGGGGAGCGACGCCACGCGGGTAATCCGGTCCTCTTCCATGTCGTACTCGATAAAGCCATGGAGAAATGACAGCTGGAAGTAGAAATACCGCTCGTCATGGGTATGGGCCATGGGCCGCACGGCCGGGCTCAGGTCGGCATACCCGGCCTCTTCCAGCTTGGTCTTGATGTCCAGCTTGCGCAGGATCTCGAACGTCTCGGCGTCCACCACCTGAAATACCCGCTCGCCCTTGAGCTTTTTCAGCGGATCACGGTCCAGCGGGGTAAACACATGACCAATGCTGGCGTGGTAAATCCGTTTTCCATCCTCGGAATACACATTCTCGTGGGGCGAATTCCCTGACGGAAACCGGCCGACCTCTTCCCCGGTCTGCACGTCGAGCACATGCACCACATTACCGGTGGAGGCCGACACAGCCACATGCTTGCCGTCCGGGGAGATGGCCATGTGATCGGAGCGATTGCCGTCAACCTCGAAGCGCCATTCGATCTCGCCACTGGCAATGTCCAGCGCCACCACATCAGCATAGCTGGGCCGGGAAACAATCAGCAGGCGACCATCGTTAGAGCTATACATGTCATCCACGTACTGGTGATGCCCCTCGCCAATAAATTGCTGAATGGCGATAAAGAACACCAGGTCCACCGGGTTCAGCACGATGGCAGCCTCGCGGGCCTGCTTGTCGGGAATCCCGTTGATCCGCCCCAGCCGCTCATGGGTGTCCCGATCGACCACATCGATCATGCCTTCCCAGTTGTTACCCACAAAAATCACATCACGGGAGGTTGGCGCCGGGGGAACAGGATCAGGTTCGGACGGGGTATTGGGGGTGGCCGTCGTGCCCGTGTCGGCAGGGGCCGTACTGTTCGGCGATGGCGCAGTACTGTCACTCTCTCCACCGCAACCGCTGATGACCAGAGCCAGAGTCGCAGCCAACAGAGCGCGACGATGCAAGGACGGCAGAAACATAACCGGATCTCCCCAGGGTCGAATGTTGTTATTGTCGATCCCCAGAGCCTAGTTGTGACCATGGTACAAATTAAAGGGCGTTTCCTTTGCGTTATGTAAATCGCAGGTTCAGCAAAATGACTCGCCAGAAACAAAAAACCGCCGCGGCCTCTCGGCCAGCGGCGGTTTCGCTCAGCGTTCGACGTTAGTCAATCAGCTCAGCTTGCGCCCGTTCTTGGCCGCAATGCGCAGACGCAGGGCGTTCAGCTTGATAAAGCCTTCCGCATCTTTCTGGTCATAGGCACCCGCATCGTCCTCGAACGTGGCGATGGAAGCATCGAACAGGCTGTCGTTGTCGGAGCGACGCCCCACCACGGTGGCATTGCCCTTGTAGAGCTTCATGCGTACTTCACCGTTGACGTGTTCCTGGGTCGCATCGATCAGCTTCTGCAGGGCCAGACGCTCCGGGCTCCACCAGTAACCGTTGTAGACCAGCTCGGCATACTTCGGCATCACGGAATCTTTCAGGTGCGCGGATTCACGATCCAGGGTCAGAGACTCAATGGCACGGTGCGCCGGCAGCATAATGGTGCCACCGGGGGTTTCGTAGCAGCCGCGGGACTTCATGCCCACGTAGCGGTTTTCCACGATATCCAGACGGCCAATACCATTGTCGCCACCCAGCTTGTTCAGCTTGGTCAGCACGTCGGCTGGGCTCAGACGCTCGCCGTCGATGGACACGATGTCGCCTTTCTCGAAACCCAGAGTAATGTAAGTAGGCTGGTCCGGGGCCGCTTCCGGGCTCACGCTCCAGCGCCACATGTCTTCTTCTGCTTCCCACCATGGGTCTTCCAGGTTGCCGCCCTCGTAGGAGATGTGCAGCAGGTTGGCATCCATGGAATACGGGGATTTCTTCTTCTTGCTGGAGAAATCCACCGGGATGTTGCGCTCTTCACAGTAGGCCATCAGTTTTTCGCGTGAGTTCAGATCCCACTCACGCCACGGGGCAATCACCTGGATGCCGGGGGCCAGCGCGTAGGCACCCAGCTCGAAACGCACCTGGTCATTCCCCTTGCCGGTCGCACCATGGGAAATGGCATCCGCCCCGGTTTCCTGGGCGATTTCCACCAACCGCTTGGCAATCAGCGGGCGGGCAATAGAGGTCCCCAGCAGGTACTCACCTTCATAGATGGTGTTGGCGCGGAACATGGGATAGACGTAATCACGGACGAATTCTTCGCGCAGGTCTTCAATGTAGATTTCCTTCACGCCCATGGCTTCTGCCTTGGCGCGGGCCGGCTCCACTTCCTCACCCTGGCCGATATCGGCGGTAAAGGTGACGACCTCACAGTCGTAGGTATCCTGCAGCCATTTAACGATAACCGAGGTATCCAGGCCGCCGGAATAAGCGAGCACTACCTTGTTGATCTTGGACATTGAAAGACTCCGCAAAAGGGTGGTCGTCAGCGCAGTCGCGGCCACCCGGTGAATCGAGGTCGCGTATTGTACCCGCCCGCCCGTGCCGACGTCACCTGTCGCCACCGCCGGGATTCCGGTAGCATAGCGACTTCCCGGCCAGGCCCAGCGCCTGAGCCGGGGCTTTTTGTCTGTTGGAGTCATCATGAGCGATCAGCACCCCAGCCTGGCGCTGCGGTTTCGGGGGTTTCTGCCGGTAGTCATCGACGTGGAAACCGGGGGATTCAATGCCAGTACCGATGCCTTGCTGGAAATCGCCGCCGTCCTGATTGATATGGACGCCCAGGGCTACCTGCGCCCCTCTACCCGCATCCAGTTCCATGTGGACCCGTTCCCCGGCGCCAATATCGAGCAGGCCGCTTTGGACTTTACCGGGATCGACCCCCACAACCCACTGCGCGGCGCGGTGAACGAAGAAACGGCCCTGAAAGGTGTGTTTGAACCAGTGCGAAAGGCAGTGAAAAAGCATGGTTGCAACCGCGCCGTGCTGGTCGGCCACAACAGCTTCTTTGATCTGGGCTTCATGAACGCCGCCGCCGAGCGCGCCGACATCAAGCGCAACCCGTTCCACCCCTTCTCGAGCTTCGATACGGCCGCGCTGGCCGGGCTGGTGTACGGCCAGACCGTTTTGGCCAAGGCCTGCGAAGCCGCCGGCATCCGTTTCAGCCAGCGAGAAGCCCACTCGGCCCTCTACGACGCTACCCGTACCGCAGAACTGTTCTGCTCCATGGTCAACCGCTTCCGCGATCTGGGCGGCTGGCCGCCCCCGCCCGCCGGCGAAATGCCGCCAACCCTGGCCAAGGCCCTGGATTGATTGGCGGTTTGCACGCTAACACGCTCCATGCATGCACGCTAAAACACCGCTAGCCTGACGCGAGTAAGCGTGCAGCACAAAAAAAGGGCGCCATTTCTGGCGCCCTTTTTTCTTTGTGCTGCGGCGATTTACAGCTTGTCAGCGTTGCCTGACAGGTACTCGGCAACCCCTTCCGGAGAAGCGTTCATGCCGGAGTCACCTTTCTGCCAGCCCGCCGGGCACACTTCACCGTGCTCTTCGTGGAACTGCAGCGCGTCAACCAGGCGAATCAGCTCTTCCATGTTACGACCCAGCGGCAGGTCGTTAACGATCTGGCTGCGTACCACGCCATTCTTGTCGATCAGGAAGGCACCACGGAACGCCATGCCACCTTCAGACTCCACGTCGTAGGACTGGGCAATGGTGTGGTTCATGTCAGCCGCCAGGGTGTATTTCACCGGCCCAATACCGCCTTCGTTGACCGGGGTGTTACGCCAGGCGTTGTGGGTGAAATGGCTGTCGATGGACACACCAACAACTTCTACACCACGCTCCTTGAAGGCATCCATGCGGTGATCCAGAGCGATCAGCTCGGACGGGCATACAAAGGTGAAATCCAGCGGGTAAAAGAATACCAGGCCGTATTTGCCCTTGATGGCTTCGGACAGAGTGAACGAATCAACGATGCTGCCATCGCCCAGTACAGCGGGAACAGTAAAATCGGGTGCGGGCTTACCAACCAGTACGGCCATTTTGCTTCTCCAGTTATGTCAACGTGACGGGCAGCATCATGCCACCCAAGGCTGCGCCCTATCATCGGGATTCCCGGCCGTCATGCAACCGGCTTTCTCGCTGAGAGCGCTCAATTGTTCAAATTACCGCCACTCAGCGACGGGTGCGGGCCCAGATAATACTGCCAGTGACCGCCAGAATGGCCAGCACCAACGCCGCCAGATCCATCAGCAACTGGCCGCCCAGACCCAAAATGCGGCCTGCGTGAAGGTCTTGAAGAAAGCGCTGCCAGTTGAGGGACTCCGGCACACTCTGGCGCAAAATTGCCTGCTCCAGATCCTGCGGCAGACGGCGGAGCGCCACTGCCTGCCATGGCCCAGAATACGGTGCACTGGTCAGTTGATTAACATCAAATCGCAGCAGCCCCTCCGGGCGCTTGAGTATCAGCCCGGCATCACTGCGGCCCAGCTGTTCATAGTCTGGCAGCCCATAGGCGGGCCCGATACGTTCCACCAGCTGGTAACCCTCGGCCACCAGCAATAACTCGTCCGCGCAGCCAGCCACGATCAGTGGCGGCACCTGCACCACCCCTTTCAAGGGGCCCTTGCAGTAAAACGCATTCGTCTCGTTGATAAACAGGCGCTCTTCCAGCTGGGCATACCAGTTGCCTTCCAGCGAGACACCACGGAGCGAATCAGGTAATACCGCCCCATACCAGCGAGCCAGAGCAGGGGGTAACGGACGCGAGGCCCAGGACAACGATTCGATGTGATTGAGCAACACACCGGTCACAGACAACACCAGCACAGGAATGGCCACCGCCAGCCCCAGCCAACGATGCCAGCGCCGCCATTGGCGGGTCGGTTTTCGGGTCCCCATGGACATCCCCTGACAACAACGCAGATCGGTTAGGGCAGCTGCTGGTCCAACCACAAGGCAAGCCGTGCGGCCCGCTGCAACGCCCTGACAGACAAGGTGGCACCGGTAATGTTATCGATATTGCGGTCCAGCTTGCCGCGATTCAGCTGTGCCTGATCAAACTGCCGGGTAAAAAACGGATGGCGAACTTCCCAGCCGCGGGACTCCCGATAGATCAGCACACTCAACTGGGCAATCTTACCGTCTTTGACGCTGATACCAAGGGTTATGGGATGGTCCTTGCCGATCACATTGATCACCCATGCGGATTTTCCGTCAGCCCGCCAGTAACGCTGACGAAAGCCGGGATCTTCACCGGACAGGGCAAGGGCGGCCTTGCGCTGGGTTTCATCAAGCCACAGCATGGCCGGCGGTGGCACCGTCACAAACTGCTGGGCCATATAGTCCGGCACGGACAGATAGACATCTTCCGCCCCTGCCGGAGAAAACAGACACAACAGCAGGGCAAGCCCTGCTGTGTGTTTCATCAGCCGATTACGCAAGGATCAGAAGCTCCAGCCAATGCCGAGGCTGATGTTGTCGTCAGCATCGTTGTCCTTGCCGTCGGTGTCGTAGTGCACATCGGTGTAGTCCGCTTTCAACACGACCCGTGGCATGATCCAGTAGTTCACGCCAGCGGTGCTGTCGGTACGCTCGGTGTTTTCCAGATCCGCCCCACCATCATTCCAGTCCAGCTCGGTGTGACGGGCAAATACGCCGAATTTTTCAGTCAGCTTGTAGGAAATTTCACCCATCAAACCGCTTTGCTCCTCGGCCGCTTCAACCCCGATGGCATCATCAAATTCCCACTGGGCATGTTGAACGGTAAAGGTGGCTGCACCCAGGGTATATCGGGCGTGTGCCTCAATCAGTACCCCTGCCACGGAATCAAACCCGGGCTCGGCCTGGAAAACGTCCTGCTGGTACTGAACGGTAGCAGCCACATCCAGGCCTGGCAGGCCGGCATAACGTACACGGCCGGTTACCGCGCCCTTGTTGCCATTCGCCTCAGCGACCTTCTGGCGACCACTGCGAATCTTGTTGGGCGTGCCACCGGTGGTGAACATATTCAGCCCGGAGTGCCCGGCGATATCATAAGTCAGGCCCGCGCCCAGATCCTGTGAAAACATGGCACCCGCTTCCCACCAGGTGGCCGGGATAATTTTGCTTTCCAGATTGTTGCGCTCAACGCCGTAGAACGTATCCGGCTCGTGAGTTTCGTTCAGAATCCCCACCGGTACCAGGAATTGCCCCAGTGTCAGCTTGGTATTGGCCGTCGTATCAATCTGGATATAAGCCTGTTCCAGCTCCACTTCACCGGGTTTACCCTCACCGGCCAAGCTGTGCTCCAGCTCGAATTCGGAGAAGAAACGTACCTTGTCGCTGTAATCGTAGCCAAAGAAGAGTACGAAACGGTGTGCATCGATCTGGTCGTCTTTGTCCCGCTCCAGATAATTGTTGTAATGGATCTCGCCGTAACCCCCAATGCTCAGCTTGTCGAGCGGGCTGGCTGAAGAACCATTCTCTTTCAGCGACTCAACTTCCTGGGCAAGAATATCAATCTGCTTTTGCAGGTCTTCAACGGATTGTGCAGCAAACGCAGGCACAGAAGTGGCGGCGACAGCCATCGCCAGCATGGAACGCTTCAACATGAATTTCTCCCTTCCTGATAGGTAATGCCAATCAAAGCGAAAGGGAATTTATATGGATGGGAAATAAAATTGAAACGTATTCTTGATACGATTTTTGTAGCGAAACATAAAAAAACCCGGTTCAACCGGGTTTTTTTATGCTGAATAAAATTCGACGAAAAATGTTAAATTTTCACGAATAAAATTCAGAATTCCGTTCAGAATTTAGCCGAATGCTATTCGGCGCCTTCTCCGTCTACTACTGCGCCATCAACCATCTCTTTGAGCTGACCGGAACGGTACATATCCATGATGATGTCGCAGCCACCGACCAGCTCGCCCTGCACCCACAGCTGAGGGTAGGTCGGCCAGTTGGCATACTCTTTCAGGGTCTGGCGAATTTCCGGTGCCTCAAGAATATTCACATAGGCAAACGGCTTGCCCACGGCAGTCATGGCTTCCACCACCTGGGCAGAAAAACCGCACTGGGGAAATTGCGGGGTACCCTTCATGTAGAGGATTACCGGGTTCTTGCCGATCTGGTCTTTGATGACCTCTAACACATCCATTACTTCACCTGTATTCGTTGAAAGCCGTTGCCTGCGCCAGGTCTGGCGCCGTGTGAAGGCATTGTATCACTCTTGCCACCCATAGCCGCCACCACCGGGGGAGGCGATAAGCAACCGGTCGCCGGTTTTTGCCTGACCCTCATACTTGGGGGGCAAAGACTGATTATTCAAGCGGTTTTCCCCGGCCAGACCGGGCTGACCGCCAGCCAACCCCCAGGGGGCTCGCAGGCGTCGCTCAGTAAGCAGGGTAAAGCTGGCCGAACCGAGAAACTCCAGTTCCCGGACAATCCCGTCACCTCCAGGGTAGCGGCCGGCCCCGCCACTGCCACGGCGCAAGCCATAACGACGCACACGTAACGGATAATGACTTTCCAGGCTCTCAATGGGCGTGTTGAGGGTATTGGTCATATGACTGTGCACCGCCGACAGACCTGCCCCGGTCAGGTGTGCTCCGGTGCCACCGGCCATGGTTTCGTAATAATCCCAACCTTGTTCACCCGCCGCCCCCATGGCCACATTATTCATGGTGCCCTGACTGGCCGCCGGGATCGCCTGCGGAGCGGCCTGGGCCAGCGCCCCCAGCACGACATCCACCACTCGCGAGCTGGTTTCCACATTGCCCGCCGCCACGGCGGCCGGGCGCCGGGCATTCAGCAAAGAGCCTTTCGGGGCCGACAGGGTAATGGGGCGGAACAACCCGTCACAGGCAGGCACATCGTTATCCATCAGACAGCGAAAACAGTAGTACGCGGCGGCGGCGGCCACGGATAACGGGCAGTTGATGTTGCCCGCCACTTGATCGTCCGTACCTGCAAAATCGAGCGCCGCATTCTCCCCCTGAATGGTGAGCGACACGGCAATGCGAATGTCCTGTTGCCCCTGACCATCATCGTCCATCCAGTCTTCGAACCGGTACACCCCATCCGGCAGTTCCGCTATGCGCGCCCGCGCCCGACGCTCGCCGTAGGCATTGAGTGCATCGAAGGACTGGGCCAGAGACGCGCCCCCCGCTCCGGCCAGTTCAGCGAGACGCCGGGCGCCCGCCTCACAGGCACTGGCCTGAGCGGCAAAGTCGGCAAACCGGGCATTCCCTACCGGCAGCGCGCCCGCCTCATCCAGGCCTGCCAATCGCCGACATAACGACACCTGCCATTGCCCCTGCTGTTTGAGCAAGGTGGGCGCGATCACAATGCCTTCTTGTTCAAGGTGGGTCGACACCGGCATGGAACCGGGGCTATGCGCCCCAATATTGGCGTGGTGGGCACGGGTCACGGCAAAGCCCAGCAAGGCCTCCTCTACCAACACCGGCGACACGACCGTCACATCCGGTAAATGCGTGCCCCCCAGATACGGGTCATTCACCACCAGCAGGTCCCCTGCCCGCCAGTCTCGCCCCCGCACCAGATCTGCCATGGCATAGGCCATGGACCCCAGATGCACGGGGATATGGGCCGCCTGGGCACACAGACGCCCCTCGGCATCAAAAATGGCACAGGAGAAATCGAGCCGGTCCTTGATATTGGGCGACAGGGCACTCAGCCGCAGCACCGCCCCCATTTCGTCACAGATCCCGGACAGGCGATTGGCGAAGATGCTGAGCTGGATAGAATTCATAAAGGCAATGAACAGTGAACAGTTAATAGTTAACAGCTAAAAAACCGTGCCGAATCGGGCCGGCCACAGCCTACCCTCATTCGCTGTTCACTGTTAACTATTAACTGTTCACTAAAATGTGCGCTATTATCGGGGGTTCCCGGCAGCTAATAGCTGCCGTTTTTTGTTTCGGTCGCCCCGAAACAGACGAATTTGCGTTAACGAGTCAGGGTAATGAGTCATCAATATTTGATTCCCACCTACGCACGGCAGCCTGTGGCGTTTGTGCGCGGTGAAGGGGTGTGGCTGTTCGATGAGAACGGTGACAAGTACATGGATGCCATCTCCGGCATCGGGGTCTGCAATCTGGGACACTGCCACCCGGCGGTGAGCCGAACGCTGGCCGAGCAGGCCGGGCAGTTGATGCACACCTCCAATCTGTACCGTATTCCCGCCCAGGAATCCCTGGCTCAGCGTCTGTGTGAGCTGAGCGGCATGCAGAGCGTGTTTTTCTCCAATTCCGGGGCGGAAGCCAACGAGGCCGCCATCAAGATTGCGCGCCTGTATGGCAACCGCAAAGGCATTACCAAGCCCGTGGTAGCCGTGATGGAAGGCAGCTTCCATGGCCGTACCATGGCCACCTTGTCGGCCACCGCCAATGCCAAGGTGCAGGAGGGCTTCGGTCCGCTGGTAGAAGGCTTTATCCGGGTACCCTTCAATGATCCGGATGCGGTTGCAGCGCTGGCCGGCAACCCGGATGTGGTGGCGGTACTGGCTGAGCCGGTGCAGGGTGAGGGTGGCATCAATATCCCGGATGCTGGCTACCTCACCGCTCTGCGTCAGCTCTGTGACCAGAATGACTGGCTACTGATGCTGGACGAAATCCAGACCGGCAACGGTCGGACCGGGCATTACTTTGCCTGTATTGGCGAAGATGTGGTGCCGGATGTTCTGACCACAGCCAAGGGTCTGGGCAACGGCTTCCCCATCGGCGCCTGTCTGGTCGCTGGCAAGGCTGAAGGCGTATTTGGTCCGGGCAACCACGGCAGTACCTATGGCGGCAACCCGCTGGGCTGCGCCGCGGCCCTGACGGTGGTCAACACCCTCACCGACGATGTGGTCGACAGCGTCAACGACAAGGGCGCCTGGCTCAAGCAGGCCTTCGAGACCTCACTGGCAGATCTGGCCATGGTGACGGGCGTTCGCCAGAAGGGCCTGATGCTGGCCATCCAGCTCGATCGGCCCTGCGCGGAGCTGGTTAACCTGGCGCGTGAAGCCGGCCTGCTGATCAATGTGACCGCCGGCTCCGTGGTCCGGTTGCTGCCGCCCCTGGTGATCAACCAACAAGAGATGCAAACCCTGGTGGACGGCCTGAGCGCCGTAATTCGCCATTTTGCCGCTGCCCAGGAGGTCGCATGACTCGCCACTTCCTGACCCTCAACGACCTGACCTCCGACGAACTGGGTTACCTGATCCAACGCGCCATTGAGCTGAAAACCATGCAGCGCAACGGCCAGCGTCACGAACCGCTGCAGGGCAAGACCCTGGGCATGATCTTCGAGAAGTCTTCCACCCGCACCCGGGTGTCGTTCGAAGTGGCCATGACCCAGTTCGGCGGCGCCAGCATTTTCCTGTCGCCCCGTGATACCCAGCTGGGCCGCGGCGAGCCGATCGAAGACTCTGCCCGGGTACTGTCACGCATGGTCGATGCGGTGATGATCCGCACCTTTGATCATGCCACGGTGGAAACCTTTGCCGCGCATTCTGCGGTGCCGGTCATCAATGCGCTGACCGACGATTTCCACCCTTGTCAGCTGCTGGCCGACATGCAGACCTTCGTGGAGCATCGCGGCAGCATTCAGGGCAAGAAAGTGGTCTGGGTCGGCGACGGCAACAACATGTGTGCCAGTTATATCAATGCGGCCAACCGCTTCGACTTTGAACTGGTGATCAGCAGCCCATCAGGATTTACCCCCAGCGAAACACTGATGAGCCGCTACCCGGAACGGGTCAGCCTGCAGGCGGATGTACGCGAAGCGGTGAAGGGGGCCCATCTGGTGGTGACCGACGTGTGGGCCTCCATGGGACAGGAAGACGAGCAGGAAAGCCGTCTGAATGCCTTTGAAGGCTATCAGGTGACTCCGGAACTGATGGACCTGGCCGATGCCGACGCCCTGTTCATGCACTGCCTGCCTGCCCACCGCGGCGAGGAAGTCAGCCACGAGATGATGGACGACCCCCGTGCCGTGGTCTGGGATGAAGCCGAAAACCGTCTGCATGCCCAGAAGGCGCTGCTGGAATTCCTGCTGACCGGGCAGCATTGAGCCAACCCTCTGCATAACCTGCATGGCGGGAACATGCCGCCCGACAGGCTGATGAAGCGTGGAGCCCACGACCATGAACAAGGCGTTGCTGAGTATTGAAAACCTGGCCTGTGGTTACCATCAACAGGCCGTGGTGAAAGATCTCAGTCTGTCACTGGCGGCAGGCGAAATTGCCTGTCTGTTGGGCCCCAGCGGTTGCGGCAAGACCACTACGCTACGTGCCATTGCTGGCCTGGAACCCGTCACCGATGGCAGCATTCGTATCGGTGAGCGCACTGTTTCCAGCCGCCAGCAACAACTGCCCCCGGAACAGCGCGGACTCGGCATGGTCTTTCAGGAACATGCCCTGTTTCCCCATCTCACCGTTGCCGACAACGTCGCCTTCGGTCTTCGCAAGCTACCCACCGGACAGCGGGATCAACGGGTCAAGGAGTGCCTGGCTCGGGTTCGACTGGCCGGCATGGAAGCGCGTTACCCCCACGAATTATCCGGCGGGCAACAACAGCGGGTAGCACTGGCCAGAGCACTGGCCCCTCGCCCGGCCCTGCTGTTGCTCGACGAACCCTTTGCCAGCCTGGATCTGGATTTGCGTCGCCAGCTGGCGCGAGAGCTGGGGGACATTCTGCGCGAGGAAAACGTCACAGCCTTGATGGTCACTCACGACCAGGAGGAAGCGTTTGCGCTTGCCGACAAGGTCGGCGTCATGAACCACGGCGAGCTGGAACAATGGGATACCCCGTATAATATCTACCACGCTCCTGCGACCCGGTTTGTAGCCGAGTTTGCCGGCTACGGTGCCTTCCTCCGTGGCGAAGTCACCACTGCCCACAGCGTACTCACCAGTCTCGGCGAAGTCTCTGGCCGACGTCAGGATACCCTGACACCTGGCACCGCCGTGGACGTCTTGCTTCGTCCCGAAGACCTGGTCGCCGACGAAACGGCCACCCTCGCCCTGCCGGTGACCCGACGCCAATTCACCGGCGCCACCATCCTCTACCACCTGCGCATCAGCGCCAATGAGACCCTGCTCTGCCAGACCGATAGCCACATCAACGTGCTGGAAGGCGATGCCCTGCATGTCAGGCTTGGGACCAAGCATTTGGTCACTTTTTTAGTTAACAGTGAATAGTTAACA
>Ga0208203_1000215_pt1 | contig 27849 bp, 28 predicted proteins | sample DeeseametaMP2914_FD_184167 | JGI IMG/M metagenome (GOLD analysis project Ga0208203, IMG submission 184167) | Marine microbial communities from the Deep Atlantic Ocean - MP2914 (SPAdes) | ecosystem: Environmental > Aquatic > Marine > Oceanic | place: West of Santa Cruz de la Palma, Atlantic Ocean...
CACAAGAAGCGATGAAGAAGGCGAGAAAAAGAATCGGGTATAGTTTTTTCATAAATTTTTCCACGTTTTGATCTAACTCCTTCGGCTCATCGGTATAGGAGAGGAAAATCTTTAAGTTTTGAGAGGATATTCTTTCCCTCTAGGGGAGAGTGAGGTGCCCCGTTAAAATAGATAAAGCATTGTAATTATTTAAAAGCACGAGGAGATTCACCGTGGCAACTCAGTGGTATTATGTCCAAGGAAATGAGAGAGTAGGACCTGTAGAAGAGGTAGAGTTAAAAGAGCTCTATGATTCTGGCACTCTCAATGAAGACTCTTATGTATGGAAGAAGGGCTTTGATAATTGGGCCCATCTTAAAGATGTAGACGAGTTAAGTGCGATCCTAGCGCCATCAAGTGCTCCCGCTTTTGAAATTGAAGACAATGACGATGTGGATGAAATTCCAGTAATGGGTGGTTCCTTTGAAGGGCCAGCAGCTGTGGAAGAACCTCTATTTGATCTTTCAAGTATTGGACAAAATGAAAAAGTTTTCAGCATTAAAGTCGGCTATGATCGCGGTGGTCAAGAAACTGAGTATGGTCCTTTTTCACTCAATCAGCTTGGAAGGGCGTTTACTGAACAAAGAATCAATGAGAAGACATTTATTTTTACGCCAGGTATGTCAACGTGGGTTTTATTAGGTGACTTTGAGCGTTTTGATGAAATCGCCGGAGGACTTCCTCCACAGATTACACCCGAAGATAGGCGTATTAATGTGAGGAAGCCATTTGTGGCCCGCCTTTTCTTTCACGATAATTCACAAGTCTATGAAGGGGTTTGCCGAGATATTTCCGTTGGTGGTCTGCAAATTCTTGTTTCAGACTTTCCCTGTGAGATTGGTGACAATGTTTCCATGAATGTGCATCCTGATAATAGTAATTATCATTTTACGGCATCAGGAAGAGTTGTCAGAAAATTAGAGGGCAATGCTGGGTTTAGCCTGCGCTTTGATGGATTGAATCAAGAGGCGCAAGAAGCTATTCAAAACTATATTAATGAATATTGAAAAAATCGATGAATCATCATTAGGAGAGAAGGGAGATATTCTCGTCTCTTCTTTAAGGGTCAAGGTTGAGAATAATTCTATTCGCTACGGGCGGCGCTATTGCACCGATGAAGAGGCGACTTGGCGCCTCTTCTTTTTTCACGACATTGGTGAACACTCTAACCGCTATGAAAATGTCTTTATTGAGCTCTTAGAGAGCTTTAGGGCTTTAGGAGCTCCCGCTTTTGAAATTGTCACTTTTGACTTTAAGGGACATGGAAAGAGCTCAGGAACACGCGGTCATATTGATTCAGTCGACGACTTATGCCTCGATTCTTTAATCTTTTTAAATGAGGAAGGTAAGAAAGAGTTACCGACGGTTATTATGGGCCTAGGTCTTGGTGCCATTGTTTCGCTTAAGATCTATCATCACTATTTTTCAAAACTTCAGTCAGACTTAAGCGGGCTTATTCTCATTAATCCCGCTTTGAAGTTACACTGGAAAATCCCCTCTCTCTTTGAAGGAGTAGCGCGTGGGGGAAGCCTCCTCATGTCTAAATTAAGACTCCCCTTTCATCTGGCAGGGGAGCTCTTTGCTGGTGATACTCTCATTGCAGAGGAATTTGATAGTGATCCGCTCGTGAATCATTCCATCTCCCTTGGGAGCCTCTTTGAATTGCAGCATAACGCTAGTTTAATGAGAACATCTGCTTATTACTTAGATATTCCCGTCTTTATGGGGATATCAGAAAAGGGGAAGCTCTATTCTTCTCGTATCGCTGAACTTTTCGCTAAGGGCATTGTTAATTGTAAAGTTGAGTCCTTTACTCAGGCAGATCATGATCTCTTTCATCACTTTGATTGTGAAAATCTCTTCAATAGTGTCTATAATTGGTTAGAAGACAATAAATTCTTTCAAAAGGCATAAGGCATGAGCAGGTCATCTCTCGTAATTAAAATACTCCTCTTTATTTTGGCGTTTGGCTGTACAACGTTGAATAAGAATATGACGAAGAAGGGGACCTATACGATAGGTGGCGGTGTCTACCAGAATCAGCGCTGGGATGACGATTTAGTCTTTGATCGTGTTTCCTGGTTTAAAGAGTTAACTCTTTCCTTTGATCTCTTTTATACGAAAGTGGAAAAGGATAGTCCCTTCTATCAATGGTTCTCTGATGATGAGAAAAGGCTCGTTGAGCAGTGTCTAGAAAATTACGTGGTCCTCACTTATGCTTGGGACCCAATGCAAATATCAAGAGAAGGCTTCTTTGCAGAGGTTCTTAAACAAGGTTACGAAAGGCTCTCTATCCCCAATTTCCATCAGAATGTAAAAATGCATCCCAACTTCGCCAGAATCAACGTCTATCTTTATAAAACAAACTTAATTTGTCGCCGAAAACTCGGAGGAGATCCCCTCATCGTAAGTTTTCCGGGGTTTAAGTCGGTTAAATTATAGAGTAAAGAATTTTCTCAATCTTTAAAGGCATTAATCCGATAAGACTATCGGAGAACGTAAAGTTATGGCCGAACAAAAAGAACGATTTGGAAGATACCTGATTTTAGATCACCTCGTTGATGGGGGGATGGCAAAAATTTGTCGTGCACGATTCCTCGGGGAGCAAGCCGATAAAGTCGTGGCGATCAAAATGATCCAGCCTCAGTACTCTTCAGATGAATCTTTTAAAACCATGTTTATGGATGAAATTAAGGTAACCTTTGGGCTCCTCCATCCTAATATTGTTCAGACCTATGACTATGGACTACAAAAAGATCAGCTCTTTGTGGCCATGGAGTATTGTGACGGAAGAAACCTCAAAGAGTATCTTGATCGTCTTCGTCAAAAGAAATTTGTTTTCCCTGTGGAAATCAGTGTCTATATCATTTCTCAAGTGTGTCAGGGGCTTCATTACTCTCACACCTTTACTGATAAATTAACAGGGAAAGCCGCGAATATTATTCACCGAGATATTTCACCTCATAACATTATGTTGACTTATGACGGTGCAGTTAAAGTTATCGACTTTGGTATTGCAAAGGCGAATACAAACTCTGAAGCGACACAAGCAGGAACGATAAAAGGAAAGCTGAGCTATCTGGCCCCAGAATATCTCGATGGTCTCAATCTTGATGCACGCTACGATATGTTTGCCGTAGGAATAACTCTATGGGAAATGCTCTGTAGTAGAAAACTTTTTAAAGCAGCGAATGATTTAGCGGTTCTTAAAAAGATTCAAGAATGTAAAATTCCACCACCATCAAAAATTAATCCCAATGTGCCTAAGGAACTCGATGATATCGTTCTTAGGGCCTTAAGAAAGGATAGAAATAAGCGTTTTGAGAACATGGACCAATTTAATCGGGCCCTTATTAAGTTTCTCTACGCCAATTATCCCGACTTTAATTCATCAGACCTCTCTTACTTTGCTAAGGAACTCTTTAAAGAGGAAATTAAGAAAGATAGAGAAAAGCTGTTTGAGTTTGGGAAGATCGATATTAAACCTTATATTGATGACTGGAAGAATGAACAAGAAGGAGGAGCTGCTCGTTCAACGGAACCCGCTTCTGAACCTTCCTCGGATAATACAGCTTCACGTAAGTCAGAACAAGTTCTTGATTTTGGATTTGAAGAAGATCAACCAACAAAGACAAGTCTCAAAGAACATCGTAAAAAAGCGAGAGAGAGTGGGAACGCCAAATCTAAGCGTGTAAAAGCGATTGATGGCGATAATATGGGGATTACGGCGCCCCCTCCAAAGAAGAAAGCGCCCATGCCCTCTCGTGATTCAGGTACAAGAACACGTACGCGTTCAAGTAAACGGGGCCGTGGCACGACAACTAAGACTGGTATGATTGAGGCTGGCGAACTCAAAAAGAACAACTTTAAGAAAATTATCCTTATGGTTGGTGTTCTTGCGGGTGTCGCCTATTTTGGACGAAATGATCTTCCGGTTTTAAAACAGTATATAGGTGATCGCGCTCCAGCTTCGAGTACTCCTGTGGCCAAACCTATCATACCTGAAAGTCAGAAAGATCAATCTGAAATGATTGCCAATAGGTTAAAAAATGGAATTCGTATTCCTAATTATGATGCCCAAATTCATAAAGTCTTTATTAATGGCGAAGAAGTTAAACCGGACTTTCTAAAGAAAATAGATATTAAAACAAAGAAGGAAGTTTTTCTTCGAGTTGAAAAACCAGGTTATAGACCTTTTACGGAAAAGATTATCGTCCCTCCAGGAAAGACTGTAACCATTAAGATTCCGCCAATGCCTGCAGAATCCTTTGGATTTCTCTACCTCTCGAGAGGATGTAAGATGTACGGATCCCTTTCCTTTGAACTGTATGGTGAAAAGCGAACAGAAAAGGTTCCGATGTCTTCGCCCATTGGGATTTCATTTCCTATTCAGGGAGATGGTCGATATCCCGCTAATGACAAGGGAATGGCACAATATACGGTTTATTTTAAGAAGATTAATGAATCTATTGAAAGGAAAATTAGCTTCTCCTTTAAAGAGGAAGGCCAACGAATCGACCTTTGCCAGCTCTAATCCTCTCTCTTTTGCTTAAAGATATTATTCTTGCGCATGTTTATAAGCCGCATGATTTCTGCGGCTGTTTCCTCTAGCGCCTTATCTGTGACATTAAAGACGGGCCAGCGCTTATTTTCTTTAAAGATGCTATTGGCCCACTCAAGTTCTTCAATGACCTTGGATTCATCTGCATAGTCACCTGTGAGGTTGGCAGCACCTAAGCGAGAGAGTCTATTTGTTCTGATTTGCTTAAGGGCCTCTGGATCGATTGTCAGGGCAAAAATCTTTCTTTGATCAATGATAAAGAGTTCATCTGGTAACTTGGTTCCTAGGACAAGGGGAACATTCATCACCTTTAAGCCGTGAAGACTTAGGTAAAGTGAAAGGGGAGTTTTAGAGGTTCTTGAGATCCCTACAAGAACAACATCTGCTAAGTGAAGAGAGCGAAGATTTCGTCCATCATCATGATTGAGGGTGAATTCCATCGCCTCAACTCTTTTATAGTAGTCATCGTTAACCTGGTGAAGGAGTCCCGGTTCGTTGGTTGGCTCTTGATCAAAGTAGTTACTAAATGTTGTAAGGGCTGGGCCTAGGACATCAAGAGTTCTCACATGCTTTGTTCTTGCGACGTCAGCAATATATTCTCTGAGTTTTGCATCCACTAAAGTATAAATCACCAAGTCATGGTGAACAGCGGCTTCAGAGAAAATGGCATCGATTTGCTCAAAGGTCCTCACTGATTTGTAACGAGTGAAGTAAACATCCCTCCCTTTGAATTGAGTCATGACAGCACGGCTGATGGCCGTTGCGGTCTCTCCCGTTCCATCCGAAATGATAACGATTTTTAGGCGTTTTCTCTTATCCATGATTGAGGTCCTTCAAGAAGGTAAGGGTATCTGACATAATTGACTCTTCTTGATTGAGAGGGTGGTAGGTTATCTTAGGTGTCGTTTTCTTAAAAAAAGTTTTTTGGGACTTCGCTAAGCGGCGCGTGTTGATATAAATACGCTCTCCAAGCTCTTCTTTACTAAGGTCCCCTTGAAGATATTGGATAGTTTCTTTATATCCAATGCTTTGAAGCGGCTTGAGTTCTGGTGAAAAACCTTGATTGAGAATCTCTTGAACCTCTTCAATGAGTCCCGCATCAATCATTTTGTATGCACGCTTTCGCATAATTTCCCAATGAAAGTCTTTAGGGAGGTCCAGATAAATATGATGAAGAACCCAGGCTTCTTTTTGAAGTTTCGAAAAGTCGTAAGGACCACTCTCTTCCATTCTTTGACGCTCTTCGCTTAAAGGACGATTGTGAGTGTATGAAAATTCGAGTGCCCTAAGTGTTCGATAGCGGTCATTTTCATGAATTTTTTCATAGGAGAGAGGATCTCTTTTTCTTAACTCGTCTCTTAGAAAATGCCATCCCTTTTCTTTTTCGAGTTGGCTTATCTCTTCTCTAACTTGCAAGTCGATTTCACCACTTTCATACATTCCCTTGAGAAGTGCTCTAATATAAAAGGCAGAGCCACCAACAATGATGGGAACCTTCTGAGAGCGGTGAAGATTTTCGATGGCCTCAAGAGCTTGCGCCACATAGTCGCTTGCATTATAGGGTTCGCTAAGATGTCCGCAATTGATAAGATGATGGGGGATAAGCGTAAGCTCCTCGGGTGTAGGTTTTGCCGTCCCAATATTGAGCTCCGGATAAAAGAGGAGGGAGTCACCGTTAATGATTTCTCCACTTATGAGAGAGGCGAGCTTAAGCGCTGTTGCAGTCTTTCCTGTTGCGGTAGCCCCTGATATTAAAATGAGCGGACGTTTCATTGAGAAGAATTCCCCTGTGAATGACTCTTGAAATTTCTTTGGGCAAAAGCCTCATCTAGAGAAAGACAATATTCATCTTTTCTTTGGGGAATAGCTTCATCAAGTCTCGTGATAAAATTCTGACTGACAAAGAGCTCTGAAAAAGAATGACTTTGACCTGTAATCCAGTGGCAAAGGACTTGGGCCAATTTCTCAATCTGAATAAAACCATTATAAATTTGATGATAGCCGCGAAGGACCAAAGTCTCTTCTTGCTGATCACTTAAGAACTCGCATTGAAGACCAGCGCTTTCGAGCTTTTCAAGAAGCTCTGATCGAGTCATAGAAGAGGAGCTGAACTCGATCGGTTCACAGATCATCAGAGGAATAAAATCACTATCCTGATTGAACGAAGTCTCGCTGAGATGGGTGAGGATCGTTTTCATCATTCGAGACTTAGAAACGAGGTGAGAGCCAATAATTTGGTAATCACTTTCATGATGAGGAGCTTGAGAGATAATTCTTTGAGGTTGAAAGTTATCCTTTGAGCGTGGGGCTGGTGCGAAGAGTTCGGCATTCTCTGTGAGCGAGCTCTCTGAAGAGGGGGGATTAAAATCCCTCTCTGGGCGAGGAATAAAACTTTCTTGGATCTCTCCAGCATTGCTTTTTAGGCGGAGCTTCTTGATTTCAGAAGAGAGGAGGGCCGTTAAAACAGAGAGCTTAAAAAACTTGATTTGGGTCTTGTTGGGATGGACATTGACATCAATCAGTTGTTCGGGAACTTTTAGGAAAACACAGTAATGACCACTTTCTCCTTGAGGGTAAATTCCTTCACTTGAGCGAAGAATGGTCTGATGAATTTGTCGGTCAGTAAAAAGGCGTTGATTACCATAGAGGAAGTGCTTCTTGTGAGCATTTCCTCGTGTGCTATTTTTGCTGAGGTAGCCCCACACTTTATGACCTTCATATTCTCCTTCAAAGGAGTAAACCTCAGGATTCTTCTTACGGCCATCAAAGAGCCTCGCCACTCTCTTAGAATGATCATCTGTGGGCGAGAAGACCTCTTTATCCTGATCATCCCACTTAACGGTAAATTTGACGTGGGGATTGGCCAAAATAAAACTATCGATAGTCCTTCGTAGAGCATTCTTTTCTGACTGAGCGGACTTAATAAACTTTAGGCGAGCAGGAGTGTTGAAGAAGAGGTCCTTTATATAGAGAGAGGTCCCTTTTCTTAGGTTTTCTTGACGTTCGTGAGCCTTTGTTTCCCCTGCATGAAAAACTATTTTACCACCGTGTTTGTGGTTTTCTTCAATAGCAGAGGTGCAAGTGACTTTTGCGATTGCTGCTATGGAAGCCAGTGCTTCCCCTCTAAAACCAAAACTATGTAGGTTATAGAGATCTTCAAAGCGAGAGATCTTAGAGGTCGCGTGACGACAAAAGGCGTAGGGAAGATCTTCAAAGGTCATCCCATCGCCATCGTCTTCAATGGAAATAAGGTCAAGGCCATTATTGATGAGGTGAAGGTCGATCTGGGTGGGGTGAGCATCTAGAGCGTTTTCAATAATCTCTTTAATAAGGCTAGCGGGTCTTTCAATGACCTCGCCAGCTTTAATTTGATCGACTAGATGTTCTGGAAGAAGGTGAATTCTTTGAGATAAGGACTCACCATTTTGTTCAGAAGAACCAGGGGGGGATTGATTAATCATTTTGCCCGATAGAAATTAACCTGGTTTCTTCCTCCTTGCTTAGACTTATAGACGGCTTCATCAGCTCTCTTAAATAAGTCAGTACCTGTCGCCACTCCTTGACGATAGTCTGCAACACCAATTGATGCCGTTACGGGTAGTCTCTTTTCTTCGTAAATAAATTCGTGGCTCTCTACAAGCTTTCTTAATCGCTCAGCGATTTCGAAGGCCTGTTTAAGATTGGTCTTGGGGAGAAGAATAACGAATTCCTCGCCACCATAGCGAGCAAAGATATCTTGATCTCTTACGCCATTTTTGCGAATAAGACCGGCCATTTCTTTGAGGACAAAGTCACCTGCATCGTGACCGTAACCATCATTAAGTTTCTTAAAGTGGTCGAGATCAAAAACAATAAGTGAAAGGGGATTACCTGTAACTTTTGATTTCTTAACCTCTAAGTCGAGGGCGTTATTGAAGTAACCTTTATTGTAACAACCAGTGTGCTTATCAGTATTGGCTTCGTGTTGAAGCTTATCGTAAGTGAGTCTTTCCGGATCACCTTTAGGAAGGTACTTAAGAGCGATATTTCCTAACTTGATCATATCGCCTTTATTAAGCTGTTGCTGACCCTCAATTTTCTTGTTGTTTACAAAAGTTCCATTTCGAGAACCAGCGTCTTCAACAACATGAGAGTCTCCACCACCAGAGATGACTTTGAAGTGGTAGCGAGAAATTCCATTGAACTCTAAAGGAATAGAGTTATCGGGGTTTCTCCCAACTGAGACTTCGCCTTCAGCGAGGTCAAAGATTGTTCCGTTGAGGTCTCCGCCAACGACCAAGAGTGCAGCAGGCTTTTGAGCGGCTTCGTTTTCGGCCGCAGCGAGTGCTGCTTTAATGTCTGTTAAAACGACGGTTGAATCGTCACCTGCCATTTCTAGTTCCTTGATTTTATTAAGGCTAAACCCAGTAAAATAATGTCAATTTTAGCCTCTGCTCCTATTATTTTCAACTAGGTAGAAGCGTTTCTCGGATAGAGTGCGCTAAGAATTTAGCATTTTTCTAACCACTGGAAAGCATAGCGTTTTCCGGCCTCTACACCAGGCTGGTCAAAAGGGTTAATATCGAGCATGAGACCGACTAAAGCAGTCAAAGACTCAAAGAAAAGGACTAACTGACCCAAATGATTGGCATCTCGTTGATCTATCTTGATATTGATAAAGGGGCGAGAGGCCTCTTCAAGGGCCATTTCTGTTCCCTTAAGCTCCGCTTTGAGGAGGGTTGCCAGATTATAAGGGCTCAGCTTTTTAAGACTCGTAGTGCTTGCTTCATTTTTGAGAGAAAAGTCCGTGGAAGGATTCTCGATCTCAAGGAGAAGGCATACTTTATCGTAGGGGCCCTCCATAAAGAGTTGAACCTGGGAATGTTGGTCAGTGGCACCATAGGCAGGAAGTGGCGTAAGTCCTGTCACTTCACCATTGGCCTTCTTCTTTCCAAGGGATTCAGCCCATAATTGAACAAACCAAAAGGAAAAGTCCCTCAATTTTGAAGAGTAGGGCATGAGCACAGTCTGATTGAAACCTTCATCTTTTAACGAGAGAAGATACTGGGCCGTGCGAATAAGGGTATTTTGCGGAAGGTCTGTGTGAAGCAGGGTCTTCTTAATTTCTTGAGCACCCTTAAGAAGATCTTCAACTGCAATACCTGCAAAGAGCGCTGGCAGAAGGCCTACGGGTGTGAGGACACTAAAGCGACCTCCAACATTGGAAGGGACTTCAAGGCAATGAGTGCCCCATTCCTTGCTGAGAGTGAGGAAGTCACTCTTAACGGGGTCGGTAGCGAAGACAAAGTAGTTCTTATAGTCTTTTTCCTCAATACCAAAATCTTTGAGCCAGTCACAGATAACGGCGAGGCTAGCATTGGTTTCGGCAGTTCCTCCACTTTTAGAAACGAAGTAAAAGAGGGCCTTCTTGGGATCTGTTCTCTCAAGTTGATCCGCAAGCATTTCGGGATCGATATTATTGATAAAGGTGAAGTCACGCTTGTGGTTGCCAAGGGCTGAAATAAGCATTTCTGGCCCTAAGCTACTGCCGCCAATACCGACTTGAATAAAATGAGTACGGCTTTGGAACTTCTCATATACTTCCATACAGCTTTGAAGAAGCTTTTTTTGGAGGTTGACATGAAAGAAGCCGATTTCATCACTTTCAATCGTTTGCAGGAACTTCTTCCAAGAGCTTTGAATAAAAGCAGAGTCTTGATACTGAGAGTTGATACGCTCTTCTTTATCAAAGCGAATAGAAAGGCTCATTTAATTTTCCTTCTTTAAATGACGGGCAATGACGACACGTTGAACTTGATTGGTCCCTTCTACGATTTGAAGGACCTTAGCGTCTCTCATCATTCTCTCGACAGGATACTCGCTGGTATAGCCAACACCACCATGAATTTGAACGGCATCAGTCGTGACCTTCATGGCGACATCTGTCGCTTTTAGTTTTGCCATTGAACAAAGCTTAGAGTTGATCTGATTCTTATCGAGAAGCTCAGCTCCTCTTTCAACGAGGAGGCGACTTGCCTCAAGCTCTGTGGCCATATCGGCCATCATAAATTGAAGACCTTGAAAGTCGAAGATAGGCTGATCAAATTGACTTCTTTCAAGAGAATAGCGAACGGACTCTTCGACAGCTCTCTCTGTTAAGCCAACAGCGATGGCACCAATGGTTACACGGCCGGCATCAAGACCACCAAGTGCTACTTTAAAACCTTCACCTTCATTTCCAATAAGATTTTCTTCAGGGATAAAGCAATTTTGAAAGAGAACCTCTCTTGTCGGGCTTGCCTTCCAGCCCATTTTCTTTTCTTTCTTTCCAAAAGAGAAGCCTTCTGTGCCATCTTCTACGATAAAGGCGCTGACTCCCTTCGCTCCTTCACCACCAGTTCTCGCCATTACGATATAAGTCTTAGCGATTCCTCCTGAGGTGATCCACATTTTAGAGCCATTGAGGATATAACCGCCTTCAACTTTCTTTGCCGTGGTCTTAAGAGCTTTAGCGTCACTACCAGAGCTTGATTCTGAGAGACAGAATGCCCCAATGCCCTGGCCGCTGGTGAGCTCGGGAAGGTATTTCTTCTTTTGTTCTTCATTGCCAAAGCGTTGAATAATTCCTTGAACCATCGTTGAAACACTTACGGTCACAGCGTAAGCAACACTTGATTTCGCAATCTCTTGAAGCGCAATACAGGCATCACTATAACCTAGTCCTGCGCCTCCATATTCTTCACTAATCGTCATGCCACAAAAACCAAGAGCACCAAGTTCTTGGAAGACTTCCATGCGAAAGTTCTCATTCGCATCATCCTCTTCTGCGTAAGGCTCGATCTTGGCGAGGCGAAATTTCTCTAGCTGTGATTTAAGTTCAACTTGCAATTCATTCATTTAATCAAAACCTTGTCTATTGTGCTGTTTCTTTGAGGAGGTTCTTAGCGATAATCATGATCATGACTTCGTTGGTACCTGCTCCAATTTCATTGAGTTTATTGTCTCTCATGAGGCGCTCAATAGGGAATTCACGAGAGTATCCATAGCCTCCATGAAGTTGAATTGCATCAAGAGCAATCTTTGTCGCCATCTTGGGAACTTGAAGCTTGGCCATTGCTGCAGTTACCGGTCCTTTTTCACCACGATCATAACGGTAACAAAGATTGTAGAGAAAGTTTCTCATCATCTCCGTTTCAGTCGCCATCTCAGCAATCATTTTTTGGATGAGTTGGTAATCACCAATATTCTTACCAAATTGCTTTCTCTCATTGGCATACTTGAGGCATTGATCAACGCAAGCCTGAGCAATCCCCAGAGAAATACCTGCGATAGTCAGTCTCTCAATTTCAAGGTTTTTCATCATGTGGTAAACAGAGTCTCCCTCTTTACCAACGAGATGTTCTTTTTCTACTTTGCTATTTTCAAAAATCAGCTCGCCAGTAGGGGAACCACGCATTCCCATTTTGTGGATGGGTTTTCCAACATCATAGTGTCCCTTAGCCTTTTCAAGAATAAAGGTTGAGAGGTTCTTTCTCTCTTCACCGGTTCTTGTGTAGACGTAGGCAATATCAGAGTACTGTGCATTGGTAATCCACATCTTTGTGCCATTAATAAGGTAGTGATCCCCGTCTTTCTGGGCGCGCGTTTGAATCCCCACAGCATCTGAGCCATATTCTGGTTCGCTCATGCCCATGCAGCCAATATGCTCACCTGTGACAAGTTTTGGAAGGTACTTTGCTTTTTGCTCGTCACTTGCGTTGTTTTCAATATTATTGACGGCAAGAATTGAGTGGGCGAGGAAACTTAGAGTAAGTCCCGGGCAGGCCTTACCAAACTCTTCCATAACAATCGTCGCTGCGAGGCAGCCCATTCCAGCCCCACCGTATTCAGGGTCAGCTGTAATGCCGAGAACACCGAGTTCTCCCATCTTCTTAAAGGCTTCTATATTAAAGGTTTCGTCGGTATCGTGCTTTTCAGCGTGAGGTAAGATCTCTTTACGCGCGAAATCTTTGCAAACTTCTTGAAGTTGTTTCTCTTCATCAGAGAAGTACCACATGGCATTTCCTTGGTTGTGCATGACATTAAAGATAAGGGATATTAGCAAAGCGCTTGAAAACATGACAAGTAATGCGGCATTATTAAGATATAAGGATGTCTAATTGTGTTAAATGAGGTCGAATTGTCATTAACGACGCCCGTAATAAGGGATGAAGACGCTGTCTTTCCCGGGGAAAATTGGTTTTTTTATTGGAAAACATCAGCTTCGCTGTGGCGAAGTAAGCTTGAGAGCATGGTGGGAGTGAGTAAAGTCCTGGTTCCCTTGAACTGGGCCTTTCACAGTGAGACGGGAGACTCCTATGACTTTGCGCAAGAAAAGCCAGAGACTGACCTTAAGAAGTTAGTGGGCATCGCTGAGGAGTTTGGAAAAGAAGTCGTCTTCTTAGTGCCAATGAGTCCTTGCCCCTTTCTACCTAATGGTGGTCTGCCGCCTTTACTGGCCAGGACACCGATGATTGATAGTAAGGGAAAGGTTCAGGCCTTTGTTGATCAAGAGGGAAGTCTTCATAAGATGTACTCTTTCTTTGATCCTCGAGTTTATCGTGCTTATGGAAAATTCACCAACGAGCTTGGAAGCTATTTTTCTCAACACGGCCTCGCTTGTGATGTGTGGGGTATGGACTGTGGTCATGTGAGCTTGAACGGTTTCCAATCGACAATTAAAGATCATAGTTCTGTCTATGAGCAAGGGTTTAGCCGCTTTCTTCAAGCGAAGAGGGATGAGAACCCTGATCTTGATGAAGTGATGACCCCTGATCAAGAACACCGTTTTGGATGGGAGTTTCAAGAGGTCATTCGCTCTATTTATGCAGACTCCTGTGAGCAGGGTCTTAGTGGCAACTGGGAAGGTGTCTTAAGGGTCGGTTTTATTGGAGGCTCACAAGATGATTTTTTTCGTCGTGTGAATCAAATCGATAGTATTGCTGCTTATTCTTATGATCTTTTAGAGTGCCTCTCTCTTGATGCGCTACCATCGAGTGTACTTTTGCCAACACGCCTTAAGAAGGGTGTGCTTGGGCGCATGTTTGATCAGCTTGTGAATAAATCTTTTAGTGATTATATCTTTTTACGTTCAGGCTTTGAGGATGAGACTGGTGTCTCTTTTAGGCCGAAGCGCTTTTTTGAGGTCTATGATCTTCGTCCGGATATTTCTCCAGATGTTGCGGGATGGGCTGACCTTGGTCTTTGGGAGTATCTGCAAAAATACTATTCTTGGTGTTATGCCGATAAGGGAGAGTTAGAGTTTTCTTGGAATGAAGAAGAGGATATGGAAAAGATTTATTTCTTCCATGGCATCAATATGACCAAGAACCTCTTTCACAATATCCTTAAAACTTTTATGAGTGGTGGAAAAGTGATTCTCAACCGCTCAGGTCTTGAGAGAGAGTATCTCAAAAAACTTGAGGCGTTCTTTCTTGAAAATGATCTTGATATTGAAAAGGTAAAGGTCACGACAACTCTCTTTAATGCGAGTCTCGGAGAGGGACGTTTCCTAATCTTTGAGGGAGATGACCTCCTTGATCTTGAAGATAAGAAGCTTCATGAGTTTTGGCACCGACTCCTGCGTACCTTTAAAACCAATCATATGATGGTTATTCCCCCGGAAGGGGTTCAGGTGGCATGGCGTGTACGCTCCTGCAATACAAGTGAGCTTACCTACGAAGAAGTTCGACGCCTGGATATTTATAACCCTAGTTCTTATAAGAGAAAGTTTAGTTTTCAATTACCACCCAACTTTCGCCTCCTCAAAGTCTTGGATGAAGAGAAAGTTACTTTCAAGCATGGCCAAAAGGAAGTTGATATTGAACTTTTACCAGAGGGATCACTCTCTCTTGATTTTGGAGTTTTCTCATGAGCGAGCGCTTATCACCGCTAACTGTAATCTATGGACCGCATAAAGTAGCTAGCCAAATAAAAGGCCAAGAAGTGATGAGTCTTTTTAATGAAAGAGGCTTGGTCGATGAAGTTCAGATGGAAGAAGTCTATTTAGAGCAAATTGGCCATGCACCTGAAGTTCTTGCAGAGGGAATGATTGGTCCTTTTGATGACCTTGAAGCGATTCAGAAGTTCTCATTCTCTCTTTGTCAGAACTTTGGAAACTCAGGTGTTTCCCTTGTTTCACTAGAGCGCTATAACGAAATTCTATCTGACTGCTATAAAGCAGAGGATCTCAAAGCCAAGTTAGAAGCAGAAGGTAATTTTCTAAAAAACCCTGATGCTTCCAAAGGTAATTTCTTTAATAAGATTTTTAATTAGGGTCTTCTTTGATTTCAAAGACCACTTCCATAGGGTTGTGGTCAGAGAAGTTTGGAAGATTCATAACTTCAGCACTTTTTAAAGTGAGCCCTCTCGCGAAGACATAGTCGACCGGATAATCTTCAAATACAACTCTGCTGTCATTGTTAAAAACAACTTCAGACAAACCGTTTTCTTTCATTTTTAAATGGAGATAGTCAAAGCGCTTCTTTGAGGAAGTGTTAAAGTCTCCGGCTGCGATGACATAAGTCTTCCCTTGCGTTTGTTCTAAAAGGTGATCGATCTGTTTTTTCCAAGCTTCAAAGCCAACAAAGTTTAAAGCATGGATGTTAAGAAGCCGAAGATCTTCTAAATCAATACTAATAAAGGACTTGGGAGTGTTAACGAGAGGTTCGCGATCAAGTGAGTTATAGCCTTTGATTTGACCTGGTCGAATCTTAGAAAAGATACTCGTCCCATAGAGAGAGTCCTTCATTTTAAAAGCTGGCCAAAAATAGTTCCAACCCTTTCGCTTAAAACTCTGATGTCTTTCTTCGTTGAGAGGAAAGTAGTCCTCTTGTAAGAGAGCAAAGTCGTAATCATAAGGAGAAAAGGGAAGGGGATGTTGGGGAAAGAGTTGGGCCTTATAAATATTCCAAACGATCAGCGAAAAACGCTTTGGCATGACCGTTTTATCAACTCCAGTATTAACTTCAATGAGTTCCTCGTTAAAGTTTTCAATAGAGTAAAACCATCGGATAATCGTTCCCGAGGAGAGGGCAAGGCCTAACAAGATACTGATAATACCTAAACAAAAAACCGTTTTAGATGGTTTTAGCGACAATTCACTCACCCTTTTGTTTACAAGAAGCACGTCTTATCGAGATAATATCATGACAGGACAATTTTAACATTTAAAGGAAGGGGACACGGATGTTTCTTAAAAGATTACTGGCGGCTCTTATGGCCACTCTTATGTTTAGTAACTTTACTCAGGCGAAGGCGATCAGATTTTTAATCCCCATTGATTCCAATGTCATTTATCAAATGAATGAAGGTCGTAATCTTCCTAAGCTTCCTCGTGAAGATATCAGTATCTTTGTTTGGAATATGTATAAGGGAAAGAACGATACTTGGAAGAAAGACTATGAGGAGATGACGAAGGGAAAAGATATTCTTCTCCTTCAAGAGATTTTGACAACTCCTCTTATGAAGGGTGTTATCGCTAATGATGCCGATCGCACTTATTATCTCGCTACTAGCTTCTTTGATAAGTGGGAAGACCTCGCACGCTCTGGTGTTGCAACCGCCTCTGAATACGAAGCGACCGAAGTTCATTGGCAGAGAAGTCATTACAGAGAGCCTGTCGTAAAGACTCCTAAGATGATCTCTCTTGTTAAATATGCGATGGAGGGAACTGATAAGGAACTCCTGACCATGAATATCCATGCAATTAATTTTGTGGGGAAGAAGAAGCTCTTTCATATGGTCAATGCCGCTCTTGTCTATGCAAGTAAGCACGACGGACCCGTGGTTTTTGGGGGAGACTTTAATACCTGGTCAAAAGGTAAAGAGAAAGGCCTTCATAAAATGATGAAGGAATTTGGCTATAAAGAAGTAACCTACGAAGTTGACGGACGTTCGGACAACTTTGGCCGTCCTTTAGATCATATCTTTGTGCGTGACCTTAAAATCAACTCCTCTCGCACTTGGGGAGAGAGAGAGGGCTCTGACCACTACGCAATGGAAGTGAACGTTTCTTATCTTTAATTTATCTCTCCCTCATCTGAAAAAAGGTGAGGGGTCATTGCCATAGCCACCTGTATTTGGGACTTTCTCTCCACAAATAGTATTTTGAGGAGAGAAATATGAAATTGTCAGTACTTATTACGAGTCTTTTATTGTCATTCGCTGCTTCAGCTCACGCTCTTGATAAAGCAGTTGTTCTTAAGCTTGTTAAAGAGGATATCGCTCAATATGAAGGCCGTCTTCTTGGGGTTAAGTACGTTGATTCATTGAAGTTTTTAAGCTGTGATTCCCAAAAATGTAGCCTAAGCTTCCAGTATGACGTTTCAGGTTGTCGCTGGGATGAGTGCTTTGATCTGAGCTGTGAAGGTGAGCTTTCTTTTGACCTCCATAGCATTGAGACAGAAGTTGCAGATCAGGTCTGTACAGACCTTTAAGGAAGGCTCAAGGTAAGCCCTTTTTTATAGGGCTGCTTGTTTTAAATAACAAAATTAGGTACATAGAGGGCAATGGATATTCAAACAAAGCCCTCTCTTTACTCCTTTTCTATGCCAGGACTGCAAGATTACTTGCAGGAGCGCGGCTTTCCTAAGTTTTCAGCAAAGCAGATTTTCAATTGGCTCTATCAAAACTGGGAACCTAATCCAGAAAATTGGACTAATATCTCAAAGAAATTAAAAGTGCATATTGCAGAGGAAATGGACCTCACTCTTCCTAAAGTTGTGTGGCATGGACTTTCAAAGGATGGGACTCGTAAATTCCTTATTGGCATGAAGGATCAGCAAACAGTGGAAACTGTTGCCATTCCTGCGCGTGACCGCCTTACTCTGTGTGTTTCCTCTCAAGTTGGCTGCGCCATTGGTTGTACTTTCTGTCATACGGGAACGATGGGGCTTAAGCGTCACCTTGAACCAAGTGAAATCGTTGGCCAATTTATGGCCGTCTCTCACTTTCTGAAAAAAGAAGTCGGAGACAGTGAGAGGCTTACCAATATTGTCTACATGGGCCAAGGGGAGCCTCTTCATAATTTTGATAATGTGAAGACAGCCACAGAAATATTTCTGGAGCCTAATGGGTTAGGGTTAAGTCAACGTAAAGTGACCCTTTCGACTTCAGGTCTGGTTCCTCAAATTAAGAAACTCTGGGACTTTCCTCCCGTCAATATTGCAATCTCTCTTCACGCCGCTCATAACGACATTAGAACAGAGCTGATGCCTATTAATAAGGCCTTTGATTTAGAGAGGCTCTTTGGCGCGATTAAAGAAATTCCTCTAAAGGCCCATAGACGAATCACTTATGAATATATTTTGATTCGAGATTTCAATGATCGCCAAGAGGATGTGGATGGTCTTTTGAATCTTCTTGATAAGAAGGAATCTAAAATTAATATTATCCCTTTTAATGATTACCCAGGTTCTCGTTTTAAAAAGCCTAGTGATAAAACCATAAAATGGTTTATGAATAGTCTTAATGAAGGGGGATGTGTCACTACGGTTCGTACAACAAAAGGTGATGACATCTTAGCAGCGTGTGGTCAGCTCAAGTCGATGGAAGATAAGCTCAATCTCTGGGAATAACTTGTCGTTTACAAAAAATTTGATAAAGTAAGTGTCTTACGCCAAATATTTGGTAAGGAATGGTCGCCGTCCTAAGCGTTGCTTTGAACAACTTAGGCTCCGACGCCTTCTCATTTTTAATCCCCCCCGAACCTTGGTGGTTTGGAGGTTTTACTGTGCTTAAAAAAAGGAGAAGTGATGGAGTCTTTTGATGGAATCAAGAAAATTAATATCGTGGGCACTAGCGGTTCGGGCAAGTCGACATTAGGTAAGAAACTGGCAAAGGAGATGGATGCTAAGTTTGTCGGTTTAGATGAACTTCATTGGCTGCCTTACTGGAAGGGACGATCTGACGAGGAACTCTTTCGTCTTCTTGAAAAAGAGCTCGATTGTGAGAGATGGGTTCTCGATGGTAACTATCAACGGACTGCCTTTATAAAATGGGCTGATGTCGACCTTGTTATTTGGTTGGACCTTCCGCGATGGCTTAATTATTACCAGGCCATTTCAAGAGCAATAAAGAGAATTATGAGCGCTCAAGAGATTTGGCCAGGGACGGGAAATAGAGAAACTTTTTGGCGTACTTTTTTTTCAAAGGACTCCATTCTTCTATGGACCCTGAGAAGTTACTCGAATAATAAAAGAAGATACCACTCGATAATGAAAGATCCTCATTATTCACACCTTCGTTTTATGAGAATTTGCACTCGAAAAGAACTTAATGAGTTTATTGCCCATTTCTCTTTGCATTCTCGTAAAATGAAATAAGGGACGAAAAGTGTAAGGACCTGATTTTTAGAGCTTTTTAAGATTCAGGTCCTCCCTCTGTATAATCGCTCTATGCAAATTAAGATCATTGATTACTTTCTTCCCGCTGACTATAGAGGTGTCATTCCTACGGATCTCGAGACAGCAGAAGTTATGCGAAAATACAGACTTAATATTGTCTTCTGTCTGACGATTGGAGTGCTGGTATCCTTTATATTTCTTGCGAGAGTATTGCTCGATACAAAAGTGTCTAATTCGATCTACCTGAACTTGATCGTTATCGCTGCTTGTTTTCTTTTACCCTTTGGTATTAAGAAATTTTCCCTTCGAGATTCAGTTTTCTACTTTGGTATAAGTCTCTCCACTATTGTGGTTTTTTGGCGCTCCCTCGATACGGGAGGAGTGACTTCTCCCGTAACAACGTGGCTGACCATCTTTCCTTTAATTGGACTCTTAATTGTTGGTTTTCGAGTGGCCCTTGTGACCTATGTCGGTGTTTGTACACTTTTCTTTGTTTTAGGGTTTCATGAGGCTCTTTCTCTTGATGTTGTTACATACACAACCAATCCGGTCATTAAACCGCTTGTTTTATCTTTTGTTACTTTGGTGGTTTTCTTTCTCGCCCACCTCTTTGAAAGACAGCGAAAACATAATGAAGCTGTGATTATGAAAATTGAAAAGGAGCTTTCTTCCAACAAAAAGCTGGCATCTTTGGGGGGGCTCTCTGGCGGGTTAGCTCATGAGATAAATAATCCTTTGTCCATTTTAGCGGGTCGCATATTTTCCCTTAATAGGATGATAAAGGATGGGGGCTTTGATAAGGAAAAGATGATACATGCTTGTGAGAGTGCAGAGGAGAGTGTGAGGAGAATTGATTCGATCGTTAATGCTTTACGGACTTTCTCTCGCGATGAATATGTAGAAGATTTAAAAGATGTTAATGTCGCGGGCCTTATCAAAGATTGTATTCGCTCATTTGAACATGAAGATCAAATTATCATAAAAAATAAATGTGATGGTGATTACTGTCTCGTCAAAGGGAATGCTGTTCTCCTACAGAGAGTTTTTACTAATCTCATTATAAATTCCCTTCATGCCGTTAAAGAGACAAATAGGCCGTGGATTGAAATTGAGGTTATCAATAAGACGCCACTTGAATTGAGCTTTAAGGATAGTGGTGGAGGTATTTCAGAAGAGCTGGCTGAAAGAGTGATGGAGCCCTTCTTTACGACTAAGTCAGTCGGTGAGGGGAGTGGACTAGGTTTAGCTCTCTCCCAGAATATAATGAGGCTCCATGGTGGAGCCTTAAGAATAAATTCAGAATCAAAGAATACAGAGTTTCGTGTCGTTTTCCCCGAAGAGAATTAAGGTTGGTATTTCCAGAAACGGGGACTCGGAATAGGTTTAAAGTCTTGGTAGGCGTTGGGGAGTTGAGGACCTTCTTCAAGCTTGGGATACTCAGATGAGGGATTTCGCCCTTCAGGCTCCTCTTCAGAAGCAACATTTCTCTCCTTAATAGGATCCTCTTGAATTCTCCAGCTATTTTCACCAAATTCATTAAATTCTTTTTCTTGGGCTACTTGAGGCGAAGGAATCACACGATTTTGCTGCCACTTAATCTTAGGGGCTTTATATTCCTCAGCGCGCACGCCAAAGGTTAAGAGGCCTAGAAAGAAAGTGACTGAAAGAGCATGGGAAATCTTCATTTTATCCTCCACAGGGGAATTATCTTATTTCTGTGATCGGTAAGTAAGGGGACGAACTTTAGAGTTTCTCGAGTTGTTGATGAAAATGCACAGGTAAATTGCCGCTAGTTTACGAAAAATCCATTATTTGGGAGACTATAGGGGACTAAAATTACTGAGAGAAGGAGTCTTCAGTGACCCAGAAAAAGAATAAAGCAGTTATGGGAATACTTATTGTGGTATTTCTTTCGTTTGTCCTCCTTATGATCTTTGCTTCTTATACGATCAAAAATATCTCAAGCGCTGGAGGGGACTTTCAAGGAGCAAGCTTTGGTAAAGAAGCGAGCATTGCCGTGGTTGAGGTTAACGGCGTCATAATGGAGTCTAAAGATCTCATTAAGCTTATTCATAAAGCAGAAAACGATAAGCAAACAAAAGCCATCATCCTTCGGATCAATAGTCCGGGTGGGGCCGTTGGTCCCACTCAGGAAATTTATGAGGAAATCAGAAGAATTGATTCTCAATACACCACGACGGAAGGTAAGGAAGGAAAACCCGTTTATGCTAGCTTTGGCACTATCGCAGCGAGTGGAGGTTACTATCTCGGTGCAGCCACTCGACGGATCTACACCAATAAAGGAACTATTACGGGATCGATTGGTGTGATTATGCAGTTTATGGATCTCTCAAAGCTCTATGAGTGGGCGATGGTTAATCAGCAAAATATTAAAGCAGGTCGCTACAAAGACATCGGCCAACCGAATCGATCAATGACAGCAGAAGAGAAGTCTCTTCTTAATAATATGATCTCTGGTGTACATGACCAATTTAGAGAAGATATCCTAAGAACTCGTGAAGGACGGATTAAGGGAGACCTAACTGAGCTTTCACAAGGACAAATCTTCAGTGGACAACAAGCTGTCGAGCTAGGACTTGCTGATGAAGTAGGAAGTCTATGGCAAGCGGGTCGCAAGATTCATGAAGAATTGAAGCTTGAAGGAGAGTTTGCCTTTAAGTTTATTGAAAAGAAAAAGAAGACGGGTCTATGGGCCATGATGGATAATCTCGATGAGGCGGTCACTGATATTAGGCTTCTTCTTAATAAAGCAAATGTAACGAGTGGTGTGCCGCAATTAGAGTACCGCTAGTTTTAGGATAATTTGATGACCTTAGATGTCTATTTAAATTGGTTTCAAGATCATATGCTTGCAACTGTTGTTGTGGGACTCACTCTTGTACTCATCTATCATTATATGACGGAGAGGGATACAGGGGTAAAGCTATCGAAGCGCTACCGTAACTCCATTTTTGAAGCTCAATCCAAAGTTTTCCTAAATGCGACCCAGTATCTGATCTCTGGAAATAAAGATCTCGCAATTAAAGAGTTTTTAAGTGCTGTAGATATTAATAGAGAGACAATAGAAACATACTTTGCTCTCGGAGGACTCTTCCGCAGTAACGGCGAAATTGAAAAGGCGATTTCTATCCATCGCTCTCTTATCGCGAGGGAGAACATTAGTGAGGCCGATCGATTAAGAAGTCTTAAAGAGCTTGCTGTCGACTTTGATAAAGGTGGGTTTGTCGATAAGGCTATTGAGACCTACAAAGACGTTCTTCGTATTAACAGAGATCAGTATGAAGTTATTCAGTCTCTATGTCGTATCTTTGAAGATGTTGAAGACTGGGATCAGGCTTATAACTACCGTATTATGCTGAGTAAGGTGGGACACGAAAACCAAGCCGAAACCATAAGCCATATCCTTGTTCAAAAAGCTAAAACCCTCTTTGAAAAAGGGGAGTTCGCTCGTTGCAACGAAGACCTAGAAGACGCCTTTCGATTTGCTCCCTCTGTGTCGGCAAAGATTCTGCGCCTAAGGCTGCACTTAACGACGGGAAATATGGATCAAGCTAAGGATCTTCTTATTGAACTCCTTAAAGAGCACCCCATGTATACTTCCTTCATCTTTGAATCCCTAAGTGAGGGCTTTAAAGGTGATGATGATATTAAGACGAGCTATAAAGCGCGCTTTGATATACTTAAGAGCTTTTTCTTAGAAATTGATGACAGCGAACTTTCTCATTCTCCAAGTGTTGTCTTAACGCGGGTTCGTCTTTTAAAACAGGCTGATCGAGTTGATGATGCCAATGCTGTGATGGAAGCCTTTATGAGTGAAAACTCAAACCCATCTGAGGTCATGAAGAGTGAGTATATCAAACTTCTGATTCAACTTGGTAAAAGAGATGAAGCCGTCAATCAAGTTGAGGGATTGCTTGAAAACTTTCATCAATCTCTTACCAAGCACTACTGTAGTAATTGTGGTTATAACTCTGATGAGATCTTTTGGCGTTGTCCTCAATGCCATGAGTGGGAAACCATTCAATTTCGATGGAAGGTTTAATGAAGAACACCTTAGCCGCTCTCCTCATTTTTCTTTCCTTTGGACTCCAGGCAAAGGAGAGTGCAGTAAGGGTTGCTTATTACAACCATCTCTTTGGGCATATCCATAAGAATCCTTCGCGTTATTCCATGTCGCTTTCGACGATCAGCTGTGGTCATCCGATTAAAATATTAGGGGTAAAAGGAAAGATTATTGAGCGAGAAGGCTACTATAAAGTTCATGTTGGTCCCTACAAGGGATATATCTCTAAGCAGTATTTGAATCGGAAAAAACCAAACTGCTTTCAAGATCGTTACCCTCGCTTCTTTGACAACCTCGATCTCAGCCTCACCGATATGTATTACTGGGGCAAACTCTATGACCAGTATGTTAACGGGAGGTCGACGGTACAATGAAGTCTTTAATCCTTTTAACCCTCCTGTCTCTAAGTATTTTCTCTGCTGAGAAAAAAGAAGATGGTCTTGAGCCAATGGTCGAGCCCATCGAGTTTGATAAGATCAAGGATGTTATAAAAAAAGATCGCCTCAAGTCGACTGTAACGAAAAAGAAAAAGAAAATAGTTCAGAAAAAGAAAGAGCGAACAGAGCAGAAGATGCGTCGTTACGATATTCCTTCTGAGGATGAATTTTGGAGCTTCTTCTCTGAATACTGGCTTGTGAAAAATGTGACAATCCTTAAATGGGATTTTAAGAAACCCGATTATGGTCTTGAGGTCTCTTTTCGCCGCTTTCTTGAAGACCTTGGGCTTTTTGAAGTTAAGTATCGTATTCTTCTTGTGAATACTCCTGATATCTCTCACTTTGCTTTACCGAGCAATAATAATGAGGTCATCTTTATCCTAGGCGTTCCTTTTATTAGAACCTTAGATTTAAGTAAACTTGAAATTTCAATTCTTCTTCTTGAGGATTATCTTCGCGTCAAAGAAGGGTACTTTAAGGATTTTGTGAGCGTGAAAGGGACAAAAGACTTCATTGGCGGCAATTTTTATAATAAAGACCTTAATAAGAAACTCATGAAAGAAATTTCTGAAAAGTATGACGAGATTATCTTTGATAAGGGCTTTAACTTTCAACAGCAATTTAAAGTGACGAATAAAATGAATGCCATGCTTAAGAGCAATATTAAGTGGTGGAATGGGTATTTCCTTCTTTTGAATAAAATCGATAACCTGGTGAAGACAAATATCCTTTACCAAAAGTATTTGAAAATTTATCCTAGTCCTGAGCTGCAAATTGGTTGGTTAAAACCCCAGAAAAAACAAGTTCTCTAAAAGCGGACATAATGGTTAAAGCATCACTTTTAACAGGGCCTTTAGCCCGTCATCTCTACTATTTTCTTGGCTTTCAGCTAGTTAATGCTTTGGTTCATTTAGTCCTGCTGTCAATCATTGCTTTCTTCCATTTTCTTCTCGATCATCGCTTAGCTGATATTCAAGATTGGGTTTTCTTTCATGGATGGGAAATTCTAGGCCTTGGTAAATTACTAAGCTTAGCTGTGATGAGCCGTTTTCTTGGAGTCCTTTCAATTGAGAGAAGACCTTTCTTTAGTTTAATCCAGCTTAAGAAGGGAATATGGCGTAAGGAAGTCTTTATCTGCTTAGTGTTCTCCCTCCTTGGGCTCATTATCATAGGTTCACCTTTTCAAGAGCCAAACTATGAATTCAGCTTCTATCGAATAGTCGTCAATTCCTTTGGGGTTGCGATTTTCTTCTTAAGTGAGGCCTTTCTTTTGTTAGCCCTTAACGAGTGGATGCCCTTGAAAAGAGGACAATGGCCGATAGAAATCATCTGCTTTAGTTTTCTCTCTTTTGTTATCCACAAGAGCCTATTTGTCTTTGGAACAGGTTGGGATGGTACCGTCATTTTTCACCTTATTATGGTTTATTTCTTTTTAAAGCTAAGAGGCGACCATGCTTGGCTTCATAGTTGTGTCTATACTGTTCTCTATATCGTTCCCCTTTGTGTCTTCTTTGGGGTAGATCCTTTGTGGGCTGATAAGTTCTCCTTCTTTCGCTTTTCTCACACCATCGGTGGGGTAGAGGTAGGAGTATTTACGGTATTGAGTATTTTTTATTTGCGCCGCCGCCGAATTGGATATTCATAAAAACCTAGATAGGTAATCAATTATAGCGATCAATTCCTCCCCACCTCGAAAGGTCATCGGGAAATTGTTATACTAGCAAGTGTTGTTAAAATCTTAAACGGAGTTAAAGATTCATGAGCGGTGAAATGGATATCGTCAAAATTATGTTGGATTCAGGTTGGGTGGTAAAAGGTGTCCTCCTCCTTCTTGTCCTCTCTTCTGTAATGTCCTGGGCGATTGTTCTCATGAAGAAGAAAGTGCTCGATCAAACAGAAACTTTAAATGAGCAATTCTTACAAATGTTCAGGTCAGCTTCAAATTTAAAAGAAGCCGCCGAACAGGCACGCCACTTACCCTTCTCTCCTTATAAAGCTGTTTTTGAGGAAGGCTATAATGAATTTACTCGTTATATTGGCGAAGCTGGTGAAGAAAAGCTTAAGTCCCATTATGAAAACTTTGGTCTTGATTCGATTGAAAGAGCAATGAAGAAAGGGGTTAATCAAGCTAATCTCAAACTTGAAGAGAAACTTTCAACTCTTGCTTCAATTGGCTCAGTTTCTCCTTTTATCGGATTATTCGGAACGGTTTGGGGAATTATTGATAGTTTCACTGGTCTTGCTAGTGGAGGTGCAACTCTCGATGCTGTCGCCCCTGGTATTGCTGAAGCTCTAGTCGCCACTGCCGTTGGTCTCGCAGCGGCGATTCCAGCCGTTTGGTTTTTTAATGTCTTTAATAACAGAGTAGGGGCAGTTAATACTCAAGTAGAATCTTTTGAAAATGAATTCCTCAATAGTGTTGAAAGAGCAATCCTTTAAAGGAGTCTAAAATGGGCGCAAATGTAGGAAAAGGAAAGAGGGGGACCATCTCAGAGATTAACGTGACTCCTCTTGTCGATGTGATGCTCGTGCTTCTGGTTATCTTTATGATTACAGCACCCCTTATGTTAAATGGCATCAAGTTAGAGTTACCAAAAACGAAAGAAGTTAATCCTATGAACCTAACGACTCAGCAAGTGGTTCTCTCTTTAACATTATCGGGAGAACTCTTCCTAGGTAAAGACAAGGTTCTTAAGAGTGAGGTTTTACCTCTGGTGAAGGAGCGCTTTAAAGAAGCTAAGTCTGAGATACTCTATTTAAGAGCTGACTATGGCATCAAGTATGGAGCTGTGGCTAAACTCATGTCCTTTCTTAAAAGCTCTGGGATTACGAATATTGCTCTCGTCACAGAAATTGAAGGTGATAAGTAAGTGCAAAGTCTACCTGGTGTAAAATCATTCAAATTTTATACAGGAAAGTCGTTTTCTTTTCATACGATCCTTATTGTCTTAGCTCTTGGCTTTTCAGCTTGGCAGTGGAGTAACCTCGACAAACAACGCAAGGCCAATATTAAACTCGTTCAATCTTCAGTAAGGGTTGATGTCGTCGCAATGCCTAAGAAGACCTTTCAAGAGTTAAAGGCACTCCAGAGTGTAGCGGTAGAGGAAAAGCCCGCGCCAGCCAAACCTGCAGCCCCTGAGCCGAAGGTCGAAACTCCTGATACAGGAAAAGAGTTTATCAAAGAGAAAAAGAAAACCTCATTCGCTGATCTTATGAAGCAATATAGTAAAGATAAGGTAGAAGATGTAAGACCCGCGAAGGCCAAGAAGAAAGAGGAGCGTATCGATTCTCAGTCCTTGGCTAAGCTCCAAGGATTAATTAAAAGAGGGAATAAGGTTAGGGAAGGCAAGGGGCTTGTCGGTAACGGTGCGAGTGGAGATTTAAACGCTCTTCAAGAATACGCTGCTGGTCTACCCGCAATCGTAAAACCGTTTTGGAAGCTTCCAAGCTATCTTGCTAGTGAAAATTATCAATGTCGAATACAAGTGTTTATCAACTCCCAAGGAAAACTTCTCAAAGCGGTTGTTTATGAGAAGAGTGAAAATCCTGAATACGATCAAAGAGCAATAAATGCGGTAAAGCAGGCTTCTCCTTTTCCCGCTCCGGCAGCAGATCTTGCGGCAATGACGGCGAGAGGGGATATTCTCTTAGGTTTTCCACTTTAACGAATAAGGATTTGTAATGAAAAAAACTACGCTCATCATTTCTCTCTTTTTTCTGATGCTCAATGCCTTTTCTGAGGAAGGTTTAACCGTCGTTGCCGTCGGTCAAGCTGAAGTGGAGCAAGACAAAATGACATTTGTCGCAACAAATGTTCCCTCAAGCGCGAGTGCTTCTGAAAAGAAGACTATCAACGAACTTCAAACACTAATCCAAAATGATTTTGCTTTCTATCGTCAGCGCTTTGAGTCCGTTAAATCAAGTGGCTATGAAGGGATGATTGCAAGCAATGACTACAGTAAATTAAAGGCTAAGGGTTTGCGCTATTATATTACCTCTTCTTTTCAAAAGAGTTTGGGAGGAGAGTTATCAGCGAAATTGACCCTCTTTGGAGTTCATGAAGAAAAAGCCCTCGAGGATGTTCAAGTAATCTTTGATAGTTCGAATGTTAGAGAAAAGGGACATATCGCTACGGATGTTCTCTTCCAAAAAATAACGGGAACCCAGTCCATCTTCCGCTCAAAGATTGTGTTTGTAAGTGATATTGCTTCGGGGAGTGGTAATGACATCAAAGAACTCTATATTATGGACTTTGATGGCTTTAATAAGAAAAGACTCACTCATCACAAGGGGACTGTGATCTCACCTGCCTTTTCCTTTGATGGAAAGAAGGTCCTTTATAGTCTGATCAAAAATACTCGTTCC
>Ga0208203_1000216_pt1 | contig 27813 bp, 24 predicted proteins | sample DeeseametaMP2914_FD_184167 | JGI IMG/M metagenome (GOLD analysis project Ga0208203, IMG submission 184167) | Marine microbial communities from the Deep Atlantic Ocean - MP2914 (SPAdes) | ecosystem: Environmental > Aquatic > Marine > Oceanic | place: West of Santa Cruz de la Palma, Atlantic Ocean...
ATATCCCTCTCAAAGGCCAAGTAGCACGAGCGCTCATCGGGATAATAAAAGAGTTCACCTCGCTCATCCATGGGGCCTTGATCTTCGCCCACCATATGAACTCTTCGCACTTCACGACTCTCGTCTTTATAGTGAATGCCAATAGAATAGAGGTCACTGCCTCGCGATGTCTCAATATCAAAAGACATCATGCTTAATTTAATATCAGTCTTAGCCGCTCGCATCTGGGGATTAATGAATATTCTCAATCCCTCTTCTTCACTAAAGTCCCCAGAAAACTCGACGCCCCCTTTGATAAATCTCTCCATGAGATAGCGCTCTGTTGTTCTGACATCAGCTTCGAAGGTTCTTACGCCACCGTCATCCTTAACCTTAAAAAGATCCGCTTGAGAGTTAAAATAACAGGCGTCCACAGTGCGACCTGAAAAAGACTTCAGGGGAACTTCCCTTCGCTCAAAATTAATCCCAAGACTTTTAATTTGAGAATCTCTTTCAACAAAAAAGAGGGGACGCTCCTTCGTGAGGCGAATCTCAAAAGGACCAAAGGACGCTCGCCCAAAAAAACGCAGCACATTTCTCCCACCACGGTCCTCAGAATGGGCCGTCAGAAGAAATCCCTTATAAAGAGGAGCATTATTTTGCTCCATGCCTTAACCTCCGCTCAATTGCTTATTAAACTCAGCCTTTAACTCAATCAAAGGCGAATTCATGCACCTTTATCCAGAAATAGAACCCTACCACACTGAAATGCTTCCCGTCAGTGATATCCACACCCTCTATGTGGAGCAATCGGGAAATCCCGAGGGGCGCCCAGTCGTCTTCTTACACGGAGGACCAGGAGGCGGAACCTCTGGTCAATACCGCCGCTACTTTGACCCTAAAAAGTGGAGAATCATTCTACTTGATCAAAGAGGTTGTGGACGTTCAACGCCTTTTGCAGATTTGCGCGATAATACCACATGGGATCTTGTAGAAGACCTCGAAAGAATCCGTAAACATTTCTCAATCGACCAATGGGCAGTGTTTGGTGGTTCCTGGGGTTCAACTCTTGCTCTTAGCTACGCCGTCACCCACCCCGAAAAAGTGACAGCGCTCTTTCTAAGAGGAATCTTTATGCTACGTCAAAAAGAGATTCATTGGTTCTATCAAGAGGGAGCCAGTCGCATTTATCCCGATGCCTGGGAGCACTACATTGCTCCCATTCCTCAAGAAGAGCGCGGCGACTTAATTCAGGCCTTCTACAAACGCCTCACAAGTGACAACGAAGAGACGCGAAAAGCTGCAGCAAAAGCGTGGTCCATTTGGGAGGCCTCCACTTCGAAACTTGTCCAAGATCAAGATCTCATGAGTGCCTTTGGTGATGATCAATTTAGCCAGGCCTTTGCTCGGATAGAATGCCACTACTTCACCAATAAGGGATTCTTTGAAGAGGAAAACTTTCTTCTTAATAATGTCGATAAAATCCGTCACATCCCAGGCATTATTGTTCAGGGACGCTACGATGTCGTATGCCCAGCAGAAAGTGCTTGGGAGTTGCATAGAGCATGGCCAGAAGCTGAGTTCAAACTCATTCAAACTGCAGGACATTCATTGAGTGAAGAAGAAATAGGAAGAGCTTTAGTTGAGGCAACGGATAGGTATTAAAAAAAGGTGAATCAGAGGTATCCCCACTTAAGACCCAACACCAACGGAAGGGATAGCCTCTGATTCATACACCTGAAAAATTAACCCAAATCCAAATTTTTCGAGGAGTGCTTCGTATGTGTGAGGGAGTTATGCCATGGAGCATCATTTTTCACAACCCTTTTTCGTCTTTTTCACAGCATCACGTAAAAACTACAGGGAAACCTTAATTTCCTGAATCAAAGTCTCAAGGAGAGGGTGGCCATCACGGGCCTTGTGATAGGAAAGACTCACTTTATGAGGAAAGAGGCCAGACTTACTCTTATGACCTAAGTCCACGGCCTCAAGTTGACCCTTCTCAACAGCGGCACCTGCTACTCCTTCAGGAAGAAAGCCCAAGCCTAATCCATTGAGCGTGAGCTCCTTTACAGATTCCAAAGAGGACATTGAGTAGATCTTGCGCTCATCTATTTTAAAGGGATTGAGCTTGTCTCGTACCGATTCCCCTGGGGCAAAGCTATCGGGCATCACTATAAAAGGGGCCTTTTCTAGATTTTCAAAGAGAAGCTTCTTCTTGGTGGAGCGGTAAAACTTAAAACGGTCTTCTCTTAGAACTTGGATAATACTCTGTGCGCTTTCCTCGGGATTAATGACAAGAATAAGGTCAAGCTCGCCTTTATTGAGAAGCTCCTGCATCTGTCGCGAGCGTCCCGTTGTCATTTCTATCGATAAATTAGGAAATTTAGCGAGAAACTTCTTTAGAAAAGCGGGCCAAAAATAAATACCAATGGAATCGTAAGTCCCCACCCGAAGAGAGCCTGCCATAGGATCTTCAAGACTCTCAAGGCGCTTCTCTACGCTCTTTAGGCTACTAAAGAGTTCGTGGCAATATTGGTAGAGAACCTCGCCTGCCTCTGTCATTTTCACCCCTCGAGGAAGTCGGATAAAAAGCTCATGACCGACAACCTCTTCAAGAATTTTCATGGATTTAGAAAGAGAGGGCTGAGTGACAAAGACGGCTTGAGAGGCCTTCTTCATTGAACCTAACTGCGCAATCTCATAGAAGTAATGGAGTTTTTCTAGATGTTCTCTTAAATACATATACCCTCTAGCTATAGCTTATATTATCTTTTCTCAATTTTTTTATACCTAAAAAAGATTTAACTTGTCGTCAACAGAGGAGTGAAAAAATCATGCTAGAAAATTACCAAACACCAAATTACCATCATGACGATGCCCTCTCGATTTCGCGAGATCTTGTGCCTCTCTTTAAGCGTCGCAGGACCATTCGCCATTTCTCCGATAAAATCCCTCCCCAAGAGGTCATTACCAACGCCATTTCTGTAGCGGGCCTAGCCCCAAGTGGCGCTAATAAGCAGCCCTGGAGCTTTGTCGTCATCTCAAACCCTAACTTTAAGGCCCATCTCCGTGAGCTTGCTGAGCGCGAGGAATATCGCTTCTACGTTGAAAAACCCAATGAGCAGTGGGTAAAAGACCTCGCTCACCTTCACTGTAAAATCGAAAAGCCCTTCATGACAGAAGCGCCTTATTTAATCGCCGTCTTCTACAGCCACTATGATGTGAATGAAGAGGGTGAAAAAAGCACCAACTATTACGCCAAGGAATCTGTCGGTATCGCGACAGGTATGCTTATCTCTGCGCTTCACCTGTGTGGACTCAGCTCCCTCACCTATACGCCAAGGCGTATGACCTTTCTCGCTAAGGAGCTGGGAAGGCCTCAACACGAGAGAACCTTTATGCTTCTTGGGGTCGGTGCCCCTCATCCTGAAGCGGAGGTGCCAATCATCACCAAGAAGAGGCTTGATGATATTTGCTCAATCTATAATTAACGGCAGTGCTTTTGTCCTCTTCTTAAAAGAGCGTCAATTTCGTCATGCTCAAGGGCCATGGGAGCAAACCCACAGCTCATCTTTTCACCCTTTTGATTGGCAAGGGAAATCTGCTCATGAAGAGGAGTGAGGGCTTCACGTCTTAAATTCCAAAGACGATCAAAGTCTTTATTGAAGCCATTCAAAACGTCTTGGCTTTCTTTGCGCTCAATCTTAACGACATTTTCAATGTGGTTAAATTCACCAGAATAAGACCAGTTAAATGAGCCCGAAAGAACCACATCGTTATCGATGATGAGGTATTTCGAATGCATTTGCTTATTAAGGTAAGCGCTGGTGAGGACACTGAAGAACTTTAATCTGACGTCGATAAGTTCATGTCCTTCAAAGTCATCCCCTCCCAAAAGAGAAACATAATTTACACCTGAAGAGCATTCTCTATCGTATTCATCTTCACAGTGAGGGAGGTTCATTTTGTTACGTTGCCTTTCCCAATCATACTCCCCCATTGTAACGAGTATTTTGACTTCCACGCCACGCTTGGCTGCTCTAATAATTGCATTGTAAATGGGGCGTAATTTAAGGCGTGTGGTGGCAATCTCAACAACTTCTTGGGCCTCATCAATGGCGTCAACAACCTTTCTCGTAAGAGTAAACCCAAGCTCCCCTCTCTTTTTAGAAAGACGCCCTCTCTTAACAACAAAATTATCTTTATTAAAATAGGCCTTTCCTAATCCAGCAGAACTTTCCTCTCTTGCAAAAACTCTATCAGAAAAAGATGCTCCAATCTCCTCACTCACTTCCCACAGAAAGTTGAATTCATCAAAGAATGATTGGGCCATCGCCCCTTCTTGATCAAAGAAGAGAATATTTTCATTGTAGTTTTTAAAGCTGCTCATAGACCAATTGGCAGAACCTGTGATCACACTAGCATCAGAGCGGTGACCATCGATCACGGCAAACTTATGGTGCATCTTTTTAGAAGAGCGTAGCGAGCGGACATCTATGCCCATCTCTTCAAACTGCAGCATTTTCTTAAGATTATCCTCTTTCTTGGCATAGCCTTCAAAGATCATCCTTACTTGGAGTCCCTTGGCCTTGAACTCTTCAGAACTTAGATATTTAATGATGGGATTGTTTTCACTTGAGTCCATATTATAAAGAGCAAGGTCTACAGTCTCTTTCGCTCCCTTTAAGCGCTCTACAATGGCGTCAAAGGTGTTGTCGTAAGGGTGGAAAAGAACTCCAACCTTAGCGTTTAAGGAAAGAGTAAAAAGGGCGCAAAGCGCTAGGATGAGGTTTTTCATTATTGTCTCTCTGTACTATGTCTCTTTTTCGGGAATAAAATGGATATAGCACAGAGAGTAATTCGGATAAATAAGAACTAACTAATGGTTCCTATCTAATTTTAAGATAATTAAAGTGACTTAAGGGCCGCCTCAAGCTCAGCTTTAGCCGCAGCTGTCGCCTTCTTCACGAAAGTATCTCCGCCTTTAATATAAACGCGCTTCACTTTCTTATAAGCCCCTTGCTTCTTTGCATACTCAGCAAGCTTCTTATTGGAGACTCCATAATAGAAGACATTGTCAACGAAGCCATTCATAGGATTAGGGTTTTTAAAGACCGGGAAAGTTGAATTAAAGCCATTCGCTGTGTAATCACACTTGTCACCATTGTCGTACTTGTAGAATCTGTAACCTTCTTTATTAAGGGCGTCGATTTCATCCTTGGTTTGAAAGTAAGAGCGGTTACTTTGAATACTTCTGGCCATTGATGTGTCTTCTTCGTGGCTCCATGAAGGATCGACTGTTAAAGCACAAGCCTCTTCAGTTTCGACATACTTCACTTGAAGCGAGCCTTTTACGGCAACATCAAGCTTAAAGATTTCAGCTTTCGCTAAGGGAGTAACGGCTATCAGCGCCGCAAGGGTGATTAGTTTCATAAGCTCCTCCACAGGGGGTAATTTATTGAGTGGCTTGGTCATAACATGAGCTAAATGGCTTTAATTGTTAGGTTCTGATTTTTAGTAATTTTTATAGACACCTCGGCTAATCTTTAGACATCGCCCTTTGGCCTCATGAAAGGGTGGTATAATAAAAACAAGCTTTTACAGCGATAAATACTCCTTATGACCCTGCGGGCTTTCGGCATGGCCATTGCAACTTTATTCCTATACTAAGGAGAAATGATGAATATCAAGCCAATCAACAAATGGATTCCCAACCTCAAACGCCCTCTTGTTATAGCGGGTCCCTGCAGTGCTGAGACCGAAGAGCAAATGCTTGCTACGGCCAAGGCGGTCAGAGAGATTGAAGATGTTCGCATTTTTCGTGCTGGTATTTGGAAGCCGAGAACTCGTCCCAACAGTTTTGAAGGGGTGGGAGAAAAAGGCCTTGCCTGGCTTAAGACTGTTAAAGAAGAAACAGGTCTTCTGGTCACCACAGAAGTTGCCAATGCGGGCCACGTTGAGCTCGCTCTAAAAAATGATATTGATATTCTTTGGATTGGCGCCAGAACAACAGTTAATCCCTTCTCTGTACAAGAAATTGCAGATGCCCTCAAGGGAACGAATATCCCTGTCATGGTTAAAAACCCTATCAACGCCGACCTCGCCTTGTGGATTGGCGCGCTAGAAAGACTTAATCTTGCGGGAATTGATAAGCTCGTCGCCATTCACCGTGGATTCTCAAGTGCTGAGAAAACAGAGTATCGAAATGTTCCTCACTGGCGAATTCCAATTGAACTCAAAAGACGTCTACCAGAACTTCCTATTGTCTGTGACCCCTCTCATATTACAGGGGATCGCCATAGAATTGCCCTAGTATGCCAAAAGGCAATGGACGTTGATATGGATGGAGTCATGGTAGAAACGCACCCCACTCCGGATGAAGCGTGGAGTGATGCTGCCCAACAAGTCACGCCCACCATGCTGGCCGAAATAACGAAGTCACTTAAACTCAAAACTGAATTCTCACACGACCGCTCCTTTGAAACAGAGCTTTCAGAGCTTCGTCAGCAAATTGATCGCATCGATAGCGAACTCATGGAAAGCCTACGAATGAGGTTCAATATTGTTGAGAGAATTGGTGATCTTAAAATGAAGAATCATGTGACCGCCCTTCAGGTCCATCGTATGGACGAGATGATCAACAAAGTAAAAGCCCTTGCTGAGAACATGGGGCTGCGCGGCCAATTTGCAAACGAACTTTATCATGTCATTCACGAAGAATCTGTTAAAATACAAGCTGAAATGATGCGCTCTTTTCTTAAGGAACAAGAAAAGAAGAACTAAAGAAGATTCTTATGACTGATTTATTTGTGAGTGACCGAATCAACGCTGTCGTTGAGTCCAAATCCGTACAACTTGCTGGTGTGATTGCTGAGCTGAGAGCTAAGGGCGAATCCATTATTAGCTTTAATGTGGGCGAGCCTGACTTTGAAACCCCTGAGGTTGTGATCAAGGCTACACAAGAGGCCCTTTCCCAAGGGCTCACTCGTTATGCCCTCGTGCCAGGAGAACCCTTTCTTCGCCAAGGGATCGCGGACAAACTAAAGAGAGATCAAGGTATCAACGCGAAAATGGAAAATATTTGCGTCAGCAATGGCTCCAAGCAGGTACTCTATTCCATCTTTCAAGTCATCTGTAACCCCGGGGATGAAGTTATCGTTCCTATCCCCTATTGGGTTAGTTTTCCTGAGTCTATTCGCCTCGCTGGCGCCAACCCCGTTTTCGTAGAAAGTGAAAGTGGGGAGTTAAATATGGAGGGAATTGAGAAGGCCATCAATTCTAAAACCCGGGCTATTATCATTAATTCCCCTAATAACCCCTCGGGACGAGTCTTCTCTAAGGAACAAAAAGAAAAGCTCGTAAAAATCTGTCGTGAAAAGAATCTCTATCTTGTCAGTGATGAGGCCTATGAAACACTCATCTATGGTGATGAGCCCTTTTCTGGCCCCGCTGGAGTTGCTGATCAGAATCTTGAGAGAACCCTTATCGTGCAAAGTTTCTCTAAGAGTTACTGTATGACAGGCTTTCGTTTAGGTTATGTGGCAGGCCCTACGACCTTTATTAAAGCTCTTAATAAGCTTCAAAGTCATCTCTGTGGCAACACTCCCGTATTTGTGCAAAAAGGTGCAGCCGCTGCACTTGAAAACGAAAAGGAAATCGTCACTCACATGCGCCAGACCTTTAGAAAGCGCAGTGAACTGGCTTATGAATTAAGTAAGGAAATCTTTCCTCATACTCCTAAACCAGAAGGTGCCTTCTATCTCTTTCCCAAAATTCAAGAAGAACTCATAGCGAAATATGGAAGTGATGAAAATCTTGCTCTTCATATTTTAAAAGAAGCTAAAGTGGCGATTCTACCCGGCTCCTTCTTTGGTCAACCGGGCTTCCTTCGCATTTGTTTTTCAACGAATGAAGAAAATATTGAAAAGGGCTTTAAGGCCATAAAGGAGTGCCTGTGAAAATTGGCCTCATTGGTTTTGGTCGTCTAGGCCGCCTCATTGCAAAGAACCTCGCACAAGATGCTGACTTGGTGATTTATGATATTGCAGGCTACCAAGAAGAAATTGAGTCTATCGGCGCCAAAGCAGGAACCTTAAAAGAAGCGGCTTCTTGCCCAGTCGTCATTCCCTTTGTTCCGATGAGTGCTTTTGAAGAGCTCATGAAAGAGATTGCTTCCTTTGTGCAAAAAGACGCCCTTATTATCGATGTCTGTTCTGTCAAAACCCAGCCCGTTGGTTGGATGCAAGAACATCTTCCTGACAATGTTAATATCCTTGGCACCCACCCTATGTTTGGACCTGACTCTGCCAAAAACACTCTCTATGGCTGTAAGATTGTTCTCTGTCCCGTGCGAATTGAGCGCCAGCAATTCAATGAAATTAGGTCTTATCTTGAAACCCATGGGCTTCGAGTAATTGAGGCCACTCCCGAGGAGCATGATCAGCAAATTGCGCACTCTCTTCTTCTCACCCACTTTATTGGTCGAAGTCTTATGGAATTTAAGGCCGAGTCTCTTCTTATTGATACTAAGGGTTACCGCCGGCTCATGAAAATTCTTGAAACCGTTGAAAATGACAGCTGGCAACTCTTTGAAGATATGAATCACTACAATCCCTATGCCGAAGAGACCCGAGAGGATTTTATAAAGAGTATGGAAACTATCCATAAAAAGGTTCGCAAATGTTAGTAGGCTTTCAAGGTGAACCCGGTGCTTATTCACAAGAAGCTGCCCTCAAATACTTTGGTCCAGACGTTAAGACCAAAGGCTATGCTCTTAGTGAACAAGTGGTAGAAGCCCTTATCAATGGCGATATTGATCAGGCGATTCTTCCCGTTGAAAATTCGATTGTGGGAAATGTGAACGTCAATATTGATCTCCTCTATCAAAACCCCATCAAGGCGATCGGAGAAGTTTACCACGACATCCATCATCACCTCTTCGTCGTTCCCGGAACCCAATTAAGTGACATTAAAGAGGTCTATTCTCACCCTATTGCCCTGGCCCAATGTCGAGATTACCTCATTCAAAATGAATTACGCCCCATCGCTGATTATGATACCGCAGGCTCTTGTAAACTCCTCGCCCAAAGAAAGAGTAAAACTCAAGCCGCTATTGGCTCAAAACTCTGTGCCGAGGCTTATGGCCTAGAAGTCGTCAGTGATCATATTCAAAAGGTTCATAATAATATCACCCGCTTCTTTATTCTGTGCCGCAATCAGGACTTTCGCTCTCACGCACAAAACCTTAGAGAAAGAGGAAAAACCTCAATCGCTTTTCGCGCTCATCACCATCCTGGTGCGCTTTTAGATTGCCTTGAAATATTTAAAAGCTTTGGCATCAATCTTACGAAACTTGAAAGTCGTCCGATTGTGGAAAATCCCTTTGAGTATATTTTCTATGCTGATCTTCAGCTGCCCCTTAACAATCCTCAAACTAAAGAATGTCTAGAGGAACTTAATCTTGATGCCCACCATGTGAAGATTTTGGGAACTTATAACGAAGGTAGAAAATCTCACCTACAGTGAAGAGGGCAAACGCTATATAAAAGCCTATTGTCTTGTAAAAGAGCCATCTTTCAGTCGTCCAATAAAGAGCGACGTAGGCCATGAAGAGACCATAGCCTGCAAAAAGAAAGACCATATGAGATTCAAGTTTCTTCATAAGCCATTTGGGAATAAGCGGCTTTTGAGGCATTGAACTCACCATCTCCCACATAAGCCCATCCCCCTTCACCAGACGAAAAGTCATAAACCCGCCGATGGCAATTCCAGTGAAGAAAGGTTGAAGTTTAAACCAAAGACCATCCTCGCCCAGAAGGCTTATTCCTCCCAGGATAGCGATAAGGAAGAAATTGAATTTACTTAGAGTATGAACATGCTTGGTGTAGAAGTACTCAAAGAGGACTTCTATCGTCGCGAGAATCACTCCCCCCGTAACAGCAATGCGAATGGGATAATTCTCTTCAAGATACCAATAAGCAAGAGCCGGTAAAAAAGAGATCAGGAAAAAGTTTTTCTGAGAGAGATTCTTCGCCACGAGGTCAAAGATAGATCACTATGAAGCCTTCTTCAAGGGTCTATTTGCCGACTCAGAGACAAGAAAGTTTTCAAATTCTTCCTTCACTTCCTGAGGGTCAAGAATCTCAATTTCGTCTTTGATCGAGTCGAGCCATCTAAAGAGCTCCGAGGACACCTCTACCGAAGCTGCCCATATAAACTCACCTTCTGTATTCGTCGTCACATAGGGACTGCCAAGAAAGTGATACTGAGGTTTGAGATTAACTTTTTCAGGGGAAGAAATACGCAGAACAAGCCGCTCTTCATTTCCTGTAATAGAGCGGATCGCCATAATAAAGTCATCAACTTCCGCTGAGACAAAATTCACTTTATAGTTGTGCTCAAATTTTGGCGTGATCCCGAGCATGTCACTAAATTCCATGCAGATCATACACCTATCGTTGACGTCTTCCGCAATAAGGGAAAGCACACCATCGAGAAAGACCACTTTATGCGGGTAAGCTTTTATATAATTATTATTTTCAGCTTCAATTGTTATGACAGCCCCTTGAGAAATCGACTCTCCAAGCAGGCGAAGGAGGAACTCTTTATCCTCAGACATCTCACTTCTAAAGTGCTGAAACTCTCGCTCTTCTTCCATCACACGATAGAGGTCCTGATCAGGATGAGCGGCTTCAACGAGTTTAAGCTTATGACTAAGGGTCTCAAAGAGGGAGCGATTCTTAGTTTCTTCAAAGAGAGGAAATTGAGCCTGAAGGGCAAGCCACTCTGAAAAGGAGAGGTCCATAGAAACCCTTGGCTTCTTGCCCTGAAGGCAGATCCAATTGAGACCTTCCCTCTTTTGGGCACTTAGGGGGTAGTGAAATTTCCTCATAAAGGAGATCACTTCTAAGATATCTTTTTCTTCTACTTGAGGGCCAAAATGGTGGCAAAGCTCGCTCACAGAAACATCTTGATTAAGGCCATCGAGGGTTACAAGAATATTCCAGAACTTATCATCAAATAGCTTTTCGTTTGCGCTCATGTATTACACCTTTAACTCGTAAATACCGTAGTAAACTTGTCGGAGATATCCCCGTAAGCTTTAGTGCTTTTTTCCCAATTTCAGGCCATAATATAGCTATGCCTTTAAAATTATTGATGAAAAATCCTATTCTCGCTATTGGCCTCCTCTTCATGGTGATCTTCCTCTTCCAGGCGGGAGAGAAGTACAATTGGTGGCCTTCTAGGACCCAAAAACTTATGCCCTCAAGCTGTAAAGCCACCCAAGTGAAACTTGATAGGCGGATTCCTGCTCATTGGAAAAGTCTCTGTGAGGGCAAGTCTTTTAATAACCTCGCCGTCATTATTAACTACCCCGTAGAGAAAAATGCTCAAAAACTTGAGGACCTTGCTCTTAATAAGCTGATCTATCGTGAGCTTGCAAATGATATGATTTTGATTGCTAAGAATTCACCGGCGGATAATTTAGAGAGAGTTGATATTGTAAGGATCCAATTTAACCATCCTCAAAAGCAAGTGAATGCCATCACTGAGGGTCGCTTCATTGTAAAACTTCAAACAATGACAGATAGAAGCCTCATAGCCAAACACTTTCAGACGACAGTTCAAGTCCAAGAAGTGCCGGCCTCAAAGTAGAAGTCTTTCCACTTATAACTTAAGCAATGAAGTCCAAAGATTTCGGACTCCATCCCTCCATAGAGAGTGTCTCCTACTAATGGAAAGCCAACAGCTGCCAATTGAACTCTTATTTGATGCCTCAATCCCCCATGAAGTCTGACTTTAAGGAGACTTTGGTCTTGAGACTCACTAAATTTTTGCTCTAAGACTTCTAAGCGAGCTCTCTTACCCTTATCTGTAACCTTAATCTTGTCACCACTTGTACTCAGATGATGAACAAGCTGCGAGGGTCCATCATATTTACCCGCCACTGTCACTTCATAAATTTTAATGGCTTCATCATGAGTTTCGCGAAACTCTTTATAAACTTCATCGTTATTAGTAAAAAGACATAAACCAGAGGTCTCATAATCCAAGCGGTAAAGAAGCCCTCTATCATAGGCTTCTTGGTTAACAGCAAGATACTCAAAGTATCTCTCTTCTCGCAGAAAGCTCAGAAGGTTATTGCCTTCGCTATACCTTAAGGGATGACAATGGACTCGTGTCGGCTTGTGAACAGCGAGAAAACCTCCACTCTCTTTAAGAATGCGTGGTTTTTCTGCTCCTTCATAAAGAGGGAAAATAAGATTTCTATTGTAAAGATATTCGGGAATGAGGATTTCTGAGCGTGCCTTTATGGTGCGGTTAAGATGCTTTCGATTTAAACCGCTTTTTTTTAGAGAGCTCTTTGTAAATCCAAGAGCTCTCAGTGCGTCTTCCAGCGAACAAGAGGGTCCAGTCCAGCATAATTTCATGACTACTGAGCACGAACCTTATGTCCGCGAGTCATGATATCTCTTTTTCTCAGCATAAACTCGACACGACGATTAAGCTCTTGCCTCTCCTGACCATTTGCCTTGAGAACCTTATCGGGACGAGTGTCTCCATAGAATGAGGTCGTGACCTTTTCAGGATTCACTCCTTGCTTAATAAGATTTCTAGCGACAGCGCTCGCTCGCTTAGCGGAAAGTTCAAAAGCATCACTTCCCTTCTCTCCAACTTCACCTCGACTAGCATGACCAAGAATATAAATGACCCACTTCTTATCATTAAGAAGCTTCACCAAGCGGTCATAGACTTCAATATTAATCTCAATGGGAACAACACTCCCCTCTTTAAAGAAAATCTTATCTTTAAAGACGACTTTAAGTCCTTCGGCCATCTCATAGACATCAACATTCTCAGCAAGACTAAAATCATTAAGATCCTGCTTCGCCATCTTAAGTGTTTCATCTGATTCACGATTAATTTCGTGCTTATCCAAGATCCCTTCCATTGTTAAGAAATCAATGGGAAAGGGTTTGATAGGTTCTTGAGACTCCAGCATCGTTGGAGAATCGTCAGGCGACTTCCCTCTTTGAATCACTTCACCATGCTGAAGAACATTTCCTCCAAAGGCATTACGAATTGATCCGAGTGCGGCTTCGTATTTTGCTGACTCAGTTTTAGCAAAAGAGAGAAGCAATACAAAGAATGTCAAAAGAAGTGTTACCAGATCGGAAAAGGTCGCCATCCATCCCGGAAGACCAGGAACGCAGACTTCACATTTCGGGCACTCCTGAGCAGCGGCTTCATCGCCACCACCACCTGCTGCACCACCGACGTCTTCAGCTTCTTCGGCCATGATTTATCCTTTTTACTCTTCACCACCGCCATCATCAACTTCACGCTGAGATGGAGGAAGGAAACTATTCAACTTTTCTTTAATAAGACGAGGGTTTTCCCCCGCGACAATTCCAAGAGTTCCCGCGATCACAATACTCATCTTTGTAATCTCAGCTTGTGAACGGTAGCCAAGCTTGTTCTTAATTGGGTTACAAAGGGCATTGGCAATAACAGCTCCATAGAAAGTCGTCAAAAGCGCAACCGCCATCGCAGGACCAATGGCAGCCTGATCAGAGAGGTTCCCAAGCATGATCACCAGACCAATCAGGGTCCCAATCATCCCGAAGGCAGGACCATCTTCGGCCATCCCAGAGAAAATCTCAGCCCCAACCTTATGGCGCTCTTCCATAGCATCGATTTCTAATTGAAGAATAGAACTGATGACCTCTGGCGGTCTGTTGTCAGCGGCCAAGGTCATTGCTTTTTTCATAAAAGGATCATCGATAGGCTGCTTCTCTAGAGCAAAAACTGACTCACGTCGTGCGGTCTCTGCAAGATTACCAATTTCATCAATGGTTTCCTTCGGATCAGCAGGAGTAAAGAAGAGTGCTTTCATCCCAATACTCACAACATTTTTCACAACCTCCATAGGCCATTTGATAAATGTCGATCCAATCATCCCGAAGATAACAACGATGACCGAGGGAACATCCACGAATGACATAATGTCGCCCCCAACTAGAATTGATCCGAGGATGGCACCAAATGCGAGCACGAGTCCAATGACGGTTCCTATATCCATATTCTTCTTCCTTAAAAAGTTTGACTTCGTTAATAGAATCGGTCCTTTACAAACCTCACTTAAGAAAAAGTGCACCTAAGGTGTTGATATCCCCTAATAGGGAAGATTTTACCCGCTCATTTCACTCCCCTATCCCCTTTCATTTCACTTTTGAAACAGCCCCACCATTTCATAGATGGCCCTGAACCTCAGTGGCATAACCCCTTTCAACATCAAAACAAATGAGGTCAAAAATGAAATCAAAGAAACTTCTTCCCTTAGTTATTGCCACCTCCCTTCTAGGATCATGTGGCTCAAAACAAAATCAAACAGACACAACAGGCTCACTCTTTAACCAAGAGGCAACCACGGAAAATGAGGCGAGAGTTCGCTACTCTCAAGATATTTTAAGTCCGGCCCTCTTTCCTCAAGACCGCCAGGTTCTTGCTCTTAAAGCGGAGCGCTTAAGTGTTCTCGATAAAGAATTCTTTGAAGTCATGACCGTGAGAGATCCTGAAATCACTCAGCATAATGAAGTTCACTATAAAAATGGTACTCGCCATATCACGATTGAAGGCAAGAGAATTCTCCTCGACTCTCTCGATCAGCAACACCTCGTCAAACTTCTCAACGGGCAAAGAGATATAGCAAAAGTAACAATTAATTGTGAGCGCCTTGATATTGAAACCCCAGTCGTTATCCCCGGCGCAGACCTTGAGATCAATGCCCAAGAACTCGTTCTTACTCAAAACGGCAGTATCGACCTGACTCCTCACTCTAATCTCCAAAGGGCTCCCCAATTTGAAGAGGGTGCCCAGGGAGCAAAGGGAAGCACCCTCACCCTAAATATCTCAAACCTTCAAGCAGTCCCACGGACAACTCCTCTCTTTATAGTGAATGGAGCAAATGGCCAGCCGGCTGGACTTGGCCAAGCGGGCTCTGACGGTAATTCTCTTCCCGACCTTGGAGGTGGAGTTATTAGAGAGGAAAGCGTTTCGGCCATTGCTTGCTCAGGGACTATACCAAAGTCTATGCAAGGTTGCTCAGAAGCAGTAACCATTAGAGGAAGTGGTTCTGTCCCTTCAAAGGGTGAAGATGCTCGCCAAGGGGGAAAACCAGGCCTTCCCGGAGACGGTGGTGTGATTAGAACCACGATCCCCCTCGCCTATAGCTCCTATGAAATTAAACCCGGTCTACCGGGAACACCAGCTCCTCTTTATAAGGGCGGAAAACCTGGACTTCCCAACCCCTATTACATCATTACTTCAAAGAGAAAATCTCACGCCCACTATGTTTCACCAGGTCTCGATGCCGCTTCCCCCATCTTACCTAAGGATATTGGTAACTTTGGCCACATAGAAATAATAAAAGAAGGAAAATGGCTGACGCCAGCTTTCCTTAAGTACACAAGTAAGTATGCTCGCCATCTCCACAAAGTAAATTCCATCGAGGAAGCAAAAGTCCTCACTGAAAAAGTTGTGGCTAAATGTGTGGATGCTCAAAAGACTCTTACGACCCAAGAAACTCTTCTCTGTGCAGAAACGACGAAGTCGCTCACCCCCCTTCTTTCTAATCTCGATTACTATGGCAAGAAGGCTTCATGGATCCCCTCATTTTCCGTAGAGGCGAATTATCGCCTCTTTCAAGATGAACTGGAGCGTAGCTTTAGAACTCTCTTCCTCACCTATTGGACCCAGAAAGAAACCCTGAGCATAGAACAAAGAAATGAGGCGCTTAACAGACAAAGTGACCTTCTCACGAAGACAATTGCTCGCAAGGAAAAGGAATTTAATGAACTTAATAATTCCATCCCTCAGCTAAACACTGAAATAGCTAATTTAAAAAAAGAGGAATTCTTCTTTGAGAAAGAAGTTCATCGCATTGAAAGAGAAATCCTTGCTTCAGCGCGCTCTAATGTTAGAGAGCGATCCCGGATCCCTCTCTACAAGAAGGCCCTCAAAACAGTGGCTGCACTTTCACGTGTCATTCCTGCAGGTCAACCAAGCCTTGGTGCTGCGGCGACCACAATAGAGACGATTGTTGAGAGTTTTGAAAGTGACGAACCCCTCAAGAATATATTTGAAAAATTACCAGCTCAATTAAGTTCACTCACTCCGGCAAAAGTTCAATCCTCATTTGATAACTGGAAAAAAGTTAAACAGAGTATCGACTACAATGAATATAAAAGAGTCTTCTCTTTAACACCTGAGAATTCTCAACTTAATTCTTCAGAGATAAAGAAAGAAAAGAATCTCTATATTGAGAGACTTAAGGATTTCACCAGTCCCATAGCAAAAGAAGCTCTTAATCAACTTAAGCTCTATAAGAGACAACAGGTTTCTAAAGCCGATATTGAGAAAGAGGTTCTGAATATTAAAAAAGCTCATCCTCTCTTTAAGAAACTTTCAGGTGATCTTTTAAAGCTTGTTAATAAACGCCAAAGAGTCGCTGAGCAACTTACTGATGTCCATAATAGATTAAACGATATCACTTCAACTCTTCAAAGTTCCTTTCTCCAAATGGCAGCTCTTAGTGAGGCAACAGCTCAGTTAAGTACTGTTCGAGATCATGATTTAAATAAGACTCTCAAAGAGATTGAGGAAGAACAACTTGAAAGGCTTGATTACTATTACTACCTCTTTCAAAAAGCCTATAGCTATAGAATGCTTCGTCCCTTCCCAGGGCTTATAACCACGAGAGAAACGATTGAGAAGATTAAGAAACTTGCCTCCCAGTCAGAAGAGGGCGAACTCAGTCTTGAGGAACTCTTAAGTTTAAAAGAAGTTTACACCGCACAAATCAGCCGTGTGATCGAGGAGATGATCAACGATTTTGATCTTCAGTACCGAAATAGCAAAGTCTTTAAGCTGAGTGAAGAGCAGATCGAAGCCCTCAATGATGGTCATGAGATCACTCTCGATCTCACTCTTCCTCGCTACTTTGGTCATTTAAAGAATGAAGAGAACCTGAGAATCAATGGCATTAAAGTTCTTGAGATGAACCAAAGAAACTCGAATGATAGTGAATCAAAGCTTCTTTTTTCAACAACGGGAGAAAGCCTCATGAAGAAAAACGGCCTAACATACTTCTTTAGCTTGGGACAAAAACCTTTTTTCTGGGGTGCAAAGGCCCAAAGCTCGATGGGATCTAATCTTGAGCAAATTAGACCAAGTCCCAATAACCAGTCTTTACTAAGAAGTTTTCTTTCAAGCGCACAGGATGGGCTGCTCTTTTCTAGACCTGGTGCTCTTACCCATTTAAAGGTTAAATTCAGCCATTTTCAAAAAAAGGAAAATGCTCCAAAGCTCGATGCAGTCGCCTTTGAGATCGACTACGATTACAGTCTGATTTAGGAAGTATTTGCCTTAAATTTAAAAAAGCCTTTTTTAAAGTGATGTTCGTAAAGCCCGCTCCGATGCGGGTTTTATGAAAACAACAAAAACAAAACTCACTCTATTCTTAGTTTACTCTGTCCTTGCGTTCGCCGGTACTTCCTGTGTCCAAGATGATGATCCCTGTGTGACAGCGGATTCATCTGTGGAAAAATCAGATAGTCTCGACACCGACGCAAAGTGTTCTGACGGCGGCACCGATCCAGACGATAGTACTGATCCAGATGATGGAGCAGATCCTGTTGATCCAGATCCAACCGATCCCGTAGATCCGACTGACCCGGATCCAGTAGATCCACCCTCTAACCCCAATGATGGAATTCATGATCCCGTGTCTCTTAACAGACCATGGAACAAAGACTTCACGACAATTGTCATTGATGCCTATGAAGGAAATGGCATCGACTGGGATCTCATGGCAACTGATCGAAAAGTTGCAGGTGTGATCCACCGCTCAAGTATTGGCCTTCGTGTCGATAAGAAGTACAAAGAAAGAAAAGCAATTGCTAAATCTCGCGGCTACCTCTGGGGTGCTTATCACCTTGGCTACCGTGGAAACACCATTGAGCAAGCTGAACTCTTTCTTGATCTCATCGATGATGAAGACGACACTCTTATGATCCTTGATCTTGAGGACACGAATAACAGTCGCTTTATGAGTATTTCAGAAGCTGTTACCTTTATGGAATATGTCTATGAAAAGACAGGCCGTATTCCGGTTGTCTATGCCAACCACTCGACAACGGTTAAGCTCAATTCACTTGTAAAGAATAACCCTCTCTTTCAACAATCTCGCCTTTGGTACGCAAGATTTAAGTCTAATGTCACTGATTACCCTCAAGGTATTTGGCCTAATTACTTCCTCTGGCAATTCTCTAGTGAGATCAATTGCTCAAGAACCGGCACTTGCCTTTACAATGTTCCAGGAACTCGTTTCGATATGGATGTGAATGTCTATTACGGAACCCGCGCAGACCTCGAACAAAACTGGTACTAATAAAAAAACCCTACTTAGTTTTTCAACTGAGTAGGGTTCTTCGATTTTCCATAGTCCATCCTGACAGCGGAAATTGAATATTAATTTATTCTCTCTATTGAACTTCCTGCTTTAACGTATGCTCCAAATAACTGGCCATCGTTTTTCTGAGGTCGTCCATAGAAAGCTCGTCGTTGTCGACAAGTAATTCTGACTTAATGAAATCAATCGGGAAACCTGTCATCTCAGACAGTGATGAAAGAGCTACTACCGTATCCGATTCCGTTTGAATATTTCCTTGTGTCTCGCCTACAACCATCTTTGGTTCGCCTGCAACTTTAGTTGTTGCTTCCATTCCACACTCCTTTGTGTTTCCAACTCCTCAGCAGCGCTACAAAATTTTGTCCCTGTCCCCATCATCCTAAGTAGGGCGTAGCGTTTACTGAAGTGCACATATCCTTGCGCTTTCCCAAATCATATCGAGACATTTTTTTCAATGTCAACAAAATCACGAAATGCTCAGATGTTTGTAAGATTATATTAGACTTTATAACTTATGGATTTTATTGAGGAATCTCAACTTATTTCATTTGTAAGAAGTTTTGTGAGACTTTTATGCTTGTCACGCATTTCCCGGTATTCTCCCTCTAAAGTGCTCTCAAAGGTCACTCCAGAGCCTGCGTGGTATGTCAGACAAATCTCAGATTTGTCCAAAATTCCTCCTCTAATATTGATACTCGCTCTATAAGTTTTTTCTGAACGCACAACGGTAGAGCCGCAGTAAAAACCTCTGTCCTCTTTCTCTAGGTCTTCAATAATTTGCATGACACGCTTCTTAGGAGCCCCTGTAATAGATCCACCAGGAAAGAGAGATCTCATTACCTCAAAAAGAGTGACGTCCTTAGAGAGCCTAATCTGAAGCTCTGAAAAGCTATGTAATAAGCCAGGTACAACAAGAGGTGCTTTCTTATGAACAACCTTAACACATGGCTCCTCAATAGCATTGAGATCATTGCGAAGAAGATCAGTAATCATATAAAGCTCAGACTCATTCTTAGGACAATGACTTAACTCTTGCCAAGCCTCCTGCCAGTCCTGACCATCTTCAATCCTTATTGTCCCCTTAATAGGACGAGTCTGAAGAAGTTGCCCCTCCTCGCCCTCTTCAATATCAAAGAGGCACTCGGGACTATTGCAATAGAGACCAATTTCACCCACTTGGGTAAAGGAGGCGAATTCCCCCCTTGCCTCTTTCTTTCTCCAAAGGCGGATTAAAAAGTCATCTAGAATAAAGTCAGCCCCTTTAGCCTTAAAGGGAAACGTGAGATTGTATTGATAACAATCCCCCCGCTTAAGGTGATGCAATCCCCGTTCAAAAGCTTTTTCGTATTCTTCAAATCCGGGAACACTCCACTCGAGCTTAATGTCATTAGCCTTGCTCTCAAAGAAAGTTTCACAAAGTTCTGACCTCTCATCAAAGAGCATCCAATAACCAAGTAGAGTCTTCTTTTCTAATCGGCCTTCCCAAAAAGTTCCTAATTCGTAGAATGCATGAAAAATGAGGTGCTCTTCGCTCTCTTTTGAAAGAAGCGCCGAAATAAATACCGCGGGCTCATGACTGACGATTACGCCCTCTAATAAATCACAAACTTCATCAGAGTAGAGAGCAAAAATTTTTCGTGGTTTTGTAAAGAGAGTCGGCACTCCCTTAAGAAATTGTAGTGACCAGAACTCTCCTTCAGGAAGAGAATTAATCTTGCTCATTACCCTGAAAAGAAAGGTTCTCAAAGCTGGTGTAAGCACCAACCCAAGCAAGCTTAGCCGTTCCCGTTTCACCGGCACGGTTCTTACCGACAATAATCTCGGCAACCCCAGGCTCTTTGGTGTCAGGGTTGTAAACTTCATCACGATAAACAAACATCACGATATCGGCATCCTGCTCAATGGCTCCCGATTCACGAAGGTCGGCAGTTGTTGGTCTCTTATTTGGTCGCGACTCAACCCCACGGTTAAGCTGAGAGAGTGCGATCACAGGACACTCAAGTTCTTTTGCAAGTGTTTTCAAACCACGGGACATCTCAGAGATTTGCTGCTCTCGAGAGATTGATTTGTTATGCGGATTCATAAGCTGAAGGTAGTCAATCAGAATGAGCCCTAACCCATGCTCTGCTTGAATTTTTCGGCACTGGGATTGAATATCAAGAATTGTTGATTCACCGTTATCGTTAATAAAAATAGGATAACTTGAAAGCTCTTTTACTGCCTGGCCAATATTACGAAGATCGGTATCAAGGAAGTTCTTTGTTCTTAATCTCTTTGAATCAACTTTAGCCTTAGAACTTAAGAGCCTCATGGAAAGTTCTTTATCAAGCATTTCCAGTGAGAAAATAGCGACAGGTTTACCATGATGCTCACAAACATTATTAGCTATATTAAGGGCCAGAGATGTTTTCCCCATGGCAGGACGAGCTGCTAAAATAATAAGCTGACCTGGTTGAAGCCCCAGCAAGAGGGAGTCTAGTTTAGGATAACCAGTACCAAGACCTTGAATTTGACCAGGGTTACGAGACATATCCTCTAGCTCGATGAGGTTCTCTTTAAGACAGGCATTAAGACGCATCATCTTTCCGGACTTAGCATCATTAGTTAGTTTGAAAAAAGAAGCCTCCACATCTTGAATGAAGTCCTCTGTCTTACCTTGAAAGTTTAGACCACGATCAGTAACCCTCATCGCTGTTCTAATAATTTCTCTTAATGAAGACTTATCCTTAACTGTCTTTGCGTAGTGATAAATATTAGCCGAGCTGGCCTGATCTTCAACGAGATCAGTAATAGCACTCGTTCCCCCAATCTCTTCAAGTTTTCCCGCTTCATTTAAACGTGAACTTACCGTGACGTAATCTATGGCCTGGTTTCCGAGAGCGAGGTCACTAATAGCCTCAAAAATAACACCATACTTAGGCTGATAGAAATCTGCTTTCTCGAGCTTAAGGTCTGAAACATCGTCGAAGGATTGACCATCGATAATCAGACAACCAAGAAGTGAGCGCTCCGCTAAAAGGTCATGAGGGAGTTCCTTATTAGGACCTTTTTTTGGTTGTGGTGTATCACTCGGCATATTCATCATATCCATAATAAAGTCTCTCCAAATGCGGCTATAGGAAAAAAGAAAGGGCCCGACATAGCGGGCCCTCTCATCACTTGATCATTGTTTAAGATGATACTAGCTGCGAAGAAGTTCGTCAGCCTCTTTAGCAAGTTTCTGCTCGTCAGTAAGAGGTTGATTTTCCTTAGCTTCTTCACCTTCAGCTGTTTCACCAGCTTCTTTAGCAGCTGCGTCAGCTTCTGCTTTAGCAGCTTTCTTCTTCGCTGCAGCTTCAGCTTTCTTCTTAAGCTCTTCAGCTTGCTTAGGATCCATCTCTACCTTTACGCCAAACTCAGCTTCAACGCCGTTGAAAAGCTTTGCTTTAACAGTGTAAGAACCAACCGCTTTGATAGGGTTGTCTACAGAGAGAACTCTTTTTTCAACTTCAATGCCTTTGTCAGCAAGAATCTTAGAAAGTTCAGTTGTTGTAACTGTTCCGAAAAGACGACCGTTTGAACCAACTTTCTTGATAAGATCAAGATTGAGTCCATTGAGTTGCTTAGCAACTGCCTCAGCAGCTGACTTCTCTTCAGATACTTTCTTAGCAAGCATCTTATTATAGTGGTTCATCTGAGCCTTGTTAGAATCATCAGCAAGAACCGCTTTGTTATTTGGAATAAGGAAGTTTCTTGCGTGACCCGCAGAAACATTCACAACCTCACCAACATTTCCTAGTGAAGCTACCTTTTCAGTAAGAATAACCTTCATATCGTATCTCCTTAAAAATTTTGTTCATCATTCTTTTTGTTAAAAAACCTGCGAAAATCGACCCACGTATCAAGCACCCCAACAAGGGCGAGAATTTGGTAGGCCATAAGACAGGCGAAAAAAATCGCCATCGTTCTTAAGAAACCAAAGAAATGCCAATAAGTAAGAAGCTCGCTTAAAATCCCAAATCCTTGAAAGAAGTAGAACACACCAAAGGCCATCAAACCGTTAAGTCCAATAACTTCAGCCCATGTTCCAAGAACTTCATAAGCATGACCGACACAAAGAGCAAGAATACCCATAAGTGGCCAAACCAATGGAAATGGCATTTTAAGACCTGTCAGAGTTTTCACATCATAGGGATACTCATGAAATGGCTTCCACAGTGGGGCCATTCTCAAGGTCACAAATGTTCCAACCCAAAAGCTAAGCATAACAACAACAAAAATAAATCCAGTTCCGTAATTTAAGACAGGATCAACAACCAAACTAGGCTCTTTCATCACATCTTCAAGTTGGCGTAACTGCTCACCAGCAGCACCAACAGCGTTTACGAGACTCTCATGATATTGAGTCGCTGTTTTCTGAACATAAGGAGTCAGGATCCCGCGAAGGCCTCCTTCCCTTTGGAAGTTCAGTGTTAGAATCAATCCCATCATGACAAGAAAGACCGACGCCCCATTAATGACAATCCCCTTAAGAGGATGATCTTTAGCACGCACGGTTCTTGAGATCAGGTAACCATAGATAAGAGCAAGAGGAAAAGTTCCAAGTGCACTTCCTTGATTAAATTGAATCTGAACCAGTAAGAAAGCGATAACGGTCCCCACGACTCCCATCATGAATGTCTTCATTTTTCCATAGAGAAGAAAGCTCATGGTGAAAGGAATAGAGGCAAAGAGCGCAAAAGGCTCAAGACTTGAAAATAAGAATGCAAGAACCCCAAGAAAGGCTAGCTTACTTGTATTCAACTGAGGAATCATCATCGCTCTAAGCTCTGACTCACCTTCGGGATTGAATCCCTTGGGCGCCTCATCTGAATGGTTGTTCTTATCTTCGTTATTCATCATTTGTCGTTTATCGTTCTTTTCTTAGCAATTTTTTTAACAATTCTTCTTTTTATTAGCGCTATGGTTAATTAAGCGCGAACTTCAGCTGTTCTGTTAGAAACGTAGCTTGCAACACCGATTTGACGAGCTCTTTTAATAGCAGTCGTTGCAAATCTTTGGTGCTTACGGCTTACACCTGTAATACGAGCTGGAGAAATTTTTCCAAACTCATTGATAAGCCATGTAAATGTCGCAGGATCTTTCCAGTTCGCTGTAACGTTATTTGCTTTGAAGTAACAAGATTTACGACGAGCAAATTTCTTAGGATTGTCAGACTCTTCATCACCTTCTTTCTCTGTAGCAGAACCTTTGTAAGTCTTAGAGAAAGGAGTTTTGTAAGCCTTAACAACAGCTTCACGGTCTTCATCTTCACCAAGAGCGATGAACATGTGACGAAGGTGAAAGTCGCTAATTTTAAGACGACGGATAAGTTCTTTGTTGTTTTCCGTGTTTGCCTTAAAGATAAAATAAACAAAGTGACCTGCAGGTGTACCTTCTGTTGTAGGTTGTGCAAGGGTCATTTTTCCCCACTCATCTTCGATGAATACTTCACCGTCGTGAGCTTTTACTACTTCGTGAACCATTGCTTTAAGAGCAGCAACATCATTTTCAGTAGCTTCTGGTTTCGCCACTAGGGCCAACTCATAGATCATAAAAACCTCCTGGACTAAACGGCTAAAGGGCCCCATGCCCAATAGCGGGGTCTAGTGAATGTCAAAGTGCCGAAGTCTAACACCACGAGCCTCTTTTGACAACGTCTTAAGCCTTTGATTACACGCCTTAGGCTTATATAAAATCAATCACTTAGATTGTCGCCACACTGTTTTTGCCTTTTGCCCAAAAACTGTCCAGAAGAATTGATATCAAAATTTAATGCCACATCGCTCCAATCGAGGTTTCCCGATTTCAACTCTTTAAAGGAGCGATTTGGAATTTTTTGAAAAATCTGCTCTTCGACTACACTTCAAACTTGTGAAAGCGGTACGTCATCTCTCCTCATTAAAAACACACTTGGAGGTTACTATGAAACGCTCATCTTTCTTTCTCACTTGCTTCTCTCTTCTTCTCTTTTCTTGCCAGCCGGAAGAGGAAATTACAAAAGACCCAGTGAGTGAACTTAATGCTCTCGTCAAACCCCTTGGTTTCATCGGTTTTCAAAATGCCATGGATCGAGGTGAGCAAGGAACCCATACAGGAATCCTCGTCGGTGGTCGCCCTACTGCCCTTTCATACGTCGCAAACTTTGAAAGCTGCTTCCCTCAAAATGATTTTTTGCCCCGATATCAAGATCGCGCCAATATCCAAAGGAAATACGATTATACTTTTCAAGGAAACCTCGGTTTTCTCACCTTAGGTATTCCCATTGTATCTGCGGGCTTTGGCCTTCAAGAATCAATGAAGGTCAATCTTGAACTTGACGGACTTGTCATTGAGTATCTCGATTCAGTGGATGTAACGGATTGGTATCGTGAAGGAATGAGAGAGACTTGTCGGGACTACCTCAAGGAAGTTGGCTTTCTCATTCAAACCATTCACACTCAAAGTATGCGCCTCTCCATTCAAAGAGTCGGTGGCACTAATATTGGTCTCAATGCGGACAATGTTAATGACTTCTTTCAATTTGAAGCAGGTGTCGCCTGGGAGATTATTGATGGAAAGACGATAGAAATCACTTCTCCTCATACACTCGGCTATCAAATTGCACTCATGAAGCCTGACGATCAAGGACAAGTTCTCTATCGTGCAATGAGCACTGAAGACGACTCCTTTGTCTTTGAGGCTATTGGCTTTTCTGACTTCTTTAACCAAGACAATATTAGTCAGAACCCTGATTGTGAGCAAAAGGGGCCTTCAAGCCAAATCGATCAGAGCCAGCATATTTTCTTAAACTAGAAGAAAAGGGCCCTCTTAAGGAGGGCCACTTTTAATAAACGAGAGGGACTGTTTCGAGGGTCACTTCCCCCTGTCCTTTACGACAAAGCATCATGTAGTGAAAAGTACCATCAATCTTTTCGGGATTGAGGTAGACACAGAGATTTGGAATATCCACTGAAAAGCGAAGGGGGCGAATAAATCCTTCCTCCGTTTGGGCCATCGTGTAGAGACGATTGCCAAAGATCAAAGTGGAGTTAATAAATAATCCTGGTAAAGTGTCGCCCTCTTTCTTTAAGAGTATGGGGCTTAAGGTTTCAGAAAACTGAACACCCGGAAAAGAACTTTCTCTATTGATACGAAGACGTCCTTGTTCACCATTCTTCCCATAAGAACGGAGGTAGTAACGTGTTTCAATAAGTCTTGTCTTATTCTCATCATTGAAGGCACTGATAGAATTAAAGATGGGATCACTCCAGTTTTTTGTATCAATAACAAGGGCTTCTCCTCTTTTCGTTTGCGGATTCCAAACATAGGAGCGAACCTGATCTCTCTTGAGGGCAGCAAGAAATTCAACATTTTCAGTCACTTCACCAAAGTTCTCTCCACCAACACTTAGGAGTTCGCGTGTATTATTCCCAGCGAGAAGTCTCTCCGGAAAGAAAACCCTTTCAAAACTTAACTGGCCATTAACAAAAGTATAGAGATAGTAGTCACGAGCAAATTCCTCACCGACAGAAACAAGACCACGGATGAGACCTAGTGCTCTATCTTTTTGACTCTGAGGAAAGGCTTCATCAAAGCTTACACTTTGCCACTCTTCAATAAAGAATTGCATTCTAAACGTATTGATGGCCTCAAGAGAGTTCACAACTCTTAAACGCATTTCACCATTTTCCAAAGGCTCAAGAAAATACTGATGTTGGGCAATTGCCGTCTCGGGTACACGCTCAAGAATATCATCTGTATTATCCTCTTCAGGAAGACGGTAAGTCATTTTAAAGGTCGGAACAAGAAGGCTCCCTCCTTTAAAAGGAATGGAAATAAAAGCCGTTTCGCCAAGTTCATCATATTCAAGGGGAAAATTCTTATAATTAAGAAGAGGAAAGAGAAATTTCTCCGTTTTATAATCTCCAGAGTCTTGTCCCAAAAGATAATTAAAAACGAGGCTCTTTTGATCTTCACTAATACCAAAGACAAGAAAATCAAGTTTTCCATCATCATTAAAATCTGCAAAGGAAACATTAGAGACTTCATGAAACTTTTCCATCTCCAGATTAAGTCTTCCCCACTTCCCTTGTTTTCGCAAAAGAAAGGATAGAGTTGTCTTCTCTTCTGTTTGAAGACTAGGAACTTGAGCGTGGTATAGGGGAGCATTCGTTTCCTCAGAAGAAAAGCGCACCTTCTTCACGCGACTCACCTTACGAGCGCCCTCAATAAAGGTCAGTTCCGTGTCTTTGAAGCCTTCGATAGCCGAGACCTCATCAGCTCCCTCTCGCCCAAGGTCGCGAGAAAAGATAAGAGTTGTTTGGGTCACAGAGCTAAAGTCTGAAGACTTTAGTGCTACTGTCATAAGAAAATTACTGTCCTTATTGAGATCAAGGAGCTTCCCTTTTATGAGAACACTTCTCTTTTGTCCCTCTTTCAAATCAACACTCTGTTCAGGAGCTTCAATAACAATATCACTGCGATTAAAAGTCACCGAAACCTGGAGATCTTTAAAATCACCCATCAGCGATTCGATAGGCAGACTAAAGAAGAAACTTCCATCACGGCTTTTATAATTGAGATCAAGAAGCTCTTTAAAGTCTGGACTCGCAAAGTTCTTAGGCGCTGAGATCAGAGCCTTTTTCATGTCGACTAATCCATATTTTGAAAACTTCCCTTCAAAAATACTTTCCTCACGATCACGACTTGAGCTAAAGAGCCTCGCCATGACTTCACGGATCGGCATTTGGGGATCAATTAATTTCAAGCTAGCAGCGATCCCTGCGATATAAGGAGAGGCCTGACTCGTTCCATTCTTCGTTTCATAGCCACGAATTCTTAGAATTCTTGATTCTACCGAGTCCTGAGGATAGGTTGAAACGATAAACTCACCCGGTGCGAGAATATCAACCTTCCCTCCGTAATTTGAAAACTCTGTCACTGCGCCTGTATTATCAACAGCTCCAACACAAATGACTTTATCAACGGTACAAGGGTATGTTGGCACTTGTTTATTATTATTTCCTGCAGCTGCGATAACGACGACGTTTCTCTGTGCCGCTAACGCGAGGGCCCTTTGCATTCGTGGCGTTTGCACAAGCTTCGGCCAACCAATAGACATATTAATTACATGAGCTCCCCGTTGAATGGCGTAAGCAATTCCATCGGCAAAGAGGTCCGTAACGTAACGCTGATTATAGACAAAGCCAGAGATCTCATCGGAGAGGACTTTGACAGGAAGAATCTTTATACGCTCATCTGTTATTCCAGCAATCCCCTGTTTATTTTGGGCAGTAGCTGCAATGATACCAGCGACGTGAGTTCCGTGGCCCATATCATCAGTAAGATCGAGATTTCGC
>Ga0208203_1000218_pt1 | contig 27680 bp, 24 predicted proteins | sample DeeseametaMP2914_FD_184167 | JGI IMG/M metagenome (GOLD analysis project Ga0208203, IMG submission 184167) | Marine microbial communities from the Deep Atlantic Ocean - MP2914 (SPAdes) | ecosystem: Environmental > Aquatic > Marine > Oceanic | place: West of Santa Cruz de la Palma, Atlantic Ocean...
TCTTTTTAGACTCTTACGTCGAAACTTTACAGTGGCCAATAACGACTGCACATGGGTATTTTTTGCCCACGCAGGAACTGGGAAAGAGATCTGTTGAACGGAATGCTCTGACATGAAATAACAAGGGCCGATGGAATTGTGCTTACTGTAGGTGAATCAAGAGATTATTACAAATAGAACTCAGCGGTTACGGCTTTAAGCGGCGCCTTTGATGCCTTGAATGAATGATTCCAAATCAAACTCTACTTCGTTGTCCGCAAGGGTTTGTACAATACGCAACGGTTGTCCATCTTCATCTTTGGGATGTTTAGTAAGATCGATGGACCTTGGCTTAATTCGCTGTTTATTAGAGTCTGTGACTAACTCTAAAACTGGCTCCAGCTTGCTATTTTCGTTAACTGAAAGCACCACGCCAACCTGCCCGTTGTTCAGCTCGACTAAACTGCCCACTGGGTAGACGCCGACCATTTGTATAAACAACTTGATGAGGCGCTCGTCATAAAGATCGCCTTGACCTTTATACAGTTGGGATAAGGCTCTTGAAGGCGACATGCCTTTGCGATAACAGCGGTCGCTGATCATGGCATCATAACTATCGACAATGGCGATAATGCGATCATAGGTCGATAATAGCTCAGCAGCCACTTTGCGAGGATAGCCTCGCCCATTCATGCGTTCATGGTGGTTGTAGGCCGCTGTACAAACCCGTTCATCAATACCGCCGTGGTTGCGTAAGAAAACATAGCCCAAGACCGTATGTTCTTTGACGATTTTGTACTCATCTTCGGTGAGCGGACCTTCTTTATTAAGGATATGCTGTGGCACTTTCATTTTGCCCACATCGTGCAACATGCCACACAAACCGAGTAACTCTAATTCTTTTCTTGGCAGTTGAAGGTATTTACCGAAAGCAATGGATAAAATGCCTACTCGTACACAGTGCTCAGCAGTGTATTCATCTTTACTTTTAATCTTGGACAGCCAAAACATGGCAGTTTCATCACTGAGAATGCTATCAACACAGCTAGAGACAAGTTCCTTAGAGCCTTCAATATCAATTTTGCTATCCCGCTGGACATCCCGCATCAGCGTATTGATGTGTCGATGGGATTTATCAAAGGCTTTTTGTGCGCGAGGCATTTCTTCACGGAGACTAACGCTGGCTTGTCGCGGTGTTAAATTCGGCTTTTGATAAATCGGGCGTCGTTTTTTATCGAGCAGCTGCTGTGCGTAGATTGTTTTATAGGAGTGATGGTCGATAAAGACGTGCTGACAATATTTTTGTAGCAGTTCGATTTCATCTTCAGACTCAATGGTGACTTCTTGAAACATCACTGGAACGTCGGTCCAAGGTCGGTCGAGTTCAATCACGGTCATGCCCTTGGCAAGCTTACCAACAGGGATTTTTTTCTTTTCGAGTTTATGTGAGGTAACAGAAGAACGAGAAGCTGTTTTCCTTGCTTCTGGCTTTGGCTGAAATCCTAAAAACTTTAATAATGAGCCGAACATAGATTTTGTCTCACTACCTCCATTCCCCATATTAATGAATCTACCCAAATTTGCAATAAAAAGTGAGATGGCTCACAAAAATTAACATTCGTTGGGTTTAAAAGAGGCACAAGGCTCTGGAAGTTGTGGAAACTTTCCAAGGTGTTCTGGGTGTATATCAAACACCACTAGCCAAACTAAAAATCTACTGGTAAGGTATTCGTTGTAAATGCCTAAATCTTATTGATTAATAACAAGTTAGGGGCTATTTATCTTTGTTAGTTGCATTTTACGCTGACGGTAAATAAACCTTGAGGCAAACAACTTAGACCTATGATAGAACAATACGCACCCATTCTAGTTTTCATCCTAATAGGCTTACTATTCGGAGGAGGCTTACTGTTGGTTGGCTACTTTGCCAGTCCGACCAAGCCAAATGAAGCTAAGAGTAAACCTTTTGAATGCGGTTTTGATGCCTTCGAAGACTCTCGAATGAAGTTTGATGTAAGGTTCTATCTGGTTGCTATTCTCTTCATCATATTTGATCTCGAAATCGCTTTTTTGTTTCCATGGGCAGTAGTGCTTGATGACATCGGTTGGTTCGGCTTAATTTCTATGAGCGTGTTCCTACTGTTGTTACTCATTGGTTTCGCCTACGAATGGAAAAAAGGCGCTTTAGAGTGGGAGTAACGTGTGGGTTTAGAGGAACAATTAAATAGCGACGGATTTGTGACCACCAGCATCCAAGATTTGCTGGACTGGGCGCGCACCGGATCAATGTGGCCAGTAACCTTTGGTCTTGCTTGTTGCGCGATTGAAATGATGCATGCTGGAGCGGCTCGTTATGACATGGATCGTTTCGGTGTCATTTTTCGTCCAAGCCCTCGCCAATCTGACGTGATGATTGTGGCTGGAACCCTGACCAACAAAATGGCTCCGGCGTTACGCCGAGTTTACGACCAAATGCCAGAACCTAAGTGGGTCATTTCAATGGGCTCATGCGCTAATGGCGGTGGTTATTATCATTATTCCTACTCTGTGGTTCGTGGTTGCGATCGAATCATCCCCGTTGATATTTATGTGCCTGGTTGTCCTCCGACGGCAGAAGCATTGCTCTATGGAATTATACAGCTACAGAATAAAATTAAGCGGCAGACGGTTATAGCGCGTAATTCTCGCCGAAATAAGAATGACCAAAGCACGAAAGACAGCGCTGATAAATCATCAGACGCAAGCGAGGTGACGAGTGCCTGAAGCTTTAGTTAAGCAGCTTGGTGAGGTATTTGGAGATTCGCTAGTTGCTTGCGAAGAAGCGCTTGGTGAAGTCACTATTGAGGTTGGTAAAGACGACTTGCTTGAGGTCTGCGCGACTTTACGCGAACACGACGAACTTGCCTTCGAGCAGCTGATGGACTTAACCGTTGTTGATTACTTGACCTACGGCCAAGATGAGTGGGCGACCACTGAAGCGACGGGCGCTGGATTCAGTCGTGGCCGTGAGGACTACCAACCGGTTAAGAAAACTTGGCAAAGAGAGCGGTTTGCTGTGGTTTATCATCTCCTTTCTATTGCTCATAACCGTCGCTTGCGAGTGACGTGTTTTATTAAAGAAAATCGCCCGACAATCCCTTCGGTGATTGATGTGTGGGCAAGCGCTAACTGGTATGAGCGTGAAGCATTTGATTTGTTTGGAGTGCTTTTTTCTGGCCACCCAGATTTACGCAGAATTTTAACGGACTATGGCTTTGTGGGACATCCTTTCCGCAAAGACTTCCCTTTGATTGGAAATGTTGAGTTACGTTTTGATGCGAAGCAAAACCGTTGTGTTTATGAACCTGTCTCTATTGAACCAAGAGTCTTGGTGCCTCGAGTGATTCGTAAGAAAAAAGATAGCACGGTGTATGTGGCTGCACCTGAGCAGGGAGGAACCAATGGCTGAAATCCGCAACTATACGGTTAACTTTGGCCCGCAACACCCGGCTGCTCATGGTGTATTACGTCTGATCCTTGAGATGGATGGCGAAACGGTGGTGCGTGCCGATCCTCATGTTGGTTTGCTGCATCGAGCGACTGAAAAGTTAGCTGAAAGTAAGCCCTATAATCAAAGTATTGGTTATATGGATCGCTTGGATTATGTGTCCATGATGTCCAACGAACATGCTTACGTCATGGCGATTGAAAAACTGATGGGGATTACGCCACCTAAGCGTGCGCAGTATATCCGCGTCATGTTCGCAGAAATTACACGAATATTGAATCACTTAATGTGGCTCGGGGCTCATGGTTTAGACATCGGCGCCATGACAGTATTTTTATACACGTTTCGTGAGCGTGAAACGTTAATGGACGCGTATGAAGCGGTTAGTGGCGCACGAATGCATGCGACTTATTTCCGCCCAGGCGGTGTCTACCGTGATCTCCCTGAGAGTATGCCGCAATATAAAGAGTCGCCGTTCACGGACAAAAAGAAAGCAGATGAGTTAAATGCTAATCGCCAAGGCTCTTTGCTTGATTATCTACAAGACTTTACTGATAAATTCCCAAGCTGTATTGACGACTATGAAAGCTTGCTGACTGAGAACCGTATCTGGAAGCAACGTACCGTAGGGGTTGGTATTGTGCAGTCAGAGCGAGCATTACAGTTAGGTTTTTCTGGGCCCATGTTACGAGGGTCAGGTGTTGAGTGGGACCTGCGTAAAAAGCAGCCTTACGAAGTTTATGATGAGTTGGAGTTTGATATTCCTGTCGGTAAAGCGGGTGATTGCTACGACCGGTACTTGGTTCGCATGGAAGAGATGCGACAGTCGAACGACATTATTCGGCAATGTATTCAATGGCTTCAAGACAATCCTGGTCCTGTGATGTTGGATAACCATAAAGTGACGCCACCTAATCGTGAAGCCATGAAAGATGATATGGAGGCGCTTATCCATCACTTTAAGCTATTCACTGAGGGATACTGTGTCCCTGAAGGGAAGGCTTATGCGGCGATAGAGCACCCGAAAGGCGAGTTCGGCGTTTATATGGTGTCGGACGGAGCGAATAAGCCATACCGCGTCAAAATCCGCGCGGCAGGTTTTGCGCATCTGTCGGCGATGAATGAAATGGTGAAAGGCCACATGCTGGCCGATGTGGTCGCAATTATCGGCACGCAAGATATCGTCTTTGGCGAAATTGATCGTTAGGTTGATGACTCATGACTGATGCAAATCCACAAATATTACAAGACTTACTCAGCGCCGATGGCTTTGAGAAAGTGGAAACTTGGGTCAGCAAGTATCCCGTCGAGCGGAAGCGTGCTGCGATTATTCCGATCATGAGTATCGTGCAAGAAGAGCATGGCTACCTTACACAAGAATTAATGGATGCGGTCGCTGACTATTTAGGGTGCCCTAAAATTGCAGCATACGAAGTCGCCAGCTTTTATTCGATGTTCCGTTTAAAAGAGGCTGGCAAATATGTTATTTCTTTATGCACCAATGTGTCGTGTATGTTGGCTGGCAGTGGCGACATCAAAAAGTGGTTTAAAGATGAGCTGGGTATCAGCCCAGGAGAAACTACGGAAGACGGTATTTTTACGTTAAAAGAAGTTGAATGTATGGCTGCTTGTGGCGGTGCACCGATGTTAGAAGTAGACAAGCAGTACCACGAGAACTTGGATCTCGATAAGGTGGCAAGCCTTATTCGTGAGTTAAAGTGAGTTCATGATTAAGAATGCGGAGCTGAAATAAGCATGGCAAATGAAGTTTGTTTTAGAACATTAGAACTAGACAAACCTTGGACACTGGCGACTTACCAGTCGGCGGGTGGCTATGCTATGTGGCGCAAAATTTTAGCGGAGCAAACGCCGCCGGACGAAATTATTGAGGAACTCAAACTGTCCGCCTTGCGTGGCCGAGGCGGTGCGGGTTTCCCCACGGGGTTGAAGTGGAGCTTCATGCCTAAGCATGCGCCAGGGCAAAAGTACGTGGTTTGCAACTCTGATGAAGGCGAGCCGGGTACATTCAAGGATCGCGATATCCTGCGTTATAACCCACATCAGCTGATCGAAGGTATGGCGATTGCGGGTTATGTAACGGGCGCAACCGTCGGTTATAACTACATGCGTGGTGAGTTTTATGAGCCGATTGAGCGCTTTGAAGAAGCGCTGAAAGAAGCTTATGACGCAGGCTTTTTAGGAAAAAATATTTTGCAATCTGGTATCGATTTTGATTTACACAGTCATGTCGGTGCCGGCGCCTATATTTGCGGTGAGGAAACTGCTTTACTGGAATCGTTAGAAGGCAAAAAAGGTCAACCGCGATTTAAGCCACCATTCCCCGCAAACTACGGCTTATTTGGCCGGCCAACCAATGTGAACAATACTGAGAGTTATGCATCCGTCCCTATTATTCTAGAGAAAGGCGGTCAGTGGTTCTTAGATTTGGGAAAAGAAAACAATGGTGGCACTAAAATTTTCTCTGTCTCGGGTCACGTTAATAAACCGGGTAATTATGAAATAGGGCTGGGAACGCCGTTCAAAGATTTGCTCGAAATGGCGGGCGGCATGAAGGACGGTAAAAAATTGAAGGCGGTTATTCCAGGCGGCTCAAGCGCGCCTGTATTGCCAGCTGATGTGATGATGGATATCACCATGGATTACGATGCGCTGGGTAAAGCAGGCTCTATGCTCGGTTCGGGCGCTGTCATCATCATGGATGAAGATACCGATATGGTCGAAGTGTTAGGGCGTATTGCGCACTTTTACTATGAAGAGTCTTGTGGCCAATGTACGCCGTGCCGTGAAGGTACCGGCTGGATGTCGCGCATGATAGCTCGAATAGCGCGTGGAGAAGGGCAGGTAACCGATTTAGATAAGTTGGATGAAATTGCAGGCAACATTATGGGGCGTACTATTTGTGCGCTTGGTGATGCAGCAGCGATGCCAGTGCAAAGCTTTATAAAGTATTTTAAGCAAGAGTTTGTGGACAAAATTGAGCAATCTGAGTTGGGCAAGAAAACCCGAAAAGCCAGTTAACCGCTCTTACATTATTGATATAACGAGGATGTAAACAGCCAATGGTTTCAATCGAAATTGATGGTAAAAAAATAGAAGCCGAGCAGGGCTCTATGATTATTGAAGTGGCGGATGCGCACGGCATCACCATTCCTCGTTTTTGTTATCACAAAAAATTATCCATCGCTGCTAATTGTCGGATGTGTTTGGTCGAAGTCGATGGCGTTAAAAAGCCTTTACCCGCCTGTGCAACGCCTATCTCTGACGGCATGGTGGTGAAAACTCAGTCGGATTTTGCTCAAGAATCGCAAAAGTCTGTGATGGAGTTTTTATTGATCAATCACCCGCTCGACTGTCCGATTTGCGATCAGGGCGGTGAGTGCGAGCTACAAGACGTAGCGCTTGAGTATGGAAATGATGTTTCGCGTTTCAGCGAAAAGAAGCGCGCTGTAGTGGACGAAGATTTAGGGCCTTTAATCGAAACTGAAATGACGCGTTGTATTCACTGCACGCGGTGTGTCCGTTTCGGGCGGGAAGTTGCCGGTATTCGCGAGCTTGGTGCTGTTGGCCGTGGCGAACATATGGAAATCAGCACTTTTATCGAGCAGTCGGTCGATTCTGAAGTCTCCGGTAATATTATTGATTTGTGCCCAGTGGGAGCTTTAACGGCAAAGCCGTCTCGCTACCAGGCACGGGCATGGGAAATGGCGCAACGGGACTCGGTATCGCCTCACGATTGTATTGGTGCTAATTTGCACGTGCACACGTTACGCAATCGAGTGATTCGTGTCGTACCTAAAGAGAATGAAGCGGTTAATGAGGTTTGGCTGTCTGATCGAGACCGTTATTCTTACGAGGCGCTTGAGGAAAGCGAGCGCTTACTAAAGCCGATGCTGAAGCATAATGGCGAATGGAAAGAAGTTGATTGGGAAACTGCGTTAGAACGAACAGCGAGTAAGCTCAACATGATGGTGCAAACCGATGGTTCGGAACAGATTGCCGCTATCGCACACCCAAGCTCTACCACGGAAGAAATGTATTTACTGCAAAAAGTCATGCGTGGATTAGGCTCAAACAATATTGATCACCGTTTAAGAGTCAGTGATTTTGCGTGGCAAAAATTTGAGCCGTTGCACCCTGAGTTAGGGGTTGATTTATCAGAGCTGGAAAATTTAGATGCCTGTTTGCTCATTGGTGCCAACTTACGTAAAGAGCAGCCATTGGCTTCGTTGCGAGTGAGGAAAGCAACTCGCTACGGCAATATCGCTTCCATCGGCTTATATCCGCTGTATCACAACTTTGATATTGATCATGAAATCATCACTGATGCTGAAACTTGGCTCGGTCAGTTGGCGGGCATAACCAAATACTTGTATCAAAATCAAGGCGATAGCGACAAAGAGCAGTGGGCTGATGCGATGGATCTTGAAGGGCTTGAGACGTTACTGGAGCCAATCACCGTTCGTGATGAGCATCGTAATATTGCTGAAATGCTTCTAAAGGGTGAGAAATCCAGCATTATCTTGGGCGCGAGCGCTTTAGAGTTTAGTTACGCAGGCCATATTCGCTTATTAGCGAAGGCAATCGCTAACTTGTCCGGCTCGTCATATGGCTTCTTCCCACATGGTGGCAATAGCGTTGGCGCATATCTTGCTGGCTCGATTCCACATCGTGGTCCGGCGGGCGCCGATGTTGAGCAAGATGGGCAGCACATAAAAGATTTATTCGAGCAGGGCAAAAAAGGGTATGTTTTATTAAAAACAGAGCCAGGCAAAGAGTCGGTGATTGCGGACAAAGCAAGAGAGAGCTTGGAACAGGCTGACTTTGTGGTTTCAATGACTTGTCATGCGGATGATGAGGCGTTTGAGTATGCTGACGTTATATTGCCAGTCGCAAGCTTTTTAGAAACATCAGGCTCATACGTTAACGTGAATGGGTTATGGCAAGATTTCGCCGCAGCGGTGAGTGCACCAGGCGAAGCCAAGCCAGCTTGGAAAGTGTTGCGAGTGTTGGGTAATTTATTGAACCTCAAAAACTTCGACTATGTATCGGCAGAGGATGTACGCAAAGAAGTGAAAGGCCGCTTAAGCGCCGTCGGCGACCGAATTAAGCCGAAATGGCAATGTCCTGAAACTTTGCCACGCGATGGATTCGCTCCGCGTCCAGTCAATATGTATCAAATTGATGGTTGGTTACGTCGCTCGCCTTCATTGCAAGACACCGCTTTGGCTAAAGGCCAAGAAATATTAAAGCGTCCTCGTTTAAGTCCGTTCCATAATATTGTGGGAGGCGTTTGATGTTGGATATCATCATCGACTTCTTCATTATTGGAACCAAAATTGGTTTGATTTTGTTGCCACTTATTTTAGCAGTGGCTTACACCACGTATGCAGAGCGTAAAATTATTGGCTATATGCAGATGCGTGTGGGGCCAAACCGAGTGGGGCCGAAAGGTTGGTTGCAGCCAATCGCGGATGTGATCAAACTATTAATGAAAGAAGTGGTGGTGCCGTCGGGTGCGAATAAAGGATTATTCTTATTAGCGCCCATTTTATTTATTGCACCGTCTTTTGCAGCATGGGCTGTGATTCCATTTGATGCCGAACTGGTTTTAGCCAATAGTGACGTGGGTTTGCTGTATATTTTGGCGATGACCTCGATTGCGGTTTATGGGGTGATTATCGCGGGCTGGGCTTCGAATTCTAAATATGCTCTGATTGGCTCGTTACGCTCGGCGTCGCAAATTATTTCTTATGAAATTGCGATGGGCTTCGCGCTGGTTGGTGTGTTGATGGCTTCCGGTAGCATGAACCTAGGACAAATTGTTCAGGGGCAAGAGGGTGGTTTCTGGCACTGGTATTGGATTCCATTATTACCTCTACTGGTAATTTATTGGATCTCCGGTGTGGCAGAAACTAACCGCGCACCTTTTGACTTACCAGAGGGTGAGTCTGAAATTGTGGCGGGCTTCCATGTCGAATATGCGGGAATTTCATTCGCGCTCTTCTTCTTAGCTGAATACGCTAACATGATCTTAATTTCGGTGTTAACGGCACTGTTTTTCTTTGGCGGCTGGCTCAATCCTTTCCAAGGCATTCCTTTTGTTGAAGATATCACGGGCTGGGTGCCAGGTATGGCTTGGTTACTGCTTAAGGCAGGATTCTTTTTATTCTTAATGATCTGGTTGCGGGCGACATTCCCACGTTATCGTTATGATCAAATCATGCGTCTGGGTTGGAAGGTATTTATACCCGTCACGGTGGTTTGGTTGATGATATTAACCTTTATGATTAAAGCGGGCGTTGGCCCGTGGTTTAGCGGAAGAGGTGTTTTCTGATGTCGAAACTAAAGCACTTTTTCAGGAGTTACACCCTTAAGGATTTATTAACGGGGTTACGAATTACCGGGAAGCACTTGTGGCGTCGTAAAGTCACGATACAGTTCCCAGAAGAGCAAACGCCACAATCTCCACGTTTCCGTGGTTTGCATGCGTTGCGCCGTTATCCCAATGGCGAAGAGCGCTGTATTGGTTGTAAGTTATGTGAAGCAGTATGTCCTGCGGCGGCGATTACGATTGATGCGGGGCCGCGACAGGATGATGGTACACGTCGAACGACGCGTTATGAAATTGATATGTTTAAGTGTATCTACTGTGGCTTTTGTGAAGAGTCGTGCCCGGTAGACTCGATTGTAGAAACACGAGTGATGGATTATCACTTTGAGAAACGCGGCGATAATATTTTAACCAAAGCACAGTTATTGGCGATTGGTGATAAATACGAAGACCAAATTGCTGAGGACAGAAAGCAAGATGCGAAATATCGATAATCACAGCATTGATAATGGGTTCAAGGTGAGCCGATGACCGTTGAGTCTATTGTCTTTTATCTATTTGCAGCCTTGACTGTACTGGGCGCAGTGGGCGTTATTACGGTGCGTAATGCAGTGCAAGCCGTTCTTTGTTTAGTCCTAACGTTTTTCTCGGCAGCCGTGCTATGGATGCTACTGGAAGCAGAGTTTCTAGCGGTCACGTTAGTTTTGGTTTATGTCGGGGCCGTGATGGTGCTGTTTTTGTTTGTCGTCATGATGTTAGACGTCGACTATGCTAGCTTAAAATCAGGGTTTACCCGGTACTTACCTCTTGGGATATTGGTAGCATTAGCGTTGTTTGGTGCTATTTATTGGGTGATACGCAGCGAAGTTTTAGGTGAAATGCCTGAGCCAGCCAAGCACAGCGCAGAATACAGCAATGTTACAGTGCTTGGGAAGTTGCTGTATACCGAGTACTTCTATGCCTTTGAAGTGGCTGGCGTTATTTTGCTGGTAGCAATTGTTGCTGCGATTAGTCTGACTTTCAGGGGGCGACGAGATCGTCGGGGACAAAGTGTTCCTGTGCAGCATCAAGCCAGCAGAGAAGAACGTTTGCGTGTGGTGAGTATGGAGTCTGGGCCAAGACAAGACGCGCATTTACGCAAAGAAACTGACGTTAAGTCCAAACGTAAGCGCAAGACCAAAACCAAAGCCAAGAAAAAAGGAGATGAGGCATGAGTTTAACCCACTACCTAGTCGTTAGTGCTTTGCTGTTCTCCATCAGTGTGGTTGGCATCATTATTAATCGGAAAAATGTCATCACGCTACTCATGTGCATTGAGTTGATGTTGTTGGCAGTGAATACTAACTTTATTGCTTTCTCACGCTACCTGAGCGATGAAGTGGGACAGATATTCGTTTTCTTTATTTTGACCGTGGCTGCTGCTGAAGCCGCTATCGGCTTAGCTATTTTAGTGGTGCTCTTTAGAACCAATAAGAAAATTGATGTTGCCGAGCTGAAGGAGTTAAAAGGGTAATGACCATCCAAGCCCAACTACTGATCGCTGTGTTAGCCCCTTTGGTGGGTGCTATTTTGGCAGGCTTATTGGGCCAGAAGTTGGGCAAAGTGACCACGCATCGCATCACAATCATCGGTGTCTTGGTGTCATTTGTGTTTTCGGCCAAGTGGTTCTTTAGTTTTCTATGGGGCAATGCGACAGCCGTTGATGTCACGATCTATGAGTGGGCGAGCTTTGGTGACGTCACCATCCAGATAGGTTTTCTACTCGATAGTTTGACCTCAATCATGATGTTGGTGGTTACGTTTGTCAGTTTGATGGTACATATATACTCCATCGGATATATGCACGACGATAAAGGTTATCAGCGTTTCTTTAGCTACATTTCACTGTTTACATTCTCAATGCTGATGCTGGTGATGTCGAATAACTTCTTGCAGTTGTTTTTTGGCTGGGAAGCTGTAGGCGTTGTGTCTTATTTGTTGATTGGCTTCTGGTACCAAAAAGACAGCGCAATTTTTGCCAACATGAAAGCCTTTTTGGTGAACCGCGTTGGTGATTTTGGGTTTTTATTAGGTATCGGTGCCATTTTCCTATTATTCGGCACTTTTGATTATGCGCCAATTTTTAAAACGATGGGGCAGGCCGAGGAGTTAGTCTCGCTGGAAAGTCAGCAGCAAGTGAATGCATTGGCGTTAGTGGGACTTGATCATAGCTTTGCCGTTTGGGGAGAGTTACAGTGGTCGGCCATTAGTTTTATTTGTATTTGTTTGTTTATTGGTGCCATGGGCAAATCTGCGCAGGTACCGTTGCATGTGTGGTTACCTGACTCTATGGAAGGCCCAACGCCTATCTCTGCGCTGATTCATGCAGCAACGATGGTGACGGCTGGCGTCTTTATGGTTGCTCGGATGTCACCTTTGTTCGAGTTCTCAGAAACCGCATTGGCAATGGTGACTCTGATTGGTGCTATTACGGCACTATTCATGGGGCTGGTTGCGATTGTGCAGAATGATATAAAGCGCATTATTGCCTATTCAACTTTGTCTCAACTCGGTTATATGGTGGTGGCGTTGGGTGTGTCGGCTTACTCGGCAGCGGTGTTCCACCTGTTCACTCACGCCTTCTTTAAAGCTTTACTATTTCTTGGCGCGGGTTCGGTTATTGTGGCGCTGCATCATGAGCAAGATATTCGCAAAATGGGTGGGCTGTATAAAAAGTTACCGATTACCTATTGGTGTACCCTGCTCGGAACCTTGGCATTGATTGGTACGCCACTCTTTTCAGGCTTTTATTCAAAAGACACCATTATTTCAGCGGTAAGTGCCGCCGAAGGTGGCTTTAGTGGTTTCGCTTATTTTGCGGTATTGGCAGGTGTATTAGTGACCGCGATATACAGCATCCGCCTCTTACTGATTGTATTCCATGGTAAAACACGCATGGAACCAGAACAATTTCATGGCTTAACCGAATCGCCACGCGTTATTACTTGGCCGTTAATCGCTTTGGCAATCCCATCCGTTTTGGCTGGGTTTGTATTTGCTAAAGATGTCGTTTTCCGCTCATTCTTCAATGATTCGATTACTGTGCTAGATCAACATGATGTATTGGCATCAATTGAAGAGCACTTTAGTGACGCAATTAGTTTTGCCATACATGGCTTGATGAGCCCAGTATTCTTGATGTTATTGGCAGGAGTGGTTATCGCTATCGTGGTTTACGGTTGGGCGCCACGCTTTATTACTATGTGGGCGCTATTCCTAAAACCCCTCAAAAAGCTGTTAGAGAAAAAGTACTTCTTTGATGAGTTTAATCAAAAAGTATTTGCTCAGGGCAGTCATTGGTTGGGGAAAGTCTTTTGGCGGTATGGCGACAAAGCGATTATCGACGAAGGTATTATTGATGGCGGTTCAAACGCACTGAAAAGTATCGCCTTGAAAGTGCGTAAATTACAAACCGGCTATTTATATCATTATGCATTATTCATGCTGATAGGTTTAGTTGCCTTTCTAGCATGGTTACTGTTTAGAGGGTAAAGCGCGGGATGGATAATAAAAGATTATGTTAGAGCAGTTGCCCGTTTTAAGTCTATTGATTTGGGTTCCGTTACTAAGCGGAATACTGGTGCTATTAAGCCCAGGCGATAAAATGCTGGTTTGGAGCCAACGTTTTGGCGTAGCAGTTTCGTTGTTGGTGCTGGCCTTAAGTTTTTGGCTTTTGATTGCGTTTGATACGACCACTGCAGATTTTCAATTTGCTGAACGGGGAGAGTGGATTCCTTCTCTGAATATTGGCTATAAGTTAGGTGTCGATGGGATTGCATTACCGCTGGTAGTGCTAACCTGCCTTATTAATTTATTAGTGTTATTTGGCTCGACAGCCTCTATAAAGTTTCGTCAGACTCAGTTCGTTGCAGCGGTGTTATTATTAACCGGCGCGATGAATGGCGTCTTTCTAGCTCAAGATAGTATTCTTTTTTATGTATTCTGGGAAGCCATGCTCATTCCCATGTTCTTAATGATCGGAATTTGGGGTGGCCCTAACCGTATTTACGCTACTATCAAGTTCTTCCTCTATACCTTCTTCGGCTCAATTTTCATGCTAGTAGCCCTTATTTACATGGGGCGAGAGGCTGGAGACTTTTCCATAAGCGCAATGCAGGATATGCCGTTAAGTGGTAATGAGCAAAGCTGGATATTTTGGGCATTCCTGATTGCTTTCGCGGTTAAAATTCCAATGGTACCGGTTCATACTTGGCTTCCAGATGCACACGTCGAAGCGCCGACAGGAGGCTCGGTTATTTTGGCCGCCATCATGTTGAAAATGGGTGGCTACGGTTTCTTACGTTTTAGCCTGCCGATTACGCCCGATGCGTCGGCGGCTTATGCGAATGTGCTTATCGTTTTGTCATTACTGGCGATTGTGTACATTGGCTTTGTCGCTTTAGCGCAAAAGGATATGAAAAAGCTGATTGCTTATTCGTCGATTGCTCACATGGGCTTTGTCACTTTAGGTACTTTCGTCATTCTGCAGTTGACCAATGTTGATACGCAAGCAATGGCGTTGCAGGGGGCGATGGTACAAATGATTTCTCATGGCCTTGTTTCGGGGGCGTTGTTTTTCTCGATTGGTGTCCTTTACGACCGTTTGCATACCCGTGAAATCAGTGAATACGGTGGTGTTGTTAACAGCATGCCGATTTTTGCCACCTTACTCATGCTGTTTATTTTTGCCAATGCCGGGCTACCAGGGACATCAGGCTTTGTGGGAGAGTTCTTCGTGATTATTTCATCATTCCAAGCTGATTGGAGAATTGCCTTGTTTGCGGGGCTGACTTTAGTGCTTGGAGCTGCTTACAGCTTGTGGTTCTACAAGCGAGTGATTCTCGGTAAAGCTGCCAGCGACAAAGTTGAGCGCTTGGATGATATTAATCTAAGAGAAAAGACTGTCTTAATAATTTTGGCCGTACTGGTTATCGCTTTGGGCGTGTATCCCCAGTTCCTGATTAATATCATGCAGCCGAGTATCGAGCAGTTACTGCAATTCACCAGCACCAGCAAGTTAGGAGGTTAAGGTGACTCATAATTTAATTCATCTACTTCCTGAAATGTTCTTGCTGACAGCCGCCTGTATCATACTGCTGATCGATGTTTTTTCGAAAGACTTAGACCGGAACTTGACCTATCGCTTAACCCAGTTAGCGTTAATCGGTACTGCAATTATCTGTATGGTGCAGTTTCCAGACGTTCAATACCACTTATACGATAGACACTTTATTCTCGACCCGATGGCCGGAATTATCAAAATCAGTGTGATTGTATTGGCGATGTTAGCGTTGTTGTTTGCTCGTCCTTATATTCTGCCGAGGCGGATTTTAAGAGGTGAATACTACTTATTACACTTATTTGCCGTGTTGGGCATGATGGTGATGGTTAGTGGCGGCAGTCTACTCACGCTGTATCTAGGTCTAGAGCTATTGTCGCTGTCATTGTATGCCTTAGTGGCTATGCAGCGTCATGCATACCAGTCTGCGGAAGCGGCTGTTAAATACTTTGTGATGGGCGCCATAGCGAGCGGTTTCTTGCTGTATGGCATGTCGCTAGTTTATGGCGTGACACAGGAAATCCATCTAACGGATATTGCCGCTTATATTGCGAATAACGAATCGAGTTTAACGCTACGCTTTGGTTTAGTCTTTATGGTGGTGGCGATAGCCTTTAAGTTTGGCGCGGTACCTTTCCAGATGTGGGTACCGGATGTTTATGATGGTGCACCAACGTCGGCTACCGCCTTTATATCTTCTGCGCCCAAGGTCGCGGCTTTTGGTCTGGCCATTCGTATATTTGGTTATGGTTTTGTCGGTGTGGTCGTAGACTGGCAGAGTTTATTGATTATACTCGCTTGCTTGTCGATGTTAGTAGGTAACCTTGTTGCTTTGGCACAAACTAATATCAAGCGCTTACTAGCCTACTCAGCTATCGCCCATATTGGTTATTTCTTACTGGGTATTCTGACTGGCACGGCAGAAGGTTTCGCTGCTTCGTTCTTCTATATATTAAGTTACGCCATCATGTCGTTGGGTGGTTTCGGTTGCCTGATTTATTTAGGGAAGGGCATTGATGACGTTAAGAATATTGATGAGCTAAAAGGTTTGGGCCGTAAGAACCCTTGGGGCGGTCTTTTGATCAGTGTGCTATTCCTGTCTATGGCTGGATTGCCACCTTTTGTCGGTTTCTGGGCCAAGCTTGAAGTATTCCTAGCGGTATTAGACTCAGGGTTCGTATGGTTGGCGATTTTTGCAGCTATCATGTCTATTCTCGGACTCTTTTATTATCTCAAAGTGGTCAAGGTCATTTTCTTTGATGAACCTGAATCGGATCAAAAGCTCATTGCCGCCAGAGGCTTAAGGCTGGGTCTGGGTTTGAGTAGTTTAACCGTTGTTGGTCTAGGGATTTTCCCGAGTAAATTGATGGAGCTTTGCGAGCAAGCATTCCAGTACTTGTGACGTTTGAATATTTATTGAAATTATTATGTCAGACCACTTGTCAAAGCAATTTAAGTGAGTATAATGCGTTCCACGTTGAGGTAGGGACTTCTAAAGACACCTACCGAAACAAGGGCTAAATAGCCAAACTTATTAGTCGTACCAGAGTCTAATAAGTACTCTTGAGAAAGAAGCCTTATTATAAGAGATTATCAATAAGGGATTCTTTGTAAGAGACATGGATGCGGGGTGGAGCAGCCTGGTAGCTCGTCGGGCTCATAACCCGAAGGTCGTCAGTTCAAATCTGGCCCCCGCTACCAACTTTCTGAAGTGATGTTGTAAAGATACAAAGCGTCTTTTAGAAAGAACATCTCTTGAAAAGAGAAAATCAGCAGCTTGACTAATAATTGACTGATTTTATATTATGAATATAATAATAAGGCCCCTTTATAGGGGCTTTATTGTTTGTAGTAAAAGTTATTGAGCTACAAACGGCGTGGGTAAACGGGGTAAATACTGTTTAGTAACTCCAAGCCCATCATAAAACCTTAATAAAAGGTTTGTCAGATAGATTAATGATGGGGCCGTATGGGCCTTTTTTTGTATTTGGCTTTTCTGAAAATGAAGCCGATAGAGTAAATAGAGAGCGTAATGAGTAAACAGTCACAACTGGAGCAAATTATTCGTCCAGCCGTAGAGGCCGCAGGCTTTGAGTTTTGGGGCTTAGAATATTTGTCGCAAGGTAAGCATTCAATATTGCGAGTGTTTATTGAGCATGAAGATGGTATTAGTGTAGACGATTGCGCTGAAGTGAGTCATCAGGTGAGTGGTGTGCTAGATGTTGAAGACCCGATTAACGGCTTCTACAACTTGGAGATATCATCGCCGGGTATGGATAGACCTTTATTTACCGAGCAGCATTTTGCGATGTATGTCGGAGAAGATGCTGAGCTACGTTTATCATTCCCGATAAACGGGCGCCGTAAATTTAAAGGTACAATTGAAAGTGTAAACAATGGCAAAATCAGCTTACTAGTCGATGGTGAAGTTCACGAAATCGATGTGCCGCAGGTTGAAAAAGCCCAGTTGATCGCAAAGTATTAGTCTAGAAAAGATTAGTCTCGAACGGATTAGTGGAAGTATTCACGAGTTTATTGAAGGTTAACACGTATGAGCAGTAAAGAAATTTTGTTAGTGGTTGAGGCCGTTTCCAATGAAAAGGACGTCAATCCAGAAGTGATTTTTGGGGCGCTGGAAGCTGCACTAGCTACGGCGACAAAGAAAAAGCATGGTGTTGATATTGATGTGCGTGTTGATATCGACCGTGAAACTGGTGAGTATGATACTTTCCGTCGCTGGACCGTGGTCGAAGATGATGCCGTTGAAGATCCATTAACTGAGACAACATTATCAGCGGCGCAACATGAAGAGCCAGAAACAGAGCTAGGCGATTATGTTGAAGAGCAGATCGAATCGATTGAGTTCGGTCGAATCGCTGCGCAAACTGCGAAGCAAGTTATTGTGCAGAAAGTTCGTGAAGCTGAGCGTGCAAAAACGGTTGAAGCGTTTCGTGATCGTGTTGGCGAGCTTATCACTGGTGTGGTTAAGAAAATCACGCGTGACTATATTTATTTAGATCTTGGCAGCAACGCTGAAGCCGTTATCCAGCGTGATGAAATGATGCCTCGTGAAACTGTTCGTGCCGGTGATCGTGTTCGTGGTTTGTTGTATAACATCAACGATGAAAACCGTGGACCTCAGTTGTTTGTAAGCCGTACACGCCCAGAGATGTTGGAAGAGTTGTTCCGCATTGAAGTGCCAGAAATCGGTGAGCAAGTCATTGAAATTAAAGGCGCTGCTCGTGACCCAGGTTCACGCGCTAAAGTTGCAGTTAAAACTAACGACAAGCGTATTGACCCAGTCGGTGCTTGTGTTGGTATGCGTGGAGCACGTGTACAAGCGGTAACGGGTGAACTCAACGGAGAACGTATTGATATCGTTCTATTCGATGATAACCCAGCTCAATTCGTTATCAACGCGATGGCTCCTGCAGAAGTAGCGTCAATTGTCGTTGATGAAGATTCTCGCAGCATGGATATTGCTGTCGATGAAGATCAGTTAGCGCAAGCAATTGGTCGTAATGGTCAAAACATTCGTCTAGCTAGTGAGTTAACTGGTTGGGAATTGAATGTGATGACTGAAGAAGAATTTGCTGTGAAAAATCAATCAGAAACTGAGAGCATCGTTAAGTTATTTACTGATGAGCTAGGCGTTGATGAAGATTTAGCAGATATTTTAGTGCAAGAAGGTTTCACTACGCTTGAAGAAGTGGCTTATGTTCCACAGTCTGAGATGCTAGAAATTGAAGGCTTTGACGAAGATTTAATTGATGCGCTGAAAGCTCGCGCAAAAGATATCTTGTTAACTAAAGCAATTGCTTCAGAAGAGCAGCTGGAAAAGAATGAGCCAGCAGAAGACTTGTTAAATATGGACGGTATGGACCGCCACTTAGCATACGTATTAGCAAGCCGTGGTGTTATCACTATGGAACACTTGGCGGAGCAATCAGTGGATGATTTAACCGATATTGAAGAATTAGATGATGAGCGTGCAGCTCAATTAATTATGACCGCGCGTGCCCCTTGGTTTGAAGATCAGGAATAAATCTGGGAGCAAGAATAACTTTAAGCGGGGAGACTAAATGTCAGATACTACAGTAAAACAATTTGCCGATACTCTAAACACTCCAGTGGAAAAGCTACTGGAGCAGTTGAGTGCGGCTGGCTCAAAAATAAAAAGTGCAGACGAAACCATTACAGAAGAGCAAAAGAAGTCTTTGTTGACTTACTTGCAAAAGTCGCATGGTGGCGATGAATCGACTGGCCCACGAAAAATCACTTTAAGTCGTACTAAGAAAAGTACGTTAAGTGTGACGAGTTCTGAAGGTAAGAAGAAATCTGTACAAGTTGCGGTTAAGAAAAAACGTACCTATGTAAAACGCTCAAGTGAAGAGATTAAGCAGCTTGCTGAGGAAGAAGAAGCTAAGGCAAGAGAAGCGGAAGAAGCTAAGCGTCAGGCTGAAGAAGCTGAGCGTAAAGCGAAAGAAGAAGCTGAGAAGAAGGCGAAAGAAGAAGCCGAGCGTAAAGAAAAAGAAGCTGCTGAAGCGAAACGTAAAGCTGAAGAAGATGCTAAGCGTCAAGCTGAAGAAGCGAAAAGTGAAGATAAATCAGAGACACCTAAGTCAAAGGCAAAAGAGTCTAAAGCTAAGACTCAACCGAAAGATAAGTCTACTGATAAAGTTCAGAAGAAAATTGAAAAGCAGCTTGAAGAAAAGCAAGAACCAGAAGAGAAAGTGGTTAAAGCTGATCCTGACAAGCCTGCTAAGCCAATGTCTCTGCGTGATTTTGAAGAAAAATCCAATCGCGGCAGAAAGAAGAAAAAGAAAGGCAAGAAAAAATCGTCCGATGCGGATCTCGTAGCAGGTGCTTATGATGGTAAGAATAAGCGCGGCGTCACTCATAAGAAAAAAGTTTATCAGGCTCCAGACAATATGAAAAAACACGGTTTCAAAAAGCCAACGGACACTATCGTTCACGATGTGGAAATTCCTGAAGCGATTACCGTGGGTGATCTCGCTAAAGCAATGGCAGTGAAAGCGCCTGAGCTAATGAAAGCGATGATGAAAGTTGGTGTTATGGCGACTGTTAATCAATCAATCGATCAAGAAACAGCTAGTTTGATTGTTGAAGAGATGGGTCATAAGCCAGTACTGGTTAATGAAAATGCGATGGAAGAAGCAGCTCTTTCAGAAGCGATGACTGAAGATGGCGAAGGTAAACCTCGCGCTCCAGTAGTGACTATTATGGGTCACGTTGACCATGGTAAAACGTCATTACTCGATTATATCCGTGCGAGTCATGTTGCTACTGGCGAAGCCGGTGGTATTACACAGCATATTGGTGCCTACCACGTTGAAACAGAACGCGGCATGGTAACTTTCCTTGATACTCCAGGCCACGCAGCATTTACATCTATGCGTGCGCGTGGTGCAGAAGTCACGGATATTGTTATTTTGATTGTTGCGGCGGATGATGGTGTTATGCCACAAACCGTTGAAGCGGTGCAGCACGCGAAAGCAGCTGGCGTCCCAATGATTGTTGCAGTCAACAAAATCGATAAGCCAGAATCTGACCCAGACCGTGTTAAGAACGAATTGTCACAACATGACGTTATTCCAGAAGACTGGGGTGGTGATGTTCAGTTTGTTCACGTCTCAGCAAAATCAGGCGAAGGTATTGATGACTTATTAGAGTCAATCTTGCTGCAGTCTGAAGTTCTTGAGTTAACAGCGGTTGACGAGGGTGCTGCGAAAGGTTTCGTTATTGAAGCTCGCTTGGACAAAGGTCGTGGTGCTATCGCTTCTGTACTGGTTCAAAAAGGTCAGCTAAATCAAGGAGATATCCTATTAGCGGGAACTCATTATGGTCGTGTTCGTGCATTACTGGACGAAAATGGCCAGGCTATTGATACTGCTGGACCATCGATTCCTGTCGAGGTGTTAGGTCTTTCTGGCGTGCCGGTTGCGGGTGATGAGGCGACGGTTGTTGCTGATGAACGTACGGCGCGTGATATTGCTGAACGCCGTGAAATGAAACAGCGTGAAGAATTCCAAGCTCGCCAGCAGAAAGCGAAGCTTGAGAACATGTTTGCAAACATGGGTAGTAGCGATGAGTTGCAGCAGCTGAACGTTATTATTAAAGCTGACGTACAAGGTTCTGTAGAAGCATTAAGCAAATCATTGACTGACTTTGCGACTGAAGAAGTTGAAGTTAAAGTGATTTCGAGTGGCGTGGGTGGTATCAAAGAAACTGACGTTTCATTGGCCGCTGCATCAAATGCCATCATTATTGGTTTCAACGTTCGTGCAGATGCTACTGCTCGAAAAATCGCGGAACGCGATGCGGTTGAAATTCGTTACTACAGCGTGATTTATGAAGCGATTGAAGAAGTGAAAGCAGCCTTAAGTGGTATGTTATCACCTGAGTCGCGTCAAGAAATCATCGGCTTAGCGGAAGTTCGTGACGTCTTTAAATCACCAAAACTCGGCGCTATCGCTGGTTGTATGGTGACAGAGGGTGTTGTTAAGCGTAATAACCCAATCCGTGTATTGCGTGACAATGTGGTTATTTATGAAGGTGAACTTGAATCACTTCGTCGCTTTAAAGACGATGTGCAGGAAGTTCGTAAAGATATGGAATGTGGTATTGGTGTTAAAAACTACAACGATGTAAAACCTGGTGATCAGATCGAGGTGTTCCAAATCGTTGAAGTTAAACGTAGCCTTTAAACCATAACTTTATCCATTAGTGGCGAGAGATTAAATGTCGCAAGCAAGAGCTAATCGAGTTGCCGACCAGATCCAGCGAGAGCTGGCTCTGGTCTTTCAACGCGAAATGAAAGATCCCCGTTTGGGTTTAGCGACCATTTCGGCGGTTGAAGTTTCTAGTGATCTTCAGAATGCTAAAGTCTTTGTAACCTTTTTAGGCAAAGATGAAAAAGAAGAAGTCGAAGAAGCTTTAGAAGTCGTGCGTGGTGCTGCAGGCTTTTTACGTTCACAATTAGCAAAAGAAATGCGTATGCGCAGCGTGCCTGCACTACGGTTTTTCTTTGATAAATCAATTCAGGAAGGCCAACGGATGACTAGCCTGATTGAAAAAGCCCTGTCGGAAGATAAAAAAGCGGCGGGCAAGCAAGACACGTCTGATAAAGACGATCATTCCTAAGCTTTTCCTGTAGTTCCGGAGTAACCAATGGCAAGACGACGTAAACGCGGTCGCGATATTACGGGTATCTTATTATTAGATAAACCCACTGATATGACGTCAAACAAGGCTTTGCAACAAGCAAAGTTTTTGTATTTCGCTCAGAAAGCTGGCCATACGGGTGCTTTGGACCCAATCGCTACTGGTGTTTTGCCGATATGCTTTGGCGAGGGAACCAAGTTTTCTCACTTTTTGCTGAATGCCGATAAAAAATATCGAGTGATAGCAAAAATGGGGCAAAAAACAACAACGGCTGATCGAGAAGGTGAGGTCGTTGAAGAAAAGCCGGTTAATGTCACCGGAGAAGAACTTGTAAAGGTAGTGCAACAATTCAAAGGTACTATCAGCCAGGTTCCTTCGATGTATTCGGCCTTAAAAAAAGATGGCGTACCTTTATACAAGTTGGCACGCCAAGGTATTGAAGTGGAGAGGGAAGCACGCGAAGTGACTATTCACTCCATTGATATTTTGCGTTTTGAAGATGATGAGTTTGAGCTGGATGTCCACTGTTCCAAGGGAACTTATATCAGGAATCTGGTCGAAGATATGGGGGATGAGTTAGGTTGTGGCGCACATGTGCAGGAACTTCGCCGTACTGCGGTAAGCCACTTGCAACTAGATGATTGTGTCAGCCTGGCTCAGTTAGAGACGATGAAGCAAGCCGATGAAAAGCTTGCCTTGGACGAATTGTTATTGCCTCTTGAAAAGGCGCTGCATCATTTGCCCATTGTCGAGTTAGACAGTGATCAGGCGTATTACATACGTTTGGGCCAAGCCGTGCAGCTCAGCGGTGTTCCGCAAGAGGAAGAGTTTATTTTAAAAGACCCTGAGGGTTTTTTAGGAATCGGTTGTATTGACGATGACGGCAAAGTAGCCCCTCGTCGATTAATAAAGCAAACGAGTTAGGAATCGTATGAACCCAATTGTAAAACCTTTAGTCATTTTCTCGCACGGCAAAGTATCGGGCCCTAAGGGGAACCGAATACAAGCACTGTCTAAAGTGTGCGAAAGAAATGGTTTCGATGTGGAGTCTTTAGACTACCGTCGCTTACCAACGAATGAGCGTGTTACTAAGTTAAATAATTACTTATTGAATTTATCACGTCCGTATATTTTGGTTGGGACTAGCATGGGCGGCTATGTATCGGCTGTAGCAGGACTTAATAATCAGCCGATGGGGCTTTTCTTGATTTCGCCAGCAGTTTATATGGATGGTTATGCAGAGGCAGAACTGGAAAAGCTAGACTGCCCAGTGACGGTGGTTCATGGTTGGCAGGACGATATTGTCCCTGTTGATAACGTGATTCGTTTTGCCAGCGCGGCAAAAGCTGATCTACACGTCTTTGATGGCGGCCACCGATTGCGTGAGAAACTGGCCGAAACAGAGACTTGTTTTGAGCAGTTTTTACATAATTGTCGTGAGCAAAACCCTCAACTTCGTCTACGCTCGGTTGCGAACCAGTAGACAATATTCGTTTTTAGCGTAATACCTCGTAAATAAAGGCCTCGCAAGTAGGTAGAGCATGGAATTTTACTTGCTGTAAGGGTTTGAATTAGGGTACAATCGCGCATTCATTGAACCGGCTGAATTAGTGATTGGCTGGTTCGTACGTAAACACCGAGTGGACTCACTCGAAATTGGAGATACAAAGTATGTCACTAAGTGCAGAAAAGAAAGCAGAAATCGTACAAGAACATGGTCGCGGTGAAGGCGATACAGGTTCTCCGGAAGTTCAGGTTGCATTGCTATCAGCGCAAATCAACCACTTGCAAGACCACTTCAAAGCACACAAGCATGACCACCACTCACGTCGTGGTTTGTTACGCATGGTAAGCCAGCGTCGTAAATTGCTTGACTACTTGAAGCGTAAAGATCATAGCCGTTACTCAGACTTGATTAAAAAGTTGGGTCTACGTCGCTAAAAAAATTAAGGGGCCTTCAAGGCCCCTTTTTTGTTTGCTTTCAGACGATGTGGGTTCTGAGGGCAAGAGGGTAAATAAGCCCAAGTAACTAAAAATAGGAAAATATTGTGGATTATACAAAAAAATCTTTTCAATACGGTGGCCGTGAAGTCACTATCGAAACTGGTCGCGTAGCTCGTCAGGCATCTGGCGCAGTCATCGTCGACGTTGAAGGAACTACCGCGTTTGTATCGGTAGTTGGTAAAAAGGAAGCGAAAGAAGGACAGGGTTTCTTCCCGCTAACGGTAAACTATCAAGAGAAAACATACGCTGCGGGTAAAATCCCAGGCGGTTTCTTGAAGCGTGAAGGCCGTCCATCAGATGAAGAAACGTTAACGGCTCGATTAATCGACCGTCCGTTACGTCCTCTATTCCCAGAAGGCTTTTTGAACGAAGTACAAGTTGTTATTACTATCGTTTCAATCAACCCAGAAGTTGATCCAGCAGTACCATCAATGATTGGTGCATCTGCAGCATTAGCAATTTCTGGCATTCCATTCGCTGGCCCGATTGGTGCAGCGCGTGTTGGTTATATTGATGGCGAGTACGCATTAAACCCATCAACGACTGACATGGAAAACTCAAAGTTAGACTTGATGGTCGCTGGTACTGATAAAGCAGTATTGATGGTTGAGTCAGAAGCTGACGAGTTACCTGAAAACGTCATGCTTGGCGCTGTTATGTTCGGCCACCAAGAGCTACAAGTCGCTATTCAGGCGATTAAAGAATTACAAGCCGAAGCTGGTAAACCTGCTTGGGATTGGACTGCTCCAGAGAAAAACACTTCTTTATACGACGCAGTTAAAGAGAAAATGCATGGCGCAATTGTTGAAGCGTATCAAATCGCTGATAAAGCTGAGCGTTATGACAAAATCAGCGAGCTTTCTGCTGAAGCGGTAGAAGCGTTAGCAGGTGAAGAAGAAGGTCAACCTGCAGCTGAAGAAGTTAAAGAAATTTTCCACGACATCGAAAAAGAAGTGGTTCGTACTCGAATCGTTTCTGGTGAGCCACGTATCGATGGCCGTGAGCCTGATATGGTTCGTGCGCTGGACATCCGCACAGGTGTTCTTCCACGCACTCACGGTTCTGCAATCTTTACTCGCGGCGAAACTCAGGCTTTAGTTGTTGCAACTTTAGGTACTGAGCGTGATGCTCAGATTAAAGATAGCATTATGGGCGATGCGAAAGATCACTTCATGATGCACTATAACTTCCCTCCATACTGTGTTGGTGAAACAGGCTTCATGGGTTCTCCAAAGCGTCGCGAAATCGGTCATGGCCGTTTAGCGAAGCGTGGTGTTCTTGCCATGGTTCCAACTATCGCTGAATTCCCATACACATTGCGTGTAGTGTCTGAGATTACAGAATCAAACGGTTCTAGCTCGATGGCTTCTGTTTGTGGTACTTCATTAGCATTGATGGATGCGGGTGTACCAATGAAAGCACCTGTTGCTGGTATCGCGATGGGCTTGGTCAAAGAAGGCGACAATTTCGTTGTTCTTTCTGACATCTTAGGTGATGAAGATCACCTTGGTGATATGGACTTTAAAGTAGCTGGTACTTCTGATGGTATTACAGCACTTCAAATGGACATCAAGATTGACGGTATTACTCAAGAAATCATGGAAAAAGCACTTCACCAAGCACAAGGTGGACGCTTACATATCTTGAACGTCATGAACGAAGCGATTGATAAGCCTCGTGAAGATATTTCTGAACATGCTCCACGTATCACTGCGATTAAAATCCCAGTAGACAAAATCTCTGAAGTTATCGGTAAAGGTGGTTCAACTATCCGTGCTCTAACTGAAGAAACAGGCGCTACGATTGAAATTGAAGATGACGGTACGGTTAAAGTAGCATCAAGCGACTCTGAAGGTGCGGCAGAAGCAGTTCGTCGTATCGAAATGATTACTATGGAAATCACCGCGGGTATGGAGTTTGAAGGCAAAGTCGTTCGTTTAGCGGACTTCGGTGCATTCGTGCAAATTACTCCTGGAAAAGATGGTCTAGTTCATATTTCACAAATTGCTCATGAGCGTGTGAATAAAGTAACCGACTACTTGAAAGAAGGTGATATTGTTAAAGTTAAAGTATTAGAAGTGGATCGCCAAGGTCGTATCCGTCTAAGTATGAAAGCTTTGATTGACCCACCAGCGCAAGAAGAAGCGCCAGCTGGTCAAGAGTAATCATTTACTCGTTAAGTTGTGAAAAGGGAGCTTCGGCTCCCTTTTTTAGTTTTTAGTGCTCCCTATCCCTTGGTGGAAAAGGATCATTACCAGGGGCAATTGTGTCTTTACTCCTGATTTTTCCATCAACACCTTTGGTAATTAGCTCACCACCCCCAGTTTTAATAAGCCTTTCCCTTGCTTTTTCAACTGCCTTGCCTTGGGTGTCATGAATAGAGCCGGCCCGTGATGAACTTAAAGACTTTTCTTGCCATTTACCATCTGGACGTTTTGAAACAATACGATCTTTCTCTTTACTCATATTAGTTGTCTCCTGAATTATGAGTGTTAGTAAAAAGATAGACTCGCTCGATTGACTTTTAAAACCCTAAAGAATAGGATTGTGTTGAACATTGATAACAATCTTTCGAGTTTGTCTATCACTTGAAGGGACGACTGCAATCGTCCCTTTTTCTATTGAACTTCCCATATCTAGATATTTCGAAGCCAATACATACAAGATAGTGTGTTATTGCTGATAGTGCAAGAGCATATCTTGTGTAACTTTCTGTGGATAACTTGTTCAAAAACTAAAGTTTTTCATAAGATATTGATATTTCGGCTTTTTCTTGTTCTGAGATTTTATAAAAAAAGTTAAGTTGTTGAATCTTTTTACACCAAAGTGCTACTTCAACCTATTTAGACTGCCCCTGTGTGGATAAATATTCGATATCGGAGGGTATGCTTTCGCTACTCAGCGAGTTACTTTTTCTTGCGTGGACAAGAAAAAGTAACCAAAAAGAAGTCCACCCCTATATTTAGGTCATTCAAATGAATGACTACCTTCAAGAACTTCAAGTCACTATACGCACCGTTAAATACAGCACTTCCATGTGCTGAATTTAACTATTCAAATCTTCCAGGATTTGAATTGCTATGACTTTAAGTTCTCTCAGCTAAATATAAAGGGGAAAGCGCGCTTGCAGACTTGCGCTTATGGGCGCCCCTTAGAGCTTGCTGAGTATCGCAGTAATAATTGGAAATAAAGCATTTGAATGTTTGAGCGTAGCGAGTTGTCAAATGCGCCAATTATTACGAGAAACGGAGGGGAGCCGAAGGCCAAGCGACCGGGGTGTCGTTTCTTTTGGTTCGTTTTCTTTGGACAAGCAAAGAAAATGAACATATAACATAATAAGCAGAGAAAAAGGAGAGCATATGAAATATCTAATAACTGCAATATTATTATTGGTGAGTTTAACCGCTAGTGGTGCTGAGAAAAAAACACCTTGCTCAACTGAGGAGTATCGTCAGTTTGATTTCTGGATCGGAGAGTGGGAGGTATTTAATCCTAAAGGGGAAAAAGTTGGTGAGAATACCATTGAGAAGATTTTAGGTGGCTGTAGCTTACAAGAAAGTTGGCGTGGTGCGAGT
>Ga0208203_1000219_pt1 | contig 27660 bp, 22 predicted proteins | sample DeeseametaMP2914_FD_184167 | JGI IMG/M metagenome (GOLD analysis project Ga0208203, IMG submission 184167) | Marine microbial communities from the Deep Atlantic Ocean - MP2914 (SPAdes) | ecosystem: Environmental > Aquatic > Marine > Oceanic | place: West of Santa Cruz de la Palma, Atlantic Ocean...
AATCGTTTTCACGATCACCTTCTACTTCTTGATACTCACCTTCATCGTAATACTGTTCTTCTACTGGCTCTTCTTCCACTTGATCATTAACTTGCTCCCGCGCCTCTTCCTTAACTTCATCTTGATAATAATCATTATCTTGAGCCTCTTCCTCATAGTTATCTTTATAACTATCCTCAGGATAAGGATTCTGTGGCGCTTGGGTTTCAGCAGCTGCTCTCACGGGTGTTTGCGTAGATGTTCCAAACTTTTCCTCAATTTCCATTTTCTTTTGTTCAGTTACAAAATTTAACATCGCACCGGCTAATGGTCCTGTTGAGAAGCGAACTTTCACTTCGTCATTATTTACGTTCGTCACAATCCCTTGATTTCCTCTTTCATCGTTAAAAACACCATGATCTTTAACTCTTGCCTCTGTTGAAAGAGATTCCGTTTGCTTATTGGTCCCGACATGAAGTCTCACACTTTCCATTATAAGCTCACCATTTCTTAGGTAAGCATAACCTTCAAGGTTGTCAGCTCTTAGAACGTTTCTATTCTTCTGAGGATCCAAAGCGGATACCAGAAGAAGGTCTTCCTCAATGTGATACTTTTGGGCATTCTTATTTTCTTTAACCTCTTGAATGGGCTTATTTACTTTTTTATTAGCTAGTAAGTCATTTGAGCGAACTCTAATTGCCTGAACAATCTCATATCCCTCGCCGAATTCTTTAAAGAGGGCAATTGTACCCTCACGAGTTAAGAGAGAAATTTTAAAAGTTTGTCCAAAATCATCATCAATTCTTACGATACTGGTATCAATTAACTCAAGCTTAACAACAACACGCTCTCCATCAATTTCCCTTGAAGAATCATAAGCAATTTGCTCTTTATCATCGACAACTTTAGTAATGATCCATTCACCATTAACAAGTTCGCTATTACTAAGGTCTACCCTTTGGACTAAAGGGAGCTTCTTTTGTTGTGAAGCAACCACCCTATTATCTACTTTTGCTCTTGGGATATTCACTTTAACTTCGGCCACACTATCCATGAAGTCAGCAGTGTAAAACTTGCTGTCATAGTAAGACTCGGCCATAGCTACAAGAGACATTACCCCCATCGCTACTGTGAATGTCTTTGCCAAAGTCTTCGCGGCTTTCATTAATCCTCCTGGTTCTTATGAGGATATATGTTGCAACGCGCGTGCCAGAACTTAAAAACTGCCCCTATAGGGGCATATTAAGCCCCAAGCGGGACTATATAATTGAAATTACGTGAATATTTGACTGAAGTTTAAACAAAAAAGCCCGATGAAAACCGGGCAAAGTGTAAAGAATTTAAACAGGGTAGTAGAAACTACACAAAAAACTTAATCCAACTCAGGAGTTTTCCCTGTGTAATCTCCATGAGAAGCTCTAAATCTTTTAAGTGCTGTTACAACCAAATCCTCTAGAGGAATACCACTATTCTTAGCCATTGCTTCAAAGCTTTCCACAATGTCCTTTTCGATTTTTACTGTAAGTTCTTTAAGATCGCCTTGATTGTGCTTTTGTGACTTCATAAGCCTTTCCTTTATTGCCCTAAAACCTTTAATGCACCCTTCTTTCTCAAACTAACCAATGAGAGACTTGTTTGATACTCTGAAAGTGGTGACTCCAAAAATATATCCGATACTTTATTAAAGTCTGAAATAACAGTCAAAGTTTCAAACTCCCAAAACGACACACTAGGTCCTCTTGCAACAAAATCAGGGTCGATCATAAGCCTTAAATGTGGTGGTGGAAGCATTTTCCTTGATTCTTTATACTGCTGGAAAATAGCTTGAGCTGAAACTTTAAGCTCATCAAAAGATAGTTCAAAAATAGCTTCAGAGAGAGTGACAATTTCTGGCTCTACTACGAATCTTAAATTTTCGCCTTCAAGATCCTCTATAATGATATCGTAAAGAGTTGATTTACCTACTTTTGCCTCATAGCTAGAGTAGACAATCGCTCCCTCTAAAAGAGAAACCTTTCCAAGAAACTTGTTATTTTTCTTATCCAAAATATTGACCCTGCCCGTAAAGTTCAGGGTCACTTGATCAGAGATCGTCTTTAAGAAGGCCAATATATCCTACTTGAAAAGTTTGCCAAAAAATCCTTTTTCTTTTCCTATTTTAGCAACTTTCTCAGCAATATCCATATAAGAAGCATATCCTTCATTATCTTTATATGTATCATCGGCCATATAGGGTTTACCGCTATCGCCACCTTCTCGCATCACCATTTCTAAGGGGATGTGCCCAAGGAATGGTACCTCTAGTTCCGTTGAGATATTTTTCACCCCATCTTTACCAAAGATATAGTACTTCTCTTCCTTTCCATCAGGGCTAAAGTAAGACATGTTTTCAACCATACCCAGAACAGGCGTATTGACCTGTTGAAACATTTTGAGTCCCTTAATGGTATCAGCAATAGCCACTGATTGAGGTGTTGATACAACAACGACACCATCAACTTCAGTATTTTGAACAAGGCTCAACTGGGTATCACCAGTGCCCGGTGGCAAATCTATTATAAGGTAATCCAGTTCATCCCACTTAGTATCAAAGAAAAATTGATTGAGGACACCACCAAGCATTGGCCCTCGCCAAATAACAGGATCACCCTCATCAATGAAGAGACCAAATGAAATGAAAGAAAGACCGTAAGCTTCTAAAGGACGGATTTTTTTGTCTTCCGTCGCCTCTGGCTTTACACCTTTTTTATTAAGCAGAAGCGGTAATGAAGGGCCATAAATGTCAGCATCAAGAATACCGACCTTGTTTCCAAGCTTCTTAAGAGATAAGGCTAAGTTTACAGAAACAGTACTTTTGCCAACCCCGCCCTTACAGCTTGATACAGCAATTACTTTTTTAACATTTGGTATTCTCTTCTTGTTTCCATTGACCCCATGACCGACTTTTAAATTAGCATGGGCTGCTGTTGGCTTTTGAGCACTTGGTGTTTCAGATGAGCTTACAGTTTTTACAAGGATCTTATCTTCGTCATATTGGGACTTAAGGGCGTCAACAATATCGTCTTCTATCTGGCGCTTTTCCTGAGGACTAATTCCATCACGCTTATAAGTTATAATTACCTGACCATTTTCATTGGCTTCTGCATTGACCCATCTCTCTTCGTCACCGAGAGTTTTACCTGTTTTGGGGTTTTTAACATTACCGAGTAATTTTATCGTGTTTTCCATAAGTAGTATCTCCTGCTTTATTCTTAAACCAAGCAAAGGAGAATTTAAAGTAATATCAAACAATTGGAATTGGACAATATTGCCATTCTTTAAATTTCTGGTGCGTAATGACATTTCCCTTTATCATTTACCTTCTAACCCGTTAAAATAATTAAAATGGCTGGATACAAAAGAAATACTTATCTTATTAACCCGCACTTCCAACTAAAGTTCAGTCTTTATGTATGTGGGCTCGTTTTTGTTTCCTCCATAATTTATCCCTTAACCATTTTTGATTTACTTACAAGTTTCATTGAATTTATCGCTTCAAAAAGCCCTGAGGCGGCTGCACAACTCGAGGCCAAAAGAACGAGCCTCATCGTCATCCTTAGCCTTTGGCAAGTTGGTTTCACGGCCCTTGTCTTTGTAGCCTGTATTTTCTTTAGTCATAAAATTGCTGGACCTATGTTTAAGCTGCAAAAATTTCTACGCGGCAAAAGGGACGGTATCGATGGTGGTAAACTATTCTTTAGAAAAGGCGACTACTTTCAAGAAGTTGCCGACGACTTTAATGATGCTTTTGATGAGCTTGAAGACAGGCACCACCAGGATCTTATCTATCTCAATGAAGTCAATTCTTACATAAGCAACCTAGGAATGGTTGTTCCTGAGGATAAACGTGCTGTGCTCGCGGAAATCACTCAGAGACTGAATCAAATTCAAAATCGCTTCGAAGAAGAATAATACCGATTTTGAATGAGCGAAAAATGGAGTTTTTTTTGGTTCATCTCAGCAAGTACCTATTCATAGCTATCTTATTCATGAGTTCCACTCATGCGACTGTTAGTGGAATTCCTAGTCTTGACCTTGAAGCCAAGAAGATATCTTCTAACGACATTCGTGCGGCTAAAAACCTAGAGGACTTCTACTGGTCCTTTAGACGACGAGATACAAGGAGCATTAAGTTTAACCTAGCAAGGTTTAAAGCGAGAAAGAGTAAAGAACTTAAACCCTATTACGAGCTTCTTAAGATGGGATCGAGACTTCATTTCAAAATGAAGCCCAGAAAGATCACCTCCTGCCCCAAGATCGATAGTAGAGATAATATTTGGAGAAGTTATACTTCTCTCTACAAAAGTAAATGTGAAAGCCACAATGTTAACGCTGTCTTTAAAGCTAAAACCCTTAAAGACAAGGGTCGTAATTATTTAAAAAACAATTTTTCACTTTTTTCAACTTACCGAAATCAAAAAAAGTTAATACGAGCTCTCAAAGCTTGGCCAAAACCAGATCAACAATTTGTAGGTAATCTTCTTAAAGATGCTGTTTATCAAAATAAAAAGCTTCCCCACCATAGTCTTCTAAGCTACATCAATATTGATCCTGACTTTACTCTTTTCATTCAAAAGAATCGTCTCTTTGACAAGAAGAACCGAGGGTATATCACTAAAGAATTCACTCAACTTGTAAAGAATTTTAAATCTCTTTACCTAAAAGGTAAGGATGATCAGGCTAAAGAATACTTACAAAATGCGATTTCCTTTTATGAACAAAACAGTGAGCATATTGATGATTCTAAAGCATGGCTCCTCTTTGTTACGTCAGGTAAGAAAATTGCTCGTCGTGACGACTTTGAATTAGCTGTTGATCTTTTTAAGTTAAGTGAAAAAACGGCGGATGAAGACCAACTGTTTGAAAGTAAGTTTCAGACATTATTTTCCTTTTATAGAGATAGAGAGTTAGAAAAAGCACGCAGCTTTATTAGAAACGAAGAGCTTTTAGATAAATTCTCTCTTATTAATTCAAAGCTTAGATTCTGGATCGCTCGTATTTATGAAGAGAGTAAAGAATATAAAAGAGCTAAAGAGCTTTACCTCGAGCAAATTAAAACTAATCCTCTAAGTTTTTACAGTATTCTTAGTCTTAAAAACTTGCGTCAACTTAATCCAAATTATGAAGTTTCCCTTATGGTAGACGCCCAAGAACCAAATCTAAACGTCAGCCTTCAAAAGGAACTCATTAAAAAAGCGACACTCTTTAATATCTTCGAATTGGCCAACACTAAAACCCTAAGTAACTTTCAGGCTTATGACCTTAGACGACTTTCGGCTAACAAATTCTTTAAGGGCTTATCCACAGAGGAGTCATTTAAGCTGAAACCATACTTTTTAATTCGCTTTTTTAGTGGAAATCAAAGTCATCTCCACTCCTTCAAAGTCGCCTACACAAATCTTAATAAGGGTGTCATCAAACTAAACAATCTTGTTATTAAAAGTCTATTTCCTCAAAAGTATAGAAAACGTATTCAAAAAGCGGCACCAAATATTGAAGACAGGGTAATCCTTAGTCTTATCCGACAGGAGTCAGCCTTTAATGAAAAAGCTAAGAGTGTTGTCGGAGCAAGAGGCTTAATGCAGATTATGCCTGCAACTGGTCGCCAATTTAAAAGAAACCTAAGAACAAAACACCTCTATTCTCCACAATTAAATATTAAAATTGGAACGAAATATCTTGAAAACCTTTTAAGAAATTATGAAGGAAATCTTGTCTTTGCCCTAGCTGCCTATAATGCAGGCCCCGGGAATGTTCGCAAATGGCAGAAGTCTATTCCATTTACAGAGGATGTTTTGACAAATGTGGAGCTTATCCCTTTTAAGGAGACTCGAAAGTACGTCAAACTGATTTATAGAAACTTATTCTTTTATTCTCTTCTAGACGGCTCTTTTGACCGTCTAGATTTCCCTGTAAACAATAGCTTTCAGATAGCTCTAAATGATGAAGCTAAACATTAAATCTGAAGTGAACGACATCTCCATCCTTCACTTCATATTCTTTTCCTTCAACTCTTAGTTTACCAGCCTCTTTAACCTTGGCTTCACTTTCAAGAGCAAAGAGGTCTTCACAGTGATAAACTTCAGCTTTAATAAAGCCTCTTTCAAAGTCTGTGTGGATAACTCCAGCGGCCTGGGGAGCTTTAGAGCCTGCTTTAAAAGTCCATGCACGAACTTCTTTTTCGCCAGCAGTGAAATATGTTCTTAGCCCTAGCATATCGTATGCTGTCTTTGTGAGTGTCTCAAGACCAGACTTTTCAATACCTGCTGCTTCTAAGAACTCAGCTTTTTCCTCTTCCGTCTCCAGAAGACTAATCTCTGATTCTAGCTTTCCACAAATAATAAGGGCATGAGACCCTTCACTCTTTGCGTGGTCAGATACTAATTTTGTATATTCATTTCCTTCACCAGCTGAGTCCTCATCTACATTACAGAGATAGAGAACTGGTTTTAGGGTAATGAGGTTAAGATCTTTAATGACTTCTCTATCATCCTCAGAAAGCTCTAGGCTTTCAGCTCTTTCCCCTTTTTCAAGATGGTCTTTTAATTGCTCAAGGATAGGCTGCTGAAGCTTTGCAATCTTTTGGAGGTCTTTATTTTGGCTTTTTAAAACTTTGGGCAAACCTGTTAACTTCTTTTCTACAACTTCAAGGTCTGCAAGAGCTAATTCATAGTTAATTGTTGTGATGTCATCGACAGGATCAATTTTACCGTGAACGTGAACAACATTATCATCGTTAAAGCATCTCACCACATGAACGATCGCACTCACTTGGCGAATGTGCCCTAGAAATTGATTGCCTAAACCTTCACCCTTAGAAGCTCCTTTTACAAGGCCCGCGATATCTACAAATTCAACGATTGTGGGAACTATTCGCTGAGGCTTAATGAAGTTGGTAATTTTATCTAAACGCTCATCAGAGACATTTACAATTCCTACGTTTGGCTCAATGGTACAGAAAGGATAATTCGCGGCTTCTGCTGGAGCTGCTGTTAGTGCCTTAAAGATTGTCGATTTTCCAACATTTGGTAATCCAACGATTCCACAATTTAATCCCATTTCTTTATCCTTTATCTAATACTGATTTCTTACTGTATTTATTTTGAGCTTTTTGAAAGCCCTGCTTTAAATAAAACTCCAAAGCTTTCGCACCCAAGTCCAAGAAGTCCTCCAAAAAGGGCTCCTCTTCATCCTTATTAAATTTTCCCAAAACATGAGAAGCTACATCTCCGTATTTTGGTTTACCCACTCCCATACGCAGCCTGAGGAAGTTTTGATTGGGTAAGTGTTGGGCCATTGATTTGAGCCCATTATTCCCTGCAAGTCCGCCACCTTTTTTAAGGTGAAGAGTTCCAAAGGGAAGATCTATTTCATCATGGACTACGAGAACATCGTTAACGTCGACCTTAAAAAAGTCCATCGCTGGTCTTACACTTTCGCCACTTAAGTTCATATAAGTTTGTGGCTTTAAAAGGACAACCTGTTCCCCCTTTATAGTTGTAAGGGCAAAAAGTCCTTTAAACTTCTCTTTCCAGTGGAGCTCATTGGCTAATGGCCACCTATCAAAGAGAAGCCAACCGATATTATGTCGTGTATCAACGTATTCACGACCAGGATTTCCGAGTGCAACTATTAACCTGGCCAATGGATTACCTAAACGAAGAGCGAACTCACAGAGTCATTATTGAATGTTCTGTGAATTGCTTTAGAGAGAAGCTCTGCCGTAGAGAGAACTTTAATTTTATCTATTTCCTGACCACGTGGCGAAAGTGGAATTGTGTCAGTTACAATGACGCGATCAAGTTCATCAGACTCTTGAATTCTGGTTAGTGCAGGGTCTGAGAAAATAGGATGGGTGGCACAGGCATAAACTTTTGTTGCACCATTTTCCTTAAGGGCCTTACATGCTTCAACAAGTGTTCCCGCAGTATCAATCATATCATCAATGATAATACACTCTTTACCCTTTACATCACCGACAATATTCATGGCCTTCGCAACATTCTTACCTGTTCGCCTCTTATCGATCATCGCAATATCTCGCTTAAGTTTTTTAGCGTAATGGCGAACTCTCTCAACTCCACCAGCATCTGGTGAAACAAAGATTGAATTTTCTTGAATAAGAGATTGTTCAATATAGTCACTAATGACAGGTGACGCGTAAATATTGTCGAAAGGAATATTAAAGAAGCCCTGAATCTGACCAGCATGGAGATCCATTGTGATAACTCTGGTCGTTCCCGCTGTCGTGAGAAGGTCTGCAACAAGCTTCGCTGAAATTGGCGTTCTTGGACTTACTTTTCTATCTTGTCTTGAATAACCGTAATGGGGAATGACTGCTGTGATTGATGCCGCAGACGCTCTCTTTAGTGCATCCACCATAATGAGCAATTCCATCAAGTTGTCGTTAACCGGTGTGCATGTTGACTGGATAACGAAAACATCAGCTCCTCTAACATTTTTTTCCATTTCACAAAAAATTTCACCATTCGCAAACCTAACCAACTGAGGGTCAACGAGTGAAACATCTAAGAAATCTGAAATTTTAGAGGCAAGGTTCCTGTTAGAGTTTCCGGATACGAGGACTATTCTTTTCATAGGCGGGAACCTTGATTGAATTTAGTAAAAAAAGTGGCAGGGGTGGCAGGAGTCGAACCTGCGAATGGCAGAATCAAAATCTGCTGACTTAACCACTTGTCGACACCCCTGTGATGCTGAGTAAAAATTTATACTTAAATTAAAGCTACTTGGCAATACTTATGCTGTCCTGACACGCCATTTCATTGAATAATTTTCCTCGTTTTTGGTAGTAATTCCTAAAAATGAGAAAGGCGGTATTTGATCCATAAAGACGAAACTCTTTATTCTTAGTTCTATCGCCCTCTAATCCAACCCAAGTTATCAAAAGCTCTCTTCCATCAAAGCCAACAAACCAATTATCGTAACCATTATTAGAGGTGCCTGTTTTTCCAAAAAAATTCATTTGGCCGAGCTTTTCTCCCACCCTATAACGAATGGTCGTTGTTTTAGGATCTGAGAGTGCATTGAGGACCTCAGCTCCAAAGCCCTCCCAACAGGCCTTTCGTAAAAAGCCACCAAAGACCGTAGCTAGTTCACTAAGGGAGAGCTCAACACTACCAAGAAGCTGAGCAGGATATTCAGCGAGAGGCGTCTTTAATCGCGGTATCTTCTCACTGAGAATAGTTTCAAACTTCTCAAAACCAAAGTTCTGAACAGCTCTTATTACGGGACGATTAAGACTTTGAATGAGTGCCGTGTGATAGCTCACCTTTGGCTCAAGGCCAGAATGGGCTTCTCTTGGTGACCAAACTCCAGAGGTTAACTTCAAATTCAAGACCCCCGTTTCCACCTCATCCTGCATTGAAAGTCCGTGAATATTTAAGAGCCCATAAATTATCGGCTTAAGGGTACTCCCAACCTGATGCATTTCGCTATTAATCGCGCGCTCAAGACTTCTCTCATACTTTGAATAATGAGAGAAAACAGGGTCCTGTTTTTCCGCATCAAGACGATAGCGAACAACTTTAATGGCAAAGTCGCTTTTGTTATATTTTTTCTTGAGCTCTTTATCTAAAGACTCAACTTCATTGAGCAAAACGTAATTGGAGAAAGTTTGCTGCTTTCTCTCTTTTTTTGAAAGTATGTAGAGAGAGCGCAAATGAGTCTTCTGTGCCGTCTCCTTGATCGCTTTTCCCCACTTTTCCCAATCATCTTGAGTCCACTTATGAGCACTCTCTGGAAAAAGGCGCAGTTCTTTTAATTTTTCAAAAACTACACTTGCTCTCTTTTCAAGCCTATCTCTATGAGACAGAGGACTATAGTAGTAAGGTCCCTTGAGCAAACCAATTAAGATAGAGGCCTCAAAAGGCGTTAGCTCCATTGGCTTCTTTCCAAAATAGAATAGCGCTGCCGCGGCCACCCCTTTAATCTTTATCCCCTGAAAACTTCCCCAAACAACTTCGTTAAAATAAGCCTGGAGGATTTGTTCCTTCTTTAACTTGAGTTCGATATAGGTACTTGCAATCATCTCCTTTATCTTACGAGAGAACTTTCGCTCATTCGTATAAAAGAGATTTTTAACCAACTGCTGTGTCAGGGTTGAGCCCCCTTGTTCCAACTTCAGCACTTTAATATCGTGCCAAAGTGCACGGGCAAGCGAGCGAGGATCGACACCTGCATGATCTAGAAAACGATAATCTTCAATGCCAATCAAACCTCTCCATAGGAGGCTTGGAATTTCTTCAAAGGATAGTCGCGACTGAAGACAGTAAACGATTTCGCAGTCATTACTTTTCAACTCGGGAAGGGGCACTTTTTCGGTCGTAAAAATCCCGTCTCTCTTTCGTTCAAAACTGCCTTGATTGAGTCTTTCCTTCACCATCAAATCAAAGCTATTCGATGACTCTGACCATGTGTAATAGAGGCCAATCAAGTCTTTCTTTAAAAAGACCCCCTGATCCAAAGCATCGGTAACCTCTCTCTCCATTTCTCTCGGGGGTGCACTATTGGCAATTTTCTCAATATTGATGTGACTCACGACAGAATAACAAAAGAACCCAACGCCAAGAGTCACGACGAAGAACACAATTAAGAAGATCTTTAAAATAAGTTTAATGGACTCTCTTCTCTTCATCTTTTTCTTTCCAAAAGCGCTTATTCCCAGCGCATTATTTTGACGAATTTACAGGCTTTTCTTATAGTAACAAAGTTTACGACATGTGTCTGATCGAATTCAGAGCCCCAAGGAGAATGGAGTGTTCAAAACTTCTATTGTTACCAGTTTAATTTTACTTATTTCTCAGTCTGCATTTGCCCTTCCCATTGATTGGCATGGAGTACTTGGCTTTGATACCACGAGACTTGATAGCTATCGTCGTATTGAGAGCACAACTTTCGGCGGTAATACTGCCGGTTCTCAAGAAATTGAACTTCCTAATGGCAAATCAGTAAACGGTAACTGGCAAAGTTATATTTTTAGACTTCAGCCCAATATTGTAATCAACGATAGCGCAACCATTAAAGCTGAGCTTTCAAGTGGGTATGCTCGTGGTGGTTTCGTTGGTGACAATTCAACTCTTTCTCAACAATCGGGAACAGCTAACCAACTCTACCAATACAACTTTAGCCAGGGTGATGATGAACTTGTCGTCAATCAACTCTATGCTGAACTTTACTCTGATACTGCAACTTATGTCCTTGGTCGTCACCCACAACACTTTGGACTTGGTGCCGTTGTCGATTCAGGTGAAGATACATGGGATCGCTTTAGCTACCTTAGAGATGGTATTACTGTAAAAATTAAGCTTGGAAATTTTAAAATTGAGCCCTATTGGACAAGAGTTAACGCTGGTAACTCTCTTACCAAAGGAACGAGAACTAAAGATTACGGTGTATCACTTGTGTATGACAGTGTTGATCGCGATATGGCCTTTGGTATTCTTTACAACAAAAAGCAAACGACTCAAGCTTCATCTGCTTACACAACGACAGTTGATGGGGCCTCAGATCCAAACTCTGCAGCTACTGCTCTAGGTGCTACTGACGTAAAGATGACTGACCTTTACTTTAAGAAGTCATTTGGCACTTTTGATTTTGGTATCGAAGTTCCTATTATGTCCGGTGAGATTGGTAGCGTTTTTGGTAGTCAGACGGCCTATAAGGGTCAGGCGATTATTGTAGAAGCAAATTATCAAGCTTCAAATAGCTGGTCTTTCGGTGCGAACTTCGGAAAGGTCAATGGTGACGATGGCCTTGATAATACAGTTGATGCCATGTACCTCAACCCCAACTACCAAGTGGCTAACCTTCTCTTTCGCTACAACTTAAGAGGTATCGCTGATAGTGGTAATTACAATGTTTACGATAGCTACATCCACAACGCCACTTACTTTAAGCTTCATGCACTATACAGCCGTGAAAAGTGGAGATGGAATATCGGCTTAATTATGGCGAAAGCTGATCAGGTCGCTACGGCAGGTCAGACATCATACAACCACCTTAGAAATGAGCGCTTCACTGCGAACTTCACGCAAGACGATAATCTTGGTACCGAATTTGATACCGGTTTCACTTATCATTGGAATTCAGAGATAGCAGTAGAAGGACAATTTGGTTACTTACTAACTGGTGACTACTTTGGTTACACCAACACTGCTACGCCTAACAGTGTTGATGATAGTTATATTCTTCAACTCAGAACTTCGATTCGTTTCTAGTTAAAAGGATTGTGGCCCATATTGAATGGAGATGACATTCCTCCATTCATGGGCATTTGCTGTTGAGGCATCATCCCACCTTGGTGAAATCCCTGTGTCGCAGGCATTCTCATTTGAGAAAAGGGAGATGACATCCCACCGCCCATCTGGAACATGTAGCTGTCATCATAGGAATCATAGCTACCGCCATCATAGTAGAAATCATAATTATTGCCATCATAGTAACTAAACTCATCATATCCTGAGTTGGCCCTTCTCTCTTCAAGATCCGCCATGTAATCAGAATAGAGTCTGTTATAACTAAAATACTGAGCCTGAGCTCTTGTGAGATCTCTCTTACTGGCATTCATCTGAGATTGATATCTTCTTGCCCGAGCCTCACGCCCTTTGTACCAGCGCTGGCAGGCATTTCTATTTCTCACCATGCCAAAGGTTGAAGCACATGCTTTTTTGTATGAGTCACTTTCTCTTTTGCTAAGAGTTTGAATAAGCCTTTGGTAATCACTTTGCTCCTTCTGGTAACCTCTTTTTGCGCTTGAAAGAACTCTCTTATTACCTCGCTTAATTTCATACTGAGCGGTCCAGTCAGCTAAAACTTTATCTTCGAAACTTCCTATTTTCTTTTTAACTTGCTCTGAAGCTTCTTCAAGTGAGAGAGACTTCCCACGACCTTCTTCACGCCCACCTTTATAGACTCTTCCATAGTGGTGTGAAGCTAATCTTAGCCCCTCAATGTCACGAGCTTCCTTTGTTAGATTGTATTCTTTTAGAACATCATACATCTGACTTAAGCTATTAAAGTCTCTATTAGAAAACTCCTGAACTTGCTTATTAAGTTTCGCGACCTCGGCATCAATTTGCTCTTTATTTTCATTTGTTCTTCCTTGTAGAAGATCAGTAACTTTTCTAGTCGCAGGTTGAATAACAATTCGGCTAAGCTCTTTTGAAAGTGCACTATATTCTTTTGCGTATTCCTCAGCTGTTGATTCAGAAACCATTTCTCCATCAGAGTCAGGTTTCATGGCCTTCTCAATTTCATCCATTCTTCCGTAGATTTCATCAACACGCTTATCTTTGGCTTTCTCGTAAGCATTTTCAAGAATGTTTTCTAGATCACGAAAGTTTCCAGCACTCGATGATCTGAGCCTTGAAAGCTCCTCCAGAATCTCTTCAGCGTTTTCCTTTTCACAAACACCAAGTGCTCTGTCGTAGACGCGATCTCTTCGTGAGGTAAATAATCTCGACTCTTCCTCGCCAAAGTTTTCATAAGAAACACAAGACCATCCAGAGGGTTTTGGGTTTACGTTTTCTGCTTTATAAGCTGGACCATAAGCCGTTGCCTTTGGAGAGCCAAAATAAGCCGTCACACTCTTATCTCCATTTCCAACATCAACTGCGAAAGGATTTGAGTTTTTGCCATAGGATACGGCGCCACTTTGTTCCGCTTTAATGCGGTCAAAAGCACCATTTTTGAGAAGTCCCTTAGCTTCGACACAACGATAATATTTTTCATCAAAAGATAGGTTCTCAAACTTTTCCCCATCTTGGACCGGAACATTTTCAGGTGTGAATTCAAAATTATTTTTAACTCTAATAAAGTAATTATTATCGGCCTTGGTCACTTCAAAATCGAGGTCTGCACAGGCATTAATGTGCTTAGCCATTTGAACCTGATATTTTCCAGACTCAACTTCAACTACCTGTAGTTCACCAGGTGATGCGACTGAAGGGTCGACAATATTTCTGAGGAAGTTCATGCTTACGTAGCCACCAGTATCTCTTGGATCACAATCTTGTGCGCTTCCCGCAGAAACAACAGTACTGCTAACACCAACACCAGGGTTTGAGATATTAATGTCGGTTCCACCGGAAGGACCTGCTGAGGGGCTAGCGCCTCTTCCGGGAATTCTTGCATTCGCCTGATTCATTAGCATTGCAAGAGTAAGGACACTTAATTTCACACTAAAATACTTCATGGCATTTTCCTCTAAAAATACACGACCATTACTTATCCTTGGTTTTATCGGTATTTGAGGAAATTTCTTGAGAAAGACTACTTAAACAAAGCGAAATCAGGCACTTAGGCAAGATTTTGAGGGTCAACATCTACCTTTATAGATGTTCCACTCTTCACTTTGGTATTTCTTCGGAATGAGCCCAGTAGATTATGAAGTTCATTAAGATTTGTACTCTTCAAGAGAATAGTCCAAGTAAACTTATTAGCTCTTTTTTCCATTATTCCTGGTCTTGGCCCAAGAATTTCTACTGAGCTAAAGTGAGTTGATACCATCGCATTGAGAGCTCTCCCCGCTTTAGTCGCCTCATTCATGGCATCGTTTTGAAAGCGCGACGTAAAATAGATGGCAACAAGCCTTGAAAAAGGAGGAAAACCCAAGGTTTCTCTGACTTCTAATTCTTCTTTTATAAAAGCTTCTTGATTATAGTCTTTGATATATTTAAATATTTGATTATCTGGAGAAAGACTTTCAATGAGAACCTTGCCTTTCATCTCACTTCTACCAGGCCTCCCTGCAGTTTGGGTAACCAACTGAAAAACTTTCTCATTACTTCTAAAGTCCGGAAAATTGAGCTGTCCATCTACCCCCAGTAGAACCACAAGATTCACGCCCGTAAAGTTATGACCCTTGCTGAGCATCTGAGTTCCCACCAAGAGTTGAGACTCTCGCTTTTCAAATCGGTCTAAGATTTCTTCAAGCTCTTTAAATGTCTTGACTGCATCTCTATCAAATCGTTCTATTTTAGTAGTCGGAAACTGATCTTCTAAAACTTCTTTTAATCTTTCAGTTCCAAAGCCTTTTTGAAGGAGCTTCATATTCCCGCAATCTGGGCACGCTTCTGGATAAGGCATCGTAAAGTCACATACCTGACACTTTAAGACATTCGTTCTCTTAAAGAACTTTAGGTTTGAGGTACAATTCAGACAATGAAATTCTTTTCCACAAGATCCGCATTGGACATAGTTGGCAAATCCTAAACGATTTACAAAAACTAAGACCTGCTCGCTATTTTTGAGCTTGTCGCCAATCTGCTCAATACTTTTTTGTGTAAAAGGCCAGATTGAATTTTCATCAAAGCGGCTTCCCTTTGATGTTCGACTATCAACAACTTCGATATCTGGTAAATCCAAATCCTTAACTCGATTGGCGAGTCTGATATAGTTCTTTGAGTTAACTAATGAATGATAAGTCTCTATTGTTGGTGTAGCTGAGCCCATGACTACTGGACACTTTTTTTGTGAGGCAAGCTTAATGGCGACATCTCGCATATGGTAAGGGCAGCGGTCGTCCTGCTTATAGGAACCATCGTGTTCCTCATCGATGACAATCACGCCGAGTTCTTTAAAGGGCAAGAAGATACTACTCCTAACACCAATGAGAAGATAAGGAACCTCTCCCTTTTGAACGATTTCCCAAACCTTATTTTTCTCTGACTTAGACATCGAAGAATGGTAAGTGAGAATGATTCCATCAAGATGTGTTTTAAAGGTGTTTATAAACTGAGGTGTTAAATTGATTTCTGGAACTAGAAAGCATCCAGACCCTCCACTTCGGAGGACATCTTGAAATAGCTTTAAATAAATTGAGGTTTTTCCAGAGCCCGTTACACCGTGAACTAAGAACTTCTCAAAAGTATTAAACGATTTCGCAATTTTCAGGTACGCGTTTTGCTGGTCACTCGTTAATTCAAATGGGAGCTCTCTATTTTCGCCCTTTATTAGCTCTACACTTCGTGGTCGCTTTAGGGGTTTCGCTAAAACGTCGAAAATATGTTGTCCCAATGGATAGTGATAGTATCTTGCAACCCACTCAAGAAAGCTTAGATAACTGGCATCGAGATCATATCCGAACTCTAACAAGCCTTTAACTTCTTTTAATTCATAGGAAAGGTCTGGGGTTTCATCAACAGAGAGAACACAACCCTTTTCACTCCTCTTACCTAGAGGAACCTCTACCAAGGTCCCTCTTTCAAGATCACGTTCCGACTTATAGGTTAGGATTGAATTATTAAACGGTGTATTGACCGCAATTTTATAGTAGGTCATTAATAGACGAGAAATGTATCGACTTTCTCTTCTGGCTTAATTTCTAACTTAGAAAACTTCTCACGATATTCACCATATCTTTTAGCCATATTTTTATCGTTTAAGAGAAGATGGGTTAAATTTGTAACCCTTATTTTTATGTTCTTTATTTCGTCCTTAATATTAATATTCTTTGGTAACTCATGAGTTCCATTAAAAAGGATGTAGTCGTCAAAACTAAGCTTCATCTCTTTGTCGTTTTTCCTATAAATCAACTTTTCCATCCTCAATGTATCACTATCAAAGCTGCCCTCTAACACATCATTTTTAAGATACCACTCATAGCCCTCTTGAGCTTTTCGAAGGGTTAGGTGGTTATCCTTATTGAGAAATGGTTTTTTTAAAATCTCATTAACAGCTTCTCTCACTTCTGGGTCTTCGGGTCTTAAAGGATTATCCATTGTTTCTTTAATCGCCTCATCATTTTTCACCAACGTTAGATATGATTTGTAACGACTATAAAGGGCAAGCCTTTCTTTATTAATGAGTTCATTATTTGGCTTATACTCACTTGAAACCAGCTTTAAAAAAGAACTCATTTCCTTACTCCTATTAAGTGCCAACGAACTTAAGATAGAGTAGTAAATCGCAAGCTTGGGATTTGATTTTTTGATCTTGCTTTCAAGGTTCGAATAATATTTCAGATCAACAATATCCTCATCATTCATCCGTCCTTTAGAGTAGATAACCTGGAGCAATTGGACCGGCCGCCCTTCTTCTACTGACAACAGGTATTTCACATAGAGAGGTTCTTTCTTTTTTTCTTCGGTAACAATCTTCTCTTCATTTTCATCTGCTTCTTGAGACTCTTTTTCTAGGAGTACTTCACTTACTTCTTCAGAAATCATCATCTTGACGACGACAAGGTCTGAACTCACATCTGGATTGTTACCATTTCTAAAGAGGCCTTCTGTTGTCGGATGACTCGCAAAAATTGATAAAGAAAATAAAAATGAAATAAGTATAGTTCTAACCATGTTCTTCTATGCCTCTTTTACAAATTTCAAGCATTGTCTCGCGAAGACTTGGGTCTCGCAATGCGAATTGCACTGTTGCATTTAAGTAGCCATTAACGGATCCCGTATCAAAGCGGTCGCCATCAAAGACATGAGCGAGCACTGTATTTGTCTCGGCCATCATATTTATAGCATCCGTAAGTTGGTATTCGCCTCCAACACCTCTTGGTATTTTATCAAGAAATTCAAAGATTTCTTGTTTTAAGATATAACGTCCAGGTGTCGCTAAATTTGTAGGGGCGACTTCAGGCTCTGGTTTTTCGATCATCTTGCTCATTTTATAAGTCTTACTTGAGTCTTTCAGTAAGGTACCGTCGATAATTCCATACTTATTTGTCTGTGAAGGGGGTACTTCCATAACCCCGATGACACTACTTCCCCCATTTGCCTGAGATGTTTCCATGAGCTGCTTCGTAACGGGAACCTCAGACAGAACGAGGTCGTCACCCAGGATCACAGCAAAAGCATCGTCTTTTATAATGTGTTTGGCACAATTAATTGCGTGACCAAGACCCAATTGCTCTTTTTGGCGAACTGTAATGATCTCAATCTTAGTGCCAATATCTTTTATAAGATTGGCATAATCTTCTTTTCCATTCTTAAGAAGGAAGTTCTCTAATTCCAGGTTTCTATCAAAGTAATCCTCAATCGCCGTTTTACCCGTACTTGTGACAAATACAAGCTCTTCAATACCCGACAAAATTGCTTCTTCCACTGCATAATGAATCATGGGCTTATTTATTATTGGAATCATTTCCTTGGGTATTTGCTTAGTAGCAGGAAGAAATCGTGTTCCCTTTCCGGCAACGGGGATGACGGCCTTTTTGATCTTCATTATAATAATCCTATCTTTAAACTTGGTCTTTGAGGTCTCAATGGTTACAAAGCGAATTCAATTTTATTCCGTAATTTCACTATTAGCAATTTTTACGGCACCAACAACCTCAGCCACAAATCGTGTTCCTCGCTTTGAAACGACTCGTATGAAAAGTACTGGTGGTGCAGGTGTTGCTAGTCTTCTTCTTGATGAAGCTACCTATCTCAACCCCGCGACAATTGCCTACTATAAGAATTCAAGTCTTTATTTCCAAAAGTCTGGTCTTGAAGCAACACAAACCAATAGCAATAGCACTCAAGAGTTTGATTCTATGAGTATTATTGCAAGTGATGCTAAAGGTCTTACGGGTGGCTCACTTAGTTACAATACTATTGATTATCGTGGTCAAAATATAAAAAGATTTTCCTCCGCATTTGGCCGTCCCATTGGTGAAAAATCCAGCTTTGGTGTCAACCTCAGCTACAGTAAAGAAAAGGTTTATAATGAGAGTGGAGAGCTTGTAGAACAAGACTTTAAACAGACAACGTTTGGTGTTGCTCATGCCATCAGCGAATCAGTCACCATGGGTGTTGTTGTTTATGATCCTTTTAAAGATAAAGAAAATGACACTCTTGCAGTCAGTGGTATGCAGTACGTATACAAAGGCTTTGTAAGTCTTATGTTTGATATTGGCGCTGATTACAATCGTAATCTCTCAGACACTCTAGTGTGGCGAGCTGCAACCCAATTGAAACTCTTTAATGACTTTTTCCTTCGTTTTGGAACTTTTGATGATAAAGGAAAAATGGAAAAGGGTAATGGTGCTGGCATTGGTTGGATTCAACCAAAGCTTGTTATTGAGCTTGCGATTCAAAATCTTGATGTCTTAGAAGATCAAAGTATGAACCAAGAAGCTGAAGAGATCAAAGAGACTAGCTTTAGTCTCTCTTATAGGTTCTAGAATGGCTGAGAATGAAAAGGCTAAAACTGAAGAAGCGCAAGAAGCGGTTCCTAAGGTTTATAGAGAGCGCTTAAAGCTTCTTAAAAAAGCACAAGAATATAGTGCTGCTGATGAAATACCAAAAGCTGTAGAGCTATACAGTCAGTATCTCAACGCCCTTGCTCTCTTTTACAAGGTTGACGAGACAAAATTAGAGCCAAAACTCTTTAATCAAGAAACCGATATTGCAGAACTATTTCTTATCAGTCATGCCTATTGGGATCTCGCCAAAGCCTATGACCGCAGTCCCAACCTCCATCTTGAAAGCATTCGATGTCTAGACCAATTCGTTAAATTCACAATTGGTTATAAGTATCAATACGTTAATGCACGAACCATGAAAGCTTTTATTCGAAAGCGACTTGCCCATAACCCAAAAGCTTTCAAGCAAGCCTATGAACGAATTCAAGTAGAGTCTAAAGGGTGTTTTGTTTCCTCTGATATTTTTGGGAGCGATCATCATGTTACTCATCAATATCGTCAATTTAAGTCTCTTCTCCTCTCTCGGTCTTGGGGCTTTAAGTTCGTTGAATTCTATTACAATTCCCTTTGTCCCACTTACTTCTTTTTTCGAAAAATGCCGCTAGTAGGTGATGCCGTTAAATGCCTTTCACAGCTTACTCTTCTTTTTTTCTATCAATTCGCTAAAGAGAGAAGATTATCGTGACCAGTTTGCGAAACTTAATTCTCAAAGAGTGGTTTCGATTTTTCTTAGGTGCTTTTCTTGCCCTAACACTTCTTATCACTATTGCTGAACTTATTACGGGTTTCTTACGCCATAACGTTACGGCGATGGAAGTTATCCTTAATCACTTTGTTGAGATCACCGACAAATTTAAGCTTATCACCCCAGTTAGTTGTCTTATGGCCAGTCTCTTTGCCATCAACAAGTTAAAAAACAGAAATGAGCTCACGGCGATATTTGCAGCAGGTTATTCAAGAAAGAAGTTCTTTCTCGATGTGGCTACAGGTGCTCTAGTCATCGCGAGCCTTCAATTTATGGTCGCGGGATTTTTTGAACCCTTTGCCAAATCAAAGAAAGATTTCCTTATAAAAGATGGTCAACACAAATTTAAAAACCTAAAAAGCCAAGGATTAATGGCCTCTACAATAGAGTCCGGTCGACTGTGGTTTAAAAGTAATAACTATTATTTTAGTTTTTCTAGTTTTGATAAGAAAATTGATCAACTCAATGATGTCTCAATTTATTATTATAACCCTGAGAATCTTCTTATTAAAAAGGTTAAGGCAAAAGCCCTGCGCTATATCGGCAATGCTTGGATTGGAAGCGACGTAACCAACACGGCCCACATTCAAAGTAACATTTTCCCTATTGTGACGAGGAATGATAAACAACCTATATCTATTTCAGAAACACCTGCTGACTTTAAAGAGATAGAAGCTGATATCACGACTTTGAATATTTTTGATCTCTATAAATACATTTCACGCCTCAACACAGGAGGCATTAACGTCAACGAATATATGGTTATGCTTCTTGAGAAGTTCAGTGTCTCTTTGATATGTATTGTTTTTGGTCTTATTGCCGCCACTGGAGCTTTTAGGCCAAACCGACGCGGTAGCTCTTTTGGAAAGAGTCTTCTCTTTGTTTTTGTTTTTGTTATTCTCTATTGGCTTATCAACAGTTATTTTATTGAACTTGGAAAATCTTCCAAACTCAATCCTTTTATCGCTAGCTTTGGCGTTCCCGTTCTCTTTAGTGTATTTCTAGCCCATCAATTTTATAAAAATAGAAAACTCGTATGAAAAAAGACAATCTTAAATACTTCTTTTTGGGAATTATCATTCTCCTTTTCTTTTATGACCTAGGTAATATTGACGGTTTAAGGCAAGGAACAGAAGGTTTTTATCTCCTTATTAGCCAAGAAATGTACGAAGCTGGTGACCTCCTCACTCCTCGAATTTATGGTGACTACCATTGGAGTAAACCGCCCTTACAGTTTTGGCTTCCCATGGGTTTTTATAAACTTTTTGGAGGGAGTTATCTCTACTGGGCCCGCTTCAGTGTTCTTTGTTTTAGTCTCTTCTGCCTTTTCCTTATATCACTCTGGTACGAAGATGAACTCAAGAGAAATTGGCACGAAGCTTTTTGCGGTCTTCTCGTTCCCTTTTACTTTATTAAGTATTCCCGCATTTTCATGATGGAGTCAGCACTTACACTCCTGACAACACTGGGTGCTCTCTATCTCCTTAGCTATCTTAATCGTGGTCGTAACAAACATCTTCTCTGGGGCGCAATATTCACTGGCTTAAGTGTCCTCGTAAAGGGGCCTGTTTCATTAGTGATGATTGCGCCTCCCCTTTTCGCTTACACCTTTCTCGCAAAAAAGGACTTCACTCGTTTTTTTAAATTCATGACCCTTGGTTTTATCGTGGGAAGTCTATGGTTTATTGCCTCAACCATTCGTTTTGGTTCAGAGTTTTTTAATTATTTCTTTATTAGAGAAAATCTTGGGAAATTCACATCAAAGACCTATCCCGCTCGCCATGTTTTGCAAGGCCTTCTCATCTATAGCTTTCCTATCTGGTTGCTCCTTCCTGCTTTTTGGAAAGACATCAAAAGGGTAATACTTTCTAAGAAAATAAATTGGTTCTTCGTGATTAGCTTTTGCTGCTTCTTCTTTCTATGGTTTCTTCCAAAGCAGCGGAGTCATCACTATGCAGTTCCGTCTATTCCCATTTTCTGCTTGTTTATTCTCTACAATTTTTATGATTCAAAGAAGAAAACAGCACATTACTTCAAAAAACTAAGTATTCTCTTTCACTCGTTCTTCGCTCTTTGCGCTATCCTTCTATTTGCGCTCTACAAATTTAAAGAAGACCTGTCTTTTCAAGCTAATGATGAATATTTCATAGGCGCACTCTTTGTATTTGGTCTTTGGACTTATCTTAACCAAAACCAGAAGGCGACATTTGGATTCCTTCGCTTTGCCCTTCTCTTTCAACTCATGTGGCTATTTCTCATACCCCTGGGCATCCTGCCCACAGTTCCCCAAAAAGCCGTAACAATCATGAGCTCAACAAGTGCCAATGTCTTCGTCAATTATCGAAAGCCATTCTTCATTATGGAGTCCCTTGATAGAGAAGTGACGCTACTTCCCAGTGGTAATCTGTCTAAAGACTCTATTAATTCGGGTGATCTCGTATTTATTAACGAAGATAAGTACCTAAAAAGTCCTGAAAAAGAGAGCTTTCAACAGTTACACCGCTGGAAAGTTTGGAAAAGAGGCTCTGACACGAAGGCCATACTTGGCGCGCTCCAAAAAGGATCACTCAAGTCCCTCCAAGAACATTATACGATTGTTCAAAAAAATTAAGAGCTTAGCACCATTGTACCAAGTTATGTCATTGGACTAACGCCCCGCGTGCGTGCTATAAGAACGCCATGAAAACCACTATTGCTGTATACGAAGAAGCCTTTAAGGACTTTAGTCCTAGTGGCGAGCTTCTCAAGATCTTTACCTACCCTAGCCCTATTTTAAAAAAAGTCGCTAAACCAGTTGAAGACTTCAATGAAGACCTCAAATCACTCTGCCTCAACATGCTTTACACGATGTATAAAGCCCCGGGTATTGGCCTTGCTGCACCTCAAGTCGGTATCAGTGAACGCATTTTTGTTATGGATATCGACTATAAGCGAGAGGCCGTGACAAGAGCAGACGGAACCAATGACTATCAACTCAGTCATTTCAACCCCATGATATTCATCAACCCTGTTATCGAAAATAAGAGGGGCGAAATCCTCTATCAAGAGGGCTGTCTCAGTGTTCCAGGCGTCTATGAAGATGTTAAACGAGCGGAGGAAATTTCAGTCAAATTCCAAGACTGGGATGGAAACCATCACACCATAGAAGCTAATGAACTTCTTAGTGTTTGCATCCAACATGAAAATGATCATCTTGAAGGAATTGTTTTTTTAGAAAGACTAAGCATGCTCAAAAAGAACCTCCTTATGAAAAAGTTTCTTAAAAAGAAGAAAAAGGGGAAATAATGAAAACCGTTTTTTTTGGGACTCCTGAATTCTCTGTTTCTTCTCTTAAAGTCCTTCACCTTCACCCAAGTGTAGAGGTTGCAGCTGTTGTATCAATGCCAGATCGACGCGCAGGCCGTGGCAAACAACTCCAAAGCCCTCCTGTGGCTACTTTTGCAAAAGAAAATAATATTCCCCTTATCCAAACAGAGAATATTAACAAAGACGAGGATGCCCTTAAGCTTCTTCACTCTATTGAGGCGGACTTCTTCGTTGTTATCGCTTTCGCTCAGTTCTTAGGGAGCAAAGTTCTTAAGATGCCTAAGCTCGGTGCCTTTAATATCCATACAAGCCTCCTTCCAAAATATCGTGGTGCGGCCCCTATTCAATACGCACTCCTAAATGGAGACAAAGAGACCGGTGTCAGCATTCAAAAAATGATAAAGAAAATGGATGCCGGCGATATTTGTTATGAACACAAAGTAACGATTTCTGATGATGACACGAGCGCAACTCTTTTTAAAAAACTTGAAGGTGAAGCCGCCCTTGGCCTCTCAAACTTTCTTGAAACTTTAGTTAAAAAGCCAGATCAAGTTTCCTATCGGCAACAGAACGACTCAGAAGCGACTTTTGCCCCTACGATAAAGAAGCAAGATGGCCTTATTAATCCCTTTAATTTTAGTGCACCTGAAATCCTTAACCAATTAAGGGCCTACACTCCTTGGCCAGGTCTTTTTATTTTTATTAGTGGTCAACGGTTAAAGGTTACGGAACTTGAACTCTTCCCACAGAACCTTGAAGCAGGTCAGATCGATCACAAGCTCGGAGCCCTTCTTCTCGGTACAAAAGAGGGAACACTTCGTCTCAAAAGCGTTCAACCTGAGGGGAAGAAGCCCCAAGAAGATAAGAACTACCTTAACGGCCTTAAAAGCAAGAGCGTCATTCCCTCTCTTGATAGGAATCATTATGAATAATATAGTTAGCCCTTCCATTTTGAGTTGTGACTTTCTTAATATTGAAAAAGAAATTAGTCATTTTGAGGGACAAGAAAACCTTTGGATTCATCTTGATATAATGGATGGCCACTTCGTTCCTAACCTCACTTTCGGAATCCCGATTATTAAACAGATCAGTGCGAAAACGGGCTTACCTCTCGATGCTCATCTTATGGTTGAAAACCCTGAATTTCATATGGAAGAGATGAAAGACTTTGGTCTTCACAATATTACTTTTCACATTGAAACAGTTAAAGAACCAATCGCTCTTCTCGATAAATATCGTGATCATTATCAGAGCATTGGCGTTAGCGTTAAACCCAATACTCCTCTTAGTACTCTCTCCCATGAGCTTTTGACTAAACTTGATCTTATTCTTGTCATGTCAGTTGAGCCTGGGTTTGGTGGGCAGAGCTTCATTGAAAGTAGTCTCGATAAGGTAAAAGAACTTATTCGACTCAAAGAGGAAAAGGGTTATCACTATCAAATTCAGATAGATGGTGGCATCAGTGACAAAAATTCTGAAAAAGTCAGAAAGGCCGGCGTAGATAATCTCGTTGCTGGTAGTTATATATTCAAAGCAGAACCTAGTGAATACCTCACCAAGGTTGCAAGCATTAGATAGTTAAGAGGTTTTTAGTGGAAGTTAAAATTAATGGACTTGACTTAAGTGTTCAACAAATCGCAGCTGTCGCCTATGGAAAAGGAAAAGACATCACCGTTTCTCTTGCCGAAGGAAGCATGGATCTCCTTATCAAGAGTAAAGAGTATGTAGAAAAAATTGTTGATGAAGGTAAGCCTGTTTATGGAATCAATACAGGATTTGGTGCCCTCAGTGATGTCCATATTCCCAAAGAAGACCTTGCTAAGCTTCAAGTAAACCTTATTCGCAGTCATTGTACTGGTGTTGGTGCTCCTTTTAACACCGAGGTCACCAGAGCTATTATGCTTTTAAGGGCTAATTGTCTTGCAAGTGGCTATAGTGGTGTTAATCCCCAGGCAGTAGAGTTACTCCTTGATTTCCTTAATCACGACATTTGTCCCATCGTTCCTTCAAAAGGTAGCGTTGGCGCCTCCGGTGATCTCGCTCCTTTAAGTCACATCGCTCTATGCTTGATAGGAGAAGGCCAAGTTATTTATAAAGGCAAAGAGGTGCGTGCCGACTTTGCAATCGACCAAATTGGCAAGAAACCTATTGAGCTTGGACCAAAAGATGGACTTGCTCTCATAAACGGTACTGCTGTAATGGTTGCCCTAGGTGCTCTTGGTATCGAAAAAGCTGAACGACTCATGAAACTTGCTGACGTCACTGCAGCCCTAACGTGTGATGGTGTAAGAGGAAGTTTAAGAGCATTTGATGGTAGAATTCAAAACTTAAAGCCTCATCCAGGTCAAATTCAAACCGCAAATAATCTACGAAAGCTACTCTCAGGTAGTGAAGTTATGAATAGCCATGTTGATTGTGGCAAGGTTCAAGATCCTTACTCACTTCGCTGTGTGCCCCAAGTTCACGGTGCCTGTCGCCAGACTCTCAATCATATTAAAGAAGTCTTTAGTTACGAACTTAATGCTGTCACCGATAATCCTCTCATTTTTAGAGAAGAGGACGATGTCATCTCTGGTGGTAACTTCCATGGAGAAGCCATTGCTCTTGCCATGGATTATCTCGCAATGGGTGTTGCAGAAATTTGTAATATCTCAGAGAGGCGTGTTGAGAAGATGATGAATCCAACCTTCTCTGAGCTTCCAGCATTTCTTATTGAAAGCTCTGGGCTTAATAGCGGCTTAATGATAGCTCATGTTACGGCGGCAGCTCTTACTTCAGAGAACAAGTATCTTTGTCATCCTGCTAGTGTGGATAGTGTTCCCACATCAACCGACAAAGAGGACCACGTTTCGATGGGGGTAACTTCAGGTCGAAAACTTCAAGAAGTTATCGATAATGCTTTTAATTGTCTTGCTATTGAACTTCTCTGTGCGACTCAAGCACTAGACTTTCAAAGACCTAATAAAAGCTCACCCGCACTTGAAGGCGTTCATCGTATTATTCGCCAGCATGTCCCCTTCATCGATGAAGACCGCGCATTTCATATTGATATAGAAAATATAATTAAAGTTATAAAAACAGATGAGATCTTTACAGAGATCACTAAAAATATTGGAGGCCTAGAATGAATATCCCTCTCCCCCCCACTGGAAGTGAATTAGCTTGCAAAGGTTGGCATCAAGAAGCTGCTCTTCGCTGTCTTCTTAACAATCTCCACCCTGAAGTAGCAGAGGATCGTGACGAACTCATTGTCTATGGTGGCAATGGTCAAGCAGCGCGAAATCCAAAAGCTCTCAATGACATCATTAACGCCTTAAAAAATCTTGAAGATGATGAAACACTGCTTGTGCAATCCGGTAAACCTGTTGCAGTTATTCCAAGTCATAAAGAAGGGCCTCGTGTTCTCATCGCCAATTCAAACCTAGTTCCCGAGTGGGCAACCTGGGAGCACTTCAACAAGTTAAAAGATCAAGGTCTTATGATGTATGGCCAGATGACCGCTGGAAGTTGGATTTACATTGGCTCTCAGGGAATCCTTCAGGGAACCTATGAAACCTTTATGGCCGCCGCTGAAAAACATTATGGAGAAGGTAGTGATCTAAAAGGTAAACTCGTCCTTACAGCCGGTATCGGTGGAATGGGTGGTGCCCAGCCTCTCGCCGTTAAAATGGCTGGTGGTGTATGTGTCTGTTGTGATGTCGCCAAATGGCGTATCGAAAAACGCTTAACCACTAAATATCTCGATGTGCTTGCTGATGACTTTGACCACGCAATTGAATTATCTCTTAAAGCTAAAGAAGAAGGAAAGGCTATTTCTATTGGTGTTGTTGGCAACGCTGCAGACTTCTTTCCCTACCTCCTTGAAAAAAATATTCTTCCTGATCTCGTAACTGATCAAACCAGTGCTCACGATCCTTTAAATGGCTACCACCCTCATGACATGAGTGATGAGGAAAAGAACAAGCTTAAAAAAGAGGACCCTGCTAAATTTATGCAACTTAGCTACGAGACTATGGCCATTCATGTAAGAGCGATGCTTGAATTTCAAAGTCGGGGCTCCTATGTCTTTGATTATGGTAATAATCTCAGAGCTGGTGCTCAACGTGCCGGTGTTGAAAACGCTTTTGACTTCCCTGGTTTTGTACCTGCATATATCCGCCCACTATTCTGTAAAGGCAGTGGTCCTTTTCGCTGGGTTGCTCTATCTGGTGATCCAGAGGATATCCGCATTACCGATAAAGCGCTCATGGAAGCTTTCCCAGAAGACAAGAAGCTTGCTAACTGGCTTAAAAAAGCTCAAGAAATGGTTCAGTTCCAAGGCCTCCCCTCTCGTATTTGCTGGCTAAAGTATGGGGACCGCGAAAAGGCTGGACTCATCTTTAATAAACTCGTCCGTGAAGGAAAGGTTAAAGCACCAATTGTTATGAGTAGTAATCTC
>Ga0208203_1000225_pt1 | contig 27280 bp, 22 predicted proteins | sample DeeseametaMP2914_FD_184167 | JGI IMG/M metagenome (GOLD analysis project Ga0208203, IMG submission 184167) | Marine microbial communities from the Deep Atlantic Ocean - MP2914 (SPAdes) | ecosystem: Environmental > Aquatic > Marine > Oceanic | place: West of Santa Cruz de la Palma, Atlantic Ocean...
GAGCCAAGTGGTTCTCTTGACGAAGGGACGGGTGAAAAGGTGATGGAAATTATTTTTAATCTGGTGAAAGAGAAGAAGAAGGCCATGATTTTAGTGACCCATAATAAAGAACTTGCCGCTCGTTGTGAGAAAACCTTTGTGTTAGAAGGCGGCTTCTTAAAAGAGGAGCAGCTCTAATGCTCCTTAGAATGGCATGGCGTGAGATTCGTTATAATAAATTCTTTTCTTTTCTCTTTGTTGTAAATGTTGCCATTGGTCTTCTTGGCCTTATAACGATTGAAAACTTTAAGACAAGTTTTGAGACGGTGCTAGCCCAAAGGGCCAAGAATCTTCTCGGGGCAGATCTTACTCTTTCAAGCCGCTTTTCACTTAAAGGGGAAAAAGAGGAGCTTCTTCTCAAAGCCCTTAAAGACGATAATGCTCTTAGTGACCACACCGAATTTATGACCATGTTTTCGATGGCCCGTTCTAGAGAAAAAAGCAGACTTATTTTTCTTGAAACCATGAATAAGAGTAAGAGCCCGTTTCCCTTTTATGGTGCTTTAAGGGTTCGCAATCTTAAAACCGGAGCTGAGTTTTCTTATCCATCAAAGGAAAACCATCAAATAAAGGAAGGGGAGTTATGGGTTTATCCTGAGGTCCTCAAGCAACTCTCTCAAGAGAGTTTAAAAATTGGAAATAAGTCCTTTGCCATCACTCATGAAATTATTGATGACTCCCAACAAACCTTTGAAATGGGCTCTGTGGCACCAAAGGTATTTCTTCTCGAATCCGATGCGAAAGCAGCTGGGCTTATTCAAAAGGGATCGACTATTCGCTACTATGTTGCGGTAAAAACAACGAAGGATGTCTCTAAAGACTTTGTCGATAAATTAAATGAGGAAATTGACGACAATGCTGTAAAGGTCACAACACCACAAAAAAGTTCTCAGCAGGTTGGTCGAATTTTAGCCTATCTCTCCGACTTTTTGGGACTTGTCTCCCTGGTGGCGCTATTCCTAGCGAGTGTTGGCCTCTTCTACCTCTACCGCTCTCATCTTGGAGGCAAAAGGCAGAGTTTTGCGATCTATTCATCCCTTGGGTTAAAGAGGGGGCGCATCTTCAGGCTTTATCTTCTTCATGTTTTTATCTTAAGTCTTCTGGGGAGCTTCCTCGGCATGGCGATCGGAAGTCTTGTTATTCCGGCCTTAAACTTTTTTCTGGGTTATGTGCTGCCCTTTGAACTTCCAGCATTAATAAGTCTTCGTGCTCTTGCAATGGGCCTTTGTGTTGGTCTCATTGGAGTCCTCTTATTGGCCTATCCTCTCATTTTAAGTGCCCTTCAAGGCAAACCGGCGGGACTCTTTCAAGAGGTGGCCGAAATGCGCTCAGGGGATAAACCACTATTTTGGATGCACTATCTTCCGTATTTTTTCTTCTTTTGTATGATGACCCTCTATGCAGCACGCTCCTTTAAGGTAGGAGGGGCTTTTCTTGGTCTTTTCTTTGGGGTGACTCTCATCGCTTTTCCTCTTGGGTTATTCCTCTTGCGATGGGGTGTTAAGGCCTCCCAGAATCTCGCTTTAATCCCAAAGCTTAGTTTTCGTTATATGGGTCGCTATAAAGTGAGTACGATATCGATCTTTTTAAGTCTTCTTCTTGGAAGTATGCTCCTCAATCTTATTCCGATGCTTCAACAGTCTATTCAAGCAGAGTTATCCATGGAAAATGAGAGTCGACTGCCAAGCCTCTTTCTCTTTGATATTCAAGATGAGCAGGTTGAACCACTGAGAGAATTCTTTGAAAAGAAAGAACAAACAAAGCTTCTCTCCTTAAGTCCTTTTATTCGTTCACGTATTAAAAAGATTAATGACAAAGCTGTGCTTGTTGAAAACAAAGAGACTCTTACCCGTGAACAGGAACGGGAGCAACGCTTTAGAAATAGAGGGACCAACCTTAGTTATCGTGATGAATTAAGTGAGAGCGAGACTATCGTTGAAGGGGAGGCCTTTCCTGGGCCTTACGATACGACACGAGATGAGCACCCTCTTATATCAGTGGAGCAGCGTTATGCCGATCGCCTTGGTATTGAACTTGGGGATCTGCTTACTTTTGATGTTCTCGGTGTACCGGTTGTTGGTAAAGTGTGGAACCTAAGAAAGGTGCGCTGGACCAGTTTTCTGCCGAACTTCTTCATTCAGTTTCAATCAGGAGTTTTAGATGATGCTCCTAAGACGTGGTTGGCAGCTGTGCCTAAAGTGGAAGAGAAAAGAAAAGATACTATTCAAAGCGGCCTCTATGATAAGTTTCCCAATGTGAGTGCGGTTGATATTTCTCGAGTCGTCAAGAAGATACTGGATGTCATGGGGCAGATGAGTTGGGCCCTTAAGGCCATGAGTGTTCTTTGCCTCTTTGTGGGAATTCTTGTTCTCTTCTCTCTTGCCAATCATCAGATGGAAGGAAGAAAGAATGATATTGTTCTGCTCAAAGTTATTGGGATGAGACTTAAAGATATTCGTAAGATGGTTCTTAGGGAGTTTATTGGAATTGGGCTTTGCTCTTCTCTCTTAGGTTCTTGTTTTGGGCTTATTGTAAGTTTTACGGTGAGTCATCTTTTCTTTGATGGACTTTGGGTTGTCTCTTGGTGGTTACCAGTAGGAAGTATCATTATTATTACTTTGATGTGCGCTTTTACGGCTTCTGTTGCCACGAGAGGGGCGCTTAAAGTGAAGGCCTCTCAATTCTTGTAGTGAGTGATCTCGTCTTGCACTTTTGTGACAATCCATGCGAGGACGGCGGCATCGTCAAGGAAGCCTCCGATTAAAAGGTCAGGAACAAGGTCGAGGGGGCTTAGAAAATAGAGAAGACCTAAAATAATGAGAAGGATATTCTTCTTTGACTTAGGCTTATACTTTCCGGTTGCCGTGTCTTTGAGAAGATTGAGAAGAATCTTTAAGTCATCCCAGAAGGTCTTAAATTGATCTTTGAATTTTTGGGTGCTGAGCTTTCCTTCAACGTCAGTCACGAGGCTTAGGATCTTCTTGGGATCCTTTGCGATAATTGTCGCAGCCGCGAGAAACTTTTGTCTGGCCCATTTAAGGGATTGACGGGGTTCCATTAGTAGCGTCTGGCAGGTGCTTCTTCGATTTCTTTCATGAAGAGGTCTGCTTCTTGGTCAAGAGCACCTTCCATGGGGGAGACGGAAGCGGGAATACGACCTTCACTCTTGGGAGTAAGCTTGGCGCAGCCGAATGAGAGGGATAAAAGAGAAATGATCAATGTTGTTTTCATTACTTTTTTCATAAGGACATTATACTGCGAAGGGAGAGAAAGGGGTAGACAGTAAAATAAGACATTCTTGAGATAAAAGCTCGGGAAATATTTCTTTGTCACCATCCTCTAAGGGATTTAAAATAGGCTCATTAAACTAAAAAAGGCGCTAATGATGAATGAAAAAGATGCACCAACTGGAGAGTTAACTGTAAGAACCATGGCGATGCCAAGGGACACTAACCCCATAGGGGATATTTTTGGAGGATACCTTCTTAGTCAAATGGACATTGCAGGGGGAATTTATTCTCAAAAAATTGCGAAGGGAAGGACGGTCACTATTGCTGTGGACTCGATGACCTTTTACAAGCCTCTTAATGTTGGGGATGTGCTCTGTTGTTATTGTGACACAATTAAAATTGGTCGCACGAGTATTGCTGTAAAGGTTGAAGCGTGGACCATTCGTAAATTTCAGGCTGATCGTGAAAAAATCACTGAGGGTGTTTTTACGTACGTTGCAATTAATGACAACAGTAGGCCAAGACCTATCAAAGAGGAAAGTTAATGAATGTAATAGAAGCCAAAGGTCTTTATAAGAATTATGGGCGTGTTGAAGCTTTGAAGGACTTTAGTCTTGAGGTCAAAGAAGGGGAGAGTTACGCCCTTCTTGGAAAGAATGGTGCTGGCAAGACCACTTTTGTTAAAAGTCTTCTTGGCCTTATTGGATTTCAAGAGGGAAGTCTTAAGCTTCTTGGTCATGATGTTTCCTCCAAGGAAGCGCGCCGAAAGGTCGCTTATCTTCCAGAGAAGTTTAGCTTTTATCCTTACTACACCCTTAGAGGGGTATGTGAATTCTATGGGGAAATGAAGGGCTTAAGAGGGGCGGAGCTTACAGGTCAAGTTGATCGCGCCATTGAGCGCTGGGGCATAGGATCTTTGCAACATAAGAGAGTCAATGAGTGCTCTAAAGGGCAACTGCAACGAACTGGTTTGGCCTCGACTATGATTGGCGAGAATGAGCTCTTCATCTTAGATGAACCCTATTCAGGTCTTGATCCCATCGGAACCAAAGAGCTTCAAGATTATTTTAAAGAGTTAAGTGGGCAGGGGAAGACCCTCTTCATAAACTCTCATGGTCTCGATAGCGTTGAAAAGGTGAGTGCTAAAATGGCGATCCTTGATAATGGAGAACTCATCGTGAGCGGCGCTATTAAAGAACTTGTTGGAGAACAAGATCTTCTTGATTATTTTTATTCAAAGGTAGGCAGATGAACTTAGTAGGTTTGATAGCAAAGAATACGATTCAAAAAGAGTGGCGCTCAAAAACACTTCTCTTCCTTTTAGTAACGACAGTTCTCATAGTCCTCTTGGCCTCTGTAGGGCTTTCCTATGTTAAGAATAATGTCCTTACGGATAGTCCACTTGAAGGACTTGCCCAGACCACTCTTGGTGTTTTCTTTTGGGGCATTAACTTTTGGTCCTTTCTCGTTGCGACTTTTGTTGGAGTGAGCACTGTTCGCTCTGACTTTGAATCAGGTGTGATTTCTCAAATGTTAACTTTCCCTCTCAGTCGCAAGGACTATCTCCTTGGTCGACTCATGGGGTCCTACGCCATTGTGACGGGCTATTACATCATTTCCATGCTCATTTGTGTTTTCAGTATTTCATGGGCCGTTGGAGAGTTTCTCTTAAGTCCTTCTCTTTTATTGGGGGTCTTTATCATTAGCCTGAGTAATCTTGTGGCGATTACCACAGCAATGATTATTGCTTTTAAATTTGGCACGATTCAATCATTTATTCTCAATGTTCTTCTTACTTTCTCGATCGGCTTTGCTAATAATTTTTATGGAGAGAAGGGTTTTATTGAAGGACTGAAACCTTTTGGTTTTATTAAAGCGGTTGGTGCTCTTATTCATCTCTTTATTCCCCATACGGCCCTTTGGGATGGGTGGGGTAATTCCTTTATCCTCTCGCAATCCTCTAAGTTTAAAGTAGGGATTGAGATTCCGCATTTTATGATCACTTATTTTATGATTCTTCTTGTCGGGCTCTTTATTTTTAGAAGAAGAGAAAACTGAGCGAAGAGAGATTGGAACTCTTAGATTTTAACTCCAAAGGAAAGGGTACTTTGATAATCTCTATCACTTCCTTTGGGGCGACCCGTGAAGATAACGGTGATTCCCGCGTTAACAAAGAAATTTCCCATCACATTAATATTGAGGCCTGTGCCCGCGTAAGGACTAACATAGATCGCGGGCTCACGAGTTGTTGTCACACCTGCTTCGGTTCTCGTGTACTCTGTTTTTCGAGCATGGCCTCCCGCTCTAAGGTACCAATTAACAAAGGCCATATTGAAACTTGAACGAATGCCAAGCATTCCGGTATAGGTTTCTTCTTCTTCACTGAGATCACGCTCTGGAAGTGTTTCAGTATCCTGACTTCGCGTCACTTGGGCCTCAAGTCTGAGAAGGGGAACACCATAGCTTGCTCGAGCTCCAAGGATAGCCCGAGTCTTCGTTGTTCTTACGGGAGAGATCTTGACGACTCTTTCAAGACCAACGACCGGAGTAATATTAAGAGAAGCTCCCGTGGCGGCAAAGAGGGGGGCGCTTAGGGGGAGTGTCATAAAAGTAAAAATTGAGATTAGCTTTTTCATAGGGCCATTGTCTCAATTTTCACTAAGAAGTTTTAGGAGGCTAAAATTACCCGAGTATTTTCTACTGGTGGCAATTAACTTGAGCGTCCGCGTAGACGAGAGGGTCATAAATAGGGTTTTGAGCGTAGATTTGACCTGTCATACACTGGCCAGGCATAACCCACTGATTGCCATGGGCTGTAAGAAAAGAGCCATAGTAGGTTCTTCCCTCGATACGGCCACGACAGAAAATGGGGCGAAAATTGTGATTACAGGCGCGACAATAGGCGATTCTGCCTTGCTCGACATAGCACACTGAGCGTACCGGAAACCAGGCTTTATTATCTTCCTGAGCATAGAGTGAAGAAAGAGAGAGTAAGAGTGCGCAAAGAAGAAGTTTCATAAAAGACCCCTATGGTTTTCCCGATTGATAGTACGTCTCTAACGGTATCAATGGGAAAAGGGGTCGTAAACAATGCTTAGTGTTACTGCTTTTTGACAAAGAATTTTCGACGATAGCGCATGGAAATAGCCTTAAAGAGGTCGAAATTACGATTTTGAATGATGCCTTCTTTAGAATATCCTGAACGGTTTTTACGACTCTTATTCTCTTCTTCGATTAGGTTCTCAGAAACTAGAGTAGGCTCGTCTTCAGCAGTAAGAGAGGCAAGACCTCTATCCCCATCACTACCATCATCCTCAAAGAGAAAATCAAGCTTTCCTAGGATCTTGTCTTTCTTAAAAGCGAGTGTTGATTTAAAGGCAGGGGCATCAGAGGGAGACTCTTTTGCTTTCTGAGAGTCTTCTTCCTCAGAAGTGCTTGCAAGTGATCTTGAAGCGGTACTGGCCGCTGGCGTTGTTCCAAATTGAGTGGCGAGTATTTTGAGTCCACCTTTAGAGATATCAATTTTTTCTAGGTCATTGGCATTGGCATTAAAATCATTGATCGCCGCAAGGCCTGCTTTAATTTGAGACTCACTTAAGTCGAGAGCTTCCTTTTTAAACTCAGAGAGTGTCTTCTTACCAACAGCAAATTGGTTAAAGCCCGTCACAAGACTAGCTGCTCCTGTTTTTGAGTTAATACCGCTAATCTGAGCTTTCTGAGCTGCGATTGTATTCTTCGTTCCAGAGACATTAAAGTCGAGAGATGTCTGCAAGCAGCTATTCTTTGCTGAACAGCCACAGCTTACATCGGGGCGACCATTACTTGAAATACAGGCACGAGTGTCGGGATTAGCAGAAATACTCTCTGTCGCCTCGACACTGCCAGCAGCAGCATCTGGATTGATAGTGTTAACCGTGTTGCCATTCATAAGGGGATCAACACTGATCTGCTCAACAACACCAGCTAAGCTTGGTGCCAGAGTTTTGGCATTGGCATCAACACCACCTGCCTCATGAAATTTATCATACTCAGCTAAGAGTTCTTTAAGTTCTCCTGCATCTGAGCGGTGCTTACTGGCAGCACTACTTGCTGTACCATTGAGGCTTGCGGCTGAGCCTAGCATGAGGGCACCGGCTGCGATATTTGCGCCTGCGAGTTTTTGATTACAAGGAGGGGGAGGAAGACCAAGAGATTGCATTTGCATCGCGATGGCCAATTCAACACCGCCAACAGCTGCGGCAGCTCCGCCTACACCCATGATAATTTTATAATTTCTTCCTTTCTCATCATAGGCGCGTGCAATTTCCTCGTGACCGAGAATAGCGTATTCAAAAGATAAGCGCTGATACTCATAGGAGTTACGGTCCATTTGCGCAACTTTTGATTGGTATTGAGATTGAAGGGTTTCCATTCTCTGCTTAACTTGCTTTGAGTGATCGACTTCATTGAAGAGAGCATAAGCACTCCCAAGAGCAAGAAGGCCACCTGAAGCACAAACACCGCCACCTTGAATAGAGAGGAGAGTAGTAATGATTCCGGCTGCTCCACCGATACCGGCTACCATCGCACCCTTTTTAAAGTCGGAAGCCATTTGATTCGCACTATTTTCAAGATCTTTCTCAAGGGTTGCTCCCGTCTCTGCAATCTCTTGCAAATTGGCCATACAAGCGTCTTTTTCACTTTCGCTTGGTTGCATATGACATTCCATAAAGATGCGGGCCATGTCGGCTTCGGCCTCAGGACTCATACAGCTCTTTGTCTGGCAGTTGAATGTTTGACCACTTGGGCATTCAAGTTTCTCGGCACAAATTGTTGTTCCAATTCTGTATTCAGCCTCACCGATACACTGTTTCTTGGCGTCTCCACTTTTGCCTTCACACTTTTGGACTTCGGCGACATAGGCGTTTACTTGATCACGACAAGCTTGCTTTTCTCCAAGAGTGTTTTTGGCCTCACAGTCGGCCATTGCAGATTCATAGCGTTCATAATCTTTTCTGAGATCATCTTTACAAGCTTGATTCGAGCAACTTGTGTACTTATTAACAAAGTCATAGGCATTGCTCTTACAACTAGAGATTGCCTCTGGGCTTGATTCAGACTCACATTTATCAAGAGCCGCTTGAAATTGATTCTTATCCGCTTCAAGTTGATCTTTACAGGCCTGGTCACCACCACATTTTTGATATTCACTGAGAAAAGCTTGAAGATTAGATTCGCAGTTAGCAGCGAGGGTAGGGTCTTCTTCTGCGCGACACTTATTAAGCTCTGCTTGATAGGCGGTGCGGTCCTCTTCAAGCTGGTCTTTACAGGCCTGATCATCGCCACAGCTTTCATAGGTGCTCAGGTACTGGTCCAGGTTGCTTAAGCATTGGGTCTGTTCTGCTGGAGGAAGGTTTTGACAACGCTCCTTCTCTGCCTGATAGGCATCTTTGTCAGCAATAAGTTTGTCCTTGCAGGCCTGGTCATTGCCACAGGCCTTAAACTTCTCTGTAAAGGAGTCGAGTTGCTCTAGACACTGAGATTTTTGGGGACCCATAAAGGTCTGACAGCGATTATATTCTGCCATATATTGATTTCGATTGGATTCAAGCTCATCGATACAGGCGGCATCTGTTCCACAGGCCTCATAGGCGGCCATATATTCATTGAGGCGCGAGAGGCATGATTCCTTTTCACTTGCAGAGAGGGCGAGGCAGCGATTTTCCTCACTCTTATACTCATCTTTCTGAGCAAGGAGCTCACTCTTACAGCTCGCATTCGTCCCGCAGGCGTTGTAGCGCTCCATAAACTTATCAAGATTTGATAAACACGTGTCGCGCTCACTTCCACTCATGGCATGACAGCGATTAAGCTCAGTTTGATAGAGATCTTTGTCGGCCATGAGTTGTTCTTCGCAACTCTTATTACCCTGGCAGGCCTCAAGGCTTGCAACAAAGTTATTTAAATCTTCAATACACTTTCCTTGCTCATCGGAGGGGAGGGCCTCACAGCGGGCCAGCTCTTCTTCGTAATCACTCTTTTGAGTGAGAAGGCGCTCTTTACAAGCTTCATCACTACCACAGGCTTCATACTTTTTCATGAAGGCAGCAAGCTGATCGAGGCAATTTTGTTTTTGTGCCCCTTGTTTCTCGTCACATTTTGCAACGGCAGCGAGGTATTCTTCTTTTTCTCTTCTTAAGTTTTCCTTACAGAGTTCATCACTTCCACAGGCCTTCATCTTGGCCATGAAGTCATCAAGCTCAGCAAAACACTGGGTTTTCTCGCTCCCTGTCTTTGCTTCACAGGCAGCAACTTGGGCCTCGTAATCGGCCTTATCTTGTCTGAGCTTGGCGATACACTGAGTATTGGTACCACAGGCTTCATAGGAAGCCATGTAATCACTTAAGTTGCTATGACACTTTTGCTTCTCATTAGCGCTAAGAGATTCACAGCGGTTAAATTCAGCGAGGTACTCATCTCTATCTTGTCTTAAATTTGCTTTACAGGTTTCGTTATTTCCACACGCTTCATAGCGAGTGACATAGGTGTTGAGGCGGCCTAAGCAGGCACTTACTTCTGCTTGAGGGGAGAGGGCACTACAACGGGCCTCTTCCGCTAAATATTCGTCGCGATCTCTTTTGAGATTATTTTTACAAGTCGTGTTGTTGCCACAGGCCTGATAAGAGGTGACAAATTTGTTAAGGCGTGAAAGACAAGCCTCTGCTTCGTTTGCGGGTTTCGCCTGACAAATGGCCTCTTGTTCTTGAAAGTCTTCTTTGTCGGCCATGAGCTGATCTTTACAGGCCTGATTACTGCCACAGCTATTAAAGGAAGCGACAAAGGAATCTAGATTAGCAAAACACTGACTTCTCTCACTTCCTTGAAGTTTTTCACAGCGAGCACTCTCAGCTTGAAATAGGGCCCTATTTTCTGAGAGCTGATCAAGACAGCTTTTGTCTTTGTCACAGGCCGTAACTTGGGCCACATAATCATTGAGAGTTGTTAGACAGCGCTCTTTCTCTGGTGCACTTGGTTTTGCCTCACATTTTGCGGCTTCCGCTTGGTACTCTGCTCTTTGTCTATTGAGCTCGTCCTTACAGCTTTGGTCCTCTCCACAGGCTTTATACTCAGCTGTAAAAGTATCAAGATTGGCAAAGCACATCGACTTTTCAGTGCCTGTCAGTGCTTGACAGCGGCTTCTCTCCGCTTCATAGGCATCTTTATCGGCCATGAGCTGATCAATACAGCTCTGATTGCCATTACATGAGTTGTAGTCTGTCATAAATTGATCGAGTCTAGTGAGGCACTCATTCCTCTCGCTACTCGTACTCTTTGCTTCACAGCTTCTTCTCTCTGCTGTGTAACTTTCTTGTCTGTCTCTTAAGTCGCTCTCACATTGAGTTTGGCCATTACAGGCCTTAAATGAAGTGAGAAACTGAGAGAGATTCGCGTGACATGTTGTCTTCTTTTCTCCTGTTAGAGAATTACAACGGGCCTCTTCATTTTGAATAAGATCTTTATCTGCCGTAAGCTGCGCGCGACACTGAGTATCGCTACCACACTCATTCATCTTTGAGGTGAAGTAGTCTAGATTTTCAAGACATGCCGTTTTATCCGATCCAGTCTTAGTAAGGCAGCGGCTATGCTCTGCTTGATAGGCTAGACGATCACTTTCAAGATTACTCTCACAAGTGCTATTACCGTTACAGGCCTCAAGGCTTGCGAGATATTGATCAAGTTGACTTTGACAGGTTGTTCTTTCATTTGCTGTTGCTAGGCCCTGGCAGCGAGCAGCTTCGCTATTGTACTCATTCTTCTTTGCGATAAGATCATTTTCACAAGTGCTATTTCCGTTACAGGCCTTATATTTTGCTGTAAAAGCATCGAGGCGACCGAGGCAACTCGCTTGCGCGGAAGCATCGGCTTTGGCCATACAGGCATTATACTCGCGATTGTAGTCTTCACGATTAGCTTGAAGTTTATTCTTACAGGCCTGGTTATTGCCACAGGCCTCATACTGGGCCGTGTATTCATTAAGGCGATTGAGGCATGCTGACTTTTCACCACCGCCTAAGGCCTCACACTTATTGAGCTCATTATTATAGTCATCTTTTTCGGCCATCTTCTGATCTTTACAGGCCTGATCTTCTCCACACGCGAGGTAGCTATCAAGAAAGGACTCAAGGCGAGAGTGACAGCTTGTTTTTTCTGTTCCAGTCTTGGCATCACATTTTGTTTTCTCGCTACTATAGAGTTCTTGATCAGCGATGAGCTGGTCACGACAAGCATCATTTGAACAGGAATTGTACTTATTAGTGAAATCTGTAAGACGGCTTAGGCACTGTGACTTCTGTGGTTCACTCTTGGCCATACAGCTGGCTTCTTCTTGTTGATAAGCGGTACGACGCTCCTCTAGATTATTTTCACAGGTCTTATTTCCCTCACACTTCTCTAGATCACTAACATATTTTTTTAGATTGTTGAGGCATTCTTGGTTGCGAGGACTGCTGTAGTTTTCACAGCGCGTTTGCTCGTTCTTATAAGCAATTCTCTGCTCATCAAGCTTTTGTTCACAAACACTATCGCCATTACAATTTTCAAATCGTGTGACATAAGTATCAAGATTATTCAAACACTCTTCTTTAAAAGGAGAGCTCTTCTTTTCGCAATTTGCTTGTTCTGAAGAATAGAGAGCGCGCTGGTTTTCAAGCTCAACACGACATGAGTTTGTTGTACAGGCCATGTACTTTTCAACATACTGATCAAGGCGGGTCAAACAAAGCGCATCTCCATTACAGGCACGAGCTTCGCTTGTGTAGCTTGAAAGACTTTGATTGAGGTCTTCTTTACACTTTTCCCTTTCTGAAAAACTGACTTTCTTATTACATTCAAGCGATCCCCCTTGAAGCCATGTCTGCTCTTTATCTGTGAAACAAAAGTTATAGCTACAATTCCAATTATGGCCTGCTGAAGCACAGCTTGAGGCCTCGGCATTGAGAGGATTGTCGACCGAGTAGCCACAACTATTGGCATGGGCGGGCGTGCTTAGCAAAAGCATCAAGGGGAGGACAATTTTGAAGAGGATCTCAGTTAACTTCATAAGTTTTATTTTATCGCTCTAGTAGGGGTTAATATTAGAAATCTGAGGTTATTCTCCTAAAATCAGTAGCTTACAAGTTCATAAGGAGCGTCTTTCGGCAAAATTCACTGCCAAAATTATGAGACTTTCCCCTAGGGAGCTGGCCGGCTTATAATAGTTTTAAGGGTTTATAACCTTATGGGCTTATCGGTAACTTGATAAAATGAGTTGAATTTGAAACGAAATTATTTCACTTTTTATTTAGGGCTGGTTCTTTTGAGCAGTTGTGTGCTGTCTCCTGATGATTATGATGCCTCCGGTGATGATGGTACTTATACGGGCTCTATGGAAGTCTATGATGGCCCGGGAACAGATCCTGACTTTATAGACCGTACTTGTCCCGAAGTGAGTGCCACCTTGGTTGTCTCTGGAAAGAGCGTTGTTTTGACTACTAATGATACTTACCCCAATTATGGACATCATCCAGGCGTTGTTACCAACCATGTCGCAAGGGGAGAGGTTTTTTCAAATAATAAGTTTCGCCTTGAAGAGGGATGGCCATTTGAGGAAACGGATACTCAGCTTGAAGATTTAATGAACCTTGAAATTTGTGGGGCGACTCCGCCGACTTTACCCGGGGACACCTCAACGGGAAATAGGGGACTCTTACAAGATTTTGCTTTCATTGTTGATGAACCTGGCTTTGTGGGAGAGTTTGGAAACTCCATTGCGAGGGGCTCTCTTTTCTATGGTGTGCGTTGTACAGATGGAGACTTTATTCCTATCTGCCTCTACTTCATGCAACTCTCTAAATAAACGGCTAATAGTTTATGACATATTCAAAAGTAATATTGTCATTGAGGTCCCATTTTCCAAAGTTAGATTCCTCATCACCACTAAAGACTTCTGTTTTAAGCCTGTACTGACTTGATCCACTATTGTAATTCGCTCCTAGAATTTGAGCGCTGCCATTATATTTGAGATCAAAATGAAAGTCGTAATTAAAGCTTAAGCTATCATTCACGTTAAAGATCATCGTTCCTACCCAGCTATTTTGATAGAAGCGGGCATTGAGAGAGCTCAGGGCATAGAAGGGTTGGGATTGAGGGCTTCTTAGGGTTTCTCTACCATGCTCAAGGACAAAGTCGATATTATTTAACCCTAGTTTCTTAGGCCAGTTATCCATCACATAGCGAAAGCCAATCATCATCGCTGTGAAAGAGTCATCACGACCATCCTCTGCATTTTGTGTGAGGAATTCACCATGAAGTTCAAAACCTTTTAAGGTCGTTGAAAAGCCTGCACTGAGATAGGTTATAGGGACATGTTCTTGAATGAGGGTAAAGGTTGGGGTGTTATTAATGACCTGAATGTCGTTTCTGATAACAGGGTTGGTATTAGGTCCATTAAAGAAAGTGAAGAGCCAGTCAGTGCCCCATTTTGTGCCCTCGAGCTTGAGGAGAAATTGCGTTTCCCTTGTTGAAAACCCACTAGGAAGGTCTTGTTCGAGTTGATAATCAAGGTCCGAATACAAAGTGGTCCAACGTGAATTTTGAGTCGGGCTCTTATTGGGGACAACTGTTGGCAGAAGAATGCCTGTGAGGGTCCAGTCTCCAAGGTAGTAGTCAGCGCTGATAAAGAAGTTCCCAAGAAAGAGGGGGGCCGTGGGAACGGTACCGTCAGCGGGAGAAAAACTATCACTTGGTGAGTAGATGATCCCTTTACCCGTTTTAAGAATTTTCTTACCAAACTGGATATCCATATCGCGGGTGGTGTAGGTGTAGTAGAGTTCGTTGAGGTAGAGGTAATTCCTCTTACTTGACTGGAGATCAAATGTTTCCCCAATGTCGTTATAGACTTCCTTTCGATTACTGATATCAAGCCACGCACTAAAGGTCAGGGATTCCACATCATTGAAGGAGTACTTATTGCCAAAGTTCAGACGGGCATCTTGATGGAAGGATTGAGGATCAACATTACCCACATCTTCGCGAGGAGCAGAACTGTAAAGTGTGGACTTTAGGTAAAGGGAGAGATCAAGGGGATTCTTTGCTTCTTTCTTTTTCTTTGCGGCAACTTCTAATTCTCTAAAGGTAGGTCCTTTTTTCTCAAGGAGCACACCTGTGTTATCACTGAATTTCTCTTTGATTTTTGATTCGAGAACTTCGTCTCCAAAAATATTCGCGGCTTCATCGCGGTTACTAGCTTCACTTGAGCCGAAAATGGAGGAGGCCTCTTCAACTGCGGTCGTCGCAGTTTCTGAGAGACCAAAGATGGCCGCGGCTTCACTTACTGCCGATGAAGAAGAGACTACGGTGGGAGCAGCCTCTTTTTTCTTTACTTTGGCCTTAGTCTTTTTAAGGAAGTATACGGGCTTTTGATTGGGATCACTTTGACTGAGAAGCTCAATCTCCTCGCGGCTAATTTCTAACTGAGAGCGCCCTTCTTTTGAAGTGGAGAACTTGTAGACTGGACTTTTGTTACGGGGTTTAAAATAAAAACGTCCCGAGCGAGAGAGAGCATCATACTGAGAGGAGCCATAATTCTTATCGAGACTATTTCCTGTGACGTAGACTTCTGGTTTTCCAGCTCCATTATAAGTGCCACGGATAACTCCTTGAAGCAGACGAATAAGGTAGCGGTTCTTTCCTTGCATGAAAGTGATTGTGAGCTTTGAGTTTTCGCCAATGATGACCTCACTCTGATACCCAAGCTTGATGATGGCCTGACTTGAACTCCGTGTGATTAGAGTCTGCTTATCCAGAATCTGATCACCTCTTCCAAGGTAGGTGAGGCTGCGGTCACTTCGACCTAGGCCGACGAGACTGCCGCTTACTTTTTTGACGCTTCCTATGCGGACTCGAGGGACTCGTCGGGTGAAGTCCTGTGCAATGAGTGAGGACGAGAGAATGAAGAGGCTAAGAAGGAGGCTTGCTTTTATGGCCACTACTTAATGTGCATCTCTTTTTCTAGGAACCTCTTTTCAAAGACAAGGTCATCAATAGGCTTATTGAGCTTTCGAGAATTAACTTTGATGAATGTTTTTTGGACGCCATGGCGATCCATAATCGCGAGGTTTGGCCGCCAGAGTTTTCCTATTTGTTCCCACTGAACATATTCTGCGGTCTTTAGTTTTGCGCCTTTAAGGTCAAAGAAAACGATCTTGTGGGTGATAAGCTTGTCTTTATTCACGAGGAGCATTCTCTTTGAATAGCCAATATTACGGCTTTCACTCTCGTTAATGGGTTTTGCTTCGATGATATAACATTGGCCTTGCTTATTGGGACAGGCCATTTCACCTTGGCAGGTGTAATTATTCTTTTTAAGGTTTTCACCTTCGAGGTCAGCGTAAGTGAAGTCTGTTCCCATAAAATACTCTTTTCGACTTCCGCTGGCGATTCTTTGAAGTTTCTTTATTTCAGGGATATAGAGCCATTGGTTTTCTTCACCTTGTTCTTTCCAACTAAGAAGACCTGCACCCTTAATAGTTGCCGGTGAATTGAAGTAGAGGACAGAGCGTGAATCATTTTCTTTTGGCTTTATTCCAAAGCGCACAAGGTCGCGCTCTTCTTTCTTCTTTGATTTTACATCTTGAATGACAATCTTTTGTTTTTCTTCCTCGGTCTTTGCCGATTGCCTCTTGTCTTGTTCTTTCATAATGGCATTTCCCTCTTTGTCACATTTCGCCGCTTGAAGAGGGGCACAGAGGAAACCAGAGGAGAGGCAGAACGAGAGAATAAGGCTCGCTGATAGTGAGGGCATGAAAAACTCCATAATTAATAAAGATTTAACGTCTTTAAATTATGACAAATTTTCTCAAAAGTTCTAGGAGAAAGATGGCTTTCTTTATCAGTTGGAAGGTGAATATAGATATCCACACTTGAGTTTTTTAGTGGGATAAAGAGCCCCTGTGAATTTTCTCTTTTAAAGGTAACGCGAGAAAGCGCCAAAATTGTATCAACTTCAGCAGTTGATAGGTTATGAAATACTTGACCTTCTTTAAGGGTCTTTTGGTCAATTAACATCCATTTTATGAAGTTGGAGTTCCCTTCTTTAAAAAGAAAATAGCGGCTTAGAAGAACTGGACCTAAATAGAGATCACTTATCACAGCTAAGAGCAAAACGTAGGCACTTAGAAGTCCAAATTGCATTAGGGGAATAAAGCGAGCAAAGCTAAAAAAGCTAAAAGACAAGGCCAAGGAGAGGCTCGTTGTAAGAATCGGGACAACTTCATCCCCAATGGTAAGGCGTGAGGCGGTGAGGGGATTAAGGCTTGTCTCTTTGTCGCGAAAATAGCGGGCGAAGAGGTGAATGGTATCATCTGCTGCAATACCGATGGTAATGGCAGCAACAACACACGTTCCAACATTAAGGGGAATATTGAGAAGACCCATAATCCCAAAGAGTCCAAAGATGGGAAAGAGATTTGGTAGGAGACTTAAAAGACCTGCTTGCAGGCTCTTAAAGAAAAGAGAGATGAGAACGACAATAACAAGGCCCATGGTAATCAATGAGGCACTTTGAGATGAAATGATGGTGTTGGCCGCATGGATATTTAAAATATTCCTACTTGTGAGGTGAAATTTAAAAGGGGTGTCTTTAGTGAACCGTTCTAAATGCTTTTCAAGCTTCTTAATAAAGACTTCGGTTCTTTTAGAGGAGCTTAAATCGTGAGAAATTTTGATATTGGTTTTTAACTTGTCAGCGCTTAGGAGAGGGTCCACATCATCTCTACTCAGCATAATAAAGTATTGAGAAATAAGATTTTGGCTATTAGGAACTTTGTAATACTCTTCTTTTCCTTCACGCATCTCTCGATTAAGGATCGCAATAAGCCCAGCAAAGCTTTCAATATGTTTTACTTCTTTATATTTTTCGAGCTCTTGGTGAAGTTTCCATAAGTGCTTAAGGTTTTTGGCGTCTGTCATCTTATGATCTTGTTCACCAGTAGAGTCTTTAAAGGAGAGGACAGCGTGAATACTCTTCATTCCCCCCATTCGCTCTTTAAATGTATTGAGATTCTTCTTCACTTGGGCACGGTTTGCAATCATGCGAAAGGTGTCATTATCAACCTCGACTTGCGTGGCAAAGTAGGTGTTAAGCATGAGGAAGGCAAGGAGAGGTAAGAGAGCTTTCTTTGAAAAGAGAAATTGATAGGTAAGGCGAATAAAGTACTTTTCAAAGCCTTTAAAGAGGGCGTGGCCTTGGGAGCCGCTTTTCTTTTTATAGGGAAAGAGGCGCAAGTGCAGGGGGATATAGAGAATGGTGATAATAAAGGCAAAGATTAGCCCGAGAGAGGCGACGACTGAGAATTCTTGTAAGATTTTAATTTCACTGAAGCGGATACTTAAAAAGCCAAGGGCAGTTGTGGAAAGAGTGAGAAAGAGGGCTTTTCCAATGTCGCGGGCCAGGTAGCGAAGGGAGTCGACATCACTAAAGTGATTCTCCTTTGCGACTTTTAAGCTACTCGCTATGTGGACTATTTCTGTTGCACTGAGGGTAAGAAGAATTCCGGGAACGAGGTTAACCATCATCTGGATGGGGATATTCATATAAGTCATCCAACCAAAGGCCCAGGCTGTAGATAAAAGGGTTGCGAGGAGAGTGATGATAAAAGCAAAGCTGCTGCCAAGAAAGAAGACAAAGCAGATAAGAAGAACCAGAGTGATGAGAGGCATGAAGATCTTTGGGCTTTCGGCCATCTCTTCTTTTTGAAAGAGCTCAATGGTGGGCTCTCCCGTTTGAAAACTTTCAGAGAAGTCTTCTTTAAATTTTTTCACCTCACTATTGAGAAGCTCAGCGATAGGCACCATCGTCTTATTGTGATGATTAAGTTCGAGAACAAAGACCAGAGTCTTTTGGGGCACATCGATGAGGCGACCATGAAGGTTAGGGTCCTTTTGGACATGCTTAAGGCGCTTTGCTAAAAGCTCAGAAGAGATATCGAGGTCTTGAAATAAAGGCTCCGTAAAGAGAGTGTCCTCCTCTTTTTCATAGCGCATGAAGGTGGTAGTGAACACACTGCGCACTCTCGCTATTTTATCTTCTTTTTGCAGTTTCCAAGCGAATGCCCTCAGTTTTTCAAGCTTCTCTTTTTGAAAGAGGTCTTTATCTTTAAAATAAAGAATGGCCGACTTATCGGAACCAAAAAGTTCTAGAGACTTCTTGTACTGCTTCATCAAGGGGCTGTCTTGAACAAGCACTCGATCGAGGCTTGGATCCACACTAATATTCTTTAACTGATAGGCGGGAAAGAGCGAGAGAAGTATAAGGAGAAGTGCACTTAGCCAGGGCTTATGATAGAGGGTCACCAGGATAGCTTCTAGAGTGTGGGCTATCGCTCCTCTTTTAAGAGGCAGCTCTTCAAGGTGGTGGTGTTGCGGTTCTTCTTGTTCGCTCTTATCGAGAGGAATTTCAAGAATCCACCGGGTGAGCTCTTCGGCATCAAGCTCTTTAAGAAGGGTGACATAGAGCTCTTGACCCGCTTCAAGCTCAAAGGTGTAAAAACCTCTTTGGCGCTCTTCATGAGGACTATCTTTTAAGGTCACTTGATAGCTCTTGTTCTTGTAATGGACTTGTCCTCGCAAGAAGGGCATATCGCTTGATTTAAAGATGAGCTCATCACTCGTTGCCTCATACAGGGTCAACGTCAATTCCTCTGCTCCTCCTCGGGAAGAGTAGGTCATTGTAGGCCTTTTATGGGGCTCAAAAATGATGGGTCTCATATTCTCCTTAATGTCTCTATGTCTTTGATTTTCGGACATTTTACACCTTTTCTAAAGGGAAAACTTATGTGGCCTGCGTGGATTGCCGACAAAGTTAGAGTAGATAAAGGAAAGCTATGGCCAATGAAATTTTTCGCCCTTTAAGAGTTTTTGCCGTGGTCTCCCATCCAGAGGGGGAGCAGGAAAAGGTTCCGTTAACCTGTTTAGGCGTGGGCTACGCCCATCTTCCCTGGAAAAAGGGTGAAGACTATCATGTGATAGGGATTGAAGTGCATGGCAAATCCTTTGACGTGGATTTGAGTCTTCGCATGCTCAATGAAGGGGAGGCCGTTTTTCATTGGAGTGACCTGAGCTTTAATTTCACTCTCTTTCATGCGTGGATTAAGGGACTGAGTTTAGATGAGCGCGAAGGGCTCATTCATGATGTTCTTTCTTGGCAAGAGGAAGTGCATATCAGAGCAGCTCAGCACGAACTTCAGCCAAAGAAAATTGCCTAAATCTGCTCTTCCAACTGATTCTTAGTCACAACTGTTTGTAAGGCGATCATGCACTTCATGAAATGACCTTGCGTGTATTCCCCCAACATATCATCCAGAATTTCTTGTGGTTTTGTGAGGTCAAAGTTCCGCTCGTAGGCTCGGCTAACAAAGTCATGGGCAACAATAAAGAGACAGGCAAGGGGTGTGATTTGATTAAAATCTCGTCCATAGGGAAAGCCACTCCCATCAGGTCTTTCATGGTGTTGAGAAATAATAGTGTCCACTTGCGGGTATTCATTTGTAATTTCGAGCACTAAATCGGCGCCCTTTAAAGGATGCTCAAGATAGCGCTGCTTAAGGGTGCTTTCAAAGCGATCAAGGGCTTTAAGAGAGCGGTAGTTGACTACAGCTAAGCGCGGATCAGTAAGGCTGATGTCATGAAAGAGGCTTGCAAAACCAAGCTTCTCTTTTGATCGTCGGGTTGTCCAACCAAGCTCATCACACATTGCTGCCGTTAAATAGCACAAGAGAGTCGCATGGTCAGAATTGTAGGTGCTGCCCTTTTCAAGGATATGAAGAAGCTTAATGAGGGTCTTTCTCTCTTTTGCTTCCGCAATAATTCCATCAACATTTTCTTGAGCGCTTTCAACCACATCGGGAGTGATGCCAACGGTGAGGGCCATGTGCTGGATGAATTGTGTTTTGCGCCGTGCTTTTTCTTCTTCAGGAAGAGTTTCGTCCATTTCAACAATGGGCTTTTTATAGAGAGAGAGGGCAAACTTTGAAAAGTCCTGACTTCTCACATAGAGATAATCAATGCCTTTATCATGGTACTTTTCTAGAAACTCAGGACCGTAGTGCTCATCGGGGTTGAGAACCTTGACGTACTTATCATCGTTGAGCCTCACATAGAGAGGAAAGTCGAGTTTATGAAAGCGCCAAAAAAAGAAGAGGCGAATACGGGAGTACTGCTCTGGACCATGGGGACTTTGAACAAAGGGTGGGGTTTCAAAGAGTTTCTTCGTAAATTGGGAGAACTGATCTTTCTCGTCTTTATGGAGAAAGGGGAGGTGAGGAAGATTAAGGTCTTGATCCTCATTTGAATAGGTTATAAAGGGCACGGTGTATTCCCGTGAACGAAAGTGCTGGAAGACCTCCATAAAGGAGCCCTTCTTGAGATCAAGGCTCGCAATGAAGCCCTGAAAGTAGGGATCACTTTCAAAGAGCATGATCGCAGTGCGCGCACTCGTGACCTCTACAACATCTATTTCCCCCAAGCGCTCTTCTAGGGTCGCGATGAGGAATTGCCGGAAGCGGTCATTATCATCTAAAATCATTAATTTCACAGACTTATTGTACACCAAGTCCTTAATTGGTGGTGTCTTAAATTTTGACGGCTATCTGTAATTGATACAGGGTCCATATCATGTGATGTCGCAATGCGATATTATGATCATGTTATTTATGAGTTGAGCTTCGCTCTTAAAATTGAGCTCAAGGAGGAATCATGTTTGAAATTGGCGACTACGCCGTATGCCCCGGTCATGGTGTTGGACAGATTGTCGACATCGAAGAAAGAGAAATGGGTGGTGCGACGTTAAAATTCTACATTGTAAAAGTCATCGCCAATGGGATGAAGGTTATGGTGCCCACGAATTCAGAAAATGGTATTCGTGCCCTAGTGGATGAAACTGAAGTGACAGGGGTTTTTGATGTTCTCAAAGACCATGATGTTGATGTTGATAATTCTACCTGGAACCGTCGTTACCGTGAGTATATGCTCAAGGTGAAGACTGGCTCTCTCATTGAAATCGCAGAAGTGCTGCGTGCGCTCTTCTTACTAAAGCAAAAGAAAAACTTAAGCTTTGGTGAAAAGAAGATGTTGGACCAATGTAAAGATCTCATTGCTCAGGAGGTTTCGATCTCTGGAGGCGTGGAGACTGTTAAAATTAAGGAAGATATTGACTCTTGTTTTCCTAACTCTGAAACAGCGAGCTAATCAGGCCCGCTGTCCATAATCACTGACTCCGAAGTTCTCACAATCTATGCTATAGTGGGGGCTTTGGAGGAATAGTGAGTCAATTTGAATTAACGTCTAAATTTGAACCGACAGGTGATCAGCCTGCGGCCATTAAAAGTCTTGTCTCTCAATTTAAAGAGGGAAGGAAGCGCCAGACCCTTCTTGGGGTCACGGGCTCCGGAAAGACTTTCACCATGGCCCATGTGATTAAGAATTTAGGCAAGAAAACTCTCATTCTTGCTCACAATAAAACTCTTGCGGCCCAACTCTATGCTGAATTTAAAGAGTTCTTCCCCAATAATGCAGTGGAGTATTTCGTCTCTTATTATGACTACTATCAGCCTGAAGCTTATGTGCCAGGCTCTGATACCTATATTGAGAAGGATGCCTCTGTTAATGATGAGATCGATAAGCTGCGCCACTCGGCTACGCGCTCTCTCTTAGAGCGAGATGATGTCATTGTTGTGAGTTCGGTTTCTTGTATTTACGGTATTGGTTCACCTGATGAATATTCAAGTCAGAAAGTGACTCTCTTTCAGGGGGATACACTAGATAGGGACGAATTTTTAAAGTCACTTGTGAGTATTCAATACGAGCGCAATGATATCGATTTTTCTCGAGGTTGCTTTCGAGTGAGAGGAGATGTTGTCGAGGTCTTTCCAAGCTATGAAGATAGCGACGTGATTCGCATTGAATTCTTTGATGATGAGATTGATGGCATTAGTATTGTTGACCCTTTGAGAGGTCGTGTTCTAACTCAGCTTCCTAAAGTGACAATTTATCCTAAGAGCCATTACGTGGTCAGTGAAGATCGCCTAGAAAAGGCGATTGAGACCATTAAACTTGAATTGCGCCATACGCTTAAAGATCTTGAAACCAAAGAGAAACTTGTTGAAAAGCAGCGCCTCGAGCAGCGAACGCTTCTTGATCTTGAAATGCTTGAAGAGATGGGATTTTGCCAGGGGATTGAAAACTACTCACGCCACCTAACAGGCGCTAAGGCCGGTGATCCTCCTCCGACTTTGATAGACTTCTTTTTTAAAGACTTTCTGATGATTATCGATGAGTCCCATATCACTTGTTCTCAGGTGGGGGGCATGTATAAAGGAGACAGAAGTCGAAAGGAGAACTTGGTGAACTTTGGCTTTCGCCTCCCTTCAGCCCTTGATAATAGACCTCTTAAGTTTAATGAATTTGAAAAGAAGCTTGATAAAGTTCTCTATGTGAGTGCGACACCAGGAAATTATGAACTTGAGCAGACTCACGGGGAATATGTTGAACAAATCATCAGACCCACGGGGCTTCTTGATCCTCTCGTTGAGGTGAGAAATGCAGAAACTCAAGTGGATGATATTCTTCTTGAGGCCAAGAAAACGATTAAGGAAGGTTATCGTGTCTTAATTACGACACTCACTAAAAAGCTTGCGGAAGAGCTCACCAGCTACTTTAAGAGTGTGGGCATGCGCATTCGCTATCTTCACAGTGATATTCAAACCATTGAGAGAATGGAAATCTTGAGGGATTTGCGTTTAGGAGAGTTTGATATTCTTGTTGGAATTAACCTCCTTAGGGAAGGACTCGACCTTCCCGAAGTGGCGCTGGTTGGTATCTTAGACGCTGATAAAGAGGGTTTCTTAAGGAGTGAACGCTCCTTGATTCAAACGATTGGTCGAGCTGCTCGAAATTCGGAAGGTCGTGTTCTTCTCTATTCCTATAAAATGACTAAGAGTATGGAAAAAGCGATTAGCGAGACTAAGAGACGGCGCGAGATCCAAGAAGCCTATAATGAAGAGCATGGGATTACCCCTCAAACGATTCTTAAAGAAGTCAGTGGAGGGGTGATTGAAACCTTGCGGGGTGCTCATGGTGGAAAACGTAAGAAAGAGAAGGTAAAAAAGCTAGAGCTGAGCCCAGAAGCCATTGATCAGAAAATAGTTGAACTTAAAAAAGAGATGAAACTCTTGTCTAAAGAACTTAAGTTTGAGGAAGCTGCAAAAGTAAGAGATGAGATAAAAAGTCTCAATGAGGCGCGACTTCTCTTTTAGGGTTATACTAAGTGTATGACTAAGATTATTTTAGCCTTACTGTTTTTGTCGGTTACCTCGGCTTTTGCCTATGAAAAAGCGGATGCCTTTGTTGTCAAAGTCTATGATGAAAAGGTGAGGGTTTTAAGTCCTGTGAAATATGACCCCCTTTTAAATGTCATCATTGAAAATAAAACCCTCGTCAAATTAACAGCAAAAGTAGAAACCAAAGAAGGTGAAGTTTTAGCTTATGTCCGTATTGAGCCTGGAAAGTCTAAAAGTGTGAGCGTCAAGCAGCTTAAAGATACTCAGATTTTCTTCGTCCCCCTATCTCCTCCAAGTCAAAAAGTAGAACTAAAATTAGGAAATAAACCTTATGAGATTCCTCCGCAAAAATAAGGCGTATAAAACGATTCTTGTTATCTCTGATATTCATCTTGGAGCTGGTGCCTACGTCAAGGGAGTGAAGAACTTTCTTGAGGACTTTCACTATGACGAAGAAATGGTTGAGTTTCTTCATTACTACTCAAATGGCGACTTTGAAAAAAGAGAGGTTGAGCTCATTATTAATGGAGACCTCTTTGATCTGTTAGCGGTGCCTTTTGTGGAGTTCTTTGATGATGAATTTTGGAGTGAAGAAGCTGCACTTGAAAAACTAAAAATAATTTTTGAAGCCCACCCTGAGGTCATGCAGGCCTTTAGAGATTTCCTCTCTAAGAAGAATAAGAAAATTGTTTTTATTATTGGTAATCACGACGGTGAATTGGCCCTGCCGCGTTTACAAGAGTTTCTCCTTGATCAATTCCCAGAGGATATTAGGGATAACTTTATAATAAAATGTGAAATTGGCGGAGAATATGAGCCTCATCAAGGTGTTCTCCTTAAGCATGGTCATGAATACGAAGTCGCTCACCAGTTCGACCCCAAAAGTTCTGTTGTTACAGATGAAGAGGGGAAGCGCTACTTTATTCCGCCTTGGGGCTCGTACTACGTCACACGGGTTATCAATAAGTTTAAAGAAGACCGTGGTCATATTAATGCCGTTAGACCTATTAAAAAGGCAATGATCAATGGCCTTATTTACGACACCATTTTTACGATTCGTTTTATCCTTTCAAATGCTTTTTATTTTATAATGGTGCGCTTTATTTCTTTCTTCAAGCAAGGAGTAAGCGCCAAGGAAGTGATTAAGCAAAGTTTGGGAGAGTTAGAGCTCTTTGGTGACTATGAAGAACTCACAAGAGATGTCTTTGAAAAAAGAGAGGATATTCACTGTTTAATTGTAGGACACACCCATGAACCTATTCATCGCACTTACGTGGATGGGACAACTTTTATTAATACGGGGACGTGGACTGATATGTATCATCTTGATTGGGGCAAAAATAGACCTTCTCCTCAATTGACTTATGCTCAGTTAAACTTTTACGATAAAGAAGACCAACCGGAGATTGCTCTTCGCTCTTGGCATGGTGTAAATAATCTTCCTTTCTCTGAGTACTAATGAAACTTGATCAACTCTTTTTAAATGCCTTTCAATATTCGACGATCGGAATGGCTTTGGTTTCTATTGAAGGACAATTTATTAAGGCGAATCAAGCTCTTTGCGATCTCCTCGGTTATAGTGAAGAGGAATTGGTTGCTCTTGATTTTCAAAGCATTACCTATGGAAAAGATCTTGCCGATGATTTGACTCAACTGGAGAGGCTAATTAAAGGTGAAATCAAAAACTACATTATAGAAAAGCGCTACATCAATGCTAATGGGAATCTCATCTGGGCCGAGCTCTCAGTTTCCTTAGTTAAGAAGAGTGATGGCTCACCAGACTTCTTTATCTCCCAAATTCAAAATATTAATGAAAGAAAGCTTCATGAGGAGCGCCTCAGACAAGAAAAAGAAAAGGCAGAGCGCGCCCTTGAAGCTAAGACTCATTTTCTCTCTAATATGTCCCACGAAATCCGCACTCCCTTAAATGCGATTCTTGGGTTTACGGAAGTCCTCTTAGAGGACGAAGTGGATTCAGAAAAGAGGGACTTTTTAGGTTACATCAAGAATGCTGGAGATGGGCTCCTCCATATTATCAATGACATTCTTGAGTTTTCAAAACTAGAAGCAGGGAAAATGAAGATTAAGAAGGAATCATTTTCTCCGCGTACTTTAATTGAAGAAGTTGAGCAAATTTTTAAAAGCGAGATTGAGCATAAGAGTCTCGAATTTAGCTATTATCTAAGCCGTAGTGTTCCTGAATTCTTAGTTCAGGATGCGAAGAGGTTACGCCAGATTCTGATTAATATTATTGGAAATAGTGTTAAGTTTACTGATGATGGGAGTATTTCTGTCTCCTTTGAGTATGAAAATGGTCGACTTTCTCTTTGTGTTGAGGATACGGGAATTGGAATACCTGGGGATAAAGTCGAGCTTATTAAAAAGCCCTTTGTTCAAGTTGAAAATGTAAAATCGAGCAAGTATGAAGGAACTGGCTTAGGACTTTCCATTTGTCAGAGGCTCCTTGATTTGATGGGCGGAGAACTTAGAATAGAGAGCACTTATGGAGAGGGGACGATCGTCACCATCGATTTAACGGCAAAAGAATGTGATGTTAGGGTTGCATCTCAAGAAGACGTCACCGCTTCATTTGAGGCGGAAGCCTTTCAACACGTGAAGGCCCTCATTGTAGAGGATAATGATATCAATACCGCTGTTCTTTATAAGACTTTGAGTAAACTTGGCTTTCAAACGATTCTTACTGCTAAAGATGGTCATGAAGGCGTTAAAAGTACTTTAGAAGAAAAGCCTGATATCGTCTTTATGGATATTCAAATGCCAAACCTTAACGGGTTAGATGCTACAGTGAAAATACGAGAAGACATCCCCAAAGGACCAGTCATTATTGGGGTTTCTGCAAATGCCTTTTCAGAGGACCGTGATAAGGCCCTTGATAGTGGAATGAATTTCTATATTTCTAAACCCATTCAAAAGAGAGAATTGATGGCGACGTTAATGAAGACTCTCGCTTTTCTTGACTAGACCCCAAAGATTTTGCCAATCTTTTCCATTAAGGTGTTTGAAGAAAAAGGGCGAACCACAACATTGTTAACACCAGACTTAACGGCTATAACAATATTTTGCTGATCAGCTTCACTTGTAATCATTAGAAACTTGGTTTTAGCGATGGTCCCATTTCCACGAACTTTTTTGAGAAGATCAAGCCCACTGATTTTATCAATTTCCCAGGCTGCAATAATGAGTTCAAAAGGAGATTCACTGCCGGCTTCTTCAATTTTTTGCCAGGCCTTTTCACCGTCAATCGCTTCGGTGACATTTTTAAAACCTATATTACCAAGCATACTTTTTATGGCCTGACGATTTCCAGAAGAGGGGTCAGTTAAAAGAATTCTCATACTCGATTTTAATGCCATAAAACTATCCTTCAATACTCCTAAGCCGCATTGGCCGTGTTCTCATTTTCCTTCTTGGGACTATCTAATAAGTATATCAAACTTTCATAAATTGTGTCGCCAAACTCAATTTCGAGGCCAGGTGAAAGTGTTTTTTCTTTCATGTTCTTAATGACAACACTCATGGCCACTGGACTGCCTGTGATTTTTCCACTGCTGTACTCGAGGATGTGAGCGCTCGCACCGAGTACAAGAGCTAAGGGTTCTATAAACTGACCCTGTTTATATTCGGGATAACCACTTCCAT